>Ga0182030_10005698_pt1 | contig 26378 bp, 24 predicted proteins | sample 812S3MmetaG_FD_121299 | JGI IMG/M metagenome (GOLD analysis project Ga0182030, IMG submission 121299) | Permafrost microbial communities from Stordalen Mire, Sweden - 812S3M metaG (Illumina Assembly) | ecosystem: Environmental > Terrestrial > Soil > Wetlands > Permafrost | place: Sweden...
CTTGCGAAGGACGGACGAGACGTGGCTCTCGACCGTCTTGGTCGAGATGGTCAGCTCCTTGGCGATGTCCTTGTAGGAATAACCGCGAGCGATCAGACGCAGCACTTGGCGCTCGCGCGCCGTTAGTTGGTCGAGGTCCGGATCGGCGATGACGACGGGCTGGTCGTCGGGTCCCGTGCTGAAGGCGTCGAGGACGAATCCGGCCAAACGAGGTGAGAAGACGACGTCGCCGGCGGCGATTCGGTAGATCGCGTCCACGAGGTCCGGTCCAGAGATGTTCTTAGTGACGTAGCCCCGAGCGCCGGCGCGAATGACGCTGATGACGTCGGCCGACGCGTCCGAGACCGAAAGGGCGAGAAAGCGAGTGGTCGTTTCGTGTTCACCGACGGAGCGAAGGACAGCCTGGCCCCCGCCGTCGGGCATGTGCACGTCGAGGAGTACGACGTCGGGCGTGCGCTCCAGGATCATCTCAATCGCGGCTTCGACTTCATCAGCTTCACCAACGATGTCGACGGAGTCGGCGATCTCGGCGCGGATGCCTGAGCGGATGAGTTCGTGGTCGTCGACCAGGAAGACGCGCGGTCGAACGGAATCGATCACAGAGTTCGCGGCATCACGAGTTGGACTTCAGTGCCCGAACCGACTTCGGTAGTGATGAACGCCTCGCCACCGAGTTGGCTCATGCGTTGACGGATCGAGAGCGCAATGCCTTGGCGGTCGGCCGGGATCGCGTCGAGGTCGAATCCCACGCCACGGTCGCGCACGAAAATCGAAATCGTGGTGGGTTCGACTTCGACGAAGATCGACACGCTCGAGGCCTCGGACCACTTCGCCGCGTTGATCGCGGCCTCGCGACCGGCGGCCACCATCGTCACGACACGATCGTCGGGCACGCAGTCGCCGACCGTCACGAGCTCGACTCGTACGCCGTAGTCGTTCTCCACGTCGTGTTCGATCGCCCCCACGAGTCCCACGAACGACGTGGGCGCACTGGTCACCGTGTCGGGACTGAAGAGCCACTGGCGAAGTTCGCGTTCTTGGTTGCGCGCGAGTCGCACGACGTCGACTTCGTTCGCCGCGGCGCGCTCGATGAGGGTCAGGGTCTGGAGCACGGAGTCGTGCAGGTGCGCGACGATGCTGGCGCGTTCTTCGATTCGCACTCGCTCGCGACGCTCACTGGTCAGCTCCCGCACGTTTTGCAGCCACCAGGGAGCGAAGAGCACGAGCACGCCGACGACCAATATCGCGGTCCCGAAGATCGCCGTTCCGACCGATCCCCAGAACCCGCCGATGTGGTGCAGCTGGTGCAGTCCGAAGAAGATCAACGCGGCGCCGAGAACGACTCGCAGCACGATGCCTTTGCGACTCGTCGCCAGTGGGCCACCAATGAACGGCGCCGAGTTGAAGAACTCCGTGAGATGCGTTCGTTCGTCAGCCGAAGCACCGCGCCATACCGCGAACGCACCGAAGGCGCTCAAGAGCAGCGGCAATCCGAAGCCGCCCGACGTGCGACCCCCGGTGGACTGAAGCGTGATGATCAGAAGCAGCGTCGCGATGAACGCGACCAACACGAACTGCGCCTCGCGCCGATTCGAAAAGATCTGTTGGATGATTGACTGCTCCTCGCCCGAGCGAGTGAGGACCAGCCAAAAGGTCATATAGAGCAGGATGCCGAGTCCGAAGATCAGCGTGAGCAGAGCGAAGATGATGCGGATGTTGCGTTCCTTGATCCCGAGGCGCGTCGCGAACCCTCCACAGACACCCCCAAGGATGCAGTTCTCGCGACCGCGACGAAGGGGTCGCAGGGGCGTACCGATGACGGCGTGGCTCGATGTGGTGATCGACATTCGGTTCTCCCCTCGACGACATTGGTCCTGTTTGGACCTAACAAATACTGGCACGCAGAACTCCCTTTGTATCTAAGGGGAAACCCTGAACGTCGGTACCCACCGATCACCCTTCTGAGGGTTCATCCCCATAGTCCTTGATCAGCGCGGACCGTACATTTGAAGCATGGATGAAGAGAACGAGCAGGTCGAAGAAAGTACGCCGCCACCAGAGCCGGGGGCCGTGAAGGAGACTCGACTGCGTCGAAGCACCAAGCGTCGAATGGTCGGTGGCGTCGCCGGTGGCATCGCAGATCGTTTCGACATCGACGCCAACATCGTTCGCGTTGTCTTCGTCGTCCTCACCGTTCTCTATGGACTCGGCGCGGCGATCTATCTGGCGATGTGGGTGCTCATTCCTCAATCGGGCCGCCCCGACGACGACACTGAGGAGTCCGTTGACGCGCCCCCCGCGTCAAATCTGCGACTCCTGCGTTACGTGCTCTTGGCGGGCGTCGTCGTCGTGGCGGTCATCGTGCTCTCGACCATTGGCGACGCGCCGAGGGTCGGCAATGGCTTCGGCGCGCTCTGGCTCATCTTCCTCGCCGTGTTGGCGGTGCTGTCATTGCGCTCTTCGGCACGTCAACACATGCTTCGGCGCTTCATCGCGCTGGTCTTCTTGTCATTCCTAACCGTCTTCATCCTGGTGTCGGGCGCGTTCCTCGGATTTCTCGCGTCGACGGGTGTTCCAATGACCGGAGGGAGCGGCGCGCGAGTCTTTGAACCGAGCAACGTCGGCCAAGTGCAACATTCGTACCGCACGGAGTTCGGCAGCTTGACCGTCGATCTTCGCCAGGTCCATTTCAGTTCGAGGACGACCGCGGTGAGCGCGAGCGTGGCCGTGGGCGTGTTGAACGTCGAAGTGCCGGCGAACGCCATCGTCTATCTCAAGACCCACATCGGCGCGGGAACGATCCAATACCTCGGGCAATTCGGTGACGACTCGCAACCCTTCAGTTCAATACCTCCGTCACTCAAGACGCTCGCGAGCCAGGAACGGGCGCCGCATTTGGACCTCGACGTCCAGGTTGGCGCCGGTCAGATCAACATTCGCCGCGGCTATGACTGCGAGGTGATGAAGCGCGGCGTGTGCACGGTTGAGAACAGCCCCTTCTGACAAAATCCGCTCTGCGCTGACGTGAGAACGTATGCGTGAAGGTCAACTGGAGTTGGCTCATGACCTCGATTCGCCTTCAATCTAAGATGCGCTAATGGTGTTCGGGTGAATCCCAATCCCGCGATCGCCTTTACTTCGTCCACGATTGGCGAAGGGTGGATCGCGATCGCTCGAGTGATCATGGAGTCCGGCGTCGCGAGCACCTACAACGGATTGTCGATGCGCGAGGTGTTGATGGCGATGATCACCGTTAACGATCCCAAACCCACTGACAACATTGTGGAACGCTTCGCCGACCCCGAACGGCTGGCGTGGATGCGCGCGAACTTCGTCGACTTCCGCGAAGTACGAGAGCTCGGCAACGCCGACAGTTACGCCACGAGGCTCCATAACTACGCCGGTACCGGACTCGATCAACTGCGCTGGGTGAGCGATCGTCTCCGAAGTGACCCGCTCAGTCGCTCAGCCACGATCACGACCTTCCAGCCATTGAGCGACACGACGTATATTCCTTGCGTCAGCTTGCTGGACTTTTACTTGGACGATGACGTCGTGCACCTCGTCGTGTACGCCCACAGCATCGACTTTGGGGCGAAGGGCTACGCGAACCTCTTGGAACTCGCGGTGATTCAACACCAAGTCGCAGCCGAGCTCGAGCGAGCGGTCGGACCACTCACGATGATCGTCAAGTCGGCCCACGTCTACGACAGTGACGTTGCCTACATGTCCTCCGTGCTCGACAATTTCAAAATCTGAATTGCAATGCATGTCGTTGAACGAGACTGCGGCGAGATCAGCTACCCGGCGTCGCGAGCGGCTTTCAGCGCCTTTGACCACCACACCAAATCGTTGGCCAGGATGTCGAGTCGTTCGTTCAGCGATTCAAAGAGTGCGGGAGTGAACTCCTCGGCCATCATCGCCGGGCGCATGAGGTCAGGAAGTATGTGCACGGCGTGACGAAGCGGGGCCATCTCGAATTCGATAGACACCATTCGCAACTGCTCGATCGCTCGAGCTCCGCCGACATTGCCGTAGCCCACGAACGCCATGGGCTTCCTTCTGAACTCGGGGAAGACGTAATCCATGGCGTTCTTGAGAGACGCGGGATAGCCGTGGTTGTACTCACTGGTGAGCGCGATAAAACCGTCGGCCGAATCAAAGCGCTGTCCCAGTTTGGCCACGGCCTCGTTGGGATACTCGCGCAGCGTCCTCGCGGGCGACATCGGACTGTCAAAAAGTGGGAGAGGGTAATCGCGTAGGTCCAAGACGTCGAGTTCGAAGTCGTCACGAGTACTCAAACGTTCGACAATCCACGCAGCCGGTTTGTCCGCGAAGCGACCAGGACGCGTTGAACCAATGATGAGTTGTAGTCGAAGCGACATGTCTTAAAGCCCCGGAAAGACTTGGCGAAGTTCGGCGAGGTGCGTGGTGTCGATGCCGGCGGGCGTGTGCTTCTCGTCCAAGCGGCCATAAGCGAGGCGCAGGAACGCCTCGGCCGGTAGTTCCAGGTCGGAGACCTCGACGTCTTCGACCTCGTTCAGCGTGACGCCGTCTGCGCTCTGGGTCAGAGCGAACTGCTTTTGCGGGTCGGTCGTTCGAATGTGCAAGGTATGTTCGTTGCCCGTGGGTTTGGCGGCAAAACGCATCAGGAGTTCCAGATTGCCGAACAAGAACGGCACGGCTTCGCTCTGCAGCGTTGCCTGGGGGTCGAACGTCACGTCGATGTCCCACGAGTGAAAGACGTGCTCGCCCAGACGGAGTCGAACGGCGCGATCAAAGTCGAATTTCATCGGGCCGAGGTTTAGGGCGTACGCGTCTCGCTCTTCGGGTGTCAGTTCGAGCAGTTGGGCCAGGAGAGCTCCGTCCGCGACAAGGGCGTCCGTGACCTGGGCGTGAGGGGTCTTGGCGTTCCAGACGTCCCACACGGACTGGTTGAACTGCGATGGTGTCTCACGTCCTTCGAGCGAGTCGTCGACACCGCGCTTGAAGATGATGGCGGCCGATCCGATGTGGCTCATGGTGTCGGCGACCGTCCACTCCGTCGGATAGGCCGACGCGACGTATTGACTTTCACTCAATCCTTCGACCGTTGAACGCAAGTGTCCGACGGAAAGATCCAGGGCGTCGAGGGCGTTAGACATGGGACTCTGCTTTCGTGAGGTCGGGCGAACCCGGGGGGATTACTCTTCCAACACGACTGTACGGTCGAGTTCGCGTACATCGTTCACCCCGGTCAAACCAAGGGTCACCATCATCTCGGCTTGGATGATTCGCAGCACGTGATCAACGCCTCGCTCGCCGCGCGCGGCCACGGCGTAGGCCCACGCTCGACCGATGAGGCAGGCCCGGGCCCCCATGGACATCGCCTTGACGACGTCGAGCCCGCTGCGCACGCCTCCATCCATCAACACCTCGCACTCTGCGCCGACGGCAGCGACGACCGCCGGCAACGAACGGATGGTCGACGGCACGTCATCGAGTTGTCGTCCGCCGTGATTCGAGACGATGACGGCGTCGGCGCCGTGGTCAACCGCGTGGCGAGCGTCCTCGGGGTCGAGTATTCCCTTCAGCGCGATCTTGCCGTGCCAGTGTTCTCGTAACCACGCGAGGTCGTCCCAGGTCACGCTGGGGTCGAACTGCCCAGCGACCCAAGCCTGGAAGTCCCCGGGCACGTTGGCGTCGGGTAGCGCCTTCTCGAGATTCCCGAACGTCAGGGGTCGCCCACCGAGGGCGACGTCGCGCACCCACTTCGTGTGGGTAAAGAGGTCGGCACCACGACGCAGCCGGTTCGCACGCGAAATTTTGCCGCTGATGCCGTTACGTCCGTCGCGGTAGCGCTGACCAACGACGGCCAAGTCCACGGTCAGGACCAACGTCGTGCAACCAACGGCCTGGGCCCGCGCCATGAGGTCCTCGGCGTAACTGCGATCCTTCATCACGTACAGCTGGAACCAGATGGGCCGTTTGATCGAGGCCGCGACCTCTTCGAGACCGCAGATCGAAAGTGTCGACTCACAAAACGGGATGCCGGCGCGTTCGGCGGCCTTCGCCGCCTGTACCTCGGCGCGTCGAGCGAACATTCCCCCAAAGCCGACCGGGGCGAGTATGACCGGAAGGGCGATCTCTTCACCGAGCACGGTCGTGGACAGGGAACGAGTGGAAACGTCACGCAGTACCCGCTGGCGGAACTGAATGCGGTGCAGGTCGTCTCGGTTCGCGGCGAGCGTCGACTCAGCGAAGGCACCACCGTCGACGTAGTCGAAGATCTGTCGAGGGAGTTTGCGGCGCGCCAGCTCGCGGTAGTCCTCAATCGAGGCCGGAGCGAGATTGAGGCTGTGGTCACGTTTGTTCTGGGGCACAACTCATTATGCAGCACTGGTCGAGAACTTTCCGCTGGCCAGTTGACGTTTCGTCGTCGAAACAGTTCTGAGTTCGATGTACTCCTACGCGTTTTCGCGCGATCGTTTCGAAGTGATGTGCGAGCGGGGCTCCGTAGGAGTCGAGACCAATGCCGTCGTCGACGCCGACGGATAGCCTTTGGCGTTGGTTATCTAGGGGGTTGGAAATGGTTCGAAAGTTCTCAGCGGAGTTACTCGGAACTGCGTTACTGGTCTTCTTCGCCGTGGGCGTCGCGACGCTCACATTTGGTTTCAAGGCCGACGGCACCTCGTTCATCGCCGGTGTCGTCGCGACCGCGCTCGCGTTCGGTCTGACGTTGCTCGCGCTCGCGTACGTACTCGGACCGATCTCGGGCTGTCACGTCAATCCGGCGGTCACCCTCGGCGCCCTGGTGGCTGGACGAATCTCGTTGCGTGACGCGGCGAGCTACTGGGTCGCCCAGTTCATTGGCGGGTTCGTTGGCGCGCTGGCGCTCTGGGGCGTGTTCTCGACCTCGCCGCTCTATCACCGCACGACCACGGGTCTCGGCACCGACGGCTGGGGCGCCGCGAGCTTCATCCACGTCGGAGCCGGAGGTGCCTTCATCGCCGAAGTTGTTCTCACGGCGCTCTTCGTCTTCGTGATCCTGGGCGTGACGAGCACGACGGCGAATCCGTCGACGGCGGGCCTCGTGATCGGGCTCACGTTGACCGTCGTGCACCTCATCGGCATTCCGATCACTGGGACCTCGGTCAACCCCGCGCGTGCTCTTGGGCCGGCCCTGATCGTCGGGGGCACGTCGTTGCACCAAGTATGGCTGTTCATCGTGGCACCCCTCGTGGGCGGGGCGCTGGCCGCTCTGGCCCACCGAGCTTTCTTTTCCACCAAGGGAGCGTCGCCGATCGGCTTCGCCTCCGCCCAGGGCTGACGTCTTTTAGAAGGCCCCGCCATGCCGCGACTGGCAAAATGGCGAAGCGATGCGACTACTTCTCTGCTCGACAGGCCTGGCGGGGCACTTCAATCCCTTGGTGCCCTTCATCGAGGCCGCGCGCGAACGAGGCGACGAGATCTTCGTGGTCGTGCCGCCGAGCCTTGCCAAAGAGGTTGAGGAATTAGGCGTCGAGCATTATTTGAGTGACTCGCCCGACCCGACGAAGTCGAGGGACCTATGGCGGCGCGCGGCGCGGCTGCCGCACGCCCAAGCGACGCGACTGTTGGACGGCGAGTTCTTCGGACGACTTTCGACCGAAGCGATGCTCGAGACGGTCGAAGTGGCCTGTGAAAAATTCCAACCCGATTTAATTCTTCGAGAGCCCTGCGCGTACGCCGGGGCAGTGGCGGCGCACCGACGTTCCATTGCGCACGCCCAAGTCGCGATCTCGACCGCGCGCACCGAGTGGAGCGTCGTACGACTCGTCGCTTCCACCCTGGACGATTTCGAAGACGGTATGGAAACGGTTCTTCGCCAGACGGAGTACCTCTCGCGACTGCCGATGAGTCTCGACCCCTCGCCCTTCCCCCGGACCTTGCGCTACCGGGACAACGCCGTTCCCGAGGCAGTCCAGCCCGGCCCGTGGGCCGAAGGCAGTGGACCCTTGATTTACCTGACCTTTGGCTCGGTGGCCGGGGGCCTCGACACCGCGCAATCGGCCTTTCAAAGGGCAATTGACGCGGTGACGGGACTCGATGTCCGGGTTCTGGTCACGACCGGCAAGGGATTCAACCCCCAATTGCTCGGTCCGGTGCCACCGAATGTGACGGTTCAGTCGTGGGTCCCGCAGGCCTCCGTCTTTCCCTTCGCGTCCATGGTCCTGTGTCACGGGGGCTCGGGAACGACGTACGGTGCACTCGCGGCCGGACTGCCAATCGTCTTCGTGCCGATGTTCGCCGATCAACGCACGAACGCGCAGTTGATCACCGTCGCTGGAGCCGGCCTCGTCGTTGACGTCGGCTCGAAGTCCGAGCCGGGTTTTCGCGCCATCGAATCGCGCGACGTCGCGCGCATCCGCGCGGCCGTCGTTGAAGTGCTGGCGAAGAGTTCGTACGCACTCGCGGCCCAAGTAATTGCTGAAGAGATCAGTTCGACGGGCTCAGCGCGTGACTGTTTGGACGAGCTTTTCACTCGTTGATCACTTCACTGCGTTCCCCTAGCACAGGAGACGCGAAATGGTGGGCACACCCAAAAAGTGAAGAGTTTTGGCTCGAGATTGAATAATTTGTGCGCCTACAGTCCTTTAAATCAGGGGATTTACGAGAGTTATCGCGTTTCTACGAATTTTTTGGGGCCACGAGCCCTAAAATAGTATTTCCTCCGCTCAATCATCCAAGGGGTGGCCGTTGTGCCATACCTCGGCGGCAGGTCTCGAACCGTGGACCGCGAGTCCTCAACGGTTCTCAAGTGTCGTCAAGGGCGACTTACACAATCAGGCGGAGGATTCAAGATGTTACAAGCACGGAAACGATTCAAACGCGTCCCAGGAGATTCCGCGGGCGCGATTCTTGTGGGTGCGGTGGCGCTCTTCATCACACTCACGGCATTGGCGACGCCTTCTCCGGCCGCGACGACGATTTCGCAGCCGATTCGTGGCGTGATCGCCGCGACGATCACGTCGTCACCGACGCGTCGGTCGTCACCGACGAGTCACCGAGCGCCACGCGCTCGGCCAAGTCGAGTCGCGGGAGTGGTGGCAGAACTTGCTGACTTCACGACTACCCCGACACCGAGCGACGGCTACGTCGTTACCCTCATCCATCAGGACTTTCCCGCGCGGGCCTGGCACGACGCTGAGGCCGTGGCGTGGTGCGAATCCAAGTTTCGAGTCACCGATATCGGATTTGATAGCAACGGGACCCACGACCGTGGCGTATTCCAGCTCAACGACGGCGGTACCGAGCAGTACCTCATGGCGATGATCGGCGAGAACCCCAATAATTTGAACCTGGCGTTCAATCCCGCGCTCAACGTGCGCGCGGCCGCGCTCTTATACGCGCGCGACGGCTGGAGTCAGTGGTCCTGCGCTTCGGCGATCTAGGGGACCACATTCGGCGCCGAGTGTGTCGAGACTACGAGACTGGCCTGATCCTTCGCGCGGCCATCGGCAATGGCGCGGGGAGATCGCGCAGATGGATGTAGCCGGTCGGCTCCGTGAACGGCGCCCACGCGCTCGACGTGTAACCGGCACTCCCGCCGGCGTAGTTGTCCGAGACCAGGAAAACCGTGCGATTTGACCAGTTAATACGCGCCACGTAGGCCACGTGTCCCATCCCCGGACCGTCGTACCAGGCGATTGCGCCCACTGCCGGCGTCACGTTGGTGTCGGACGCCAACGTGAGACCCCACTGATCGGCGTAGCCCCACGCGCGACCGGGGTCGGGCAGTCCGTTGCGCGCGAGCATCCACGCGGCGAACAACGTGCAGTTGTGAGGGGGAGTGCCGATGCCGTCCTTGGTGTCGCTCCCGTAATACCTGGCGGCCCAGCCGTTAGTCATGGTGGTGGCGTCGTAGCCATCGATCGTGCACGCGTAGCCGCTGCTCTTGCATCCCGTGGATGCACTCGCGAAGTTGCTCTTCACGACGAATGCTGTCAGCACGAAAGCGACGACGAGTCCAAGTCGAAGAAGCGCCGACAGCGCCGTGGCGACGGACGCCCGGGTACGATATTGTTCGGTGGTCGCCATCAGCCCCCCTCAGCGCTCCCGGGAGACCGTAGCATTGACCATTTTTTGTGCTCAAATGACCTGAAAAACACTAGAAAATAGGGGCCATGCCACCACCCGAACGGGCGGAGCAGCTGTCAAAGCCCCGAAAGGACCATCTCCGTGGTTTGACGAGGAATAGGAGCGGCGACGATTGCGCGAGGAGTTCGCCAGGGTGTCGATGATTTCGTGCTCGTGACGCGACGCAACCCAGACGACGCGCGACCAGTTGATTCGTGATCGGCGCCGGGGGCCGCCGGTGCCACCGGACTGACGTAGCGGCGGATGAATTCGTTACGCTGATGCATATTCTGCGCCAACAACAGGAGTGAACATGGACAGCGAACATCAGTACCCGGTCTCAGACGGATTTGACTCGACGCCGTCGGGGCGACACCCCCACCAGTCTTGGTGGCCCAATCAGCTGAGGCTCGACCCGCTCGAGCGAAATCCCGCGGTGGGCAATCCGCTCGGCGCGAACTTCGACTACGCCGAGGCGTTCAGGGGCCTCGACTTCGACGCCGTGAAAAAGGACATCATGGCGCTGATGACGACCTCACAAGAGTGGTGGCCCGCCGACTATGGCCACTACGGACCGTTCTTCATCCGGATGGCCTGGCACAGCGCGGGCACGTACCGAATTCACGACGGTCGCGGTGGCGGCGGTTCCGGCACGCAGCGCTTCGCGCCGCTCAACAGCTGGCCCGACAACGTGAGCCTGGACAAAGCCCGAATGCTCCTGTGGCCGATCAAACAGAAGTACGGACGCAAGATCTCCTGGGCCGACTTGATGATCTTGACGGGCACGCTGGCACTCGAGTCGATGGGCCTGAAGACCTACGGCTTCGCCGGAGGACGCGAAGACGTCTTCGAAGGTGACGAGGACATCTACTGGGGTCCCGAGGACGTCTGGCTCGGTGACGAACGATACAGCGGCGACCGGGAGCTCCAAAAGCCGTTGGGCGCGGTGCAGATGGGACTCATCTACGTGAACCCCGAAGGTCCGAACGGAACCCCGGACCCGCTCGCGTCAGCCCGGGACATCCGTGAGACGTTCGCTCGCATGGCGATGAACGACGAAGAGACCGTGGCGCTGATCGCCGGTGGTCACACGTTCGGCAAGACGCACGGCGCGGCCGACTCCGTGGAGTACGTGGGCGCCGAGCCGGAGGGTGCCGGTCTCGCCGAGCAGGGACTGGGCTGGAAGAACAGTTACGGCACGGGCAACGCCGGCGACACGATCTCGAGTGGGCTCGAAGGCGCCTGGACGCCGAGTCCGACCAAGTGGGACAACACCTTTTTCGACACCCTCTTCGGACATGAATGGGAGCAGACCAAGAGTCCCGCCGGCGCGACGCAGTGGGTTCCTAAGGACGGCGGCGCCGCCGCTTCGGTGCCGGACGCGCACGACCCCACGAAATCCCACGCCCCGATAATGTTGACGAGCGACCTCGCGCTTCGAATGGACCCCATCTATGGACCGATCTCCAAGCGTTTCTATGAGAATCCCGATCAGTTCGAACTCGCGTTTGCGAAGGCGTGGTACAAACTGACGCATCGCGACATGGGTCCGCGTTCGAGGAGCCTCGGTCCGTGGGTCCCCGAAGAAGCGCAACTATGGCAAGACCCCGTGCCCGCAGTGACGCACGAGCCGATCAATCCGGCGCAGATCAATGAGTTGAAGGAACGGATTCTCGGTTCCGGACTGTCGATTTCGCAACTGGTCGCCACGGCCTGGGCCTCGGCCGCGACGTTCCGCGGCACCGACAAGCGCGGGGGGGCGAATGGTGCTCGAATCCGCTTGGCCCCGCAGAAGGATTGGGAAGTCAACGATTCGGCCGAGATTTCGATGGTGCTGCGGACCCTCGAAGGCATTAAAAACGACTTCGACGCGTCCAATGATCCCTCGCCCGTCTCATTGGCGGACCTCATCGTCCTCGGTGGCTGTGCCGCCGTTGAACGAGCAGCGACGAACGCCGGACAAAGCGTGGCGGTTCCGTTCGCACCCGGACGTACCGACGCCCTGCAAGAGGAGACCGACGTCGAGTCCTTCGCCGTGCTCGAACCGACGTACGACGGGTTCCGTAACTACTACCGAGACGGTCACGTGCGCTCGGCGGAGGAACTGCTGATCGAGCGCGCCCAGAGATTGACGCTGACTGCGCCGGAGATGACGGTACTCGTGGGGGGACTCCGCGTACTGAACGCGAATTTCCGAGGATCAGATTTTGGCGTCTTCACGAAGCGAGCCGATGCACTGACGACGGACTTCTTCGTGAATCTGCTCGACATGAGTACGAAGTGGGAAGCGACGTCGCCGGCCGAGGCTACGTTCGAGGGCCGTGATCGACGGACCAATGAACTCAAGTGGACTGGCACGCGTGTCGACCTCGTCTTCGGTTCGAACTCACAGTTGCGCGCTCTTGCCGAGGTCTACGCGAGCGATGACGCCCAAGAGAAGTTCGTGCAGAACTTCGTTGCGGCGTGGCACAAGGTCATGAACCTCGATCGGTTCGATTTGCACCACTCCGCGTGAGCGGCTCAGCCACGGCCGACTTGCTCGTGGGGTCGCACGATAATCTCGGTCACGTTGACACTGGTGTCCGCGCGGAAAGTACGAGTGGTCCTCGTTATTCGAATGCTGGGCTCACCACGCGGGACCCACACCGTCCGGCCTTCTCAAGACGAGGCGTCGCAGGAGAACGTCGGCGAGAGAAGTCCTCCGCGGTCGATTGTCCTCGTCACCTGGGTCACGGCTTGTCTTCGGGGTCGTCGCTTCGCAAAGACTCGTGCACCTCAATCTTGTCGCGCACTCGCTCGCCGAGTTCTTTCTCTTCCGCTCGTTCGATCTGTACCAGATGATCGTCCGCCGCTGGGGTCGATCGGATCAATTCGTCAAGCTTCAATTGCAGGGCCTTCTGCTGGCGATCTTGTGTGTGCTTTAGGGCGAAGAGCAACATAATGACGATCGCATTCGACACCGTGGAAAATCCCATCTGCCAGCGCGAAGGGAATCCTTCGAAGGCGAGCGAGACTATGAACACAATTAAGACCAATGACACGACCGCCGGCGTGACGACGTGCGACATTATTTCGTCGAGTCGTTGGAAGAAACGACTCGTTCGTTGGCGAAGTGCAGAGTGCATTGTGGGTCTCCCGGAACGTGTGACGCGCGCACAACTTGATATGTCACCCTATTTGCTCTCATCTCAAGGATGACAACCAATTCCGTTCGAAAGTGCTTGTGATGCAGAGTGCAATTGCTAGACACTCCTTAGAGTTTCACTAGTCGTGCGTGAGTTTTTCTTGCGAGGCGAAAATTACTGTTTTTAGTTTTTTGTAGCGGGAACATTCGTTCTTGCTATTGCAAATGCAACGCGGGCGACTTCTCGGTAAGTACTACGTGGAACGTAGTAGTCTCGGCACATGAACAAGAAAACCTCGCAGTTGCTACGCCGTCCGAACGATCCGCTCGTGCTGTTGCTCACGAGTCTCGCCTCGGGTCCCAAGCACGGATACGCGCTGTCGAAAGATGTGGAGGACTTTGCGGGCGTCACCCTTAGTCCCGGCACTCTCTACGGTGCGATCACACGTCTCGAAGAGTTGGGTCTGATTGAGCCGTTGGAAGAGGTCGAACGTCGCCGTCCGTATCGCCTCACGACGAACGGGGCGCAAGTACTACGTGAGGTGACGAGCGAAATGCGCCGACTCGCCGACGTGGGCGTCGCGCGACTTCGACTCGCGACCAGGGGCGCGTGATGAGGCGCCGCTTCGACGCACGGCGATTGCTTCGGTGGTATCCACCGAGTTGGCGCGCACGATACGAGGAAGAGTTTCTCGTGTTCTTGGAAGATCGTCTCGAAGACTCGCCGCTCACGTTGCGATTCCGAATGTCAGTGACGGTGGCCGGTCTACGAGAACGCTGCTACGGGTCGGGATTGGTCGGAACGAGAAGTGCCTCATCGACGCAACGTCGAACGGGATCCTTGATGGTGCTCGTGGCCTGGTCGATCATGATGATCGGCGGAGCCAGCCTCGTGAAGACGGCGGAACATTTCTCGGCGGCGCTGCCCGCACAATCGCGGGCGGTGACCCAGTTTGCGTACACCGCGACGGCGGTGGCGGGAGTGGTGGGCACACTCTTGGTGATCGCCGGCGCATTCGTGGCGCTTCCGGGCTTCGTACGGTTTCTTCGTGTGAAGAAGTGGTCTGAGGTGCGCAGAGTATTCGTGGCTTCCCTGATCTCGTCGGCGGCGTCGGTCGTCTCCACGTTCGGCTTGAGTCTGTGGGCCCACCATTTGACGACGGCGCAGCGAAACGGTGCCGACGATGCGTACTCGAGTGTCTTCGTGGCATTCGTCGTGTTGGCCGTCGTGACGATCGGCCTTTGGACCTGCGCGAGTGTGTCCGTTGCGTCAAGGATCGACTTCTCTCCTCGGGAACTTCGTTGGGCGTCCGGCCTCGCGATCGGAGTGAGCCTGTCTTCGATCCTGGTCGTCGTGGGTGCGACCATTTGGTGGATTCAAATGGGTCTGCACGCGCCACGGTTCCTCCAGGGAGGCGCACCCGGCATCACTACTTCTGCGTGGTCCGCAAATCTCGTCGTGACGATGGCGGTCCTGGTGCTCGGTTCGCTGAGCGCGCTCTGGGGTACGTCGCGTGTTGCCCTGACCTACCGACCGAGTCGCTTCAACGCTCGATGAAAGTCGGGCCAGGTACGTCCCAAGTACTGAAGAGCTGGTGGTCGGAGACTGATGCGCATGCTCAAGTCTGGAAATTCGGCTCCGCGCCCGTGGGTGATCACGACTTTCGCTGTGACGCACTTGACGGACGAGCCTCCGTGAGTGGCGTTCATGATGTGACCTTTGTCCTTAGATCATTGGTTCGTTCGTTCGTAGGATTGATTTACGGTGGACGAGATGCGCTCGGTGGATGAAGCCCAGGACGTGAGGTGACCAAAGTGACGGTTCACGGGTCCGCGAGAGGGCAGTTCAACGAGCGGCCGCTACTCGTCTTCTGGGAGATGACGAAGGCCTGTCAGTTGGCGTGTTTCCACTGTCGGGCGAACGCGCAACTCGTGGGCGAGCCCGATGAGTTGACCACGATTGAAGGTAGAGGACTCATCGATTCACTGGCCTCGATCGGAAGCCCGCGACCGATTCTTATCCTCACTGGCGGCGACTGTCTGATGCGCGACGACATCGTCGAACTCGCTTCGTACGCCCAATCGGTTCACGTGCCCGTGGCGATCGCCCCGTCCGTGACACCCCGGCTCACTGATGCGGCGCTCCAATCGCTGCGCGACGTTGGCGTCAAGAGCGCCTCGCTCAGCCTCGATGGCGCGACGCCGGCGACGCACGACGCGGTTCGGGGTATCGACGGACACTTCGAATCCACGATCGAGGCCATTACCCGTCTCCGTGAGCACGGATTCACGACGCAGATCAATACCACCGTCATGCCCTCGAACGTTCGCGAGTTGGCCGACGTCGCCAAGTTGCTGCACGATTTGCAGGTCAACGTGTGGGAGGTCTTCTTTCTGATCACGACCGGACGAGGCGCTGAAGTCACGGCCACCTCGGCGCGCGAGAACGAAGAGGTGTGTAACTTCCTCGTCGACGCCTCTCGATACGGATTCACCGTGCGCACCGTCGAGGCCCCTTTCTTTCGACGCGTCGCGCGTGAACGCGCCGATGTTGACGCCCCATCGACCGCCGTTGCGGGCTCGACGTACGCGTTCCTTCGAAGTCGACTGCTTGAGTTGCTCGGGCCGAGTTCGGCACCAGTGCGCGCGCCGAGTGCCTCAACTCGTGACGGCAAGGGGATCATCTTCGTCGGGGCGAACGGCGACATCTATCCCTCGGGATTCCTGCCAATCACCCTCGGCAACGTTCGAGAAAGCTCCCTGATCGACGTCTATCGCGACAATGACCTCTTGCGCTCAATACGATCGGCCCAATTCGTGGGCGCGTGCGGATGTTGTGAACATTCGGACATGTGCGGGGGCTCACGTTCACGGGCCTTCGCCACCTACGGCGATCCCCTGGCGTCTGATCCCGGCTGCGTTCGCGTCAGCGCTCTTCTCGCGACCTCTGCGTAGCCGCGATCTGATACCGGACTACGACGTCACCTCGACCCTGCGTCCGGTGACTTTGCTCGTTCGAATTCGAAACGCAACCGGCGTTCGACCCTCCCCTCGAGGGCGCGAGTTTCCGCCGTCTCGATTCGAGGACACGCGCCCGGCAATGATTTGAAGAGCCCGCAGCGCGTTGTCTCCTTCCAACTCCTCGAAGACTCCTTGGGCTATGACGCTTCGCCACCCGCCACTCGCGAGGTACTCGTCGACTTCAAAGCAGACGCGCCGGTTCTCTCGCATCATGTCGACCTTCTTACCTTCGGTGGTGTAGACGTAGATGCAATTCTCATCCCACGCGAAGATGACGGGCACCACGTAGGTCTCACCACCGACGTGACAGCCGACGCGGCCGACCTTTTGCGTGAGTACGAACTCATCAATCTCACTGAGCGACATCTCGAGGATCATTGCGCGAGACTAACGAGTGAACGAGGTGTCGCTCGTAGGCGTCACGTCGATATCGACGCTCAGATGAGCGATGACGTCACCCGCGTTGTAGCTCTCTCGACCGACTAGTAGTTGGCGGACGTCGTTTAGATAGTCACCGCTCGTCACGATCGGCGGTTCGCGGTGTCCATCGCTGCGGTACTGACCAAGTCCGCAGGTTGCCATGAGCCCATTGCAGAGACAGGTCGATCCGTCCGTCGCTTCGATCGCACCACCCTTGCGTATGAATGCATCGACCGGCTCCGCTGCGCAGCGATAGCCCGTTGACCCACTAGGCGTGAGGTACGCCTCGCGCAGGTAACCGAGATCGCATCGTCGCTGACGCTGCGCGTACGTGACGGGATCCGAGATTGTGCCGCTCACCGACGCGACCTTGAATGGATAGCCCGTTGACGACGCCCGTAGCGACGTCTTTACCTTCACCGTTCCTGCCTTCACGTCGTGGAGAACTTGACGGCGTAGATCGGGATCCATCCCCGACTCGTCGCAGTACGCGAAGAGGGTACCCACCTGGACGCCGCTCGCGCCGAGGGCGAACGCGTCGCGCACGTCTTCGCGAGACGTCACGCCGCCGCCGATCCAAAATGGCTGGCCGAGTTTTGCGAGCGCGTCAAAGTCGACCACGTCGCGCTCTCCGTAGTGCGGGTTGCCTTCGCCATCGACGTCGAAGGCTCCGCGAGGAGGAGCATTGTGCCCTCCGGCGCTCGGACGTTCAACGACGAATCCATCGACTGGACCATTGCTGCGCTTGGCGAGTGCCGCCGCGAGGACGTGGGATGAGACGATGCCTATGAAACGAGGTCGCCGAAGCGCGTACGACGGGAAATAGGCGCTGGGGTCAAAGCGCAGTGACGTCGCCGGATTGTCGCTCGAGGCACCCGTCACATTGATGGGCAGGTCGACCGGTTCGCCGAGCGTGAGCTGCTCGAGCACGCCCGGAATGTGCGTCGGGACGCCAGCTCCCATCATGACGTAGTCGACCCCGGCGAGAATCGCGCCGTATAAGGCGGCGGCCGTCGGGAGTTGAACCTTGGTCAAAAGATTGATGCCGACCACGCCGTCATGTCCCATCTTGGCGAGTTTCACTTCGGCGTACGACGCCAACACGATCGCGTCAATCGAGCGACCTGAACTTCGGTGCGTCAGTGCCGGGGGGCTCCTATACGGCGTCGAACCAGTTCGCCGCACGGAACCGTATTTACTTACGATGTCATCGACAACACCTTGTGCCGGGAATCCGTCGAGAGCACTCTGCAACTCACCGTCAACTCCGTGGTCTTGGAGCCGTCGTACGAACACGTTGTCAATGGCCGTCCCGGACACGACGCCCAATTGCCCCAGGCTCGAGACGGCCCTCGCGAGCGGCCAACCGGATATGGCGATGCCCATGCCGCCCTGGATGAGCCAAGGAACGGCTCGATTCGGGGAACTCGTCTCAGTCATGGGCCACCTCAGAGTGCCGCCGGACAAGCGCCACGGCGGGTACCACTCCAGAGTAGGTCCGAGCTTGAAGGGCCTTAAGTCCTAATAATTGGTCACAACGTTTTGGAACCCGACGACTGCAACGACTGGCCTTCGACCACCGCTGCCGTTACCGCGTATTTCGCCAGTGCCACGGGTGCACCTACTCACTCGGTGTCCCAGAAACCCTGATACATGCTGTGCCGGAAACTGTGGATCCTCAGACTGTTCGGGTGTCTCCTCGGACATCGCTCGTTGCGGCGGCGCCGCCATCAGACGGTGGGCTGACGCCGACGATCTAGGGACCGTTGCACGCGCCGACAATTGCCCTCATGCGGGCTCACGCTCAGTGGTGGGCGAGGCGGTCTGAGGTTTCATAGTTTCTGTAAGCATGTCTCAGGGTTTCTGGGACACCTAGTGATTAGGTGTTCCCCATGGATCTGGTGGGCGAGGGGGGACTTGAACCCCCACATCCTTTCGAATACAGGCACCTGAAGCCTGCGCGTCTGCCAATTTCGCCACTCGCCCTGAGACCTTGAAACATTAGTCGACGCACCTGAGAACTTTTGCGCCGGCGGTTACACCGAGCCGCCGGTACAGTTGATACCGGTATGGTCCTGAAGAGCGTAGAAAATCGCCTCGAGCGGATCTTCGAAAAGACGTTCTCACGTACTTTCAAGAGCACGCTGCAGCCGATTGAGATCGGCACGCGCATCGTTCGCGAAGTTGACCTCACACGTCGCCTATCGAGTCAGGGCCCCATCTCGCCGAATCAAATCCGCGTATGGCTTGGTCCGGTCGACGCGGCACGATTCGAGGGATTTCAAAAGGCGCTTGTGAGTGAGCTTGAAGAGACCGTTCGCCAGCACGCCATCAGCGAGGGATTCAGCTTCGTGGGTCCCGTCAAAGTCGAAGTCTTCATCGACGACGACATCAAGCCCGGAAATCTCGAAGTAAAGACTGAATTCTTGGGTGGCGAGAGCCAGCCCCGATTGATCGTGAGCGACGGTCGGTCGTTCAACGTGGGCGAGCGCCCCCTGGTCATCGGACGAAGCCCCGACGTTGAAGTCGTGATCAACGATTCCAACGTGTCGCGACGTCACGCGGAGGTCTGGCGCACGAGCGAAGGCGTCGCCATTCGTGACCTTCAGTCCACCAACGGAACGTTCGTGAACGGGCACCGGGTCACCGCCGTCTCACTGTCGCCGCGTGATGACGTCACGATCAGCACGCTCCATTTTCGGATTGAGCTCGCTTGAGTCTTGTGGCCGCGACGTCGAATTACGCGGCGATTGTTCGACCGCTCCAAGTGCTGGTCATGGTGGTCGCGGTCCTCTTCTTTCTGCGGATCACTCGCGTCGCCGCAGTACAGGCTCGACCGATCGACTACGAGAAGCGTTCGAAACGTCGACGTAACACGACGCTCGCGCTGGAGTTCGTAGAGCCGACCGATCGAACGGGCGAGCGCATCGACGTTGACGCGGCGGTGACGATTGGACGCAGTGCCGACTGTGACCTCAGTCTGTCCGACACGTTCCTCTCATCGCGACACGCGCGTCTCACGAACGATGAGGGCGATCTTTCAATCGAGGATCTCGGTTCGACCAACGGCACGTACGTGAACCAGGAGCTCGTCGACGGGCGTGTACACCTCGAACGTGGTGACATCGTGCAAGTCGGGGGCGTCTTGTTCGAGGTGGTTCGTTGACGCATTGGCGTCACGCCGAGGCGACCGACACTGGACTGGTACGTCAATCGAATCAAGACGCGGTGTACGTCGACGACTCGCTCGCGATCGTGGCTGACGGGATGGGCGGACACGCGGCCGGTGAAGTGGCCTCGGAGATGACGATCGAGATGCTGCACTCGGGCTTCGTCGAGAACCAATCGGTTGAAGGTCTCTATAACGCGATCAACGCCGCGAATATCACTGTGTTGAATGACGCGCGTGAGAATCCCAGCCACTTCGGCATGGGAACGACGGTCATCGCTCTGGGTCTGACCGTGGACGAGCACGGCGTGACGTCGCCGACGATTTGTCACGTCGGCGACTCACGGGCGTACCAACTTCGTGACGGCGCACTGCGTCAATTGACCGACGATCACAGCGTCGCCGAAGAGTGGGTGCGCATGGGTCGACTCACGCCCGAAGAGGCGGCGGTGCACCCGCGTCGTCACCAACTCACCCGAGGCATCGGCGTCGAAGAAACGATCGCCGTCGACGTGATGTCGGTACACGCGATCGCCGGCGATCGCCTGCTGCTCTGTAGTGATGGACTCTCCAATGAACTCGACAGTGACACGCTGGCACGACTTTCGAGTGCGCCGTTCACGCTCGAAGAGGCGGTCGTCCAGTTGGTCGAAGCCGCCAAAGAAGCCGGCGGTCGCGACAACATCACCGCCGTGCTGGTTGAGTTCGACGATGTCACGGTTGCCTCGACGCCGATCAAGCGGACGATCTCTTCGACCACGCCGCCCGTCGCTCGGGCTTCGACGCCAGGGTCGCAGAAGCGCCGCAAGCGTCGCCGACTTTCGTGGCGAACTCCGGCCGCACTCCTGATCTTCATCGGTGTGTTCGTGGGCGCGTATTTCATCGTCCATTGGTACGCCTATTCGACGTATTACTTGGCCAACGACTCCGGAACCGTCGCGGTCTTTCAGGGCCAGCCGGGCGGGATCCTTTGGTTTAAGCCCGTGAAAGTCCAAGACACGAACTTTCTCGTTAAAAACCTAAGCCCATTCGATCGGAGCCAATTGACGCAGACGATTCCGGAACCAACACGCCGCGCCGCCATCGAATACGCGACCAGTCTCTCGTCCCCTTCGACCACGACCACCACGTCGACGACGACGACATTGAAGCAGGGCTGATTAGTGTCGCGGCGTCTTCGCATCCTGGCCACGATCATCCTCCTGCTCTTCGCGGTGATCGTCGCGCAATCGGCCAACATCCAGTTCTTTCGAGCCCCCGCGCTTATCGCGAGTCCGAACGATCCCAACAACCTGAATCCCTCTGGCCAATTCCCGCGCGGTGAGATTCTCGCGGCGAACGGCGCCGTGCTGGCCTACTCGGCCAAGCAGAACAGTCCGTATTTTCCTTATCGTCGCGTGTACCCGGACGGCTCGTTGACGTCGGGTGTCGTGGGGTACTCGTCTCCCTATTACGGAGTGTATGGAATCGAAGAGGAGTACAACGGATTACTCGCGGCGCATCCACAGCCGCCACAGAGTTTCGAACAGCTTTTGGCGCCCACCAGCGCCGCCGACTCAGTGACGTTAACGATTCAACCCGCACTCCAGCAGGTCGCGAGAGCGGCATTGAAGGGAATCGACGGGGCCGCCGTTGCGATCGACCCGAAGACTGGTGCCGTGCTGGTGATGTACTCGAATCCGAACTACAACCCAGTTCCTTTGACGTCGCCGAATCTCGCCATTGATACGGCCGCCCGACATCTCTATCTCAAGCCTGACGCCAACGGCTTCGCGCCGCTTGGTCTCGTCGCTACGCAACAGACGTTCCCACCCGGTTCGACCTTCAAGGTCATCACGACGGCCGCCGCGGTGGTCAGCAAGCCGGCGGACCTGACCAAGGCGTTCAATAGCAACCGCGACGGTGGCGCGTGCACCACGTTGCCCGATTCGAACAAACTCCTCTGTAACAGCGGCGGCGCGCCGTGCGGCGGTGACGTCGCGGAGATGCTGCCGCCCTCGTGTGACCCCGGGTTCGCCCTGCTGGGAATCGATCTCGGCGCCGACTACATGTTCAAGGCCGCGACGTCCTTCGGTTATGACGCGACGCCGCCCCTGGACCTCCCGAACACCGCGGCGAGTTACTTTCCGACGGCCGCGTCGTTCTCGAACAACATCCCCGGTCTGGCCTACTCGTCGATTGGTCAAGAGAATGTGCGTGCGTCCGCGCTGCAAGACGCCCTCGTCGCCGCGGCGGTCGGGAATGGAGGCGTCGAGATGACCCCGCACCTGATGAGTTTCGTCACCGCGCCGGACGGCAAGATCCTCGAGCACTACAAGGACTCCGTGTGGAAGACACCATTGACGCCGACCCAAGCCCAGGTGATCGTCCCATTGATGGAGAAGGTCGTGACCGTGGGGACCGCGTCCGGGGTCGGGTTCCCGGCTCAGTTCGACGTCGCGGCGAAGACCGGTACCGCCCAGACGGGCAATGCGCAAAAGAACACCGACGACTGGTTGATCGCGTTCGCGCCAGCGACCGATCCGACGATCGCCATCGCCGTCGTCGTGCCGTTCCAACCGACCGCTAATTTTGGAGCGACCGTCGCCGGTCCCATCGTCAAATGTCTCGTCGAAGGATTCTTCGCGATGCAAGCGGGAAAGAATCCTTCGGTCGCGGCGACGGGGTGCCAGGGCTAATGAAAATATTCTCGAATCGTGAGAGCGTAGGCTAGGCGCCATATGGAGCCTGTAGATGACCCACGATTGTATTCAGGTCGCTATCAGGTAACGCACCTCATCGCGCGCGGCGGTATGGCCATCGTCTATCGAGCACAGGACACGCTTCTGAATCGTCCGGTGGCCCTAAAAACCCTGTATCCCGAACTCAGCGCCGACCCATTGTTCGTCGAGCGATTCCGTCGCGAGGCCCAGGCGGCAGCGAACCTGTCGCATCCGAACATCGTGCCGGTCTTTGACTGGGGCGAAGACAACGGCACGTATTTCATCGTCATGGAACTGGTGGACGGGACATCGCTCGCGGACATGTTGCGCGGCGGGCGGACGCTCACGGCGTCGCATTCGGCGTCTTTGATGGCGCAGGTCGCGGCGGCCCTCGGGTACGCGCATCGCAACGGCGTTGTGCACCGCGACGTCAAGCCCGGCAATATCTTGATCGCGAGTGACGGCCAGGTGAAGGTCACCGACTTCGGCATCGCCCAGGCGATGTCGGTCGAAGACCAGCTGGCCGAAGAAGGTTCGGTCATGGGAACCGCGACGTACTTCTCACCCGAACAGGCCGAGGGCGCCCCGGTCGACGGACGCAGCGACATCTACTCACTGGGCGTCGTCCTCTTCGAAATGCTGGCCGGGCGTCCACCCTTCATCGGCGACTCGCCCGTCGAGGTGTCGAGTCAGCACGTGCACGGCACCGTGCCGGCGCCGTCGGAGTTCAACCCGACGATTCCCGCCGACCTCCAAGCGATCGTGATGGAGGCCCTCGCCAAATCTCCGGAGCGGCGCTACCAGTCGGCCGAGGACCTGCGATCGGACCTCGTTCGATTCACAGAGGGCCAGCCCGTTCGCGCCGCACAACGCGACGTGGCCTTCTTTGGTCAGGACGCGACGCGCGCGGTCAGCAAGGTCGCGCCGGGTCAACGCACGCAAGCGGTGCCCATGATGACCGGGCCACGCACCGACGTTCGACGACACCGCAATGGCAGCGCGAACGTCATTGTGATTGTCGTGATCCTGCTGCTGGTCCTTGGCGGTCTCGCGTACTTTCTCACCCAGAAGAGTGCGCCACCGACGGTCCCGATGCCCAGTCTCGTTGGCAAAACCGAGAACGTCGCACTGCAAAGAATGGCGAATCAAGGAATCAAACTGAATACGAAGGCGGAGTCGATTCATTCCGCCACGGTGAAGGTTGGATTCGTCATCTCCACTGATCCGAAGGCCGGGGCCACGTTGACCAAGGGAGAGCACGTCATTCTGAAGATCAGCCTCGGCGTGCAGGCAGCTCCCATCACGATCCCGAGCGTAAAAGGCTTGTCGCTGGCGGCCGCGACGAGTGAGCTCGAAGACAAGCCGTACTTTCTCACGGTCCATACGGGCTTTCTCCAAACGGTTCCCGTCGGCGTGACGAACACGAACCCGAATATCGTCATCTCCCAGGTTCCCGCCACCGGAACCAAGGGGAAGGAGGGCGACTCCATCACGATCTATGTGCTCTCGCCCAACGCGCAGTACCAGGTCCCCTCGCTCGTGGGTGATACGACCAACCAGGCCTCCGGAGTGCTGGGTCAATCAGGTTTGACGCTCGGTTCGACCACCGCGACGGCCTGCTCCGACAAAGTCGCCATTGGACTCGTAATGAGTTCAAAGCCCGCGGCGGGCGCATTCGTCAATTCCGGCGATCAAATCACGCTCACCACCTCGACGGGTTACTGCAAGATCCAGGTACCGAGTGTGATCGGTGAGTCGCAGTCGCAAGCGACAAATACTCTTGATGTGGCTCACTTCCAGGTGTCGGTAACCCCGACCGACCCGTCAACGTGTTCGACCAGTCAGGTGGGCACCGTCACGGACGAGAGCCTCGGCATCGGCACCCACGTGCCCTACAACTCCGCAATCACAATCTCGGTCTGTGAAGCCTCTACGGAATCGACGACGACGACGACGATCGCCACCACCACCACCACCACCGCTTCGTAGCGGGCGCGTTCACTAGCATTGAGCCCCATGGCGAAATCGACATCGAAACCGGGTAGCCGAAAGAACGTTGGTCGCTACGTAGCGCCCGAAGTCCGTGGCAAGGTCACCGCCCGGCGCCCGGTGGGCGAGGACCACAGCCCCCGATGGTACGGAGCGCTCATCGTCGCGCTACTCGCCCTGGGCACGTTGTTGATCGTCTTGAACTACCTGGCGGTACTGCCCGGCTCGGTGTCGTCGTGGTACCTCGTGACCGGGCTATTTATTATGTTCTCGGGCTTCTTCCTCGCGACGCGCTACAAGTAGCTCGCTGCCTCAGCCCAGGCGCTCGATGATCGTCGCGTTGGCCAGTCCGCCACCTTCACACATCGTGAGCAGACCGTAGCGGCCGCCCGTGCGTTCGAGTTCATTCACCAGGGTCGCGCATAGTTTCGCGCCCGACGCGCCGAGCGGGTGGCCCAGCGCAATCGCGCCGCCGTTCACGTTGACCTTTGACAGATCGACGTCGAGTTCCTTTTGCCACGCCAGTACGACCGAGGCGAAGGCTTCGTTGATCTCGATGAGGTCGATGTCGTCCAGCGTGAGGCCGGCTCGCTCGAGAACCTTCTTGGTCGCCGGGATCGGACCGGTCAGCATCGTCACGGGGTCGACGCCGGCGAGGGCGAAGGAGTGGAACCGCGCGCGCGGCTTGTACCCGAGCTCCTTGGCCTTCTCCTCGCTCATGATCAGCACGGCCGAAGCGCCGTCGGTGATCTGAGAAGAGTTACCGGCCGTCACCTTGCCATCTTCTTTGAACGCCGGCTTCAGGTTCGCGAGCGTGGCGACCGAAGAGTCCGGTCGGATGCCCTCGTCAGTTTTCATCAGTTCATCGGTGGCGTGTCCCTCGTCGTCTCGGATGAAGATCGGGACGATCTCGTTGTCGAATCGGCCTTCGGCCGTCGCCTGGGCCGCGCGCCGGTGGCTCTCGGCGGAGAAGGCGTCGAGGTCTTCGCGCGAGACGTCCCACTGGTCGGCGATCATCTCGGCGCCGATGCCCTGATTCTTCAGTCCACCGACTGGCTCGTAACGCGCCGCGACGCTCGGACCGAAGGGCCAACCGGAGTCCTTGCCAATTGACGAGCCCATCGTCACGCGCGACATTACTTCGACACCGGCGGCGATGACGACGTCGTAGGCGCCGGACATGACGCCTTGGGCTGCGAAGTGCAGCGCCTGTTGGGATGATCCGCACTGGCGGTCAATTGTCGTGGCGGGCACTGACTCCGGCCAACCGGCCGCGAGCACCGCGCTTCGTCCGACGTTGAACGCCTGCTCGCCGACCTGGGAGACGCAGCCCATGATGACGTCGTCGACTAACGCGGGGTCCAGGTTGTTGCGGCTGGCGATGGCCTTCAGGGCCTCCGCGGCCAGGTCAACGGGGTGCCAGTTCTTCAGTTTTCCATTGCGCTTGCCACCCGGTGTTCGAACGGCGTCCACGATTACGGCTGTCGGCATTGTCAGGCCTTTCGTCTTCATAGGGCTTCGCCCACGGCGAAATCCTACTGGCGAGTACGGCTAGCGTCGCAGGCGTGAGCGAACGAAAGAGCATGGATCGCTGGCTCGGCGACGGCGGGATGGCCGTCATTGGCGCCATTGGCGGGGCCCTTGAGAGTTACGGCGTCGACGGCGAAGACCTCGGGTGGGTGAGTGGGACGTTCAGGCCCACGCCACTGGCGTGCAACCCCCACGGCGCGGTCCAGGCCGGCGTGCACTCGGTCATCTTGGACGCCGCCATGAACTTCGCCATCAACGCCGCGCTGATCGGTCGCGACCGCACCGAGGCGACGATCGAGATGACGACCGAACTGATGCGACCGGC
>Ga0182030_10005700_pt1 | contig 26376 bp, 20 predicted proteins | sample 812S3MmetaG_FD_121299 | JGI IMG/M metagenome (GOLD analysis project Ga0182030, IMG submission 121299) | Permafrost microbial communities from Stordalen Mire, Sweden - 812S3M metaG (Illumina Assembly) | ecosystem: Environmental > Terrestrial > Soil > Wetlands > Permafrost | place: Sweden...
ATGCCGCCCGGCCAGTCTTCGCCCCAATTCTGCCGGCCGCCGTCCACCGCGAGCACTTCGCCCGTGATGAACTTGCCGGTGGGTGCGGCCAAGTACACCACGGCTTGGGCGATGTCCATGACGTCGCCCAAGCGTTTCATGGGATTCGAGAGCACGAAACCCTCGGCGGCCTCGCGCGGATAGACGTTCAGCCCCTCGGTTGCGATCGACCCGGGCGCCACGCAATTGACGCGGATTCCGAGCGGCGCCCACTCGACGGACAAGGTCTTGCTCAAGTAAATGACGCCGGCCCGCGCGGCGGCGGTGTGCGCAACCTGCGGCATCCCTCGATTGACGACAGCGACGATGTTGACGATCGAGCCGCCCATGCTGCGGTCGCGCCAATATTTCGCCGCGCTCTGCATCATGTACCAGGTGCCGTTCAGATTCGTGTCGACGACGGCATTCCAGCCCTTGATGCTGAAATCGATGGCGGCCTGGGGAAATTGGCCGCCGGCGCCGTTGATCAGAACGTCGAGCCGCTCGAAGCGCTGCCAGGTTTCGTCGAACAGCGCCTGCACCTGGACAGGTTCACGGATGGTCATGGCCTTGCTGAAGATGGTCTTGCCCAGATGCTTCGCGACGCCCGCCACCGTCTCGTCGAGCTTGTCGGCACGCCGGCCGCAAATGACGACTTCGGCGCCGAGCCGGGCCAGCACGTAGGCGGTGGCCCGCCCCATGCCGCTGCCCCCGCCGGAGACGACACAAACCTTGCCCGCGAGCGCATCTTCGCGGAACGACAGCGGCGCGGTGGCCAGTTCATGATCGGTCATGCCCCACTGTTTCGGGGGATCTAGAGGCAGGCGATTGGTCATTTTTTAATTTAACGTGTACCGCGGCGCGGACAACTAGACTTGAGTATAAGGACGGCCGGGGCAAAAAGAAACAGGACTGACTGTTTGTTTCAATCCCATGGCGTGCTACTGTTTATCAAACACTGCGAAGAGCGGGAACGATCATGGCTGGACCGAAAAAGGCTTCTCACTCTAGGTCTCCTTCCCGTAAGAATAGCAAAGCGCCCGCGCGAGCCGCGCCGCAACCCTCGGACGCTGCGCAATCCGCGGACGCCGGGCAATCCTCCGGCGAGGATCTGGCTCGCCTGCGTATTGCCGTCACCACCATGGGCGACCTGCTGCTTACCGCCGCCGACCGCTACCCGGACACGCCGGCGCTGGTGTTTCCCGATTCTCAGTACACCTATCGGGAACTTGCGGCGCGTGCACTGCTGCGCGCCCGCAGTCTCCAGGCGCTCGGAGTGAAACCGCGCGACCACGTCGGCATCCTGATGCATACCTGTCCGGCGTTCGTCGAAATTTTCTTCGCCGCCGCCCTGTGCGGCGCCGTGGTGGTGCCGATCAATGCCCGCTACCGCTCGAACGAACTCGCCTATGTGATCGAAAACGGCGACATCGCCACCTTGGTGACCACCGATGCCATCGCCGAGCAGGTAAGTTTCGTCGAGCGCCTGTCCGGCGCCCTGCCCGGACTCAAGTCGCAATCCGATGCAAAGCGTCTGCGGGTCGCCGGTGCGCCGTCTTTGCGCAGCATCGTGCTCATGGGCGGTACGGTAGCGCGCGGGTTCGTTTCGCAGAGCGATTTCGATTCGCTCGCCGAAACGGCGCCGGAAAAGAATGTGCACATCGCGCGGCTCGGCGTGCGCGTCCGCGACGTGGGACTGATGCTGTATACCTCGGGCACCACGGCCCATCCCAAGGGATGTCTCATCACCCACGAAGCGCAGGTGCGCAATTCCATCGCGCTCGGACGCCACCGTTACCGCCTCACCCATGAAGATCGCTTTTGGTCGCCGCTGCCGATGTTTCACATCGCCTCGGTGCTGCCGATGCTGGCCATCTTCGACGTCGGCGGCACTTATCTGACGATGAGCTATTTCGACGCGGGCGTGGCCCTCGACATGCTGGAGCGCCACGAGGTCACGGCCACCTATCCTTGTTTCGTCACCATCATGCAAGGCTTGATCTACCATCCGAATTTCGCCCGCGCGAACCTCTCGCGCATCAAGCTCATGAATTCCAACTTCGCGGTGCAGCCGGCCGCGGTCGCCGAGTCCATCATGCGCGCGATGCCGCAAGCCGTGCAGGTCGGAAGTTTCGGCATGACCGAAACGGCGGGCACGGTATGCACTGGCTCGCCGGACGAAGCGGAATCGCTGCGCATCACGCGCCTGGGCAGGCCGCTGCCCGGACTCGAGGTGCGCATCATCGATCCGGAGTCCGGCCGGGACGTGCATCCCGGTCTTCGCGGCGAGGTGCTGGTGCGCGGCTACAGCGTGCTCGAGGGCTATCACAAGGACGCGGAAAAAACCGCTCAAGCCATCGACCGCGACGGCTGGTTCCACACCGGGGATATCGGCTCGCTCGACGAACATGGCACCATCATGTTTCACGGCAGGTACAAGGACATGCTCAAGGTCGGCGGCGAGAACGTGGCCGCCGCCGAAATCGAGGCGCTGCTCGGCCGGCATCCGTCGGTGAAGCTCGCGCAAGTCGTCGGCATTCCCGATGCCAAGTACGTCGAGGTGCCCGCGGCGTTCGTCGAACTCAAACCCGGCAACAACGCCACCGAGGCCGACCTGGTCCGCTTCTGCAAGAGCGAAGTGGCGGCCTTCAAGGTGCCGCGCGTCATACGCTTCGTCGATGATTGGCCCATGTCATCGAGCAAGATTCAAAAATTCCGGCTTCGCGAGGCCCTGGTCGCGGAACTGGGTCTGGCGTAGCCGCCGTGCCGACGCCCGCCGCGACGCCACCTTCCGCGCCACTTTCCGCGCCGCCGCCCGTCGCGGCGCTTCCACTCTTCGGTCCCGTCGTACAGAACGCCTTCGTCGTACGGGACCTCGAAGCCGCGGTGGACCATTGGGCCGGCAAACTCGGAGTCGGCCCATTCTACTTGCTGGAGCACGTTCAATTCGGACCGGTGTACTTTCGCGGCGCACCGTTGGCGCTCGACATGTCGGTCGCGATCGCACAATGGGGTGAGATCCAAGTCGAGTTGATCGTGCAGCACGACAGCGCGGCCTCGATCTACAGCGAGTACCTGGCGCGCCACGGCGAGGGGCTGCAGCACCTCGGCGTGATGACGGCGTCTCTCGACCGCCATCTCGAGAGGCTCGAAGCGATCGGCATCGAGCCGGTACAGTGGGGCGCGACCGCGAACGGCATGCGGTTTGCGTATGTCGGCACGGACCGCCACGCCGGCGGCATGATCGAGCTGATCGAGACCGGTCCGGCGGTGGAAGCTTTCTTCGCCAAGGTGCGCGGCGCGGCGGCGAATTGGGACGGCAGCAGGCCTTTGCGGCGCCTTTAGCCGGCGAGCCCCGTGCATCCGAGCGTTCTCAAACCGGTGCAGATCGCGTATCACGTCGCCGATCCCGAGCGGGCCGCGCACCGCTTCGCGCGTGACTTCGGGTGGGGGCCGTTCTTCTTGTTCGAGCACATTGCCCTGTCGAGCTGCGTCTTTCGCGGCGAACCGGCGGTCTTCGATCACAGCTCGGCCTACGGCCAGGCCGGCGAAGTCATGATCGAATTGATCACCCAGCACGGCGACACGCCCTCGGTTCTGCGCGACCTGTTCGAGCGCGACGCCGTCGGTGTGCATCACGTCGCGCACTTCGTGGCCGACCTGCCCGAGGCCTTGGCCGGCGCACGCGCGGCAGGCGAGGTCGTTGCGCTGGACGCTTGCACCGCAACGGGCACAAATTTCGCCATGCTCGACACCTCCCGCAAACTCGGCCACATGGTGGAACTCTACGAAGGCACCGGCGACCTGCTCAAGTTCTACCGCTTCGTCCGCCGCGCCGCCGAAGGCTGGGACGGCGCCTCGCCGCTGCGCAGGCTGCAGCCTTAAGGCGCGCGCGACGAAACCTCCCGGACTCACCAATAGGATTCATCATGGGACGCATCGACGGAAAAGTGGCGGTGATCTTGGGAGCCGCCGGCGAGGGCAACATGGGACAAGTCATCGCGCGGCGCTTCGCTGTTGAAGGCGCCCGCGTGGTCGTGGCCGGCCGCACCGAAGCGAACTTAACCTCGCTCGCCGCGGAGATCGGCGGCGCATCATTCTCCTGCGACATCACACGCAGCAGCGAAGTCGGCGCGCTCGCGCAGTTCGCCGCGGAACGCTTCGGCCGGCTCGACATTGCCGTGAATTGCACCGGGTGGGCGCCCATGACCAAATTGCTCGAGGTCAAGGAGGAGGAACTCGACAAGCTGTGCGCGCTGCAGATCAAGGGCGTCTACTTCTTCTTGCAAAGCATGGTGAAGCAAATGGCGTCGGGCGGCGGCGGTGCCATCGTGCAAATGTCGTCCGCGTCCGCCTATGCCCTGCTCTACAACCACGCGGCCTATATCGCCACCAAATCGGCGGGCGACGCGCTGGTGCGCTGCTTCGCCAACGAGTTCGGCGCCAAGGGCGTACGCATCAATTCGATCGCGCCGGGGCTCACGGGCAGCCCGATGACAGCCCACGAAATGGCTCTGCCGGGATTGCAGGAGGCCTTCATCAAGGAATATCCCCTGGGGCGCATCGGCACCGCCACGGACATCGCGAACGCCGCGCTCTGGCTCGTGGGAGAAGAGAGCTTCATCACCGGCCAGGTGCTGCAAATCAACGGCGGCTTGACCCTGCGGCGCAATCCCACGCCTCGGGAAATCAATGCCAGTCTCAAAGCCGCCGGGAAAAACAGTCAGTCCTGATTGTTTTACCCGGGTCCCGCTGCTACCATCGGCGCAGCAGGCCCTATCCGCGGCCCCAATACGCTCGAGCGATGGAGTATCCCGTGTCGGTGAACTACAAAGTCGAATGGCCCATGAACCTGCACGCGCCCGCGGACTCGCTGGAGGCGAAACAGCCGGCGGTGGACAACGGTCTGGATGTGCCCGATCCCGCGCGCTACCACTGCGCCGACTACATGAAAAAAGAATGGGAGCTGATGTGGCCGCGCGTGTGGCTGCTGGCCGGCGTCACTCCCGATTTGCCGGAGAGCGGCGACTACCAGGTGTTCGAGATCGGCCATGAGGAGATCTTGCTCGTCCGTCAGGACGACGCATCGATCAAGGCTTTCTACAATGTGTGTCCGCATCGCGGCAATCGGATTTCACTCAACGATCGCGGCAGCGTCGCCCGCTTCACCTGCGCCTTCCATGGCTGGCAATTCGCCTGCAACGGCAAGCTCGAGAAAATCACCGACGAGGCGACCTTCGATCCCCGCGTGATCGCGCACCGGCCCGGCTTGCGCGAGGTCCGCTGCGACGTCATCGGCGGATTGATCTTCGTCAACATGGACGGCAAGGCTCCGCCGCTTCGGGAGTGGATCGGCCTGCCGCCGGGATACATTGAAAACTACGAAGTCGACAAGATGAACGTGGTGCGCCATGTCCGCAGCGAATGGCGCGCGAACTGGAAAACCGGCGTCGACGCCTTCTACGAAACCTATCATCTGCCGTTCATCCATCCGCAAACGCAGGGCGTCATGGAGGATTTCAGCCAGTACGACCTGTATCCCAATGGCTTCAGCCGCATGATCGTGCCCATCGGCGTGAAATCGCACCGCGTCGGCGACCAGGTCAGTGTCGATCCCTACCAGCAATACATGATGCAGGAGGCGGGAATCGATCCGGCAAAGTACAGCGGCACCGCCCGGGAAGTACGCACCGCCATCCAACAGGCCAAGCGTGAACGCGGCAAGCGGTTCGGGCTCGGCTACTACGACAAGCTGACGGACGCCCAACTCACCGACAGCTGGGCCACGGGCTTTTTTCCCAATGTCCAGATCGGCATGCATCCCGAAGGCGTGTTCATCATGCGCTTCCTGCCTCACGCCACGGACCCGGAGCGCTTTTACTACGACAATATGACCTTGTTCCGCTACGTCGCCGATCCCGGCTATACGGTACCCGGCTGGATGGGCCTGCCGGACGGCATGGACGTGACCGGCGAAACCCGGCCCGACATCGAACGCATTCCCGTGGATGTGCGTCCGAACCTGGGCGAGGTTCTCGATCAGGACGTGGAACTGGTCGCGGCCGTGCAGCGCGGTTCAAAGTCCCGCGGATTCCGCGGTCCGCTGTGGTCGGATCAAGAGCAGCGCGTGCGGCATTTCCATCGCGAGCTCGACCGCTACGTCAACCGCGAAAAATAGTACCCGCACCCACCCGCCCTGCCGACCCCGCCTCAGCGAAATTGCGGCGTGCGCTTCTCCAGAAAGGCGGCAATCCCTTCGCGGCCTTCGGGCTGCGATCCCCTCGCGGAAATCGAGCGGCTTTCGCGCCCCAACTGCACTTCGAAGCCCGGCTGTGCGTCCGCCACCAGGCGCTTGACGGCGCCGAAAGCACCCGCAGGCCCGGCGGCCAATTGCGCGCCCAGTGCAGCTGCGGCCTCCGCCAGTCTCTCGTCGGGAACCACCTGGTTGACGAGCCCCCAGTCCAACGCCTGTTGCGAATCGAGCATTCGATTGGTGAGGAACAACTCCATGGCGCGCTTGTTTCCCACGGCCCTCGGCAGCAGGAAGGTACAGCCCGCGTCGGGTGTGAGTCCGACCGCCGTGTAGGCCGAAACGAACTTCGCGCTCCGCGCCGCGATGGCCAGATCCGCCGCCAGCACCAACCCTAAGCCCGCTCCGGCTGCCGTGCCATTGACAGCGGCGATCACCGGCGCATCCAGCCTGGCCAAAAGCGCCATGCCGGCGTGCAAATTCGTGGTGAGTTCGCGCAGGTACGCTCCGACATCGGCTCCCGATGTCACCATGCCCTTCAAGTCGCCGCCGAAGCAGAAATTCTTGCCCTCCCCCGTCAATACCACCGCGCGCGCGGCGGCCGCCTCGATCGCGAAAGCCGCCGCCAGAAAATCGCGGCCGAACTCGAGATTCATCGTATTGGCCGATGCAGGACGCGCCAGAGTCAGGAATGCAACCGAGTCTCGAAATTCGAGGCGCACGGTAGAGCCGGTACTGTCTTTCATGAATTACCCTCTGACGGCATCGGACGATTTTTTCGGGAACGTGCCCGCCCGGCTCAACATCCCCGGGATATCCCTTCCCATCGCGCCGGCCAGCCATCGGGCCGACGCAATGAGCTGGTCCAGGTCGAGGCCGGTACGGTATCCGGAACGCTCCAACATGTAAGCCACATCTTCGGTGGGAACGTTCCCGGTGGCACGCGGCGCGAACGGACATCCGCCGATGCCGCCCAAGGAAGCATCGACGGTCTTGGCTCCCGATTGCACCGCCGCCCAGACATTGGCGAGTCCGGTATTGCGCGTATTGTGAAAATGCACGCGGACGCCGAGCGGCTTGATGGCCGCCGCCACCCGCTCCACCAACGTGGCTGCCTCGCCCGGGCTCGCCACGCCGATCGTATCCGCGATGGCGATTTCCACGGGACCCGAACCCGCCGCGGTTCGCGCCATCTCCACGACGCGCGAGGGATCGATTTCGCCGTCGAAGGGACAGCCGAAGGCGGTCGAGATGGTGATCTGCGCGCGGCGCCCATGCGTGCGGGCGAGGCGCACCACCTCGCAGCACATGGCGAGCGAAGCGTCCGAGCTCATGCCCTGATTGCGGGTCGCGAAGCCGTCAGATGCCGCACAGACCGCACCCAGCTCGTCCATGCCCGCTTCGATGGCCCGCAACGCCCCTCGCTTATTGAGGACCAGGCCGATGAACACGACGCCCTCCCGCCGCGGCAATGCGGCGGCGATGGCATCCGCATCGGCCATCTGCGGAACCAGTTTTGGATTCACGAAGCTGGCCGCCTCGATTCGCCGAACGCCGGCGTCCAGCGCGCGGCTGATGAGTTCCAACTTCTGCTTGGTGGTGAACAACACCGGTTCGTTTTGCAGCCCGTCTCGCGGGCCGACCTCGACGATTTCTATACTCGGCATATTAAACTCTTTAGTTTCAATAGATTACCCATACTATCTCACGTACTTTCGCCATCCGGGACTCCGAATCCCCCGCCGCCGGGCGTGCTCACGACGAAGACGTCTCCCGGCTGCATGTCGACCTGCCCTATATGCGCGAGACGCTCGACGCGTCCGTCCATGCGCTCGACCCAGTTCTGCCCGACGGCTCCGGCGCCGCCGCCATTCATGCCGAATGCCCCATGGATTCGCCCGTTGCTCAAGATGGACGCCGTCATCGCCTCCAAAAAGCGCACTCTGCGCACACCTCCGTCGCCGCCTCGCCAACGCCCGCTGCCGCCGGAGCCCGCCCGGATCTCGAATGACTCCAGACGCACCGGAAATCGGAACTCCAGTACCTCCGGGTCCGTGAGCCGGGAATTCGTCATATGGGTTTGGACCACGCTGGTGCCGGCAAATTCAGGGCCCGCACCGGAACCGCCGGCGATGGTTTCATAGTACTGATGCCGCGCATTGCCGAAAGTGAAATTATTCATGGTGCACTGGCCTGCCGCCATCAGCCCGAGCGCACCGTACAAGGCATTCGTGATGCAGGTGGATGTCTCGACATTGCCGGCAACCACCGCGGCCGGAAAACGCGGGTTCAGCATGCAGCCCTCGGGCAAGTGGATCTGTAGAGGCTTCATGCATCCGGCGTTCAAGGGAATGTCGTCGTTCACCAAGGTGCGAAAGACGTACAAAACGGCGGCCGTCGTGATGGCGCTCGGCGCGTTGAAATTATTCGGCAACTGCGCGCTGGTGCCCGAGAAATCGAGACGAGCGCTGCGCCGCCGGAGGTCGACCCGCACGCTGACCTGAATTTGCGCGCCATTGTCCAGCGGCAAGACGAAGTCGCCGTCCTTGAGCGCGTTGATCACGCGGCGAACCGACTCCTCGGCATTGTCCTGAACATGCTGCATGTAAGCCGCCACCGTGGGGCGGCCATAGTGCGCGACGGTGGCCTTGAGTTCGGAAACGCCCTTCTCGTTCGCGGCGACTTGCGCACGCAGGTCGGCCAGATTCTGATCGGGATTGCGCGACGGATGCGCTCCGGCGGTCAGCAGTTCGCGAAAGGCGGCTTCGCGAAGCGTGCCGCCCTCGATCAGCTTGAAGTTGTCGATCAGCACACCCTCTTCATCGATGGATTTGGAAAACGGCGGCATGGAGCCGGGCGTGGTACCGCCGATGTCCGCATGGTGACCTCGCGAAGCCACAAAGAAATCGGGCGCAGGCCCGCCGCCGGAAGAGCCGCCCGAGTCGCCCAAGCCGCCCACGGCGCCGTCATCGAGATAAACCGGGGTGACGACGGTGACATCCGGCAGGTGCGTTCCGCCGTGGTACGGATCGTTCAGCACGTACACGTCGCCCGCCCTCATCCGCGGATTGCGGACGATGACCGACCGCACCGACTCGCTCATCGATCCAAGATGCACGGGCATGTGCGGTGCATTCGCGATGAGCGACCCTTGGGCGTCGAACAAGGCGCAGCTGAAATCCAGCCGCTCCTTGATGTTCACGGAATAGGCGGTGTTCTGCAGGCGCAATCCCATCTGCTCCGCGATGTTCATGAATATATTGTTGAACAATTCGAGCATGACCGGATCGACCTGTGTGCCGGCCGCATGCCGCGTGGCGCGCGCGCGAACGCGCCGCATGTCGAGGCACCCCTGCGCCGTCACGACCGCGCGCCAGCCGGGCTCGATGACCGTGGTCGCGTTGCGTTCGGCGAGAATGGCGGGGCCCTCGATGGACGCTCCGGGACTCAAAGCCTCGACCCGGAACAAGCGCGCCGAGCGCCTGCCGGCGGGATCGTCGTCCGCGAGGCAGTACATGCTGACCAGCGCGTCCGGATCCGGCGGGCCGCCGCTCGATGGGAGATCCGGCACGAAGGGCGCGGCGGCCCCGTGGGCGATGCACTCGACGGATACCGATTCGATCACCAGGGCGTGGTTTGGCATCAGGAATGCAAAGCGGCGGCGATAGCGATGTTCGAACGCCCGGCGGATCCTGGCCAGCGCTTCATCCGGGGACCCAAGCATGGGCAGTTCGCCGCTCAAAGCCGTATCCGTTCCCTGGTAGCGGACGTGTATCCGGTAGACGCTGCGCAGCTCTTCGGCTTCCGGTTCCTGGCCTTGGGCCACGAGTTCCCCGCGCGCCGCGGCCTGCAGGCGCCCCGCCTGCATCCTCGCGTCCAAGAGGCCAGCCTCGTCGAGCGTCCGTTCGACCGCCGCCTCCCGCATGGCGATCCGGTCGGCGAGCCCCATTCCATAGGCCGAGAGCACGCCTGCCAATGGATGGATGAACACTCGCGTCATGCCGAGCGCATCGGCCACCTGGCAGGCGTGTTGACCGCCCGCGCCGCCAAAACACTGCAGCGTATAGCCGCTGACATCGTAACCGCGCATGACGGAGATGCGTTTGACCGCATTGGCCATGCTGCCCACGGCAATCCGCAGAGCGCCGCCCGCGACCTCTTCGGCGCTCAAAGTCCGGCCCGTCGCCGCACTCATGCCCTCGGCCAGCTCGGCGAAGCGCCGGGCGACGATATCGGCATCCAATGGTTCATCGGCTGCCGGACCGAACACGCGCGGAAAAAATTCCGGCTGGATGCGGCCCAGCAATATATTCGCGTCGGTGATGGTCAGGGGACCTTGGCGGCGGTAGCTTGCCGGGCCGGGATTCGCCGCAGCCGACTCCGGACCCACACGCAGGCGCGCGCCGTCGAAGCGGATGATGGAACCTCCGCCGGCCGCAATGCTGTGAATGCTCATCATCGGCGCACGCACGCGCACCCCGCCGACCTCGGTGTCGAATGTGCGCTCGTACTCGCCCGCGAAATGGCTCACATCGGTCGAGGCGCCGCCCATGTCGAAGCCGATCAGCTTCGCGTGTCCCGCCGCCTGAGCGGTGCGCACCATGCCGACGATGCCGCCGGCGGGTCCGGAAAGAATCGCGTCCTTGCCCTGAAACCGCTGCGATTCGGTCAGTCCGCCGGAACTCTGCATGAAAAGCAGCGGGACCCCCGGCATGAGCAGCGCGATGTGATCGACGTAGCGGCGCAGGATGGGCGACAGATAGGCGTCGACCACCGTGGTGTCGCCGCGCGGCACCAGCTTCATGAGAGGGCTCACCCGGTGTGAAACGGAGATCTGCGTGAAGCCGATCTCGCGCGCCAGCGCCTCGGCGGCTAGTTCGTGCTGCACATAGCGGTATCCGTGCATGAAGACGATGGCGCAGGAGCGCAGTCCGCCCTCGAAAGCCTCCCGCATTTTCGCGCGCAGAGCCCGTTCATCCAGGGGCACGATGGGCTCACCGCGCGCGCCAATTCGTTCCGCCGCCTCGACGACCTTTTCGTACAGCAGCTCCGGAAGCACGATGCGGCGGTCGAAAAGCCTGGGTCTCGCCTGGGTCGCAATCCGCAGCGCGTCTCGAAAGCCGCGGGTGATGACCAAAAGCGTGCGTTCACCCTTGCGTTCGAGCAATGCGTTGGTGGCCACCGTGGTCCCCATCTTCACGCAAGACACGAGTTGCGCGGTGATCGGCTCTGCGCGATCGAGCCGCAGCAGCCGCCGGATCCCTTCCACCGCGGCGTCCGGGTATTGCGATGGATTCTCCGACAGCAGCTTGTATGTGTGCAGCCCGCCGTCCGGCGCACAGCCTACGATGTCGGTGAACGTGCCGCCCCGATCGATCCAGAACTGCCAGCGCGCGCCCATGACTAGGCGGGAACATCCGCGTCGAGGACGAACTCGCTGGCGCGCGTCTCGGGCAGCGCCCAGGCCGCGATCACCACCAGCGCATAAGCGGCCACCGTCAGTCCGGCAATCGAGCGGCCCAAGGACAGGTGGGCGCTCCAAACCCCGATCAATGCGGGGCACGCGGCCCCGAGAGCCCTGCCCATGCTGTAGCAAAAACCCTGGCCGGAACCGCGCACCGCACCCGGAAACAATTCCGCAAAACACGCCCCCATTCCCGAGAAAATCCCCAGCACGAAGAATCCCAGGGGAAAACCGATCAGCAGCATTCCCCCGCTGACCGGCATGCGCGTGTACAGCACGATCAGCAGCGCCGCACAGCAGGCGAACAGCATGAACCCCCGTCGTCGTCCGATGGCATCCGACAGCCAAGCGCTCGTCCAATATCCCGCCAGCGATCCCAAAATCATCATCAGCAGGTAACCGGTACTGTGAGTCACCGACAGATGCCGCTCGGTCTGCAGAAATGTCGGCAGCCATGTCGTGACCGAGTAATACGCGGCGAGCGTTCCGGTCGCGAGCGCGGTTGCCAGAACGGTGTTGCGCAGCAGAGGCGGCCGAAAGATATCGAGGAAGTTCGCGGCGCCCGCGGCCGCCGCGCGCGCCCGCATTTGCCGCGCCCGCATTTCCACGTAAATCTCGGGCTCCTTCACATTTCGCCGGATGTAGACGATCAGAAACGCGGGGAGAATGCCCACCCAAAATAATATCTTCCAGCCGATTTCCGGGGGCAGCAGCACGCTGACCGTCCAAAACCCGAAAGCTGCGAGCGCCCAGCCGAACGACCAGCTGCTCTGGACGATACCGGCCGCCTTGCCGCGGTGGCGCGCCGAGATCGTTTCCGCGACCAACACCGCGCCGACCGACCATTCACCGCCGAAACCGAAACCCTGCATGGCCCGCGTGAACAACAATTGTCCGAAGGAATGAGTGAACCCGCTCAGGAAAGTGAATCCGGCGAACCACAGCACCGTCAACTGCAGAATGCGTACCCGGCCGAAGCGGTCCGCCAGCACGCCGGCACCCCAGCCGCCGATGGCCGAAGTGACCAGTGCGGCACTCGCGATGTATCCGGCCTGCGCGGTACTCATACCCCACAGGGCAATCAGCGTGGGAATGATGAAGGTGTAAATCATGACGTCGAAACCGTCGAGGCCGTAGCCCGCGAAAGCGGCGAGCATGGCCCGGCGCTCGATCACCGTAGTGCTTTGCAGCCACATGTCCCTGCTCCCGCGTGCCGCTAACTTCGCGTGCGCAGCCGTAAACTGTCCCAGCTCGCATCCGCCGTCCAACCCCCGTCCACCGGCAGGGTCACCCCGTTGATGAATCCGGCATGGTCGCCATCCAGCAGAAAAGCGATGGCCTCGGCCACATCCTCCGCCCTGGCAAAACGCGCCATGGGCACGCGATCGACGATATCCGCGTCCGAATACGCGCCGCTTCCCTGGTCCGCCGCATCCATCTCGGTCTTGATCCAACCGGGACAGACGGCATTGACCCGCACACCGCGACCGCCCCATTCGGCCGCCAGGGTGCGGGTGAGACCGATGAGGCCGTGCTTCGATGAATTGTAGGCGCTTCGGTGGCTGACGCCGGCAAGGCCTGCCACCGAAGCGACATTCACGATGCTGCCCTGGCGCCGGGCGAGCATCTGCGCCCCCAGGTAGCGGCACAGCAGGAATGGCCCGAACAAATTGATGTTCATGACGCGCTGCCATTGCGCGGCGGTGGTCTCCTCGGCGGGCGCAATGAGACTGATTCCGGCATTGTTCACCAGGCCATCCGCCGCTCCATGGTCGCGGGCGATCCTCTCCGCCAATTGTCGGACGAACGGTTCGCAGGACACGTCTCCCGACATGGCCTCGACCTGGCCGCCCGTGGCGCGCAGGCGCTCCACCTGCTCGTCGAGCGGCTTCAAGTCGAGCAGAATCACGCGGCAATGCCGCTTCGCCAGCAAAGCGGCGGTCACGAGGCCCACGCCTTGCGCGGCGCCCGTCACTACGATCGTTTTCAATCCAATCTCCCTAATCGACTTCGATTCCGAACCAGGCGACGGCGCTCGCCACCGCGAACCCCACGCCGACGATGAATGCCAGCCGCCACAAATGCTCGCCCGACAGATAGGCGACGATGGGTATGCCGATGATGCCGCCGAGATTTCCGCCCGTGTTCATGACGCCGCTCACGGCCATGGTATCGCCGCGGCCCACCGTCATGGCGGCTCCCCAAAAGGCGCCTTCGTTGAGTTCCACGGCCGCAAAGCACACGGCAAGACCCACCACGGCCCAATAAGGATTGGCGGCGTTCACGGAGATCATCAGCAGTGCGCCCGCGATGGGCATGGTAATCATCGGAACGAGGCGGTAGCCCCAGCGGTTGCCGAGCCGCTGGCACAGGGCGGCGGTAATGAGTCCGCCCACTCCCGCGCCCAGGGCCGCGGCGAGGGGCGGCGTCATCGCCAGCCAACCGCTCTCGAGCACCGAAAATTTCCGCTCCTGCACCAGATAGAGAAAAACCCAATTCGACAGCAGATAGAACGAGTAATTCATGCACAAATAGGAGAGCGCCAGCAGCAGCACGTTGCGGTTGGTCAATATGTGCAGGAGCTGCCTGGCGCTGATGGTGCTGTCCACGGGCACCGCGCTCTGCGGCCCGATCTCCTCGAGTTCCGCGGCCGACACCGACGGATGCTCGCGCGGGGTGTTGCGCCCATACCATGCCCATACGGCGATCAATCCGATCGCCGGAAGGCTCGTCCACAACAATGCCCGCTGCCACCCCATCACCGACATGAGCGATGCGATCAGCGGCGGCGTGAGCGCCGCGCCGAAACTCAAGCCCATGGTCTGAAGACCCTGGACGGCAGCCCATTGGCGCGGCGGAAACCACACTTCGAAAACGCCGGCGGATATCGGAAATATCGCTGCCTGCGAACAGCCCAGCAGCAGCTGCACGAGCACGAGCGCCGCGAATACCGACACGCCGGTCAGCCAAAACGGCACCAGCGGCGTCGCAATCGTCGCGAGAAATGCGGCAAGCCCGATGATGACGAAGGTGAGCCGCGCGCCGTGGCGCTGTCCGAGGATTCCGCCGGGAAGCTGGAAAAGCCCGTAGCCCAGCACGAACGCCCACTCGATCATCCCGATCTGGAACTGGCTCAGGTGCAGATCCGGCATCATGCGCTCGGCCGTCACGGTGATGCTCTTCTGCTGCACGTAGGCCAGGAAGCCGAATCCGAACAACATTGAGAAAATGCGCCAGCGGATCCGGATCATCATGTTTGAACGGGCTGCCTGTGCATGTCGAGGCCGATCTGCACCGCATGGCCCAGGGATGTCGCCGATTTATCGGCGCCGCCCACGGCTTCATCGTCCTCTTCCGGCTGCAGCAACATTCCCGGCAGGAACACGGCGACGATGCAGGCCTGCGGGAATCGCCGGCGCATTTCCAACGTAGTGGCTCCGGCGCGTTCCCGCTCCTCGCTGGGGAAGGCACTGACGACGTAGACGATGGACACGGCATCGGCCGCGTTCGGAGGCGGGGCCGCATCCAGGTCCTCGAGCGACATATGGCGGGCATCTATTTTTTGGTCGCGCAATATGCGCACCAGCAGCTCGGTCGCCAAATCATCGGCCGTCGAGCCCAAGCCGACGCACAGAATGACGGACCCCGCGGGCACGGCCAGCGGCCCCTGCCAGCGGCCGCTCGTCTGCTCGCGCTGGCGCCGCAATTGGCGGCCCGCGGTCGAATTGTCGAGGACCGACGATCGGCTGCGACGGCGCGGCAATTTTCCGCTGTCTCCGCCGATGGCGGCGATCACCGCGACCATGGCGCTGCGCACTTTCATTTGCTGGTCGGCGCTGATGGTGCCGGCCTGAAGATCGATGCGCGCCAGGTGCAGGGCGGGCAACAGCACCAGGTCGCAATAGTTCGCGAATGTATTTCGTTTCAGAAACACCCGCGCGCCGGCGATGATTTCGGCCGAATCGGCCGACAGCGCGCGCTGGTAGAAACGCTGCGGCATGGTGAGAGCCTGGTTGTCGCCCAACAGCACGTCAAGCAGGCTGAGCGCCTTGATGTGCCTTCCCGCAACCAGCAGGCAGAGCGTCAAGGGTGTCGACAAGATCAGGCCGATGGGGCCCCACAACCAACTCCAGAAAATGGCGGCGATGACCACCGAGAGCGGCGACAGCCCAGTGGTGTGGCCGTACAGCTGCGGCTCGACCAACTGCCCCGCGATCAATTCGACGATGACGAACAGACTCAAGGTGACCAGCGCCAAGCTCCAACCCGGATCCACCGCGGCGGCCAGAAGCACCGAACACAGCGCCGCGATCCACACTCCCACATAGGGCACGAAACGCAGCACGGCGGCGAGCACCGCCCACAGCAGCGGATGAGGCAGGCCGATGAGCGTGAGGCCGATCCAAACGGCGAGCCCGACTCCCGCATTGACGGCGAATTGCGAGACGAAGAACCGCGACAGGCGCTCGCCGGCGTCGTTGATGGCAAGCGTGGTCAGGCGAATGTCGGCGCCGCCGGCAATGCGGATGAATCGATCGCGCAGCGCCTCGTGTTCGAGCAGCACGAACACCAGGACGACCAGCACGATGCCCGCGGTCTCGATCGGAACCCAGATCGACGCAAGCACCCTTTGGATCAACTGCAGGGAATTCGGCCGGGGCTCGTGCAGTTCCACGGGAATCGGCGCCGACGCGCCGGCGCTGTCGGACTCATCGAAGGTGCCGGGTGTCTTCGCTGGGGGAACTCTTTCCATCAGCCGGCCCGCCGATTCCGCGAGGGCGTTGAACCGGCCCACGGTGAAGGCGTTCAGCACGCGCAATTTGCCTTCGATCGTGCGTTCGTACTCCGGCACACTCGCCGACATGTGCACCAATTGCGTACCGATGACTCCCGCGACCGCGGCAAACAACAGCGCAGATACCAGCACGGCGGTCAGGACCGACAGCGTCGGGCCGAGCCGCAGCCACCGGAGCCGGCGCACCAGGGGTGCGATCAGCAGGCTCAAGATCACGGCCAGGGTGATCGGCACCAGGACTTCGCGCGCAAAATATAGAAGGGCAAGCACGGTCGCCGTCGCAATGATGCCGAGCGCCCTTTCCCGATTCGGCACCGCAGGAACCGGCGCCGCGGAAGGCACAGGCGACGCCGCAGGAGCCGGCGCCGCGGAAGGCAAAGGCGGCGCCGCCACTGCGGAATGCTGCGAGGGGGGCACGGCGGGGGACTCCATGCGATATATTCGCACATTGCCAGACGAGGTTATCGAATGAAAAACAGGCCCAGCGGGTTCGGGATCGAGAAATTGCCGCGGCTGGTCCGCGGCGAAGGCAGCTATCTGTTCGACGCCTCGGGAAAGCGCTATCTCGACGGTTCCGGCGGCCCGGCGGTATTCTGCCTTGGGCATGCCCATCCCGAAGTGAATGCGGCCATCGTCAAGCAATTGCACGAAGTCGCTTACGCGTACCGGTATCTGTTCACGAGTTCGGCATTGGAAGCGCTGACTGAAACGGTCCTGCGCCTGTGCGGCGGCGAATTCCAGGACATCATCTACACCGGCAGCGGATCCGAGGCGGTGGAATCGGCGCTGAAAGTCGCCCTCCAATATTTTGCCGCGCGCGGCCTGATGAAGAAGCGCCGATTCGTCGCGCGGCGGCGGTCTTGGCATGGCAATACCTTGGGAGCTCTGTCCGTTTCGGGGTTCGCGCAGCGGCGCAAGGCTTTCGAGGGGAGCCTGCTCGACGTCACGTTCGTCTCGGCGGCGAACGACTACCGCAGGCCCGCGGGAGTTTCGGCGCAGGCGTTGGCCGGTCACCTGGCGGCGGAACTCGACGCCGCGATTCTGGCCGCGGGACCGCAGAATGTCGCGGCGTTCATTTACGAACCCATCGTGGGAGCCGCCGGCGGCGTCGTGCCGGCGCCCGAAGGCTATGCCGAAGCCGTCCACGCCGTATGCCGCAAGTACGACGTGCTGGTGATCGCCGATGAAGTCATGTGCGGCGCCGGACGCACCGGCAGCTGGCGCGCCTTGGAGCACGATCGGGTCGTCCCGGACATCATGAGCATTGCCAAGGGATTGGGCGGAGGCTACATCCCGCTCGGAGCGACGCTGGTCAGCCCGGGAGTCGCCGCGCCCATTCGCGCCGAGCACGGCGCCTATATGACCGGCCACACTTTTTCCGGACATACCGCGGCGTGCGCGGCGGCGCTCGCCGTGCAGCGGATCCTCGAGCGCGACCGCCTGCTCGAGCGCGTACGAACCGCCGGCGCGGCGCTGCAAGACACGCTCCGCCGGGCGTTGGCCAAATTCGACGAAGTCGGCGACGTGCGCGGACGCGGCTATTTCATCGGCATCGAGTTGGTCGCCGACCCGGTCACCAAGGCGCCGTTTCCCGCGGATCGCGCGCTCAGTTTCGATATAGGGGCGCGCGCCTTCGCCGACGGGCTCATTTGCTATCCCTGCTCAGGAAATGTCGATGGGACGGCGGGCGACACCATCATCATCGCCCCGCCCTACAATGCTTCCGACGAAGAACTGGAGGAAATCGTCGTCCGGCTCGGGCGGGCGGTCGAAGCGGCGTTAAGTTCCCGATGAAGATGCCGCGTCCGGCACGGTGACGGCGACGAAGACGCAGCAATTGGCGCGCTCAGCCAGGGAGGCGCGATGCGGGCTGCCCCACCAAAACCCTCCCGAAGGCTGCGGATAGTGGCTGAGGACGATCAAATCGATCGACAGCCGCCGCGAGAAGGCGATGATCTGCTCGATGGTATTGCCGCTCGCGAGGTAGCCTTCGGCGACCACGCCGCGCGCCCTCAGCCAGTCGATGGATTCGTCGAGCAATCTTCGGTGGCCGCCCTCCTCATCGACCAGACAGGCATGTCCGGCTGCACCGGCGACGATGGCCGCGCCCGCAACCCCGTTCGGGATGATCGACAGCACATAGACCTGGGCGCCGACGAGAATGGCCAGTTCCGCGCCGCGTTTCAGTGCCCGCCGGCCTACGTCGGAACCGTCATAACAAAGCAGGACGCGTTTGAACATAACGTCGCTCCCAACTCCACATCCGCAAAGTATGCTCGGCCCCGCGCATCAATGCGAATTCTCGTCGAGCGCTTCGTCCAGCACCTCGATCCAATGCCGCACCCGCGTGCGCGTTCCGGATTGCAGGTGCAAAATGCATCCCATGTTGGCGGATACGATGCATTGCGGTTCGAGCTTCGCGAGATGCTCGAGTTTGCGGTCCCGGAGCCGGCCGGCAATGGCCGGCTGCAGAACCGAGTAGGTGCCCGCCGAGCCGCAGCACAGATGGCTTTCGCTGCCCGCAACCTCGATGTCGAATCCCAGCGCACGCAGATGCGTCTCCACGCCGCCCCGCAATCGTTGACCGTGCTGCAATGTGCAAGGCGCGTGATATGCGAGGCGCCCGAAACCCTTCGCGCGCACCCCGCCCTTGATGACCGGCACGAGCTCGGGCAGGAACTCGCTCAGGTCGCGCGCGAGCCCGCTGATGCGCGCTGCCTTCGCGGCATATCGCGCATCGCCGGACAGCGCATGTCCGTACTCCTTGATCGAGAAACTGCAGGCCGACGCCGAGGTGACGATGGCGTCCGCTTCGCCGGCGCTGACCGAGGGAAACCAGGCGTCGATATTGCGGCGCATGTCGTCGAGTCCGCCGTCCGCATCGCTGAGATGGGTGCGCACGGCGCCGCAGCAGCCGGTTCGCTCGGCATGGAAAATTTCGATCCCCGCACGGGCGAACACGCGCGCGGCCGCCGCGTCGATGTTGGGCATCATCGACGGCTGAACGCAACCCTTCAACATCAGGACGCGGCGCTGCGGCGCGCGTTTCGCGGCGGTCGATGGATGCACTTCGGCGCGCAGGGGAATCTTGTTTTTCAGCACCGCCGGCAGCAGCGGACGCAGAGCCTGACCCACCTTGAGCGCCGTGCCGAACAAGGGAGAGGTCAGTCCCTCTTTCAACACCCAGCGTGCCGCGCCTTGCGCCACGGGCCGCTGCACCCGCGAATCGACGATCTTGCGGCCGATGTCGACCAGATGCCCGTACTCCACGCCGCTCGGGCAGGTGGTCTGGCAGTTGAGACAGGTCAAGCAGCGATCCAGGTGCAGTTGAGTGCTGCGCGTCGGCGGAGCGCCCTCGAGTACCTGCTTGATCAGATAGATCCGCCCGCGCGGACCGTCCAGTTCGTCTCCCAGCAATTGATAGGTGGGGCAGGTCGCATTGCAAAAGCCGCAATGCACGCATTTGCGCAGAATGGCCTTCGCCTCTTCGCCCTCGGAGCTGCCCTCGAATTCCGGAGTCAAACGAGTTTGCATGGCGCCTTCTAGAGTTCTGCGTACAGCCGGCCTGGATTGAAAATGCACGCCGGATCGAAGGCTTGCTTCAAGCCGCGATGGATGCGCATCAGCACGTCGCTGACCGGGGCGAAGACCCCGTCGGACCTGTCGGCGCCCCGCATCAGCGTCGCATGCCCGCCCGCCCGGCCGGCCGCATCCCGCACTTCCGGCGCCGCGGCGGTCGTGCGCCACCACCGCTGCGCGCCGTGCCATTCGATCCATTGATCGCCGGGCAATTTCACCGAGGCGCTCGCGGCGGGCACGGACAATCTCCAGAGACGGTCCCCCCCGGCCAGAGCCGAGGCATCCGGCAGGAAGAAGTCCTCTCCGTGATCGCGCAGGCGCAGCCACATCGCTTCGGCCTCGCCGTGCGCGGGCACATCGCCGCCCAGTTTGACGCGGGCCGCATGCACGGCGGACGCCGCGCCCGCGAGCCGGACATATAAACGCCCGTGGTGCCAGGAACTGGCATTGATGGACAGGGGCTGCGAAGCCCAGAGTTTCAGTTGCTCGAGGGAACGGCTCTCGTCCCAATCGAAGGCCAGAGTCGCCGTCGCCCGGTTAGCCGGCAACACCTTGAGCGATACTTCGCAGAGAACGCCGAGTATCCCCAACGAGCCGGCCATCAAGCGCGACACGTCGTAGCCCGCCACGTTTTTGGCCACTTGTCCGCCGAAGCTCAAAACCTCGCCGCGGCCATTCAACAGCGTCACCCCAAGCAGGTGATCGCGAACCCCGCCGACGTTGGCCCGGGCCGGTCCCGCCAGTCCCGCCGCCACCATGCCGCCGACGGTGCCCCCGGGCGCAAACCGGGGCGGCTCGAAAGGAAGGCACTGCCCCTGCTCCGCGAGCAGGGCCTCCAATTCCGAGAGCTTCGTGCCCGCGCGGACGGTGACCACGAGTTCGGTCGGCTCGTAGCTGCTGACTCCCGAAAGGCCGGTCACGTCGAGCGGTTCGCCCGTCGGCTGCCCGCCGTAAAATACCTTGGTGCCGCCGCCGCGGATATCGAGCGCACGGCGATCGTTGCGCGCGTGCCGGACCTGATCGATGAGGCGGCCGAGGGCCGGGTCCTGCTGATCCATCAAAATCTCGGCAACTCCGGGAATGGCAGCATGCCGCGGTGCACGTGCATCTTGCCGTACTCGGCGCAGCGGTGCAGAGTCGGGATCACTTTTCCCGGGTTCAGCAACCCAAGCGGATCGAATGCGTGCTTCACCGCCTGAAACTGCGACCGCTCCTCGGGCGAGAACTGCACGCACATGGAGTTGAGCTTCTCGACCCCCACGCCGTGTTCGCCCGTCACCGTCCCTCCCAAACGTACGCTGGTCTCGAGGATGTCGGCGCCGAATAATTCGCAGCGGCGCAATTCGTCCGCATCCTCCGCATCGAACAGGATCAAGGGATGCAGATTGCCGTCGCCCGCATGGAATACGTTCACGCAGCGAAGTCCGTATTGGATTTCCATCTGCTGGATCGCGCGCAACATCTCCGCCAGGCGCTTGCGCGGTATGGTCGAATCCATGCACATGTAATCCGCGCTGATGCCGCCGGAAGCCGGGAAGGCGTTCTTGCGCCCGCTCCAAAACTTCAGGCGCTGCGCCTCGTCGCGGCTGACTTCGAGCCGCGATGCCCCCGCCTCGCTGAGGACCTGCTCCATCCGGGCGATTTCCTCGGCCACTTCTTCCGGCGTGCCGTCGCTTTCGCAGAGCAGAATGGCGGCCGCATTCAGATCGTAATCGGCGCGCACGAAGCGCTCGACGGCCGCCGTCATCGCCTTGTCCATGAGTTCGAGGCCTGCCGGTATGATGCCGCGCGCGATCACGCTCGCCACCGCGGCGCCGGCCGACTCGATATCATCGAAGCTCGCCATGATGCAGCGGGCCAGCTGCGGCTTCGGCGTGAGCTTCACCGTGACTTCGACGGTCACCGCGAGCATGCCCTCGCTGCCGACGACGATGGAGATGAGATCGAGACCCGCGGCATCCAGCGCCTCCGAACCGAATTCCACCGGCTCCCCGTCCGCCATGAAACCGCGGACCCGTAGAACATTGTGCAGGGTCAGGCCGTATTTCAAGCAATGGACGCCGCCTGAGTTTTCGGCGACATTGCCGCCGATGGTGCAGGCGATCTGGCTGCTCGGGTCCGGCGCGTAATACAGGCCGTAGGGGGCCGCGGCCTCGCTGATGGCCACATTGCGCACCCCGCATTGGACGACGGCCGTGCATGCTGCGGCATCGATCTTGAGTATCTTGTCGAATTTGGCGAGCGATAAAATCACCCCGTCGCGGTGCGGAGTCGCGCCCCCGGACAGTCCCGTGCCCGCGCCGCGCGAAACGACGGGCACCCCCATCCGATGGCATAGCGCGAGTATGGCCGCGACCTGCGCCTCGGTCTCGGGCAGCACCACCACCAGGGGCGGGGTGCGGTACGCCGTCAGTGCATCGCACTCGTAGGCCACCGTATCCTCATGGCGGAACAGAATGGAGCGGGAAGGCAGAATGGCGCCGAGCGCGCCCGTCACCTCCGCCTGGCGTTCGCGGCGCTCCTGACGCTCTTGATGTTCCTGCGGCTCCGGGCGCGAGGCTGCGGTCGAAGCGTCCGGCGACGGCGAAGTGATCATGCCCGACATTATGCATGAGTCGGACTGCACCGCGGCCGCAGCCCGCTCTCGCCCGCCTGCGCGGTTACGGATTGCGCGGTTTTGGGGTAGCATTCCGTCAAAAGGGAGAACCGCATGTTTCACCAATTGATGACACCGGTGGGCGACAGTTTGGCCCTGTCCTTCCTGGTTGCGATTCTTCCCATCGCCACGGTCCTGCTCCTTCTCGGGGTGATGAAGCGGCCTGCATGGCAGGCGGCTCTCGCCGGTCTCGCCGTCGGGCTCTTGATCGCTTCCACCGTCTGGGGGATGCCTGCTCGCATTGCGTTCTCCGCTGCCATCAACGGCGCAGTGTTCGCTCTCTGGCCGGTGATGTGGATCGTCATCAACGCGCTCCTGCTGTACAACGTCGCCGTCGCGTCCGGGCGCTTCGACGCCTTCCGTGCCTGGGTCATCCGGCATTTACCGAACGATCGGCGCGTGGTCCTGATCGCCATCGGTTTCTGCTTCGGTGCATTGCTCGAAGGCGTCGCCGGTTTCGGCGCACCGGTCGCCATCACCGCTTCCCTGCTCATCATGGTGGGATTTCCGGCAATCGACGCACTGGTGTTCGTGTTGATCTTCAATACAACCCCGGTGGCATTCGGGGCCCTCGGCGCACCCGTCACCGTGCTGGGCGCCGTCACCGGGCTGCCCGCGCCGGCGCTTGCCGCCATGGTGGGCCGTCAATTGCCGTTCATCGCGGCATTTCTGCCTTTCTACGTCATTGCGCTCTATGGAGGCTGGCGTTCGATCCGGGCGCTCTGGCCCATGTTGCTGGTCGCCGGAGCGAGCTTCGGACTGGCTCAGTTTGCCGCCTCGAATTTTCTCGACTACACCTTGACGGACGTGTTCGCAGCGCTCGGGTCGCTTGTCGCGACCTTGCTTTTCCTGCAGGTCTGGAAGCCCGCACCGGATGCCGAATTCGCCATCCTGCATTCGCCGCTCGACAATTCGGACAGAGCTGTCCGAACGGTACCGGCCTGGCAGGGCTGGCTGCCCTGGCTGATCGTGACGGCCACCGTCATCGTTTGGACGATATTCAAGGTGGCCAGCATCGGTCAACAGGCCATTCCCTGGCCGGGCCTGGACAAGGCGGTGTCGATCACGCTGTATCACGACAAGCCGTATGCGGCCGTTTGGACGTTCCAGCCGCTTGGCACCGGGACCGCGATTCTGTTGGCGGCATTCATCACGGCGCTGCTGGTCGGGTTACCGCCCGCGGAACTCCTCCGCTGCGCGGTGCGCACCATCCGCCAGATCTGGCAGGCGGTCGTGACGGTCATGTTGATCGTCGGACTCGCGTACGTCATGAATTACTCGGGCCTCGCCTACACGCTGGGCCTCGCCGTCGCATCGACCGGACATGCCTTCATCCTGTTTTCGCCGTTTCTGGGTTGGGTCGCCGTATTTCTATCCGGCAGCGACACCTCGGGCAACGCACTGTTCGGCAATCTGCAAGTGGTCGCGGCACGCCAGCTGCATCTGAATCCGCTGCTGTTCGCCGCCACGAATTCATCGGGCGGTGTTCTCGGGAAGATGATTTCGCCGCAAAACATCGCCACGGGCGTGTCGGTGACCGATCTGAAGGGCAAGGAAGGCGCCGTGCTGGCGCGAACCTTCGTTCACAGCGTGATGCTGACGCTGGTGTTGGTCGTCATCGTCATCATTCAGCAGTATCTCGTCCCGGGCATCATTCCGGATTTCGCCGGACCGCACTGACCTGCAGCGGCGTCAGCCGACGCCTCGCAAAGATCCGCTGATTTCCTACACCAACACCATCCGGCGCCTGACGCGCATGCGGCGGCGCGCGTGATCGACTTGAGTCATGGAATCGAACCTCCCGGACCCACCGCGCAGCCGCACCATCGAATCCCGGCTTCGCGAACTTGAGGCACGCTACCGGTCCGCCCTGAGCCGCACCGTCGCATTGAAGGCGCAGTATTTGGCCTTGGCCGCCGATCCTTCGGCGACCACTGCAGCAATCGAGCGTGCCCAGTGGCAATGGCAGATGCTGCAGACCCGCCGCAAGGCCATCGCGGCGCAGATGGCGGCCATCGAAGACATCGAACGGGCGTGAGATTCTGCCCATCGTCGGCGGCTATTCCGGCGGCTGACGCACGGCGGTTTCCAAGATGCCGCGTACGGCTTCGGCGAGCCGCGTCCACTGCCGGGCGCGCCTGAATTCCTCGCTGAGTTCCAGCTGCACGCCCCGCCCGGACCGGCCGCGGTTGCAGACATTGAGAGGATCGGTGCCAGGAAAGCGATGGCCGTCCACGAGAGTCGAGATTCCGTGCTCTTCCAGCGACCGCGCGATGACCTGCTTGAGCGGATGGTCGAGTCCACCCATCAAGACGTCCGGCCCCGCGGCTGCATATCCATGCACGGCAATCACCGTATCGCATTGGGAAATGAGATCGAGGACGCGCGGCTCGTCGAAGCGGCGGCTCGCCAGATGGAGGCAATCGAAATTGTCGCCGCCGGCCCGCATGCCCTCAAAGAGGTACAGGCCGTGGTCGTGGCCCGCGATGAGGCGTGCAATTTCCGAGGTGCATCCCTCGATCCGGCCGCCATGCGGCGCGATGACGGCGACGCCCGAGCGCCCTCCCGATCTCACATGGATGGAGTAATCGAGGCCTTCCGCATAGCGCGCGGCCACATCGCCGTAGCAGCGCAGATCGTCCGATGGCAGCCGCCGCATCGTGTCAATGCGGCACGCCGTAGTTCGCCGCAACGAACTCATATCCGGATCCGGCGGCGCGCAAGTGGCCCAAGCCGGGGAACGACAGATGCGCTCCCGCCACCCAATAGCCATGTGCGGCAGCATCGGCAAAGATTTTCTTCCGCTGTGCGGCGGCTGCGGCGGAGTCCGTATCGAAGAGGATGGTCACCGACGGATCGGCGAATTGGACCGACGCGACATGCATCAAATCGCCCCAGAGCACGAGCTTCTCACCCTTGCTCTCGACCACATAGACGGTATGCCCTGCGGTATGTCCCGCCGCGGCCAGGGCGCGAATACCCGGCATCAATTCGGCGTCGCCGTCGAAAGATTTGAATCTTCCGGCGGAGACATAAGGATTGAGCGCATTCATCGCCGCCTGGTAAGCGCCCTTCATGTCGGCGGGCGCCGAATCCATGTGCGCCTTGTTCAGCCAGAAGTCGGCCTCGCTCTGGGACGCGCGCACGACGGCATTGGGAAAGGCGGGCTTTGCGCCCGCGAGCAGGCCGCCGACATGATCGCCGTGCATGTGAGTGATGTAGATCTCATCCACTTGTTCCGGTTTGTAGCCGGACGCTTTGAGGTTCGACAACAGCTTGCCGACCGTGGGCCCGAAATTCGTGCCGGCGCCGGTGTCGACCAGCACCAGCTTCGATCCCGTGTTGATGAGAAAGCCGTTGACGGAGGTATCGACGGGCTCCTTGAGGAAGGAGCCGGCGAGCGCGGAGTCCAGTTGCTTCGCCGAGATGTTGGCGAGCATCTTGTTCACTTCCATGGGAAAAATCCCATCGGACAGCGCCGTGACCTCGAAATCGCCCAGCGTCATGCGGTAGTAGCCCGGCGCCTGGTTTTTCTGCAGTGGCGCGCTGGCTTGCGCCGAAGCGCACAACATCAAAGCCGCGGTGAACACGGCAGCCGCGGTCGCGGCGAAACG
>Ga0182030_10005701_pt1 | contig 26374 bp, 21 predicted proteins | sample 812S3MmetaG_FD_121299 | JGI IMG/M metagenome (GOLD analysis project Ga0182030, IMG submission 121299) | Permafrost microbial communities from Stordalen Mire, Sweden - 812S3M metaG (Illumina Assembly) | ecosystem: Environmental > Terrestrial > Soil > Wetlands > Permafrost | place: Sweden...
ACCCGCTCAATAAAACAAAAGCCCCTCGCAAGAGGGGTCTTTGTTTTATTGACTGATAAAAGAGAGTCGAACGCCGGAGGCGATTTTCTCAGCAGAGAAAATCGGCGAGGCGGTGCCCAGGCCTCGCGAGCGCGACGGCGCGAGCGAGAGCCGCGGGCGACTCCCCTTACCCGCTCTGCAAATTTTTCATTGCATTTTTATAGAAATCGCGGTATACTTTCCCGCGGTAGTAGACTTTCAAAGGAGTCAGTATGAAGAAAGTTAAGATGAGCTACATCACGAACGCCGACTTGGGCGATCTCGAGCTTGCGAGAACGGTCGACGACGTCCTGAAGGTCGCGCTTACGGTGATCGAACGGATGCCCAAGCCGGTACGCTGCGTGATCGGGTCGCTTACGTCAGGGAGAAGGACCCCCGAGGAAAACCGAGAGCGGCTGCATCGTGTCATCCTCCGCTACAAAGAAGGAGGAGTGGCGACATTCAACCACCTCCCGTTCCAACGACGCGCAATGCAGATCCTGAGCAGGGAGTTCGGAGGAGGGCAGCTCTCGGATTCTCAGAAAATGCTCCTGCAAGAGCGGCTCCGCGACGAGTTTTATGAGCCCTTTTTAAAGTCCGGGAAGGTCGGCCAACTGCACATCATGCCCGGCAGTGAAGCATCGCTTAACGTCTACTTTATGTGGATGTTCGCCACCAAAAACAAAATCCCGGTGCGATTCATCCCAGCAGAATTGGTACCAAAAGAATAGCACCCGCCCGGCGAAACCGCGTGGTGCACAGACCATAATCTGGCCCCAGCAATCGCTGGGGCCACGCTTTTATCTTACATACCGAGCAATTCGGCGATATAGTCGACGTCTTTATCTCCGCGACCGGAAAGATTCACAACAATGATCTCTTCTGGTTTAAGTTGCGGCGCGATCTTTATCGCGTGTGCCACAGCGTGAGCGCTTTCGAGGGCAGGTATTATCCCTTCGACCTTAGAGAGCTCCAAAAATGCGCCAACCGCATCGTCGTCAGTAGCCGATACATAATCAACGCGCCCGATCTCCTTGAGAAATGCATGGATCGGACCCACTCCAGGATAATCCAAGCCCGACGCGATGGAATGAACCGGTGATGGGTCGCCTTGTTCACTTTGCAGCACTATCGTTTTCATGCCATGGATCATCCCAGGCGTACCGTAGGTAAGCGTAGCCGCGTTATCGCCGACCCCAGACCCTCTGCCCGCAGGTTCGACTCCCACAAGCTTGACGGCGAGGTCGTCCAAAAATTCGTTGAACAGGCCGATCGCGTTGGAACCGCCACCGACACAGCCGATGATATAATCCGGCAATCGTCCCTCCGCTTCCATCATTTGCTCTTTTGCCTCTCGCCCAACGATCGATTGGAAGTCGCGCACCATCATGGGATATGGATGCGGTCCGACCACTGAGCCGATCGCGAAAAAGGTATTTTTATATTCTTTCATAAAAGTACCGAACGCACTGTCAACGGCATCTTTAAGACACTTGCCGCCAGAATTCACTTCATGAACGGTGGCTCCCAACAATTTCATGCGGATCACATTAGGATGCTGCTTTGCGACATCGATGGCTCCCATATGTATCTCGCACTCGAGCCCCATAAGCGCCGCCGCCGTAGCCAATGCCACTCCATGTTGACCCGCTCCGGTTTCCGCGAGAAGCTTCTTCTTCCCCATCCTTTTTGCAAGGAGAGCTTCGCCCAAGCAATGGTTTATCTTATGTGCGCCGGTGTGGTTAAGATCTTCACGTTTGAGATATATTTTTGCTCCCCCAAGCTTTGCGGTAAGGTTCTTCGCAAAATAAAGCGGCGACGGACGACCGACATAGTTCTTAAGAAGATCTTTATATTCCTCCTGAAAGCTCGGGTCATGTTTTGCCGCGAGATATGCCTCTTCCACCTCCCGCAATGGCACTTCAAGCTCCGGAGGGACAAAGCGCCCTCCATACGAACCGAAATAGCCGTTACTATCTGGGAGATTTTTTAATGTTTGCGTTTTGTAAGACATGATTATTTTTGTGATAATGATTTATTTTCTTTCCAGCACAAGAAATTCCCCGGCTTGGTCGCCAGAATTCGGTGCAATGATGTTTGAATATAAAATGAATCATTTTGGTGGTTTTAACTTACCTAGACAATAAAAACGCCCGCTTACGCGGGTTTATTTGTTATATCTCCTCGAAAACGTGATGTAACAAAATCACCCGCGATGACGGGCTTTCCACCAGATAGAAACGAAGAAATATCGATTGGTCATATTTTTATACTATACCCACCGGCCCATTTTTAGCAAGAGCACGGATGCGATGGTAGTCCATTTAAGTATGAATGAGACCTCGATTTTTAGACAAACAAAAAAGACAGCTTCCTGTATAAATAAATTAGGTAACTGCCCTTTTTGCAGATATATAAAACTGTGGCGGTACGAGACGCGCCGATGTGGCCTTGGCCACAAGTATCGCTCTGCGAGCGATTGAATTTCTATTTATGATTCAATTAACTGCTTTTAGTATAGCAATTTTGTTTCGCGCTGAAAACCAGGGCCTGTGGATAACTCAAGGATAACCCTTTTGACAACAAAAAACCGACGGCCGTGCCGGCGACCGCCTTACGACTTCTTTATGATCATATCGAGCACACCATACGCCTTCGCCTCCTCGGCCGAGAGCCAGAAATCCCGTTCGGTATCCTTTTCTACCTTTGCGAGCGTTTGACCGGTGTGCTTCGCAAGGATCTGGTTAAGCCGTTGTTTCGTCTTCAATATCTGCCGCGCGGAGATCTCGATCTCGGTCGCCTGTCCGCCAATCGAATCAACCGCAACCTGGTGAAGGAGAATTTCCGAGTTCGGCAGCGCAAAACGCTTCCCTTTTTTGCCTGACGCAAGCAAGAACGCGCCCATCGACGCTGCGACGCCTACGCAGATCGTCGAAACGTCCGGCTTAACATACTGCATGGTGTCGTAGATCGCCATACCGGCCGTTACCGAGCCACCCGGGCTGTTGATGTAGAGCTTGATCTCTTTCTTCGCATCCTCGTGCTCAAGAAAGAGCAGTTGCGCAATAATGACATTCGCAACCCCATCGCTGATCGGTCCCGCCAAAAAAATGATGCGCTCCTTGAGAAGCCGCGAATAGATGTCGTACGCGCGCTCGCCATACTGTGATTTTTCGATCACGGTCGGGATAAGATATTGCGAGTACTCCTCTCCCTCGCGTGAAGAATGGTTTTTTGAGTTTGTCATTGTTGTCTTTTTAATACTGTTCGACGCCCCTTAATACTACACTACAAGCCTCCAAAAACTAGTGCAAGAATTTGACGATGAGAAGAGCGATGATGTTTACTACCTTGATGAGCGGGTTGATGGCCGGCCCCGTGGTGTCCTTGTACGGATCGCCAACAGTGTCGCCTGTAACTGCCGCTTTGTGCGCCTCGGAACCCTTGCCACCGAAGTTGCCGTCTTCTATGAACTTCTTTGCGTTATCCCAGGCTGCGCCGCCAGCGGTCATCGAGAGCGCCATGAATAGGCCACCGACGATCGTGCCGATTAAGAGTCCGCCAAGCGCCGCTGCGCCAAGGACAAATCCAACGACGAGCACGCCAACAATCGGCACAAGCGCCGGAACGATCATTTCTTTGATTGCCGCCTTCGTTACGATATCAACCGCTTTGCCGTACTCCGGCTTTGCGGTGCCCTCCATAAGTCCTTTGATCTCGCGGAACTGGCGGCGAATCTCATCCACAACCGCGCCTGCAGCGCGACCAACCGAACGGAGCGTGAGTGAAGCGAAGAAATATACCATCGCTGCGCCGAGCAGAAGTCCAACGAGGACGGATGGGTCGCTCAAGCTGAACACGATACCCTTTGCCTCATTCGCGTAACTTGAGAAAAGCACCAACGCAGCGAGTCCGGCGGATGCGATTGCATACCCCTTTGTGATGGCCTTCGTGGTATTCCCTACCGCGTCAAGCGAGTCGGTGATCTTGCGTACATTCTCCGGCTGCTTCGTCATCTCAGCAATGCCGCCGGCGTTGTCGGTAATCGGACCGAACGAGTCAATTGAAACGATGATGCCCGCGACGGAAAGCATCGCAACCGATGCAATCGCAACTCCATAAATTCCAGAAAGTGCGAAGCTCGCCAAAATCCCCAATGCAATCACGAATGCCGGAAGCAATGTTGATTCCATCCCTACTGAAAGGCCGATGATGATGTTTGTGCCATGACCCGACTTCGAAGCTTCGGCGACGGACTTTACTGGCCGGAATTGTTTCGCAGTGTAGTAATCAGTGATGACCACCATGAGCGCCGTGACGGCGAGGCCGGTCAATGACGAAAGATAGATATTCAGGTAAGCGCTGCCGAATACATAGAGAGAGATAAAGTAAAATCCAATCGCTGCAAAAACGAGCGAAGCGATGAGCCCTTTATAGAGAGCGCCCATGATCGAATGGTTCTTGCTTAAGCGCACAAAGAACGTTCCTAATATAGAGGCGATAATGGATATGCCACCCAAGAGCAACGGGAACCCGATCGTGCCGGATACCGTCGTAGTGAGCGAGCCAAGCAAGATACCCGCAGTGAGCGTAACGGCGTACGTCTCAAAAAGGTCGGCAGCCATACCGGCGCAGTCACCAACGTTATCACCAACGTTATCCGCGATAACGCCTGGGTTGCGCGGATCATCTTCCGGGATGCCCGCTTCAACTTTTCCAACCAAGTCCGTGCCGACATCCGCAGCTTTCGTATAGATACCACCGCCCAAGCGCGCGAAGATCGAGATCAAGCTCGCGCCAAATCCAAGGCCGATGAGCGCTTCGATATTCCCACCTGAAATAAAATAGGTTCCAGCAACCGCTAAAAGTCCGAGCGCCGTTACTAAAAGTCCTGTGACCGATCCGGCGCGAAACGCGAGCGAGAGTGCGGGGAATAAACCCTTCTTCGCCGCCTCCGCGGTCTTTGTGTTCGCGCGCACCGCGACATTCATACCAATGTAACCCGTGAGCGCGGAAGCGATGCCACCAACCAAGAATGCGAGCGCCACCGGAGCTCCGAGCGTCAGCCAGATCACTGCCGCAAGGATCACTGCAACAATAGCAACGGTTTTATACTGCCGATTCAAATACGCCATCGATCCCTCTTGGATCGCTTTCGATATCTCCACCATATCCGCACTTCCCGTAGGCTGCTTCTTCAACCACAGAGCAAGCACCGCACTATAAATAATTGCCAACGCAACTGGAACGAAAATGATCGTGTACAGCATGACTAAATCTTTTTTTTAATTTTTATTTTTACCTCCAGCGTGAGACGCGACGTTTTAAATTTAGCTGATGATGTCCTCTTTCTCATCATCCTCAACTACTAAAGGAATCTGATCGATGCCGGCGTCAACGAGCCCTGCGACACCCCCCTCCTGCACTTCCTCCGGATTGTTTTGCGAGCGAACGTCTATCTTCCAACCCGTAAGCTTCGCGGCGAGACGGACATTCTGCCCTCCCTTTCCGATTGCGAGGCTCAGTTGGTTCTCCGGCACGAATGCGCGCGCTTCGCGGCGTGGGAAGATTTCCACGCGATCAACCTTCGCCGGCGAGAGCGCGTTGGCGATAAATTTCTCTGGGTCTTCGGACCACTCAGCGATATCAATCTTCTCGTTTCCTAATTCGTTATTCACCGCCATGACGCGCGTGCCGCGTTGGCCGACCAACGCACCAACAGGGTCCACTCCTTCAGCGTTTGACGATGCAGCGATCTTTGTACGATTGCCCGCCTCACGCGCAATCGCTTTTATTTCAATACTGTTCTCTAAAAGCTCGGGAACTTCCATGCGGAAAAGTTCCGCGACGAATTTTGGATGCGAGCGCGAAAGAATAATTCCCGGCAAACGAGTATCCTCTTGCACCGCGAGCACCAAAAAACGCAGCCGTTCGCCGGTGCGATAGTGCTCGCCAGGGATTGATTCGTTCGCGAACATGACGCCGATAGTTCTCCCGAGGTCGATAAAGATATTCCCTCTTTCAAAACGTTGTACAACACCGCTTACGATCTGTCCCTCTCTCCCTCTCCATTCGTTCAAAATAGAATCGCGCTCCGACTCGCGCAGTTTTTGGAGAATAACCTGCTTCGCGGTCTGCGCCGCGATACGTCCAAAATCTTCGTGCGACTCCAACGCAAACGCAACTTCATCACCAACTTGAATATCTTTTTTTATTTTTTTCGCTTCCTCCAAAGTAATGTGGCGCTCGGGGTTGAACCGCGGAAGTTTCTGCTCGTTGTTTTCGTCGTCTTCGGCAACGACTTCTTTTTTCTCTTCACCTTCCGGAGTCTCTTCCTCTTCTTCGACAAATCGAACCGTGCTGTCATCCACCACCGTCTTGATCTGCGAGAAGATTAACTCTCCTGTTTTTTGGTCAAGTTTGCATCGCACAACCTCTCCCCTCTCACCATATTCTTTTTTATACGCTGCAGCAATCGATGATTCGATCACATCCAAAACTTTATCGGGATCCAATCCCTTTTCGTCCGCAACCTGCTTGAGCGCTTTTGTTAGTTCTTTTATGTTAAGCATCTTTTTAAAAAGGGCCGCTTCCAAGCGGTCCACAAGTCATGGTTCAAGTATACCTTTTTTGAAGCATCTGTCAAATCGTTATCAAAGGTTTTTGTAATGGTGAAGGATGCCCGTTGTCTCGGTTTTTAAGATTACCGCAATAAGGTCGATCCTCCACCCTTTTTCTTCGTCGATAAGATTTGGGTGGCGCGCTACGAACTTTTGGCAGGCTCTCGCTATCTTTTTCAACTTAAACTCGGTCATTTGGTCTTCCGGCATAAAACCAGAAGCAACAGCCTTGCCCTCAATTTTTGTTTTTACCTCTATAAATAGAATTGTTTTATCTTGGCTTTTGGCAATAATATCTATCTCATCAAATCCCACCTCATAATTCCTTTTAATAATTCTATAGCCATTTTTAATCAAAAAATTACACGCCGTCTTTTCTCCAAAATCGCCAATTTCTTTATTATTCATGATAATTCGAATTAAAATTGTGTTTTCCGTAAAACACAATTAAAAATATATAATTTAATAATTTATTTAATTTTTATGTCTTTTGTTCTTAATCGCCTGGTTCGAATTAAAATTGTGTTTTACGGAAAACACAATTTTAATTCAAGACCAATTTTAAATATGTTTTACGCTAAACACTTTGTAAAACATTTTTGTTTAACAGTAGGTTTTATGGGCTTATCGGGTTATTTGAATTTTAAATAAAATGCGGCAAAATTCCGGCAATGCGGCAAAAAATCACTTCCTATCCGGCAATTTTTGATAGGTTGTATTGCCGATTGTTTTTGCCGGATTATATCAATCCAAACCAACCCATTGACGTCTTAACGCTCGAAGTATATCCTTAGGGAATTATGCAAGACGATCAATTAAAAAAATATAAAACGGAACTTGAGAAGGAGCGGGGATTACTTTTTATAGAAATCAAGAATGACGAGCAGCCCGCCGACTTCGGGTCGGACATCGATCATTCTGACGAAAAAACCGACCAGACGGAAGAGCTCAGCAACCACCTCGTTGCCTCCCAGGATCTAAAAAATCGGTTGGATGAAATTGATGTTGCCCTGAGCAAAATCCATTCTGGGAAATATGGAGTTTGTGAAAAATGTGGCACCACGATCGAAAAGGAGGTTTTGGATGTTGCTCCTGAATCTCGTTTTTGCAAAAACTGTAAATTATAAAAAGCATCGTCGGTGGAGTATGGCGCGAGTGTTGTAAAAATCCGGAAGTCATTCCGGGTTTTTATTTTAGAATCTTTTAATCTGTTTTTTGCTATGAATAAGGTATGGGGAAAAATATTGCACGGCTTTATTCTGCGGAACTTGAGGGGATCGATGCGAACATCATCGAGGTGGAAGCCGACGTGAACGTTGGACTGCACTCTTTTAACATCGTCGGGCTTGCGGATAGATCTCTTAACGAGGCGAAAGAAAGGGTGAACTCCGCGCTGAAAAATAGCGGCGTCAAACCGCCGAACCGAGAAAACAGAAAGATTACGATCAACCTCGCGCCGGCAGATGTGAAAAAAACCGGGTCGCATTACGACCTCGCGATAGCGCTCGGATATTTGCTCGCAACCAGCCAGATGAAGAAGATCGACACTGCGGACAAAATATTTCTTGGAGAGCTCGCGCTTGACGGAAGATTGCGTCCGGTGAATGGCGCGCTCAACATCGCACAGCGCGCGGCGGCGGAGGGATTCTCGTTTTTGTTTCTTCCGAGAGAGAATGCCAACGAGGCTGCTGCGATCAAGGGGATCACCATCGTCGCCCTTGAGACGCTCCGCGAAACGCTCGATATTCTTTCTGGAGCATGCGTTCCCAAACCGATCGCACATCAGGCAGAAGAAAATAGCGCAGAGACTTCGCAAGATTTTGCGGAAATCCGCGGCCAAGAAAATGCAAAGCGCGCGCTCGTTATCGCGGCGGCGGCACATCACAACGTTCTTCTTGTTGGGCCTCCCGGGGTCGGGAAAAGTTTTCTCGCTCAAGCCATGCGAGGCATCCTCCCGCCGCTCGACGCCGAAGAGGCGATAGAGGTCACGAAGATCTGGAGCGCGGCTGGGCTGAGCCCTCGTGGGCTCATGCGAGAGCGTCCCTTCCGCGCGCCCCATCAAACCTCATCGATCGGAGCGCTCATCGGAGGCGGCCAGAATCCAAGACCAGGTGAAATAAGCCTTGCACACCGAGGGATTCTCTTCCTTGATGAGCTGCCGGAATTCCAAAGAAACGCCATTGAAGCGCTTCGCCAACCGCTCGAGTCCGGGATAATACGGGTAGCGAGAGCCAAAAAAAGCCTCGTTCTTCCCGCGCGATTCACGCTTGTCGCCGCGATGAACCCGTGCCCTTGCGGATATTATGGCGACAAAGAAAAGGAGTGCAAATGTTCCGCCTTCGACGTCGTAAAATACAAAAAGAAAATTTCCGGACCGCTTCTCGATCGCATCGATCTGCAAATTCGCGTAGGGAGAATCAATACCGAGGACCTGCGAAGCGATCCCGATCCGAAAAAAGTAAATAGCTCGATCCGAAAGATCGTTGAAAGGACAAGGGCGATACAACAAGAGCGATATTCCAATGTCGAAGCGATGTTGTTGAAAACCAATGCTGCGGCGAGCTCTCAAGAGATACAAAAGGTCGCGCGCTTCGAAAAAAAAGCAGAATCGTTTCTTGGCACGCTTGGCAAAGCAAATCTTTCGCCGAGGGGATATTATCGGCTCATCAAGGTGGCGCGAACGATCGCCGATATTGAAGAAAAAGAGTGCGTCACCGAAGAGCACCTCGCTGAAGCGTTTGGCTATCGTCTAAAAGAAATATGAACCGACTGCGTAGCCACCTCCTTTATGTGCTATTAAACTATAAGGCAACGCCTGCAGCGAGAGCAGCGCGGGCAGCGCCGTCATTGGGGACAACGATAAGAACGCCTGGTTGAATAAGAGATGAAAGATCCACCGATGGATTATATCGGACGATGTCATTCTCGGACGCATTGAAAATATTCGCGATCGATGCCAAGGTGTCGCCGGTTTCCGTCTTATAAAGGACGCCTGATGTCGGTAAGATTTTGATAACTTCGCCTGCTTTTACCGCGCCGGACTGCAAGCTGGAGTTGGCGGCGAGAACGGTCTCAGTGGAAATGCCAAAGAAAGAAGCAATCGAGGGGAGCGAATCTCCTTTTTGGATGATATAATTAATAACCTCGGAGCGATTTTCTGACGTGCCGAGGGAGGCACCCACATCCTGAACCATCCCTTTGCTGTTGCTATACGATGTGCCTGCTTCTCCCGATCCATTCCCTCCGTTGCCCCTATCTGTGGCGGCGAAGAATGAAGCGTCTTGGACGTTCAACGCGGCATTATTATCTATTTCAGCTCCTTGGGCGCTCGGGATGATGGCCACGCTGCCAAGACCGCTCTTTCCCTCGGCGACGCCGTTACAAGGAAGGGATATAAAACCAAACAAAAGCCCACTCGCGACCAAAAAAACAGCCACACCTAATGGCATATATTCTTTATTCATTTTTCTAAAATAATACTTATCCATCTATACTACCATAATGACCAATTCACCTCAAGAGATGAAAACGCCCAACCAGAAGGGGATAGCTCCCCTTAATGATGCCCAAAAGGCTGCCGCGCATGCTAAATATGGGCCCTTATTGATAGTGGCCGGTGCCGGAACGGGTAAAACGAAGACGCTTACCGAGCGGATGCTTTTCCTTATTGAGCAGGGGATGCGGCCCGAAAGGATCTGTGCGATAACCTTCACCAATAAGGCAGCGAAGGAAATGGCACGGCGCGTCAACCGGGAAGGCCCATTTTTGGGCACTTTTCATGCTTTAGGCGCAAAAATCCTCCGAAAAGAGTGCCGAAAGGTGGGTCGGGAGCCGAATTTTGCCATTTTTGACGATCACGACTCGTTCGACCTCATAAAAAAAGCGGTAAAAGCGATTTTACCCTATAAAAAGAGCGACGAAGCGACGGGGATTGCGGCGAAAAAGGCTCAAAAGGAAACCCCGGTCTATTTTTCCGGAAAGATTTCTGCCATAAAGAATCTTGGCGAGGAGGTTGTTGGGAGCGAAGAGAAGTTGCAAGCTGAGAAAAAGGCTCAAATCATGAGGGTCTTCGAAAAATATGAAGCACTCCTAGAACAAAACAATGCCTTTGATTTTGATGATCTCATACAGAAGGTGGTGGCGCTGTTCAAAAAAAATCCGGAGGTCCTCGCAAAGTATCAAAATATGTACGACGTGATATTGGTGGATGAGTACCAGGACATCAATCCGATGCAATACGAGCTCGTGTCGCTTTTGGCGGGAAAGCATCGCAACTTGAGCGTGGTGGGAGACGACGAACAAACTATTTATAGTTGGCGCTACGCCAATATAAAAACGTTCCTTGATTTCGATAAAAACTGGAAGGGCGCGGCTGTTCATTTTTTGGAAGAAAATTATCGCTCGACGGGCACCATTATCCGCGCGGCAGCAGCGGTCGTTCAGAATAACCGCATGCGGACGCCGAAAACTTTATGGACGCAGAATCCGGATGGCGACCCTATCAAACTTTTTGAAGCGTGGGGAGAAGGCGACGAAGCAGAATGGGTCGCCGATCAGATCGAGAAATTAAGGGCGAAGGATAAAAACGCGGATGTCGGTATTTTGTACCGCACGAACGCGCAGTCGCGCGCGATCGAGCAAGGGCTCATCCGCCGCAATATACCATATCGCATTTTTGGCGGACTGAAATTTTACGAGCGGAAAGAAATTAAAGATGTCGTGGCGGCGTTGCGCTATATGTCCAACACCAAGGACGAGGTTGCAAAAGAGCGGCTGGAAAAAGGTCTCACCAAAAGGAGGTTCGCGGCGTTTAAAAATAAATTCGACTCGAGCGCGACCACGGAGACCATCGCGCCACTCCTCGCGATAAAATTATTTTTGGAAACCTTCAATTATTTTGACTACCTTGAGTCGAACTTCATCAACGCGGACGAGCGCGAGGAAAATATCGCCGAGCTCGTTGCATTCGCTTCCGAGTTCAGCGACCTCCATGAATTGCTCGAACGGCTAAGCTTATTGCAAGCGGTCGATGAGATCGGCAATAAGCCCCAAGAGGGGAAAGAGGTCAGTTTGATGACCATCCACCTCGCAAAAGGGCTTGAATTCGACAATGTTTTTATTGTAGGTGTCGCGGAAGGATTCCTGCCGCATGGCCGATCGCTCGAGAGCGAATCCTCTACAGAGGAGGAACGACGGCTTATGTACGTCGCCATGACCCGCGCGCGGAAAAATCTTGCCATCAGTTTTTACGGCATCCCATCGCGATTTATTAGTGAGATACCGGAAGATTGCGTGACAGTGGTAAGTTCGGCGGAAAAAGATGGCGAAGAATTTTCCGACGAAGAGCCGAGCGAAGAGAATGTTGTGCAGTGGGACTAAAACTCGAAAAATAGCCTACAATAAAGGAATGCAAAAACTCGGACAACATTTTTTGAACAACGACCTGGTGCTCCAAAAAATAATCAGCGCGCTCGAACTAGAGGAGGGGAGCACGGTGATAGAAATCGGTCCGGGGCGGGGAGCACTCACCATCCCGCTCGCGGCGGCGTGCGAAGCTACGCGATGCCGACTCGTCGCCATTGAAAAAGATGCCGCGCTCGCGAGTGCGCTTGTGGCTGAGTTTGCGGCAACAACGTCGACAGCGGAAGCGGCAATAACAGCAGCGACGACCGACGTTGAAATAATAACGGGAGACGCGCTAAAGCTTTTGCCGACCGCGGTCATAACAGCGACAAAATCAAACGAAAATTATCTTATCGTCGGCAATATTCCTTATTACATTACCGGGAAACTTTTGCGCGTGATAAGCGAAACGGAGACGAAGCCGCGGCAGTGCGTGCTCATGGTGCAACGCGAGGTCGCGGAGCGGATATGCGCCACGCCGCCCGCAATGAACCGCCTTTCGGCGAGTGTGCAATTCTGGGCTCAGGCAAAAATAATCGCCGCGGTGCCGAAAAAAGATTTTACACCGCCGCCGAACGTCGACTCTGCGGTGATTCTTCTTACTAAAAAACCGGTGGCGCCAGCTATCGATGCCAATCACTATTACCAAACCGTCCGCGCCGTCTTCGCGCAGCCAAGGAAGACCATCCTCAACAACGTCTCTGCCATAAAAAAAGACGCGCCAAAGGATGAATTGGCGGCGCTCCTTAAAAAACTCGACATCAGACCCGACGACCGCCCTCAAGACCTCTCCGTCGCGAAAATCATCGCGCTCGCGGGCGCGCTATGGGGATAACACTATAGCAACTATCGCATTTTTCGCTATAATAGAAGGTAATGATTGATGTCAAGAAGTTGATCTCCGGTTTCTTGATCCTCGCCGTCGCTGCGGTCTGTTCCGGCTTGATTCTTTCCTACATAGGAGGGTCGGTTTCGGTGGCCAAGGCGCCAGCCGCCGGACCGCAGATCGTTGGCATCGGATCCACAAGCTCCGCGGCGCTCGCGGATAGCGGCTTTACGGCCACCGACGGCGGCTCGGCGGCATCGGCGCAGGATTCGATAGCGGCGATGCAGGCCGAGCTGGACACGAGCTCCACGGAAGCTCAAGCGAACGACCCAAGCAACCTTACCGCCACCCTCGCGAATTCCCTTGTGAGCGGCTTTGTCGCCGCGAACCCGGACGGCATCCAAACTGACAGCAGCGGCCAGGATAATGTGACATTGCCGGATTCCCAGTCGCTCGCTGCGGATATCGCGGGCGACCCTGCGCTGCAAAATTTCAAAGCGCCGAATTGGGATACCGAAATAGGGAAGGAAAAAATCCTTATAACCACCAACAACTCAACAACGAGCGTCAAAAAATATATTGATTCGCTCAATGGCGTCTACCAAAAATATATCGGCAACACTGATATCGGTAGTATTTTAGGGGACGAAAATCCCGGCGACGCGGCTATTGTTAGTGATCACGCCCAAGAAATGATCAAGGCAATAGAAACGCTGCCCGTGCCGTCTTCCCTTACAAGATACGAAATAAGCCTCATAAGCCTTCTCGTCTACGAAAAAAATTCCGCTCTTGTCATCCAGAACGAAAAAAACGATCCCATAAGGGCGTCTCTTACGCTTCAAGCTGAACAGCCAAAGTACGATCTCGCCATAAGTAATTTTGAAAATCAATGGCAAAACGCCGCGGGAGGGCAACCATTCCCTACGAGCGCCGGCTCGAACCCAAACAGCAACTCCCTCCAATCAGACCCTCAAACAAGTCAGCTTCTTTCTTTTGTAAATGATCTGCTTGGAATAAAAATCGCCGACGCACAAGGGTTGCCCGTCATCGACACAACCAACGTCATTCTAGACACCTCTATCGACTCGGTCGCCTTAGAGCAACTTCCTCTGCAAGCTCACAGCACCGCGATCAGCGCTGCCATCTTCGGCGTGGAAAATGGAAATCTGGCGATAAACACCGAGGCACTCGCACAAACCGTATGGAAATACGCCCAAGATGTCGCGCTCCAGATAACCATCAACACACTAACGACCCTTATGCAGCGCAAGGTTTTGACGTGGATCCAGGGAAGCGGCGCACCGCGGTTCGTCCAGGACTGGGGAGTTGAACTTGCGACCTCCTTCACCACCGCGGCACAAAATAAATTGAACAGTTGGATGCAATGCGTCCCATCCTATCAGGCTCCGATGCTAAGATTATTGATCACCACACCGACGGTGGCGAATACCAACGCCTGCGGCTCGATGTTCAATGCGCAGCTCACCAACAACCTTCAAAATCTCTACAACCATTTCACCAACTTCACCGATTATCTTAATCTCTTCCAGCCGGGCGGAAACACATGGGGTCTTGTTATGCAGATCCAGGATAGTGCCGTACTCGCCGGAGCCGCAAGCCAATCGGCAAAAACAACGCAATATACCGCACAGCAAGGATGGAAAGGGAGCAGCGTCTGCGCCGACGGCAGCAACCCCAACGGGATGCATACGGTGTGCGTAAGTAGCGATGGAAAAAATTATTCCATCAGCTCCGGCGAAACATGCGATCCGAGCGACGTCGCCACGCCGTATTTCAATAACGGCCAATGCGGCGACGGCAGCAACCCACAAATAACGAGTCCAGGCCAGGTGACCGGCCAATCATTTGCCGCGGCGATCAAAAGCGGAGCTGATAACATCACGAGCGCAAAAAATATTGCCGGCATTTTGAACGCGCTCATGAGCTCGCTGCTCAACACGCTGGCCCAAGACGCAATCAACTTTTCGAACCAGCAATTGAACAGCGCACTGAATGGCACAAACAGTACAAGCGGCGGGATCTCCGATTCGGGTCTATTGGGGACAAACCCAGCAAGCATCGCCGTCGCCTCGTCCACTCAGAGCGGTGTGCAGTGCATCCCCGCAACACAAACAACCGCCTTGGTGGACAACTCAACCCCCACTGCGGCGGCATCGGGAACTCCGCCGTCACTGCAAAACCTCTTGGGCAATACCTCTTCCTCGCAAGCCACCGCAAGTTTCTCCGCCGCAGGAGGATCGATCGATACCACATGCGCTTCGGGCGGTGCTTGCCCCTCAACGGAAAACAGCGACGGATCGCCGATCTACACGTGGTCAGCGCCGGGATCGCTAAACGCCGCAGGCGGAACGCCATCCACCGGCACCTCGTTCTTCACCACCTACAACACGCCGGGAACCTATCTCGTGACCGTAACCGCCTCCACGGATAACAGTTCTTCCACATGCCAAGTAACCGTACAACCAGCACTAAGCGGATGAAACTAGACATAAAAAAATTCAGTAAGAAAATATTCTTCTCGGGAATCGCCGGAGTGGCGTTGTTGTTCTTGGGGGCGACGCAATTTGCAAATGCGCAGATATTACCAGCGGCGGCGTTGTTAGCAGGCCCGTCCGCAACCAAACAGGCAGTTTCTGCTGCTGCAACCTTTGTCGGGATCGGCAATATCCAAAACTCCGTTATCTCAGCATTAATATATGCCGTCACCTATCTCATGGCGGGGGTCATGGGTATTGTCATCGCCATAGAAGCATGGCTTATCACCGTGGTCCTCAACATCAATAACGGCATTTTCCAAACAAGCATCGTCCAAAACGGTTTTTCGATATCGCTTTCCATAGCAAATCTTGCATTTGTTCTCGGCATCATCGTTATCGCAATCGCGACAATATTAAGGAGGGAATCCTATGGGATAAAACAACTTTTATGGAAATTGGTCGTGATGGCAATATTGGTAAACTTCGGCCTCGTCATCATGGCGCCGATCTTCAGTGTAGGAAATTCCCTCTCTCAATATTTTCTCAACTGCATCAACCCGGTCGGTGGTGGATGTTCCGGCGCTGGCACATTCACTTCGGGTTCCGGCACCCTGGCGGTTGTTTCGAGCTACAACACTTTTGCAAACACCTTTGCTGGAGCTTTCAATCCTCAAAACGCATTTACCGCGCTTCAAAGTGCTACAAGCTCCGTAGCCCTAACCACAGCCCAACTTGCTGCCACCAACGTCAATAACAATAACAATGCATCTTACGCCGGAGCTTTTTCTGCACTTGGTGGCAATGTTGCAGCGTGGCTCATCCCTCTTTTAGGTATAGTTTTCACCTTCATTAACATCGCCCTCATCGTCATTGTTTTGGGCGCTTTTATCATCTTGATGTTTATCCGTTATATCTATATCGCCATCCTCGCCATACTTCTGCCATTCGCCTGGACCGCGTGGGTGTTCCCTTCTTTTAGTCACCACTTCCAATCGTGGTGGAGCAAGTTCTTGCAATGGACGTTCTTCGCTCCTATCGTCATGTTCTTTATTTATTTGGCGCTATCCGCAATGAGCACTACTAATACTTCGCTGGCGCTCAGTAATAGCCAAGGAGGAAGTGCGTTCGCTATCGCTACCTACATGGGGGCAGACAACGGTATCTGGTCCGCGCTCTCTGGGTTTTTGGGAGCACAATTTGCCGCCGTTATCGAAAGCTTCCTCCAAGAAATTCTCCTTGTCGGCCTCATCATCGGCGGCCTCATTGCCGCAGACACAATGAGCGTCAAATTTGCCGGAACGGTGGTTGACGCGGCTGCGGCGGGGGCAACGTATGTGGCAGCCGAGCACGGGGCGAGGATGGGGAGGCATGTGTGGCATGACGTCGGAGGCCACGCGCTCACCAACAAGCTCGCCACTTCGAAAAATCGATATATAGCGGGTCTCGGCCGAAAAATGTCCAACGTTCAAACTCACGCAGGGAAGGTTGCTGATTATAAGAAAAAGCTCGCTGGTATGACCAAAGAGGGCTTTATGGCCCAAAAGGATGGCGGGATGAACGAAGCTGAAAGGATGGCGTGGGCCGGTCTCGCAGTTGAGCAGAAATGGGGTGATGAAAATATGACCATCAGCGGCATGAAGATGAAGGACATTATCGACGACAAAGGAGCCGTAGAACGTACCGGCCAAAGTAAATTAAAGAAGGATGCTGACAAGCTATACGAGAGCAATACCGACTTCCGTAATGCAGAACGCGCGCCTGCTGGGGCGATGGTCCAAGTTACCGATAAAGATGGCATTGAGTACGAGGATATCGACCCCGCAACCGGAGCTACCCGCACGCGTACGTTTGCAACTGGCGCTTCGGTGGATAAGGAAACACTCATGGATGCTGCGATGCAAAAATTCATGAGGGAAAGTGAGACTGAGGATCTTGCTAAGGGTGACGCAAATACTCTGTACAAAAAACTTGTACCAGGGACGCCCGGGTATGCCGCTCAACAAGTTCGAATGAAAAATCTCGCAAAGTATGCTCCTCAAGCCATATCGAAACTCATGCCCAAGATGTCAAATGCGACGAGAGAAAACTTCGTGGACGGAATGACGCGGGTCAGGGATCTCGGTAATCCCGCATCGACCGACGGCATCATTACTGCGGGCCGACGGCCAATAATCACCCTGGAACACACCATTGAGGCCCATGCGGCAACCCTAAAGCAAAACGAGACCGACGCAAAGGCGGCGGATGATGAAATAAAGAAAGCCGAACAGGGAATTAAGGATTTCACCCAAAAGACCGAACAGGGAATTAAGGAAAGGATCCAACAAGATGCTCAGAACATTCGGGACGCTTCTCAAAAAATTGGGGAATACAGGGATATAACAGATGTGGATGCGGCGATTAGAAAGATTAAGGAAGATCAAGTTACTGAAATAAACAGACTGAATGACGCCATGAACGCTGAAACAACTAGATTGAATAACTTGAAAAACACAGCAACAACAAACGCCACAAATCTCGCGGGACTGGCTGCAACTCTAAAAATAACGGCGGACGCTTACAATAGAGATCTTAAAAATCTCCAAAATAACTCTGCGTATGAACGAGCCCATAAAACTCTTAGTCGCGCAATCGTCAACACTCTAGAGGGAAGACTCAACACCGGTGGAGGTGGAGGCGGCAGTGGCACCCCATAAATAATATCTCGCGCCAATGATCACATTAACAAAAAACCAATTTGGGCAGCGCTGGGATACCCTCCCGGATATTCTCCGTGAAGCGTTGGTTTCGGAAACCAATTCTGATTTCATTTGGAGCACCTGCGAGGCGCAAAATATCCCCGATGAAAAAATATACAGTGTCGCTGCTGATATTGCAGCAGTGCTCATGGGGTTCCTCCGTGTTGATGATGCGCCGGAAGCTTTTAAGACCGACGCGGGCCTCGACGCTAAGGCCGCAAGCGCGCTTCAAACAGCTTTTGCTCCAAAGATCTTCGCGCCTCTTAAGCAAGCCATCGATGCCGCATACAAGCCAGTGGGCGAGCCGGAGATAAAAACATCTATCGTCCCCAACGCCAATGCGACGAAAGTGTTTGATGTTGCAACTCCAAAAGCAACTCCGAGTGCGACCCCCAGCACTATGCCCGCAGTGCCGATCGCGCCAAAGATCGATCTTTCCGCCAAGGGTTGGTCAGTGATGCGCCCCGCAGAAATGCCTAAGCCTGCGCCGATGCCGCCAGCCCCAAAGGTTCAGCCGAGTGTTCAGCCCATCTTAAGTATTCCACGACCGCAAAATATCCCACAGATGCCGAAAACTCCGGTCGTCGCACCCGCACCTACACCCACACTCACGCCCACTCCTAGACCCACGCCAGCACCAGTAGCCACAGCAGCACCCGAGCCAGCGCCGATGATGATGACGGGGACGAATTTCAGTAGCGCGCCGCAAAAAAATTCCGATTTCCATCTTTCGAAATCGGGCGGGGGAGCCCAGGTGGAATTTGGTCAGGCAAAGCCGCAGGCGAAAGTCATGCCAGCGCTAATAGAGTTCTCCAAGCCAGCAACGACACCGAGTGCGTCGCCGGTGTCGCCAACCCCAGTTCCACCGGCAGCACCGAAGGGCGCGATCCATTACACAGAGTTCGCGCCTCAACCGCTCAAAACCATGCCAATGGCACAATCAGGAACGCGGAACGTCAGCGAGATAACATCGAATACAATCCCGCTGGTGCTAAAGCCGCCGATGCCGATACCGGCGAAGGTGCCGGTTCCTGTTCCGCAAGCACCAAAACCGGCTTCGACGCCGATCGCATCAATTCCGCCGACGCCCCCGCAGCCTCCCAAGCCGCCGCAGGTAAAAGTCATCACAAAGGATTTCCTCTAAATTTGTAAACGGGGTTCCGAGTGGTTATAAAGCATCATTAGGAATGTAGAATGCCCGGCGTGTTCAATTTGGGAGTCTGCTTAAAAATATTAGCTACGCCTCATTATCGGATTTATCGCAGCTTGACAAGCTGCATATTATTAGTTAATGCTATGGGTAGCTGCCGCAGGGCAACAATTCAACCAAGGAGAATGACATGCCGAACTTTCTAAGTAAATGGCGCGTAGGCCATGTCCTGCGGCCGTACTATTACGGCTCGCACAAGTGGGAAGACTACCTCGTCGACATTCAGGAAACGATTGCCAATCTAAGCCTGAACCAACCGGCGAATACACACATTCAAGTCGCACTCGATCTTGGGCTTGATGACGTCAACGCCAGCATCGAAAACATCAATACTGGGATCGAAAGCCTCAGAGCCGATTTCCAGTGGGGCTTCACTCTGATGATCGCACGGCAAGAAGAGCAGATCCGACTTCTCAACAACATCATTCACGGACTGGATGTGATTAAAGGAGTGTTGGAGCTTCCTCTCACAACGAAGGCCCGAGAACTCATCGCGTTGGGGCAAAGAGACCATCAAATTGGGCTTCTGCCCGAGGCGCTCGAGAAATTCCTGGCGGCGGAACAGTTGAACAAAGTCAACTTTCCGCTTCAACTCCAGATCGGGAAACTCTTCCTGTATGGCAAAAACAAACAGGATAGCGTTATCGATCTGGTGAAGGCTACGGAACACTTGCTACTTGCGGCTCGTTATGCGGACACTGAGGCGGAGTGGGTAAAATACCGCGGGGAAGCGCTTTTCCATGCAGCTACTGCTTTCTACATCATGGGTGGGCAACAGAAAAATGTCGGAAATCCGGATATCGCACAGGAATGCCTTGAGTCGGCGTTGCTTCATCTCCGATCTGCCATCGACTCCTGGCCCGTGTTCACCGAATCCTACTATCTTGCTGCGAAATGCCACGCGCTCCTTGGGCAGAGAGACGAGGCTTTAGCAAACCTTGAGATTCTCTCCGACCGAGACCGCCGGTATTTTGCTAAGATGGGCAAAGACAAGGACTTCAATCCTATCCGCGCCGAGGCGAAGAGGGTCTTCCACGACGCGATCGCCAACCCCGGTCCCAATGCCCGGGCTGCCGAAGTGAAACTGTTGGAGCTTCGCAGGGAGGTCGATGACCTTGCCCGCTGTTGGAAATGCAAGAAAGAACTTGAACTCATGCCGATCGCTGAAGCAGCCGCCAGAGTGATGGAGGCTTCTCTTTCGAGGCTTGATGTGGATATCGACAATACTCTGCTGGAGATATCTTCTATGCAAGCACTCGTAAGGAAATCCTCTAAAGACATGCTGATTGACTGCTCGGAATCGGCACGCAGCGATGACGATTACTACTCCATCCTGCCCGAAGACCAACTTCCCAGAACCATGAATGGTAGTTTTCTGTGGCGATGGGATCCAGCTCGGGTGAAACTTCTTGATTTGAAGTTCGTCTGGCAACTCTCGAATCAAATTCCTTCTGACGATTTCTTGAGTGTGCTCTGGCGGCTTTTAAACCAAGAACCTTCCGACAATCCTCTCTCGTCTCCTCCTCGCACCATAGACATGATCAAGAATGCGCTATCCAACACATCAGTTCTTGATGCGAGGATACTTGATCACCTCCTGAAACACCCACACATCATCCCCGAGGAATGGTGCGATTGGCTGCTTGAAGGGATTCCCGGATACAGCGGAAGCAGTAGGCTTATCTTGTTTTTGGGGACTGTTTACAGGGGCAGGAACGGTGAGCTAATGGTTTTCGGACTACGCAAAAGTCACAGAGGGTTGCGATGGAATAAGGACCCCTACGTCATAAGGGAATACCCGCGTTATTACCCTCATAAAGATCGTTACTGCTACCACCTCGGCGAAGACCACTGTATCGCGACTTTCGTTGATTAGGGAGAGCGCCCAACTGATGGTCTCTGTTCGCTCACCTCCCGCGTCTTGGCTTCGGCCTCGACGCGGGATTTTTTTGTCGTTCACCCTACTGTTCTATTCTATATAAATTCCTATCCGTCTAAACAAAAGCATCACAACTGGAATATTTCGGAAATTGGCTCTAGAATCTAATTATGCAGTTCCAAGTACCCCAATTCATCGAAACGGAGGATAAGGTCGTCGGGCCATTCTCGCTCCGGCAGTTTATGTATATCGGCATCGGCGGCTTTATTAGCGCCATCTTTTATTTCTTCGTCCAAACGTGGCTCTTTGTTATTATGGCGATCATTTTTCTCGGTCTCGCGACGGTGATCGCCTTCGTGAAGATCAACGGCCAGCCGGTCATTAAAATAATCACCGCCGCCCTTAGTTTTTATTGGAAGCCGCAGACCTATATTTGGAAATCGGAAACGGCGGCTGCGGTAACAGAAGCGCCCAAAAAGACGGCGCCGCACGAAGGCGGCTTTTCGCTGGAAGCAATCGCATCGGGAATGGCGCTCCATAAAAGCTGGGAAAATCTTCAAACGGGCACGAAGGTCCCGGAGCACAAGGTTGTCGAGCAAAAGATCAACGGCCGCTACCAGATATTCGAGCGCGCGACGGGCGACCGGCAGGCGGCAAAGCGCGTGGACTATCGCTAGTCGCCACGCAGACTATCGCTAAGAAAGGCGAGTTGTGAGATAATAAGCGTATGGCAACCCCGGTAAAACAGGATGCGGGCAATTCTCTTGATCTTGTCGACATAAAAGAGATCAAGGAAAGCACAGTAATCGTTAAGGACGGCAGCTTCCGGCAGATCGTCATGGTCGGCGGCGTCAATTTTTCGCTCAAATCCGACGAGGAACAGTCTATTATTACCGGAGGGTATCAAACATTTTTGAACAGCATCGACTTCCCGCTGCAGATCCTTATTCACTCGCGGAAGGTGAACATCGACGCGTACATCGCCACGCTTACCGCGCGGCGCGACGAGGAGCAGGCGGCGATACTGCAAAGCCAGATCGATGAATACATCAACTTCATAAAGGGTTTTGTGGAAAAGAACGCCATCATGGAAAAGATCTTTTTGGTGGTAGTTTCGTATCATCCGATCTCGCTTGGTGGCGGGATAAAAAACGTGCAAAGCTCGCTTTCGCTGCCGTTCTTTGGCGGCGGCAAGAAGAAAGACGACGAGAGTGCGAAGGCGAAGAACAAAGAAGACGCCGACAAGACCTTCGCGGAACAATTGGCACAGATGAGCCAGCGAACCACACAGGTCATCAGTGGACTCCAAAATATCGGCCTCGAAACGACCATCTTGAATGACGAGCAGCTCGTCGAACTTTTTTACAATTTTTATAACCCGCAAACTGTGGAAAAAAAGACTGCCATAAACGCCCCCGCCGGCCAGTAACGAGCAACCAGTAACTGTTAACTATTAAACTCATGCCCGACCAACCAGACAACCAACCACAAGACGTCAAAAGGATCATCGCTCCGGCGGGCGCACAGGTTTCGCCGAACTCCCTGAAGATAGGGGACAAGATCGCGAAGACGTTTTTCATCCTTTCGTATCCGCGCTATCTTTCGAGCGGTTGGTTCGAGCCGATCATCAATCTGCCGAATCTGTTCGACGTTTCTATTTTTATCAATCCCGTCGACACCGGCGTCGCGCTCAAGAATCTTCGCAAAAAAGCCGGCCAGTTGGAATCGGAGATGAACGAGGAGCAGCAAAAGGGCCTTGTGCGAAATCCTGTTTTGGAAACCGCCATCAACGACGTCGAGGGGCTGCGCGACTCGCTCCAGCAGTCGCAGGAGAAAATGTTCAACACGGGCGTCTACATCACCATCTACGCGGATAACCAAGACGAGCTCGCGCGGTTAGAAAGTAAGATAACCACGATGATGGAGGCGAAGCTCATATATATTAAGCCGGCGCTTTTCCAGCAGCTCGAGGGGCTCTCCTCTATCCTTCCGTTAGCGAACGACCAGCTGCAAGTCTACAGCCCGATGAACACAAGCCCGATCTCGTCATTTTTCCCATTCGTGTCGGAAGACCTGTCCTCTAATCAAGGCATCATGTACGGCGTCAACTTGAACAATAACAACCTCGTCATCTTCGACCGCTTTTCGCTGGAGAACGCGAACCAGGTGGTATTTGCGAAATCCGGTTCGGGAAAATCATATACGACGAAACTTGAGATCATCCGCTCGTTGATGGCTGGCATCGATATGGTTTTGGTGATCGACCCGGAAAACGAATACGGCAAGCTCGCCGAGACGTTCGGCGGGAGCATGTTCAATATTTCGCTTTCGTCGCACGAGCACATCAACCCGTTCGAGATCCCGATCATCCCCGAAGGCGAAGCGCCGTCCGATGTTTTGCGCTCCCATATCGTTACGCTCGCGGGCCTCATTAAGTTGATGGTCGGCAAAGTGACGCCGGAAGAGGACGCCATCCTCGACCGCGCCATAAGTGAAACCTATGCCTCGCGCGAGATCGTCCCGGGCTCAGACTTTGCCGGCAAAGAGCCGCCGCTTTTGAGCGACCTCGAAACGGTTTTGCGCAATCTCGACGGCGGTAAGGAGGTCGCTGAGCGGCTCTACAAATATACCAAAGGCAGCTTCTCCGGCTTCTTGAACCAGCCGACAAACATCGACGTAAATAATCGGTTAATCATCTTCTCCATCCGCGATCTTGAGGAAGAACTGCGGCCCATCGGCATGTTCGTCGTGCTCAATTTTATCTGGAACATCATTCGCGCGAAGCTCGCCAAGCGTCTCCTCTATATCGACGAGGCGTGGATCATGATGAAGAACGACGACAGCGCCACGTTCTTGTTCGGCCTCGTAAAACGCGCCCGCAAATATTATCTCGGCGTCACTACTATCACGCAGGACGTCGAGGACTTCTTGCGCTCGCCGTACGGCCGTCCTATCGTCACAAACTCTTCTTTGCAGTTATTGTTGAAGCAAGCGCCCGCCACCATCGATATTGTTGCGAAGGCATTCGAGCTCACCGAGGCGGAAAAGAACTTTTTATTGAGCGCCGAGATCGGCACCGGCATTTTCTTTGCCGGCAAGCGGCACGTGGCGATCCAAATTGTCCCGTCATACTTTGAAGACCAGATCATTACCACGAACCCTGAGCAGCTGCTCGAAGAAAAAGAATAGCGTTGCGCCGCAATGGAAGACACGCGCGAACAGCCCCAGCCTAAGTCAAACATTTCTACCACAACATGGGTTCTGGTTTTTATTGTTTGCGTTCTTTTTGATCTTTTGAGCTTGATCCCTTTCGTTGGGGACATCGAAGACGTTCCTGCGGGGGTTATTCTTGTCCTCAATCTTGTTTTGGGAGTTGGGGCGGTTATTTTGATCGTACAAGGAATTGTTATGGTGCTTAAAGCTATCCCCGTCGTCCAAGAATTTCCATTGTGGACCATTGGGGCTATCGCTGCTTTTATTGCCGAAAAGATCCCGGCCTTAAAACCGGTTGTGCAAGTTGCTGAGAAATACACCGAGCTTGAAAGTGGCGGCGCAGGTGCAGCTGGCAAAGCCGGAGCCGCTGCCGAGGGTGCGGCGGCAAAGACCGGCGCAGCGGGAGCTGAGGGCGTTGCCACGCAAGCCGGCGGCGCAGCAACGGCAGGAGTTCAGAACGCGGAAAGTGGCGGCGCAGGCACGCAAAGAACTGCCCAAACCGCGCCGGCAACGGGCGAAGCGCCGGAACAAAAACCGACGGGGGGCGGCTCAACGGCACTCAACGAAGTAGGTGGCAATGCGATGGGAAACCTCCAAGAAGAGCTCTTGGAACCGCCTCAAAACAATATTGAACCGTCAGCGCCAACGCCATTCCAAAATGACGCTCCAACTCCCTCGCCTGAAGCTCCTTCATCTGGCGAAAGGAAGGGAATCCATCTTGTAAAATCAGGGCTGGGGGCAGCGCAAGATCATAAACAAAACTCCCGACAAAGCGATAGTAGTGGAAATGAAGAGGAGGAAGAGTTGGCGGCGTAATATAAGAATATTTCGCGAGGGTTTGCTATAATAAAAGCGACCATATGAAAAAAGGTTTTATTTTAAAAAGGCTCATCTTCGCGGGACCACTCGCTTTAGGATTGTTTTTCGCAGCCGCGCCGCTTGCAACCCACGCCCAAACGGCGTCCAACCCTCAATTTCTCATCACGTGGAAGGCCGCTGATAGCTATGTCCCTCCGTCCTATGTCGGTAAAGCTCTTCCGTCATACGGGTCAAAGATCACCGCATCATTAGAGCTGGTTACCCAAGGGAAAATCCTTAACATACAATCCCAAACGATCTATTGGTACCTTGATGATAACTTGATCGGCGGTGGTGAAGGAATCCAATCCATCACTTTTCCTCCCGTCGGCACGCCGCCGGATTCGCTCGTGCTGAAAGTTGAATTGCCGGATTACGCGGGCGGCTATCTTAGCCACACGATCAACATCCCATTCGTAACCCCGCGGGCGGTGATCTACGCGCCGTTCCCCAGCTCCACGTTTTCTACGAACCCCGTAATGGTGGACGTGCTCCCATATTTCTTTAATGTCTTGTCGCCGGCCAATCTTTCGTACGCGTGGGCGGTGAACGGACAGACGGGCGGGGGAGCCGAAAACCCAACAGAGGCGCAGATCACGCTTCCGTCAGGCACGCCGGCAGGCACCAGTATCGCCGTTTCGGTTACGGTTGAAAATCCTCTCGGCTCAACCGTCGCCGCAGCGAATGAAAATTTGATCTATCAAAATCAATTATGAAAATATTATTAACTTTTGCCGTTTTCATAATATTGGTCGGTGGGGCAATCGCGCAGATTTCCACGGCTCATGCCGTTGATATTTCCGCCGCCATCCCCGGCTCCAACTCGAACGTGGGTGCTGCAGGGGCATCAGGCCCTGGTGATTACATCGGTAATTTCTATCAATTTGCATTGCTGATCGGAGGTGTCCTTGCTTTGGCCGTGGTCGTCTATGGAGGAATTCTCTATATGACCTCTATTGGTAATCCTTCAGGACAAAGCGAGGCAAAGGCATGGTTATGGGCTGCTGTCTGGGGCATCCTTCTTCTTGGAGGAGCCTATCTTATCTTGAACATCATCAACCCCCAGCTTACGAACCTCACCCTGCCAACCCTGCAGAACACGGGGAAGACG
>Ga0182030_10005702_pt1 | contig 26374 bp, 24 predicted proteins | sample 812S3MmetaG_FD_121299 | JGI IMG/M metagenome (GOLD analysis project Ga0182030, IMG submission 121299) | Permafrost microbial communities from Stordalen Mire, Sweden - 812S3M metaG (Illumina Assembly) | ecosystem: Environmental > Terrestrial > Soil > Wetlands > Permafrost | place: Sweden...
CAACGGGGTCACGAAGACGCTCGATCCTTGACCCGTCGCGCCGTTCGTGGCTGGGGATCCCTAGGGTAAGGGGATGCGCCTAGCCGTAATCGGGATGGGGAACATGGGGCGTGCCTTTGCCACGCGAGCGCTCGAACGTGGTCACCAGGTAACCGTCTGGAATCGGTCTCCCGGCCGGGCCACGGCGGTCGTTGCCGAGGGTGCCGTGGAGGCCCCACTCGAGAGCGCCGTCGGTGAGGCGGACGTTGTCCTGTTGGTCCTGTCCGACGATGAGGCCGTCCTCGAGGTCTGCGGGGGTGACGATGGCATCCTGGCCTCGCTCGGATCGTCCACCGTTCTCGTCAACGTCAGCACGGTCTCACCCGACACGGTTCGTCACCTCGCCGCGGTCGGACCCGCCGACAAGGTTCTCGACGCACCTGTCATGGGAGCGCCGGAGAACGTGGCCGCCGGTCACGGTCGGTTCCTCGTTGGAGGTCCGCTTCCGACCATCCGTTCTTGTGACTCGCTCTGGACCGACCTCGGCGTCGGGTATACCCGTTGCGGTCCCGTCGGCACGGCCTCGATCATGAAGCTCATCTCCAACCTGCTCCTCATCACCGGGGTGGCGTCGCTGGCCGAGGCCATTGCCACGGCGCGCCGCCACGGAATCCCCGACGAGTTGCTGCGGGACGTGTTTGGCCAGAGCCCCGTGATCAGCCCCACCAGTGCGATCCGGTTGAAGAGCGTGCTCGATCCACAGCACCCGGGCTGGTTCTCGCCCGCCTTGGCTCGCAAGGATGTACGGCTTGCCGTGGGTTTGGCTCAACAAGCAGGTCTCCCGGTTCGCGTCGGCCCAGCCACCGACGCACTGCTGACCGCCGTGGTCGAGAGCGGGGGTGAATGGCCGGATTTCTCGGCCATCATCGAAGCGCTCGCCTAGTTGACGCCGCGGGATTGCGCCGGGCGGCGCGCATCCGTCGGTTTACACGGGGTCTAAAGTGCAGGAGTGGTGGACGATGCAAGAGCCTTGGCGATACAAGAGGCTCGGGAACTTGTCGACGCCAAACGGGATCTGATCGGTGGGGACCATCCCGAGACGCTGGAGGCAATGACACACCTCGCCCACGCCTACAAGGAAGCGGGGGACAACCAGTCCGCGCGCAACCTGCTGGAGGAAATTCTGGCCAGCCAGACCAGAACCCTCGGCGTCGATCACATCGACACGACCCGGACGGAATTCGAACTGGGTCTCGTGCTCAAACGGATGGACGACCTCTTCTCGGCCCGCCGGGTTCAGGAGCGGGTCTTGGAATCCTCGGACCGGCAATACGGGACGGACAGCGAACTGTCCATACGGGCCGCGGCCAATCTGGCGAACACACTCCGGGCGCTCAAGCAGTATGACCTCGAGCTTCCCTTGCGCGAGCGCGTCGTCGAGGCCAGGAGAGACTCGGTGGGCTCGCACCACATGGACTTCTTTCGACCGCTCGTCGATCTCGCCACCGTCAACCACAACCTGCACAACCGCAAGCTCGCACTCGACCTGAATCAGATCGTCCTCGAAGGCTTCGAATTCAACGGGGTGGACAGAAGAACGATCCTGGCTCTCCAGTTCAATATCGTGATAGATCTGATCAGGCTGAAGCGGGCCCGAGAAGCTGCCGAGGTATTCGAGCGGGCCTACAACGAGGCGGTAGTGATTCTGCCCCCCGGCGACCCCCTACGGATCCAAGCCGAGAAGCAGAAGCGCACCATGACCGTTCTCGGCCGGCACGCGCAGAGGCTGAGCGATCGTCGCAGGAGGAAACGCGAACGAGAGGGATGACCGGTGGTCAGGCGGAACGAAGTTGCGGTCTCACGGCGGCCCCAACCTGATCGGCAATGGCCACGGCGACCACGCGGCGTTCGAGCGTGACCGGGTGGCCGGGTGTTGGCTTGAGGACGAAACGGCCCTCGGTCTGTCCACCGCTCCGCACAGGGAGCTCCAACTCCGGTCCCGGCAGTCCCACCGTGTCAACCGCCCATACGGCGCCGGCAATGAGGACGTGGCCGTCGTTCTCGATCTGCATTGCAGGGCGCGTTGGCGGCCCCGACTCATAACGGCACCCACGCAGATACAGGAGGTCGCTCAGTTCTCGACCTGCAGCTTCGACGACCACGCTCGCCGGTGCACCTGAGACGGCCAGCTCTGAAATGCGGTGGATGAGCCCCACGTAGTCAGACTCTTCAGTGGCGATCTCCCGGTGACGGCGGTTGCGAGCGGCCAGCTCTGTCACCACGAGTCCCACGACGAAGAGGCTGACCGTCGTCTCGATGTCCGGTCGATGCGTGATGGCAAATCTCTCGTACGGACGGGTAAGGAAGAAGTCGAACCAAACCGTCGCCGAGACCGTTGCGACAAAGCCGGCTCCCCGGTTGCCCACGACAGCGACCGCGACGATGACCGCGACGAGGACGAGGGCCGACGCGGGGTCCGCAAAGTTCGACCGAAACGGCAGCACGATGGCGACGACGGCGAGCGGAAGGACCAGCCCGGCAATGACGATCGCTGGGTCTCGATAACGCCGCAAAGAGTTCATAGACCTCGCCTCGATGGTTCGACGCTAGCTTCCCACGGCGCCGAGCCTGCCGCTCGACCCCCGGTGCCCGCTCAGGGCCTCGGGGGGCGCTGACCATACGAACCGGACCAGGTCCATCAGCCCAGGTCGAGACGGTTCAGGCGGTTCCGCCCGACTGTCGCTCCGCACGCAGCACCCGGAATCGGTGGAGAAAGAGTGCCACCACGGCGACGACGAAAAGGGCGGCGGCTATATACCCCGCGTCGCTGAACACCTTCAGGACGTGGTGGTAGGTGCCGCCCAAGCTGTAGCCCAGGCTGGTCAGGGCCGTACACCACACGGCACAGCCGATCACGGTGAACAGCAGAAATTTGGCGAAGGCCATTTCTCCGAGCCCGGCCGCGAACGAAACGAAGGAACGCAGGAGGGGGATAAAACGCCCGAAGAGGACGACGGGATCACCTCGCCGGGCGAACCAGGCCTCGGCGCGGTCGAGATCACGGTGCGTGAGCAACACGTACTTTCCGAGCCGGTCCACCAGGGTGCGTCCGCCGAAATAGCCGATCAGGTAGCCGGCCAATGACCCCAGCACCTCGGCCAGGATCGCCACCACAATCACGAGAGCCAGGTTGAGAGGATGGTGCCCGTGGTTGGCGTGGCCGCTGGCCAGCACCCCGCCGAAGATGAGCGCCACTTCGGCCCCAACCGGCAGACCCATGGCAGATATGAAACTGAGGACGAAGACGGCGAGGTACCCCCAGGTCTCGAGAAACGACTCCAATTGAGCAGGCCTCCGATTTAGGCGATACCGACGGCTCAACATCTTGGTTGAGCGTCCCGGGAAATGGGTGCGCCGAAGTATGCCATGTCGAACCTGACGCGAGCATGAAGGGGCCCCGCCATTCTTCCCGTCTGGGTCCTTCAGCGGCTCCGATCAGCCACAATGCGGGGATCACTACTATTGGGGCCGAGACACGGGACTGCTGGGCGAATGCCCCGGGGAGGGACGAGCGCATGTCGAAAACGGGGGAGAGCTCCCGGTGGTCACTGTGGTCACGTGACTCGGTCCTCTCCATCGGCTCACGCGGCTCGGTGCTCTCCGTGGGCTCGATCGGCTCTGTGCTGTCCGTCGGAAGTGTCGGCTCGGCCGGTTCGTTGTTCTCGGTCGGATCCTTTCTCTCGCTGGGCTGCCTCATGTCGGGTCTGTCGATCTGGTCCGTGATGTCGTGGCGGGCGAAGAGATCGCTCCTGCACGCCGCCGGAACAGGGAGGTAGCCCGCACGCGCGATCAGCCCCCGCGATGACACTGGTCCTTCCCGTCATGATCGGGGGCGGCCTGACCGACTTCCCGGAGAATCGCGAAAAACATGAGCTCCAGCTGACCGAACTGAGCGCTACAGCAGTGGCGTGGTACTCCAGGTCTATCGACCGACTTCGTAGAGACGGGAGATGCTCACTCGTCGAGCAGGGCGAGGAGCCACCCAGGCCCGGCCACGTCGGCACCCAGGGCCTCGACACGCCGGCGGAGGCCGCGGTCGGCCGATACCAGCGTCACCTCACCACGGGCGTCCGACGTGACGGCAACGAGCAGATCGTCACCGCTGCCCGATGCATGAACGACGGTGACCCCGCCTGACTCGCCTTCCTCGGCGCCTCCTCGGGCATCCCCCTCGAGCACCACGACGACGGGTTCGGCGAGCCGACCCGCCTCCACGGCGGCCTGCACTCGATCCACCAGGGACCGGGACGCTCCGGCTCGATCCCGCCACCAGCCGTTCGGCCGCGAACCCACGACGTTCGCGGCATCAATGAGCAGCATCACCGACCCGTGGCTATCCGCCACATCACCGCCCCAATGCCGCCGCACCTCCACCAACTGCGGTGAATCGCCCGGCGCCGCCCCCGAAGCCACCCGTTCCGCCAAAGCCGCCGAAGCCGCCGACGGTGGCCGTGTTCGACGTAGGCACTGGTTCCGCATAGTCGGCCAGCACCACGCTGTCGCCTTCGTTCAATCCGGAGATCACCTGGGTGTAGGTGTACCCGACGAGGCCCACCTTGACCGTCTTCTCCACGAGGCTGCCGGCCGAGAGGACGAGGACATAGTGCCCCGTCGCCGTGGTGTTGACCGCGGAAGTGGGGACGGCCAGGACATTTTTCTCTTCACTGGTGATGACCGAGATAGTGGCGGTGGATCCGGTGAAGAGTCCCGTGGCGGACGTGGGGAGGGACACGACCAGCGGGTAGGAGTAGGTGCCGTTGCTGGACTGGACGGGACCCACCTGCGACACCGTACCGGCGATCGAGTTCGTCGCCCCATCGACCAGGACATTGGCCGTGTCGCCCACCTTGACCGAGGTCACCTGGGAACTGGTCAGCGTCGCAGTGGTTTCAAAAGCCTGGGTCCCGATGATCACAATGGCGTCGGTACTCGAGTTCGCACCGACCGTGGCGCCGACGGAAATGCCGACCGACGCGATGGTCCCGGCAATCGGGCTGACCAGCTGCGCGTTACTGAGGGACTGCTGCGCGTTCACCAGATCTGCTCGCGCCGTGTCGATGGCGGCTTCGTCAGAGGCGATTGTCGCGGCACTGTCGGAGGGCGAGGAACTTCCCGATCCGCCGGAGCCCGCGGCACCCGGCTTCGATGTCGAGCCGGTCGAGCCGGTCGTGCCGGTCGAGCCGGTCGAGCCGGTCGACGGCGTGCTCGAAGTGGACTCTTCCTGCGCGAGGACCTTGGCCAACGCGCTTTCGGCCGTCGCCACGGCGTACTGCGCCGTTGCGACGGCTTGTTGCTGCGCCGAAACCTGCGCCAGAGCCGTGGTACACCCGTTCTCCTCCGTCGGGGTCGATGGCGTCGTGGTGGTCGTCGTGGTCGTCGTCGGGGTTGGACCCGAGAATCCGCCCGAAGAGCCCGAGCCCGGGCCCGGGCCCGACGAGCCACTGGGGGAGGAGCCCGTTCCCGATCCGGTTCCCGGCCCCGTTCCCGTTCCGGTTCCCGGCCCCGTCACCCCGCAGGTGGTCTCCGCCTGGGAAAGGTCTGCGGCCTCCTGCTGCTGGTCGGCCGACGCCGTGGCCTGGGTCGCGACCACCGTGGCCTGGTCCTGGGTGATCTCACTCGAACCGCTCCCGCTGCCACCGGACTTGCCTCCCGACGGCGACGAGGAACCGGCGCTCGCAGGCGTCGTGGTCGGCGTGGTGGTCGTAGTCGTCGTCGTCGTGCTCGAGGTCTGGCTTTCTTCGTCCGCGGTCAGTTGGGCCTCGTCCGACGCCACCGAGGACTCCGCCGACGACACGGCTTCGGCCAGCGACGTGGTGTCTAGCGTGCCGAGTGGCTCGCCCGCCGTCACCTGCTCTCCCACCGTTGCCGTGACCGTCGCCACCTGGCCGGCGACCTGGAAGGAAGCCGAGGCGTTGGTCACCGGCTCGACCGTACCGACCACATCTTGGGTCTCGTCGATGGTGGCGCGAGTCACCGTGGTCATTCGGTAGCCCGAGTTGCCCGAGCCGCTGACGGCCCATGCCGTGGCACCCCCGGCCACCAGAACGGCCACGATCACCATCGCCCCGACGACGAGCGGTCGGCGCCGGTCCCTTTCTCGGACGTGGGAACCGGACGATCGGTTAGGCACCCGTCGTCCCACCCCCGGCGAAGCCACCGCCGCCGCCGCCGAAACCTCCGCCGCCGAAGCCCGCCGTGCAGGTCTTCCCTCCGGTCGACGTGATCCGCACCGTCGTGGCCGTCACCGCTCCCGTGGTGCTGGCCGGGCCGAACGCGCTCACGCAATCCCCGACAGCCAACGCCGTCGATGTCGTGGCCTGGGTCTCAGACAGGGTGGTCGTCGACCCTGTCGTGATCTTCAGCTTCTCCGTCTTGACCGTCGGCTTTTTCTTGGCCGCACTCTTGGACTTGCTCGTCGAGGCCCTGAACGTCTGGCTGAGCACGGTCCCCGACAGCGACACCGTCGATCCGGAGACCGTGGTCACCTTGCCGCTGGCGAACGTGAAGCTCCCAGCGCCGAATGCGCCCCCTGCGCCGCCCGCGGTACGCCTGGGAAAGCTGCCGCTTGGTGGGGTACCGGTCCCACCGCCCGTTCGGCCGGCACCCCCGCCGAAGCCGCCGAACCCGCCGCGTGCGCCGGCGCCGCCCCCGAACCCGCCCGCGCCTCCCGGGCCCGCGGCGCAGGTCCCCGACGACGTCGGCTTGCTGATCGTGATGGATCGTGCGGCCACCGTGGTCTTGGACTTCTTCGACGGTGTGCCGGTCACCGTCAGGCAGTCCCCGACCGCCACCGCGCTCAGGGTCTCGGTGGCGGTCTCGGAGAACGTCGTGGTCGGGGTCCAGCTGACCGCGGTCTGTCCCTCGGTGGCACTCTGCACCTGCATCGTGGTCCCCGAGATGGAAGCCACGCTGCCGCTGGCGCCCGCGCCGGTGGGAGCCGTGGCGGCACCGGCGGCCGCGCCCATACTGAGGACGACCGAGGTGCAGAGCGCGGCCATACCCGCGGGGACCGCCCAGCGCGCGAAGCGGCGCCCCTGGTGTCGTGTGGTGTCCATGCGTGCTCTCTCCTTCGTGGTTTCGATCATTTACTCGCTCCGCAGGGCGTCGATGGGAGCCAGGTGGGCAGCGCGGCTCGCCGGGTAGACCCCGAAGATGACGCCGATGGCCATGGCGATGACGATGGCCCCGGCCACGGCCCAGGCGCTGATGGTGATGGGGTCACCCACCGCACCAGGCAGGAAGATGGCGCCGATGATCCCCAGCCCGGCCCCGAGCGCCCCTCCCGTGAGCCCCAACACGGAGGCCTCGACCAGGAATTGCCGACGGATCAGACGCGGGGTTGCCCCCAACGCCTTGCGCAGCCCGATCTCCCGGATCCGCTCGGTGACCGACACCAGCATGATGTTCATGACGCCGATGCCGCCGACCAGCAGCGAAATACCGGCGACGCCGCCCAACAGAATGGTCAGGGTCCGGTCGACGGAGGTCGCCGTCGAGAGCGCCTGCGCCTCCGAGGTGATGGTGAAGTCGGCGCCGGCCGCCGTGGTGATCCCGTGCAGGGCCAGCAGCTCGTGGTCGGCCTCCTGGTACGCCGCCGTGAGGTCGTCGGAGCTGCGGGCCTGCACAATGATCGAGCTCACCGCGTCACGGGACGTCCCGCCGAAGATCTCCTCGGCCGCGGTGCTGATCGGCACGATGGCGGTGTCGTCGGGATCTGCTGTCGTGGACGAGGAGGTCGAGGAACCGACCGAGTTGAGCACGCCCACCACGGTGAGGGGAAGCCCGTTCACGTCGACCGTCTGGCCGACGGGATCCACGCGGCTGAAGAGCTCCGAGGCGGTCACCGAGCCCAGGACCACTACCGGCTCATGGTCACTGACATCCTGGTTGTCGAGGAACCGGCCCTGCGCCACGGTTTCCCCGCGCACGGCAATCCACGAGGGGGTCGACCCGACGACCGAGGTCGACCAGTTGCTGGTCCCCGCCGTGAGGGTCTCCTCGGAATTGGTGACGGGGGCCACCGCCTTGATATCGGGCGCCACGGTGGACGAGCCCAACGCGGTGGCGTCGTAGGTGGTCAGAGTGGATGCCGTGCCGAATCCGCCGCGTATGCCGCCCGCCGAGGTGCTGCTCCCCGGGGAGACGGTGAGCAGGTTGGTCCCCAGCGCGGTGATGTCCGAGCTCACCTGGGCCTGCGCGCCTTCACCGAGCCCGACGGTGAGGATGACGGCCGCAATCCCGATGAGGATGCCCAGGACGGTCAGCCCCGAGCGGAGCCGATGGCTCCGGATCCCGTTGAGACCGGTGCGCAGTGTCTCGAGCCAGCTCATCGCACGTGCTCGAGGTCACGCTTGTCGCCCTCGGTGACCAACCCGTCACGGATGCCGATCACCCGGCCGGCAGCCGAGGCCACCTCGAGGTCGTGCGTGATCAGCACCAGCGTGCGGCCGGCGTCGTGCAGCTCGTTCATCAGAACGAGGACGTCGTCGGCCGAGACCGAGTCCAGGTTCCCCGTCGGCTCGTCCGCCAGGATCAGGTCGGGTTCGGTCACCAGGGCGCGGGCCACCGCCACGCGCTGTTGTTGGCCGCCGGAGAGCTCGCCGGGGCGGTGCTGCACCCGGCCCGCCAGGCCGACCTTGGCCAGTGCGGCCAAGGCGCGTTCCTTGCGCTCGGCCCGGTGCACGCCGGCGTAGACCAGCGGGAGCTCCACGTTCTGCCACGCCGTCATGGAAGCCAAGAGGTTGAACTGCTGGAAGACGAAACCGATCCGGCGGTTGCGCACCTCGGCCAGCGCCTCTTCGCTCATGCCGCTGACGTTCTGGCCGGCCAGGTGGAACGTGCCGCTCGTCGGCGTGTCGAGACACCCGAGAATATGCATCAGCGTCGATTTGCCCGAACCGGAGGGGCCGACCACCGCCACGTACTCCCCGGACTTGATCTTCAAGGTCACGCCGCGCAACGCGGCGACCGCGATGGCACCTGTCCGGTAGACCTTGGTCACCCTGTCGAACTCGATGACCGCCCTCGTCTCGTCGCCCCCCGATGGGCGGGTCGGCGTCGTCGTGGGCGCGGTCACCGGTTCCGGGAATCTCACTGGTGCCGCCTCGTCGTCAGACTCGCTCATCCCGCAGCCCCACCGAAGCCGCCTCCGCCTCCGGTGAACCCGCCTCCGCCCCCGCCGAATCCGCCGCCTCCGCCGCCGAAGCCACCGCCGCCGCCCCGGGTGAAGCCACCGGTGATGCCGGCACCGCCGGTACGCCCGAGACCGCCCGTGAACTTGACGACGCGCTCGACGATGCTGTCCCCGGCCGACACGCCGGACGTGATCTGCGTCTCGCCCAGGGCGGCCTGGCCGACGGTCACGTCGACGCTGACGTCCTTGCCCCCCTTGACCTCGGTGACAGTCGCCTGGCCGCTCGTCGGGTTGTAGATGAGGGCGGCTGTGGGCACCTCGACGACGTTGTCGAGCTGCTTGACGATGATCGAGACATCGGCCGTCGAGCCGGCGTAGAGACCGGTCGGATCCCCGGTCACGTCGATGACCACGGGGAACGTCGCCACATTCGAGGTCTCGGTGGCGATCAGGCCGATGGACGCCACCGTCCCGTAGTCGGCCGTGGTCGCCCCCGTCGGTGTCACGGTGGCCTGATCACCCTCTGCGACCTGGCCGATGTCGGTGTCATCGACGGTGGTGTTGACGATGTAGGAGTTGGTCCCGATCACCACGACCTGTCCGGTGGACGAGGTCGAGGCGCTGCTGTTGGCGGCCGCGGCAGCGGAACCACCCGAGCCCCCGCCGCCACCGGTCCCGGTCCCGGTCACCGACTGGCCGACCGTCAGGTCGACCGAGGCCACCGTGCCCGAGATGGTGGAGGTCAACGACGCGTCGGCCAGATTGGTCTGGGCCGTGGTCAACGACGACTCGGCCGAGGTGACCGACGCCTCGTCCGAGTCGATCTCAGTGGTGGAGCCGCCGGCCGCCTCGTCACTGGACAGGCGCGCCTGCGCGGACGCCAGATTGGCCTGCGCCGCGTCGACGTCGGCACTGAGGGCGGTCGTGCCGACCGTCGCCAGCACCTGACCGGCGGTGACCGCCTGGCCCGCGTGCACATCGACGCCGGTCACGGTACCTGACACGCCGAAGTTGAGGGTGGCCTCGGAGGCCGGCTCGAGCGTCCCCGAAGTGGCGACGGTCTGCTTGATCGTCCCCGTCGTCACCTTGACCGTTTCGGACGAGATGACGAGACCGGTCGCCGGTGATCCGCCGGTGAACGCCAGGGTGAGCCCGGTGCCCAGGCCGGCCAGCAGAATGACGGCGGCGCCGATGACGAGGACCTTGCGCTTGCGGCGTCGCCCGTCGGGCGCGGCCGGATCACCTTCGAGATCGAGGGGGAGCTCTTGCGTCAGAGGATCGGGATTGCTCGTCGATGCATCGTCTTCGCCCGGGCGCGCCATGAGACCAGTAGAACCATCCCATGTCAGTGCCAGCCCTCAATTGGCTGTGAGTCCGCTTGGAGTTCGTGCCGGCGCTCGATAAGAAACTCCCAGTTCACGCACGTTGTGCGGGCCGCGCGACCCGGCCCGACGATTCACAGGAAGCCCACAGCGGGTATGTCCCCGACCCCTAAATTCGGGGTGCATCCTGTCGGCATGGATCGCTTCCGCATCCACCAGGACCCCCAGAAGCTGACACCGACGCCAACCGGAGACGACGTGACCGCCCCTCACGACCCCAGCATCCCCGGTAGGCCGTCAGCCCACTAGCCGCCTTGCCTTTCGGCGGCGCCTCAGCCCCTTCGCCCGTCTGGCCCCCCCAGGCTGGCGAAGGGGCGCAGGCGGGGGAGTGAGCCGCAGCGGGGGAGTGCCCACCGGCCGACCGAGGCTCCCACGCAGGATGTGACTCCCCCGAAGGGATGAAATTCGCCTGCAACGGCCATTCCTGTCAAGCTGGGACAGACCTGAGAGCGCTATCCTCCCGCACAGGCATCCGAACCACGTTCCAGGAGGCGGGCACAGGTGGGAAGGCGCGCAAAGTGGCAGCTCAGAGGTATCGGAACGGCCGGTGCGCTGCTGACAGCCTCCCTGATCCTCGGCCTCGCCGGCATGACCCCGGGCGGGGGCGAGACCGCCGCCGGAGCGTCGCCGGCCCCGGCTCCGGCTCCGGTCGAGTACTACCTCGACCTGGGCGGTTCGGCCTCCGTCGGGTTCCAGCCGACCGCCGCCCGCCCGAACGGCCAGCCCACCGACACCGGCTACGCCAACGACCTCCTGACCCTCGAACGGGCCCGCTGGGGTGATCTGCAGCTGGTCCAATTCGGCTGCCCCGGGCAGACCACCGGGACCTTTACCTATGGGGGAGACCCGTGTCGACCCGCCGGTCAGACCCAACTCTCCCAGGCCGTCACCTTCCTCCACATGCACCCGGACACGGTGCTCGTGACGGTCGACCTGGGCTTCAATGACATCGAGCGCTGCCTGGCCTTCCACGTCGTCGACGAGGCCTGCCTGACGCAGCGCCTGGACCTCATCGACCAGCAGCTCCCACCGATCCTCGCCGCACTGCGTGCCGCCGCCGCCCCGGCCGTGCGGTTCGTCGGTGTCGGTCACTACGACCCGTATCTGGGCACCTACCTCCACGGGGGTCCCGATATCGCCTTCTCCGAGGAGAGCCTGGTCGCCATCGAGCGGCTCGATGACACCCTGCACGCCATCTATGCCGCCGCCGGCGTCCCCATGGCGGATGTCGGCCGGGCGTTCGAAATGACCCAAATTGAGCCGGTGGACCTGACGGGCGTCGGCGACGTACCCCGAAACGTCGCACGGACCTGCGCCCTCACCTGGATGTGCACGTCGGCCTCCCTACGGGCCAGACAGCATCCCGACGACGCCGGATACCAAGTCATCGCCCAGGCCATCGCCGCCGACATCCCGGCCTGAGGACCAGGACAAACACCCCGCACGCCACCTTCGGGAGAACCGACCCCTCTCCCCCGTACCGCCGATAATAATCATTATGTTAAGTTAGACATCGAATTCGGGGATGCTGCTCTTGGGCGTGTTCGTCCACCCCTCTTGCCCCCACCCCTCTCGCCTCCCGCCTCCCGCCTCCGGGGCGCCCACGGCCGCCTGTCACCGTCGGCGATCAGCACACGCACCGTACGGCCGGACGAGAACCCAGCGCGGACACCGGCCCCGATCGGCCCCTCTCGGCGACCGGGAAACGAACGAACCCGCCGGCCGCCGGACGCCCCCGGACGCCGCTCCTGACCCCCCTCGGCGCCCTTCTCAGACACCTCGAAACTCCCCTACGATCGGAACGATGGATATGGACGGGAAGGTGGCCCTGATCACCGGGGGCAGCAACGGCATCGGCGAGGGAGTGGCCCGCTTTCTGGCCGGCCTGGGCGCCCGCGTCGTCCTGGCCGACCTCGATGACGCCAAGGGCGCCGAGGTAGCCCACGAGCTCGGTGGCCGCTTCATCCATACCGACGTGAGCGAGCCCGGCGACAGCGGCGCCGCGGTGCGGTTCGCCGTGGAGCAGTTCGGCGGCCTCCATCTGGCCCACCTCAACGCCGGGGTGACCTCCTGGTGCAGCATGGGAGACGATTTCGACCCGGAGGCCTACCGCAGGGCGATGCGGATCAACCTCGACGGCGTCGTGTACGGGATCGCCGCGGCCCGGCCCGCCATCATCGCCTCGGGGGGAGGGACCATCGTGGCCACGGCCAGCATGGCCGGGCTGGTGCCCGCGCCCTTCGACCCGATCTACGCCGCCAACAAGCACGCCGTGGTGGGGCTCGTGCGGTCCATAGGGGATGCCTATGCCGCCGAAGGGGTGCGGGTCCACGCCCTGTGCCCGTCCTTCGCCTACACCAACATCATCAAGGGCTCCGAGCAGACCCTGCTCGACATGGGTTTTCCCATCATCGACGTCAGCGATGTCGTCGATGCCTTTCGGCGACTGCTCAATTCGGAGACCTCGGGGGACTGCTGGTACGCCGTGGCGGGACGGGAGAGCGAGCCGTTCCGCTTCCGGAACGCCCCGGGCCCCCGACTCGACTGACGACCGGCCCGGGCAACCAGGCGACTCCCCCGCCGGGGGTGGACGAAGGACGACGGCTACTGTGGGAGCCAGCAGTCCGGCGATGGGTCCCGCCGGGGAGCGCACAGCGCTCCGAACCGCCGAATCGGCTGATGGCTCCTGACCAGGCAGCACCGCGGCGCCAGCCGCGGCACGCACGAGGCTCAGGAGGATCATGACGGACAGCGGCGATGCACTCGACAGGGTCGCCGTAGCGCGGCTGCGGCTCTCCCCCGCCGTACTCGTCGCCATCGCACTGGGCGGGGCTCTCGGCACCGTGGCCCGATTCCTGCTCAGTGCGACGTTCAGCGATTCCGCCCGCCAGTTCCCCACCACGACCCTGCTCATCAACCTGAGCGGGTCGCTGGCCATCGGCCTGCTGGTCCCACTTGTGGATAACTTTTCGACACGAGCTCCGCTCGTCCGCCCGTTTCTCATCGTCGGCATACTCGGCGGCTGGACCACGTACTCCACCCTGGCCGTGGACGCCGTCGTCCTGGCCAAGGACGGCCACGCTGCGGCCGGCGTGCTCTCCCTGGCGGCCACCGTCGTCGGGGGGCTGGCGCTGGTGCTGGTCGGCCATGCGCTCGGGAGACGGGCGCTGGACCGCACTACGGACAGGCGCTGATGGGATCCGGCCACTCCCCCACTCTCGTGCTGGCGTTGGCCGTGGCGGGCGCCGGCGGGCTCGGCGCCGTCCTGCGCGCCCTGGTCATCCACCACGTGGCCTTGCGGCGACCCGATCCGCTTCCCCTCGGGACGATGCTGGTCAACGCATCGGGCTCGCTACTCCTCGGCTTCCTGACCGGGCTCTCGCTCTACCACGGCTTCGGCCCGCACGACCTCGATGTGGCCGGCATCGGGCTGTGCGGCGGCTATACGACCTGGTCCACCGCCAGTTGGGAGTCGATCCACCTGATCCGCGACGGCCACCGCGCCGAATCCCTCATCTACACGATCGGGGGCCTCGCCCTGTGCCTGGGCGCCGCGGTGGCGGGAATCGGGCTCGCCGCCCTGGCCTGATCAGTACCCTCCGGCGCACCCGTTCTGATCGGGAGCCGCATTGGGCCCACCCATGTAGTAGGTCGCAAAGGCCACCGCCACGCGGATCTGCTCGTCGGGCGTGGCGTCCGCCGCGTCGGCTGGGTAGCCGAAGGTGTTGAACCGGGCCCAATTGGCATGGCTGAATCCGAGGCCGCCGCTGTAGATGGGGCCGTCCACATTCCACACGCCGCCTTCCTCGCAGATGTTCACCTTGTCCCACGCCGCGATCTGGGCGGGGGTGACGCCGTCGTCGAACAGGTCGGCCGCGGTCGCCACCTTGACCGTGCTGCCCCCGAGCGATCCGTAGAACGGCGCGTCGCCGAAGGCGAAGATGCCACCGTCCGCCCCCGCCAGCCAGTAGCCCCGCCCGTCCGAGGTCGGGGCAACGCCGATGATCGGCATGTTCAGGTGCTCGGTGGTCGCCGTGCCGTAGAACGGGGCCCCGCCCAAGGCGTAGATCGACCCGTTCGCGTTCGCCAGCTGATATCCGCTGTTGGCCCTGCTGATCCCCACGATGGGTGAGCCCGTCATGACGTTGCCGGCGTACTTCGCATCGCCGAAGGCGTAGGTCGCACCACCGGCCGTGGCCAGCCAGTACCCCTGCCCGTCCGCGGTCGGGGCCAGACCGACGACCGGGCTGCTCGGCGAGTCAGCGCTGGCCGACCCGTAGAAACGGGCGTCTCCGTAGGTGAACACCCCCCCGTCCGCCGCCACCAGCCAATACCCACCGCCGTCGGCGGTCGGCACAACAGCCACGACGGGCGTGCGCAGATTGGTCGCGCCCGCCGAACCGTAGAAACGGGCGTCGCCGTAGGTGAACACCCCCCCGTCCGCCGCCACCTCCCAGTAGCCGTTCCCGTCCGCGGTGGGTGCAATCCCGACGACCGGTTTGTTCAGGGGCAGCGACGCGGCCGAGCCGAAGTACCTGGCGTCACCGAACGTGAAGATGCCACCGTCCCCGGCGGCCAGCCAGTAGCCCCCACCATCGGGCGTGGGGGCGATGCCGACCACTGGTGCGTTCAGCGCCAGGTCGTCGTCCGGCATGGTGATGTGGGCCGTGGGATGAGCGGGGGCAGCGGGGGCGGCAGGGGCGGCAGGGGCGGCATGCGCAACAGGGGCGGCAGGGGCGCCGGGGGTCTTCGGAGTGGTGGGGCCGGTGGGACCGGTGATGACGGCGGCATTGGCCTGCCCTGCGAATGCGGCCAGTGCGGAAATGCTCGATGTGGTGAAGGCGGCCAGGACCCTGCGTTTGCGGCCGCTACGTCTGACTTTCGAAGGAGCGTGGGCGGGGCGCCCGGACAAACATTCAACAGAACAGCAACAATCTGGGACAATCGAAGACACCGCGGGATGACCTTTCCCTGGTCAGGAGGGAGCAACTTCGCTGGTGCGAAACTGCTTCGTCTCTCTTTCTGGGCGGACCGCGCGTCGTTGCATTCACGCCCCAGCCGAGCACCGGGAAAGGGTGGTTCGGCCTGACAGTAGAGCCGGGTGTGCTAGCGGGTGTGATGTCCGGGGTTCACAAGATCGTTACGGCCTGGTCTCCTTCTGAGTTGGTGCTCCACCGCGCCAACTGGGGTGTCTCCACTCGAGTTGCCTTCCGAGGCCCTACCCGAGACAGCCGCAGGCTAGCGAGCCGGGTCCGTGAAGGCAAAAGCTACCGGGCTCCGGGTCACAGAATCGGGGCCAGCGCCCTCGCCTCCACCCCGCTGACCAGGGGCTTGGGCGCTGACCTCACTTCGAAAAGTGGGTCTGCGGCCGGGGCAGACGCTCGCCGTCGAGGATGATGTCGACCTTCTCGTTGTAGAACGAGATCAAGCCGGTGATCGGCGAGAGCTGGCGGGTCGGGAAGTCGTAGGACCACGCCAGATCGGGATGGACCGTCCCGCCCACCACCACCGACCAGTAGTTGCTCGTCGTCCCCTTGTACGGGCACGCGGAGACGGTGTCCGTCTTTTGCAGGTGGGTGAAGTTCACCTCGGTCCGGTTGAGGTAATAGCGGGTGGGGAGACCGGTCTCGAAGACCATCACCGGCGAGGAGGACTCCGCCAGGACGACACCGTCCAGCTCGACCCGCACCTGCCGGGTGGAGCGCAGCGCGTCGACCCGGCTGTAGGGACTGCGCGGGTGGACGAAGACCTCTTCGTCCTCCTCGAACCAGCCGTCCAGCGCACTCCACTCGAAGCGAGCCGTCCCGGCGAGACCGTCGAGGACCGAATCGACGTAGACGCGGACGGCGCTTGCGACCGTGTGGTCGCCGACGGCGAGTGCGTACAGCTGGGTGTGGCCACGGTGCACGCGCTGGGCGTGGTGCTCGTCGACCAGGAGGTCCCGGTTCACATCGTCCAGCGGGATGTAGAACTGGGGATAGTTGGGCCACTCCCAGACGTAGAGCGCCTTGGTGGTGTCGAGGACCGTCCGGCCGGCCAACGTCGCCCGGACCCGTCGCGGGACCGGTTCGACGTGGTCGACGGGGACGATTGCCTGCGGGTAGTCGCCCATTTGGACCTCCCATTCTCTCTCGTGACCGTCCCATCATTGTTCCGCCGGCGTGCCACCCGAGCACGGCAGCCACGCCGTCACCCCTTCGGGGCAACTCCCATGTACGTCGAGTTCATCGCCGGCAACGTGGGTGTCAGTTTCGTTCCGGTTGCGGGACGGTTGGCAATCCGGCAACTCATTGACTTGGGTTGCCATCGGGCGCAATCTCGCGGCACGCGGGGGCGGTGCCGTCGCGAGGAGAGTGTGATGACGACAAGAAGCCCCGAGTACGTCAGGCCAACGTCCCTCGGCCCGTTCGATTTCGGGATGTTGCTCGAGCGTCGGCATCTCACGCCGACGTATCAAGCCATCTTCGATCTCACGACCGGAGAGCAGATCGGCGCCGAGGCTCTCGCCCGGTGGCCGGGGCTGGGCATCACGCCCGATGTCGCCTTTCGTTCGGCGACACGCCATGGGCTGCTGGCCGAACTGGACGAAGCGTGTCGCCAGGCCGCCATCGACGACGCCATCAGTCACGGCCTCCCTCCCGACTTCGCGCTGTTCGTCAACCTCGAGCCGTCCGTGCTCGGACCCGACACGGCCGCCAGCCTCGTCGCACAGGCCGCGGGTGCGGTGGACCTCGTGGTCGAGATCACCGAACGCGCCCTTCTGCACCGGCCGGCTGAGCTCCTGCGCGCCGTCTACACCCTCAGAGCCGCCGGCTACGCCATCGCTCTCGATGATGTCGGAGCCAATCCGGACTCGCTCGCTCTGCTCCCGTTCGTGGCACCCGACGTCATAAAGCTCGATCTCTCCTTGGTCCAGCGCTGGCAAGATGCGGACCAGGCCGCCATCTACACCGCGGTGACCGCGTATGCGGAGCGAACCGGCGCCACCATTCTCGCCGAGGGCATTGAGAACGACGCCAACCTCGCGCAGGCGCTCGCCCTCGGCGCCACCCTCGGCCAGGGCTGGTTCCTGTCCCGGCCCGGGCCGCTCGGCGCCCTCACCTCGCCGGTTCACAGCCCCCGCGTCGCCACCCATCGTGACGTCATCCCGGCTCCCCTCAGCCCCTCCAGCCTCTTGAAACCCTCCGCGCTCCGGACCGCCCGCAAAGGCCTGCTCCTCGATATCTCCCGGCACATCGAGAACCAGGGGCTCGCACTCGAGACTCCCCCGGTCGTGCTGAGCGCCTTCCAGCACGTGCGGCACTTCACCCCTCATACGGCACAGCGCTATGCCCGCCTGGCCGCGCGGTGTCACCTGGTGGCCGCACTCGGGGTCGACCTGCCCACAGAGCCCGTCCCAGGTGTCCGCGGCGCATCGCTGCGGGCGAACGACACTCTGGCCGGCGAGTGGGTGGTGGTCGTGATCGGCACGCACTATGCCGGGGCACTCATCGCCAAGGACATGGGCGACACAGGCCCGGACCGGGACCGCCGCTTCGCCTTCAGCTTGACCCACGACCATGAGACGGTTCTCGCCGCCGCGCGCAGCCTCTTGACGCGCGTCATTGCCACCAGCCCGTTCCCCGACTTCGACGAGTAATCGGCGGGTTACCGGCAGGTAATCGGCGAGTCAGCTCGTCGGCACCGTCCGTCGCCGGCGCGACACCCTACGGCGGCCGACGATGCCGATCATCACCAAGAGTGCGCCGACCAGAGTGATGGGCGCCACCGCGCCTGCACCGGTCACCGCCAACGCGGCGGGAGAAGCACCGGCCGCGCCTGCTCCTTGGCCGCCCGTACCCCGGCCCGAACCCGACGAGGTGAGGATGGCGCCGCCCCCCGAGGTGGTCGATGTCTTGCTCGGACCGGTCGTGGTGGTCGTCGTCGTGCGGGCGACGGCAATCGGCGCCGTGGCGACGCCATAGGGACCGCTGAGACCACTGCCCTCGAGAGGCGCCTCGAAGGCCGGCGCAGGGCTACCGCTCGATGTGAGCTGGCCCGGCGTGTACTCGACAAGCGTGTTGGGATACCCGGTGGCCCACAGATCGCCGGCGCTGTCGAACGTGAGAGCGGCCGGAAAGATCTCATCGGGCTGGCTTTTGATGGAGCCGTCGGAGATGGTGATGGTGGGCGTCGGGCTGCCGCTCGCCGCGAGCTGACCGGCCGTGTACTCGATGATGGCATTGTGCGTTGTCGCGATCCACAGATCACCGGAACCGTCGAAGGCAATCCCGTCGAAGGCATCCGATCCGGAGATGGTGATGGTGGCCGACGGGCTGCCGCTCGCCGCGAGCTGGCTCGGCGTGTACTCGACGACGTCGCCAGTGGCGCACCCCGCGCCACATCCGGTAACCCAGAGGTCACCAGAACCGTCGAAGGCCAGCGCACCAGGTACGGCCGAACCAGTGAGCGTCACGTGAGGGGTGATGCCGCCGCCAGTGGCCAGCTGGCTGGGCGTGAACTCGGCAATGCTGGCACCCGTGGTGCCGCTTCCGGCGCAGGAGCCCCCGCAGTTCGACACCCAGAGATCCCCGTTGGCGTCGAAGGCCAGATCCTGCGGATCGTCCAGCCCCGTGATCGACTCGACCGGGGTCGGATTGCCGCTCGCCGTGAGCTGCGCCGGAGTGAACTCGTCGAGTGTCCCGTTCACGATGTTGGCCACCCAAAGATCACCGGACGTGTTGACCGCCACGCCGACAGGACCATCGAGAATCTGGACCGGGGGTGTCAACACAACGGCCGGAGTCGGCTCTCCACTGGTACCGAGGTCGCTTGCCGCGATTTCCACGACGCTCGTCGCACTGAAAAGGCCACTGTTTCCCAGCCACAACCCACCCGAGGAGCCGAAGATGAGGCTCGTCGGCTCGTCGCCGTTCTCGGCAATGGTCACCGTCGGCGTGGGATTCCCGCCTGCGGCGAGTTGGGCCGGGGAGTACTCCACGGCGCTGCTGGCGTCGAGTGCCACCCAGAGGCCGCCCGACGTATCGAAGGCCAGATCCGTAGCCTGATCGTCGGCTCCGAAGGTCGCATCGACGGCCGGTACCGGACTGCCGCTCGTCGCGAGTTGGCTGGCGGAAAACTCGAGGATGGCACAGCCATCGCACTCGTTGGTCACCCACAGATCGCCACTCGAATCGAACCGGACGTCTTGCGGCATCGTGAGGCTCGAGCCCGAAAGGGTCACCGTCGGCGAGGGGCTCCCGCTCGACGCAAGCTGACTCCGGGAGTACTCGACGATCTGGTTGCCGCTGCTCGTCTGACCTTGTTCGGCCACCCAGAGGTCGCCGCCGGCGTCGAAGGTGAGTCCCCCGGGCGCGTTCTGCAGGGAAAGCGTCACGGTGGGAGATGGGCTGCCGCTCGCTCCCAGCTCACCCGGCGGAATCATGAAGACGTCATTGTCGTAGGAATCGGTCACCCACAGATCGCCCGCCGAATCGAACGCGATCCCCACCGGATCCGCGAACCTCGTGAGAACGACGTGCGGCGCGGACCCTCCCGATGACGACAGTTGTCCCGGCGTATATTCGACGATGGTCCCGAACTCGCCCAGCAGGTCGTCGCTGGCCACCCAGAGGTCTCCGGACGAATCAAAGGCTTCGCCATTTTGCTGACCGAACAACGTGGGGTCGCCGATGGTGGCCGAGGGCGCCGGACCCGGCGTCGGTTCCGCAAAGCTCGTGATCGTGTTGCTGAAGCCGTTCGCGACGTAGACGGGAGTCGACGGGTTGGCTGCGGTGGCGCGGTTCCCATAGGTCGCGAGCGCCATCGCACTGATCGTGGCGACGACGAGTGCCACGGCGAAGAGCAGGTGCGCCGCGTGACGCCTGATGACACCCGCCGACATGCTCCCCCACTTTCTCGTCGAGCGAAAGAGTGCCTCGTTGCCGTACGTCAGTCGCTCTTCAACCGTTTACCGCCCGGCACCGTAACCGCCGAAGGTAGTGCGCACGCGATCATTCCGTGATCGAGCGGTGACGTGACTCAGGAGCGGGCGTCGAAGGTCGGGACCAGCGTGCGCGCCGCCCGCGCTTCGTCCACCCGGCGCACCGGCGTCGTGCGGGGGGCCTCACTCAGGGGCACGCCCGCCGCCGCCTCGGCGGAAATGGTCTCGAGCGCGGCGGCCAGCGCTTCGAGCGTCTGCAGGCTCTCCGTCTCGGTGGGTTCGATCATGAGGGCCTCGTCCACAATGAGGGGGAAGTACACCGTCGGCGAATGGAAGCCGAACTCGAGGAGACGCTTGCCCACATCGAGCGCCTTGGTCCCGTACCGCTTGCGCAACGAGGCCGCCGACAGCACCACCTCGTGCATGCAGGGTCGATCGAAGGGGACGTCGTAACTCCCCGTGAGGCGCCTTCTGATCCAGTTGGCGTTGAGAACGGCCCTTTCGGCCACCCGGCGCAGGCCATCACCCCCGTGCACCTCCATGTAGGCCAGAGCCCGGGCCAGCACGAGCGCGTTGCCGTGCCAGCTGTGCACACGGCCGATGGACCGGGCCGGGGTCATGGTGCCGTATTCGAGCGCCGCGCCGGCCGGCAGGCGCACCGGGCGCGGACCCGGAAGGAAGTCGACCAGGCGCGGCGACACGGCAACCGGACCGGCCCCCGGCCCCCCGCCGCCGTGCGGGGTGGCGAATGTCTTGTGCAGGTTCATGTGCACGATGTCAAAGCCCATGTCGCCCGGGCGGACGACGCCGAGGATGGCATTGAGGTTGGCGCCGTCGTAGTAGAGCAGGCCCCCCACCTCGTGGACGGCGGCGGCAATGGCCTCGATGTCCTCCTCGAACAACCCCAGGGTGTTGGGATTGGTCAACATGATCCCGGCCACGTCCGTGTCGAGCACGGAGCGCAGGGCCGCCAGGTCGACGCAGCCCCGCTCGTCGCTGGGCACGGTGACGGTCTCGTAGCCGCCGAGGGTGACCGAAGCCGGGTTGGTCCCGTGCGCCGAGTCCGGGATGATCACCCGGTGGCGCGACTCGCCCTGGGACCGGTGGTACGCCCGCATCAACAACAGCCCGGTCAGCTCCCCTGCCGCGCCGGCGGCGGGCTGCAGGGTGGCCGCGGCCATCCCGGTGACCTCGCACAGCGCCTCTTCGAGCTCGACGAAGATCTGCAGCCACCCCTGGCTCAACGACGCCGGCGCTCCCGGGTGCACGGCGGCCAGGCCCGGGAGCCCGGCGACGGTGTCGCACAGCTTGGGGTTGTACTTCATGGTGCACGAGCCCAACGGGTAGGCGCCGAGGTCGACGGAGAACTGGCGATGGCTCAAGCGGGTGAAGTGGCCGACCAGATCGCGCTCGGAGACCTCGGCCAGAGGCACGGGCTCGGCACGCCGGTGGGCGGCCGGGACCAAGTCGTCGACGTCCCATTCGGGCATCCCGGTGGTCCGCAGCTGCCAGCTGCTCCGGCCGGGTTGGGAAAGCTCGAAAAGCGTGGGTTCGGCCTCCGAGCCCATGATTGGCGCGCTGGTGGCACGCCCGCCCGCGGCGCCGACCGCCGTCATCGCACCACCTTGTCCAGGGTCCGCACGAATCCCTCGACCTCGGCCCTCGTGCGCCGCTCGGTCACCGCGATCAGCAGGCCGTGGACGGCGTCGTCTTCGGCGACCGAACCGTCACCGTCGTCGCCGACCAGGTCAGCCAGGGACAGACCGCCCAAGTACCCTTCGTCGGCCAGGCGCTCGATGGCCAGGCGACCCGGGATCGGCGTGCGGACGGCAAACTCGCGCAAGGTCGGGGTAGCGCCGGTGAGCGGTTCCACTCCGGTCAGCGCGAGCAGGGCCTCCCGGCAGAACCGGGTGCCGCGGGCACAGCGCAGCGCCACCTCGCGCAGCCCCGAGGTTCCCAGCCAACCGAGCTGGACGGCGGCGTAGACCGCCATCAGGGTCTGGTTGGTACACACGTTCGACGTGGCCTTCTCACGCCGGATGTCCTGTTCACGCGCCCGCAGGGTCGTCACGTAGGCCCGTGTCCCCTCAATGTCGACCGTCTCGCCCACCAGGCGGCCCGGCAGCCGGCGCACGTGCTGCTGGGCCACGGCGAACAGCCCCAGGTAGGGTCCGCCGAAGCTGAGAGCGGTGCCGAGAGGCTGCCCCTCCCCCACCACGACATCGGCACCACACTCCCCCGGTGAGCGCAGGAGGCCTGCCGCCACCGGGTCGGCCGCCACGACCAGCACGGCCCCGGTGGCGTCGCAGATCCGGCGGGCCTCCCCGATGTCCTCCAGGCACCCCAGGTAGTTGGGATAGCCGATCACCAGCACACCCGGCACCTCGCCGCCGACCCCTCCGACGTCCGCAGGCCAGCGGGTCACGCCGTTCTCGAGAGGCACGTCGACCACCACGTGACCGGTGCCGGCCGCGAACGTCCTGAGCACGGCGCGCCAGTGCGGCTGGATTCCCGTCGACACCCATACGGTCTGGCGTCCCGAAGCCGCGGCACCGAGGTTCACCGCTTCGACCAGCGCATTGGCCCCGTCATAGAGCGAGGCGTTGGCTACCGGAAGCCCGGCCAGCCGCGCCACCATGGTCTGGAACTCGAACACCGCCTGGAGGCAGCCCTGGGCCACCTCGGGCTGGTACGGCGTGTAGGAGGTCACGAACTCGGAGCGGCCGGCCAGGGCGCGCACCACGGGTGGGACCTCGTGGTCGTACGCACCGCCGCCGGCGAAGCACACCAGACGATCGGAGCGGGCCCGGTTGGCTTCGCCCAACGACTCCATGCGCGCCAGCACGTCGGGCTCCGGCGAGCCGTCGGCCAGCGCGAGCCCCCGGCCGAGCCGCAGCGCCTCGGGGACGGCGGCGAACAGCTCATCGAGCGACGACAGGCCGAGGAAGGCCAGCATCTGGACCAGCTCGTCCTCGGTGTGCGGCAGGTAATCGGGCACCTACTCCTCCACCCGGGGTGGCCACAGCGGGGGCCGCACAAGGGTGGCCGCCAGGGAGCGTCCGCGCTGGACGACGGTCACGGCGTCGCCGTCGAGCAGCTGGGCGTCCGCGTCGACCAGGGCCAGGCCGATCCCACACTCGCGCATGGGCGAGTAGTTGCCGCTGGTCAGCCGGCCCACGCAGCGGCCGCCCGCATGGATGTCGGCACCGTCGCGCAGGGGCTGGCGTCCCTCACCCACCACCCCGCGCAACCGGCGCGCCGGGCCGGCTGCCTTCTCCTCTTCCAGCGCGGCGCGCCCGACGAACTCCCCCTTGGCCCATCCCACGACCCACCCCAGTTCAGCCTGGAGTGGCGTGATGCCCGGTCCGAGCTCGTGGCCGTGCAACGGCAGGCCCGCTTCGAGGCGCAGGGTGTCGCGCGCCCCCAGCCCGGCCGGTTCGACTCCGGTTGCCACCACGGCCGCCCAGAAGCCCTCCGCCGCCTCCGCCGGCACGGCACACTCGACCCCGTCCTCGCCGGTGTAGCCGGTCCCGGCCACCAGACAGGTGACGCCCTCCCAGGTGAAGCGGGCCACGCCGAAGCGGCGCACCGCGGCCGCCTCCGGCGCGACCGTGGCCAAGAGCGCCCGGGCCCGGGGTCCCTGCACGGCCAGGATGGCCCGTTCGTCCGTCACATCGTCCCCCCCGATGGCCGCCACGACCCGGCTGGTGTTCGAGGCGTTGGGCATGACGTCGAAGCGCTCGTCATCGACCCACCAGACGATGATGTCGTCGGTCACCGAGCCCGTCGTATCGAGAAGGTGCGTGTACTGCGCCCGTCCCGGTGAGATCTTCCGCAGGTCGTTGCTCAGCGAATGTTGCAAGTGGTCGAACGCAGCCGGGCCGCTGACACGCACGGTGCCGAGATGGCTGACGTCGAAGACCACGGCGGACGTACGGCAAGCCCGGTGCTCGGCCACGGTCCCCAGCGGGTAGGCCAGTGGCATCTCCCACCCGCCGAACGGCACCATTTTTGCCCCGAGGGCGACATGGGTCGCATACAGCGGTGAATGCCGAGGCACGCGATCGTTTCGCGCGTCGTCCTCTGAGGCCACCGGACCAGATTAGGCGGCCGAGGGCACCGTCAGGTCAAGTCCGTGGGCCTCGAGCAGGGCGAGGAAGGCGCGCTGGTACACGATGAGGACCGGGACCTCGGGATAGAGCTCCCGCATGCGCCGCACCTTGCCGTTCTTGCGGGTGACCAGTCGCTGCTCGGCCGTCGTCAATTCAATGAAAAGGCCGCGCGCGGGCAGCCAGAAGTCGGGGCGGAAGGCGGAGACGGGCGAGCCCTGCTCGTCCCAACGCAGGGGGAACTCCACCGGCTCGTACTCCCAACGCTCCTCGTAGAGATCCAGCAGCGCGGCGAAGAGGCGCTCGGAGGGATGGGCGAAGCGCACCTGGCCGGCGGGCGCTCCGGAGGGATGGTGCGGACGCCGGCGTGGTGCGTGAGCGGCGGCGGACCGGCTCACTCGCCGGCGGCCCGGGCCACCTCTGTGGGGGCCGGTCGCTCGCCCGAGGGCCGGGACTGGGCGGATATGTCGAGACGCACGATGTCGGCTTCGAGCTCGTCGACCACGCCGGCGAGCGGGACGATGTTGAACACGCCCTGCCCCCCGGCCAGCAGGTCCACGACCTCTCCGTTGGAGCGGGCCAACACCGAGCTCGTCCCGGTCAGGACAAGATTCGACGAGGCCACGTCGGCGCCCAGATCCTGTCGGAGGCACTCCACGGCCCGGCGAGCGGACTGCAACGAGACGCCTGCGTCGAGCAGCTGTTTGATCACCTTGAGCTCGAGCACGTCGGAGTACGAGTAGACCCGCCTGGTCCCGCTCCCCCGCGCCGCCGTCACCGACGGTTGGAGCAATCCCGTCCGCGCCCAGTAGTCGAGCTGACGGTACGTGATCCCGACCAGACCGCAGACCTGCGGACCGTGAAACCCTCCAACATCGGTTGTGGGCGCCTCAGCCATCGCACCTCCTGTGCTCACTGCTCGACGGACATGCTACCCCAGCCGAGAGCACAATGAGGTAGTTACGCGTGCGTGATTCGCGCCCGCTCGGGCTCTCGGGGGGCCGAAAGCGGCCTCTGGTCGTCCAACGGCCAGACCACGACGGCGCCGTGCACCGAGACGCTGACCCGGGTGCCGGGAACGAGCGGCTCGGCCCCCGTGATCCGCACCACCAGCTCGGTCAGCCCGGCGATCTCCGGCTGCACCCGCACCACGGCATCGTGGCCGAAGTACTCGTAGCTGCGGACCACGCTCGGGACGCCCCGGGCGCCGACCTCGTCGAGTATGAGCTGCTCAGGGCGCACCATCACCCTGACCCGCCCGTCCACCGGGCCGGCCGTGTCGCCTCCGGGCCGGGGGGTCATCTCCAACTGGCCCAGGGCCGTCAGCACCGTCGCCCCGCCCGCCGTGCCCTCGATCAGGTTGGCCTCACCCAGGAACTGGGCCAGCTCGGCGTCGCGCGGCAAGCGGTACAGGCTGGACGGGGTGTTGATCTGGGCGATCACCCCGCCCCGCAAGATGGCCACCTGATCGGCCATCGACAATGCCTCGTCCTGGTCATGGGTGACCAGGACGGACGTGGCCCCCGACAGGCGCAGCACGTCGTGGACGTCGGCCCGCACCGATGCCCGCAGCGAGGCGTCGAGGGAGGAGAAGGGCTCGTCCAACAGGACGATGTCGGGGCCCGGGGCGAGGGCGCGGGCCAGGGCGACACGCTGCTGCTGTCCGCCGGACAGTTGATGGGGATAGCGCCGGGCCATGCCGGACAAGCCGACCAGCTCCAACAGCTCGCCGACCCGTGTACCGCGCCGATCCTCACGGGCCAGCCCGAACGCCACGTTGCGCCCGACG
>Ga0182030_10005703_pt1 | contig 26372 bp, 21 predicted proteins | sample 812S3MmetaG_FD_121299 | JGI IMG/M metagenome (GOLD analysis project Ga0182030, IMG submission 121299) | Permafrost microbial communities from Stordalen Mire, Sweden - 812S3M metaG (Illumina Assembly) | ecosystem: Environmental > Terrestrial > Soil > Wetlands > Permafrost | place: Sweden...
CCGTCACCGGCGGTCAAACCGGCCCGTGCCCGGCCACGCCGAGCCTCCGCCGCGTCCGTGGCCCGGGCCGTGATCGAGCGCTTGGGGAGCGAGCCATCGCAGCCCGCTCCGGATCCCGTGCACGAACCGGCCCCGCAATCTCCGACGCCCGCCACCGACTGAACGCCCGGGCGGTCAGGGGTCCGGAATCAGCGTTGTGACGATCACGGCGAGGAACAGCGCCGCGAGCACCCCGACAATCTGTCCGAGCACCCAGATCCCGAAGGCCTTCGCGTTGGTGACTTTGAGGATTTCGCTGAATCCCATGACCTGCAACACCACGCTCCAGATCATCAACAGCACATAACTGATGAATTGCGCGCTCAACAGGATGGAGATGAAGCCCTCGTCCTCAGGACGGGGCGTGGAAAGAAAGGTGGCGTCCGCGGCGATGAGTGCCGTCAGTACCCAAATGCCCAGCGATACCGCCATCGGTACGGCGCCGTAAGCCAGCACGTGCATGGCTTGCCGGCGCAAGTTCGGCCTGGGGGTCGCGCCCCCGAGGCGCGCATAGATGCTGCCCATCACGTACAAGCTCAGGATCCCCAGGGCGGAGCCGGCCGCCGTGGCTGCGCCGAAGATCTCTATCAACCCGTAGCTCGCTCCCGCATTTCGGGCTCGGCAATATCCGAGAAAACCGACGATACCCTGCGCTGCCGCGAGTAATAGGTCCAAACGTCCAACGGGCTCCGCGGCGAGTTCCCGGAACACTCGTCTCGGCCTCAGCCAGACATCGTGCAACGGACGGATCGGGTCATTCGGCATCACGCAGGCAGAGTACGCAATCCCCATCCTCGACTCCAGCACCGCGCGTGAGATGACAGCAGACTTTTTCGGGGCTACTCTCACCAAGATCGGATTGACCCCGAGGAGATGACTGACCATGGCAAAGAAGAAGGCGAAAGGGAAGAAGCGTCCGCAAGCGAAGGCCAAGCGCGCGGTTGCTAAAAAGAGCGCGGCGAAAAAGAAGGCGCGCCCTGCGAAGAAGGCGAGCAGGGTGAAGGTTGCCAAGAAGGCCAAGAAGGCCGCGTCCAGAAAAACCGTCGCGAAGAAGGCTGCACCTAAGAAGGCTGCACCGAAGAAGGCGGCTCCTAAAAAGGCCGCAGCGAAAAAGGCGGCGCCCAGTAAGGCTGCTCCGGCGAAGACGGCTGCGAAGCCTGTCACGAGTTGGATGGCTCGGCCCAAACCGGTCGCTCCGGTCGCACCCGCGCCGGCACCCGCACCCGCGGTAACGCCGAGCACGGATCTTGGGCACGAGCCGTTGGCTCCCGCGTCGTCATCGACGACCACGGATCCATTCGCAAGCTAGGGCGCGGACCGCGAGGAACCTAGGCGCGGATCAGCCCGTCGAGGGTCCGCGCTTGGGTGCTGTCGGGGAACACCCGCGCGGCGAGCGTTTTGGCGTCGATGTGCAAGTGCTCATCGAGCACGCCTTTGAACACGCTGCGTAGGTCCAACGTCGGCTTGAGATCGCGGCTGTCGAGGAGCGATGCGGCGCCAAGCCCCGGCCAATCCGCGATGACGCGTCCGCCACGAACGGCGCCGCCGACCAGGAAGGCGCAACCGCCGGTGCCGTGATCCGTGCCGCGGGTACCGTTCATCGCCGCCGTGCGCCCGAATTCGGTCATGACCAGCACGGCGGTTTGGCCCCAGAGAGGACCGAGATCGGTCCCGAGCGCGCGCAGCGCTGCGTCAAGCCCGCGCAAGCGTTGAGCGAGCACACCCGTCGCGCCGCCCTGATTGGCGTGAGTATCCCAGCCGGTGGCCTCGAGCACCGCCACTTCGGGGCCGCCGTCGCTCCTCATGATGGCGGCCGCCATGCGCGCGGCGGCGGTGATCCGATCGACCGGCGCGCGCGGGCCGGCCAGCGTGGGAATCGCCTGCGCCTCGCTCTCCGCGGCACCCAAGTGCTCCGATTGGATCGCTTCGCTGAGGCGGGCCGAGAGCCAATCGTCCTTCGAGTAAAGATCCTGCAGACGCGCGAGTAATTCCTCATCCACGTCCGGCGCCGCGATCGGCGACTTCGACAGCACGGGCACGTCACCGCGCAGGATCAGCGGCACATTTTGGGCAATCGCCACTGCCCGCTCCGCCATGGCGGTCGAGGACTGTGTCGCATGCCCCGATCGTGCGGCGATCGCGCGGTTGAGCCAGCCGTCCGCACTTCCCAACGGGTGCATCAGGCCGTTCTCGAGCACGTTTTGACCGTCGAAGTGCGAGCGGTCACGGTAGGGGGAGGCAGCGGCTTGGAAGACGATCAGCTCGCCCGCGGTGTGGCGTTCGTGCAGGAACTGTAATTCCGGGTGCAGGCCGAATGTTGCATCCAGGGCCAGTGCGCCGTCGGCAGAACCCGGCGGCGCGATGGCAAGTTCCCGATGGAGCCTCGCGTAGTCCGGATCCCCGTGCGGCGGCACTGCGGCTAGGCCATCGAGCGCACCGCGCAAAATCACCACGACGAGCCGCTCCGGACCCCCGGTCCTTGCGAACAAAACCGACGGCAGGACGGTGCTTGCCGTCAGCGCGCCGGCGGCCTGAATGAAGCGGCGGCGCGAAAGCCGCGGTGTCGAGCGGTGCAGGCTCATCGGCGCTGGAACTCCGGACTCATCAATAACAGTGCGACGGCCTGGCCGCCCGTGCTCGCGCGGCGCATCGCGGTCGCGGTCTCGGGACGCAAGCGGCCTCCGAGCGCTGCGTCCGCGATCTCGGTAGGCCTCGCCGTGTCGCGAAAGCGGCCCGCCGTTTGCGAGGCCCAAAGCACGCGATGCATCAGCGCATCCGACCCATCCCAGCTCGCCGCGGTGTCGGCCCACCCGGCGGGTGAACCTGGCGTGTACTGCCGCTGGCTCATCAGGTCAAACGCGTGAATCACCTCCTGCGCTCCGCTCGGCGTCGATTCGAGCGCGCGCAGCGTGGAAAACACGAAGTCCTCCGGGGTCTTGAATTTGCGCGCCTGCGGTTCCCAGGCTTCGGGCGAATCGATCAGCGCCGCATACACTTGCGGCAGATGGCCGCCGGATTTCAGATAGGCCCGCGCAACCCGCTCCACCGCCTTCGGCGGCGGGTCGTCGGCGATGAAATGTCGAACCAGCTTGGTGGCCAGGAAGCGGGCCGTCGACGGGTGGGCGGCGAGATCGGTAAGCACCGCCTCACCTTCGGCTTGCCCCTGTTCCGCATAGCGCTTGCCGAGAAGCATTTTCGCGCCGGGCTCGTGCAGCTCCGCGTGAAAATTAAATTTCCCCGCAGCGCCGCCCGCCAGCCGTCCGCGGCCTCCCCCAATCGACCAGCCGGTGAGGATCTCGGCGAAGCTGGTCACATCTTCCTGGCGGTACCCGCCACCGACACCGAGCGTGTGCAGCTCGAGAATTTCCCTGGCGAGGTTTTCGTTGATGCCGAATCGGCGCGGCGCCCGGTCGGTCGGCGCGGCAAAACGCGCCGCCGCACGCCGCGCGGCCACGGAGTTCGCCCCCACCGAGTTTTGATTGTCGAGAAACGCGATCATGCACGGGTGTTGTTCGACCGCGGTGAGCAGCTCCACGAATCGCCCGTTCACGTGCGGCCGAATCGCCTCGTTTTCGAGCGTCCCGGCTAGTCCGTGGATCGTGCCTTTGTCCGCAGAGACCGCAAAATGATTGGCCCAGAAGTGAACCAGGCGCTCGCCGAAGGGCTGTGTCGTGAGCGCGGCGCTCGCCGCACGAGCCAGCACCTGCGCTCGATAGTGGGGTTGATACGCCTCGCGCACGATGGCTCCTGCCGCGTTCGCTTCTTGCGGTGTGGCGGCCTCCAGTCGCTGCTCGCGGCGTTCCTCGCGCGCGGTCAGCAGCGCCTCGAAAATCTCATTCGATGGAGCGAGCTCGGTCGTGCCGGCGCGTTCTGCGGGACCGCGGGTCTGGGCAAGCAGCCACGCCCGAGGATCGGACGCCGCCGTGGCAAGCTCTCCCGGCCGGGCGCCGAGACCGAAGCGCAGAACGGCGATTTCCGGTTGCAGCAACATGAAGGGTGACAACGATGGCCGAGCGGTGCGGTTGACCGGATCGATTCACCCTTTCGGATGGAATGAATTTAATGGTAAACAGGTCGCAACTTCGCGAACTCAGGGTAATCTTACAGAGCACCGGCACCACCATCTGAGCCGTCTTCTGATGGGCGATATTATGGTAACTAGACAACGCGCTGAGCTGAGCTCCCTGTCGAGGAGCAAACCCACGGTCGACTGGATAGACCGGCTCTCCGGCCTCGACGTCGATGTGGACGATGCATCGGGTTCGCTCGTCAATTCGCTGTTGCGAAGCAGTAGCGCCGACGCGCCGGTGTTTGCGCCGGAACGCCGCAGCCGTTCCTCCGTCAAGGTGGAACTGGAGACGCTCAAGTCAATCAACGCCCGACTGCTGCGTGAGATCGACCTGCTCAAAGAGCGCGAGGCGCACGCGCTCAAGCTGGCCGATCGCGATGGCCTCACCGGCCTGTACAACCGCAGGCGGATGACGGAGCTTCTCGGGCAGACCATTCTCGAGGCTTCCGCGCAGCACTACCGGTTTGCCGTTTTGTTCATAGACTTGGACGGTTTCAAGCGCATCAACGACCGCTTCGGTCATACGCTGGGCGATGAGCTGCTGATCACGGTGGCCGGCCGCATCGCGACGCGTGCGCGCACCGGCGACATCGTTTGCCGATATGGAGGCGATGAATTCATCGTGATCCTGCCCCGGGTACCGAGCCGCAGCGCCGCGGAGGATGTCGCAGCATCGATCGGTCGCTTGGTGGCGCTGCCTTGCAAACTGTCGGGTGAAGAGCTTCGAGTGACCGCCGCCGTGGGCGCCTCGCTGTTTCCCGACGATGGACAAAGCGCATCTGAACTTTTGGGGCGGGCAGATCGGCTGATGTATCGCGCGAAGTTCAACGGTGCCGATGTGGGCGCTGCGTTCGCCTCCCCGCTCACCCGGCGCAGCGAAGATCGATCCAAGCCTCGAGGATAGTTCGGCCATGAAACGGCTCACCGGGTCGGCAGCGATTGCAACACTCGGCGTGTGGTCCAAAGTAAGGGTGGGATGCCTGTTCGCGGCGCTGTCGATGGCCGCCGCATTGTCCGCGTGCGCCGTCGCGCCGGATCAACGTCATTATGCGGACGGCCTTGTGCTGGTCGCTCCGCCCGCACCGCAAGTGGAGATCATCAGTACGCCCCCGCAAGCGGGCTATGTGTGGGTGGGCGGTTATTGGAATTGGGTGGGCGGACGGCATCAATGGGTGCCGGGGCATTGGGTGGCGCCGCGGCCCGGCTATCACTGGGTGGCGTACGAATGGGTGCGGCAGGGCGATGGATGGCGGCTGCGTCGCGGGCACTGGCAGCGCAGCTGACTCTTTAGCGTGGAGCCGGCCAGGGCAGGGGCGTCAACATGTCCTTCAGCGGCCGATCCGAGGCCGCGTCGAACCAGTGCTCGATCAATCGAAACGAGATCGAGAGCGGCGGCGGTAGCTTAGGCACCCCGCTCTCGATGTCCGAGCGCGTGAACCAGCGTGCATCCTCCAGTTCCTCATCCTCGAGACTCACTTCATGCGTGGTCGCCAATGCCGTGAATCCGAGCATCAGCGAGCTCGGAAATGGCCAGGGCTGGGAGGAGTGATAGCGCACTTCATGCACCCGAACGCCGGTCTCTTCGGCGACCTCGCGCACCACCGCGTCCTCGAGTGACTCTCCCGGCTCCACGAACCCTGCAATGGTCGAATACCGGCCGGGCGGCCATGCCGCTTGGCGCCCGAGGAGTACGCGCGGTCCGTCGCTGACCAGCACGATGATCGCGGGATCGATGCGCGGAAATTGTTCGTGGCGGCAGCTAAGATTGGTGCACACGAGCACGTGTCCGGCACGTCCCGGGACCGTATTCGCACCGCATCGGCCGCAGTGCCGGTGCATCCGACGCCAGTGGATCAGCGCCCGGGCATATCCGAGCAGGCCCGCCTGATCCGCCGGCATCAAAGCAGCGACGGTGCGTAGCTCCTCGAAGCGTGCGCCGTCCGGCACGGCGCCGGCCTGCGCGCCCTCGAATTCATAGGCAAACATGGGTGCGCCCCCAAACCTGCCCAACAAAATGAGGCGTTCGATGTTGCGGTGGTCCGCCGGGATGTCGGAGAGCTCCAGCAGCGCGGCCGCCGGGCCTTCGGCGATCAAGCTGCGCGAGTCCCACATTGGCACGACCCGGCTGCGTGCATCCGACAGGGCATCGTCGAACCACGCCGGGTCGTTGCGCAAATGCGAGACCCGTTCGAGATAGGGTCCCGCAAACACGTTTCCCGTCTGCATGACCGAATTCTAGCAGGGCGCGACCCCGCCGGAGGCTGCGAGGGAAGGGACGCTCGATTCGAGCCGTGCGATGAGGTTTGTCATCCCGGTGTAGCGATCCGACGAGTTGAAACAATTCGGCGCTTTTCACTCCTGCTTCGCGAAACTCGCCGACTCGCAGTTCCCCTGGGTATTGCGACGCTTCGAGAGCAGATCGCGCAGGTGCAATCCCCCGCAAATCTCGCACCTCGCTATGGCGAGCTCATCGCGCCGGCCGAGCGCCAGCAATAAAAACCACGCATGTTCGAACGAGATGATCGCGGGCACGTGCAGTTCGATGTAAGCCTCGTAGGCGCGGCACAGCAGGGCGCAGCAATCGAGCGAGCCAACCTGATAGCTCCCTTGCAATCCCAGGCTGGTGCGGACGATCAGGCCGTGCATGAGGAACAGGCTCGCGAGCTGCGCCGAGTGGAAGCTCAGTTCGGGGCTCTTGAAAAAAAACGCCGCCTGGCGCGGCGACTTGCCGCGATGCCGCAGTACCGTGCGGGCATCGCCGCTCATCAAGTAGCTGCGATACAGCTTCCTGATACGGTCGTCGCTGAGCCCCGTCCATTGCCGGATCGTGAACGTGCGGGCCTCGAGGCGGATCAGACGCAACGCCAGATCCATACGCTCACGATCGCGGGTGTAGCGGTCATCGGACACTCTCATGACGGGCTCCTCGGGGATTGCAATTCGCAGTTCTTAGGGCACAAAAGAATTTGACTAAAATTAATCACAAAGTTAGCGTGACTGCCAAGTGATTTTTGGTGGTGATTGACGATGAATTCGGGGTGAAATTCAGCAGGGAGGCGGTATGCAAGATGCATTCATGGGGGTTTGGTCGCGGCAGAAGAGCTTTTCGGTCGAAGTGCTCGCCCCCTTGCACGGTTTGAATCTGCGATTTTTGGATCTGCTCGGGGCCCGGGCCGGCGCTTGGCGGACCTGCGGCGCTCTCGACCTGCCGGCCGGCGTGTCCGAGCGGCTGGGGCCGATGACGCAGCTGCAAAGGTCGGCCGCGGCGCATTGCCCCTATGCGCTCTTCGACCTGCGCTTCGACGATGAGGCACATTGGAACGCACGCCTGCAGGGCGTCGCGCAATGGCGGGTCGACGATGAATGCGCAGGAGAGGATCTCGCGAATTTCGTCCGCCTCGCGCTCTTCTACGCATGGCATGTCGCCAGCACCACCCGCTATGCCGCGCGGCTGCTTCTCGGCATGAGCGAGCGCACCGCGGCCGCCTTTCGCGCGGCGAAGCTCGACTGCATTCCGACATTGGTCGCGGGCGAGACTTCGAATCTGTCCGCACGATTCCTGCAGAGCGGCACTTACTGGGGAGCGCTGGTGAGTGCGGCGGGGCGCCGCGACGAGCGCCACTTGCGCAAGATTCAGCTTTTCGGACTGCAACTGGCGGCTGCCGCCCAGATGTCATGAGGCACAGACGGCAAAGCCGCCGGTCCGCAAGTTGCGGCACCCGCCCCCAGGGGTTTAGTCTACGCGGCTCCTATGAACGCCCTCGTGCTACGACAGCTCACCAAGGTCTACAAAAACGGCATCAAGGCGCTCAAGGGCATCGACCTCACGGTGGCGGAGGGCGACTTCTTCGCGCTCTTGGGGCCGAACGGGGCGGGTAAGACGACCGCGATCGGCATCATCACCTCGCTGGTGAACAAAACCTCGGGCACCGTCGAGGTGTTCGGCTACGATTTGGACCGACAGCTCGAATTGGCGAAGTCCTGCATCGGCATCGTGCCTCAGGAGGTCAACTTCAACATGTTCGAGTCGGTGATCACGATCGTCGTGAACCAGGCGGGCTTTTACGGCATCCCGAGGCGCCTCGCCAAGGAGCGCGCAGAGAAATACTTGAAGCAGCTGCAGCTCTGGGAGCGCCGCAATTCCGTCGCGCGCGCGCTGTCGGGCGGCATGAAGCGGCGCCTGATGATCGCACGCGCGCTGATGCACGAACCGAAGCTCCTCATCCTGGACGAGCCGACCGCCGGCGTGGACATCGAGATTCGCCGATCGATGTGGGAGTTTCTGCGCAAGATCAACGACGCAGGGACGACCATCATCCTGACCACGCACTACCTGGAAGAGGCGGAGAATCTGTGCCGCAACGTCGCCATCATCGAGGGCGGCCGCATCATCGAGCGCGACACCATGGCGAATGTGCTGCGCAAGCTCCAGACCGAGACGTTCGTGTTCAACCTGAGCGATGCGCTGACCACCCCGCCGCAGCTTCCGGCATACAAGACCGTGCTCACGGACGATCACACGGTGGAGGTCGTGGTGTCGAAGGGACAGAGTTTGAACGACATCTTCTCGCAGCTCTCCTCGCAGGGCGTGCGCGTGACCAGCATGCGCAACAAGGTCAACCGACTGGAGGAGCTGTTCATGCGGCTCGTCGACGACAGTGTCCGCGCGGCGGACAAAGGCCCTTAAGGAACGCTCATGGGCAATTCCCTCGCACGCATTCAGTGGATCGGATTCTCGACCATCGTCATCCGCGAATTCCATCGCATTGTGCGCATCTGGGGCCAGACCATCGTGCCGCCGACCGTGACCGCGACACTGTATTTCGTGATCTTCGGAAGCCTCATCGGCCAGCGGGTGGGGTTGGTCGGGGGCTATGGCTACATGCAGTTCATTGCCCCGGGACTGATCATGATGACGGTGATCACCAACTCCTATGGCAACGTCGTCTCCTCGTTCTTCGGCGCCAAGTTCGGCAAGCATCTCGAGGAGCTTCTGGTCTCGCCGCTTCCCAACTGGCTGATCTTGTTGGGCTACGTCGCGGGCGGCATGCTCCGCGGGCTGCTGGTGGGCTCCGTGGTCACCGTGATAGCGCTCTTCTTCACCCGCCTCGCCGTGCAGCATGTCGTGGCCGTGATCTCGGCGGTGCTGCTCACCAGCCTGGTATTCTCGCTAGGCGGTTTCTTGAACGCGTTGTTCGCGAAGAACTTCGACCAGATATCCTGGTTTCCGACCTTCGTGCTCCAGCCGCTCACTTACCTGGGCGGCGTCTTCTACTCGATCACCATGCTGCCGCCCTGGGCGCAGGTGGTCACGCATGTCAACCCGATCCTTTACATGGTGAGCGCATTCAGGTACGGATTTCTGGGTTCGACCGATGTTGATTTGAGGCTCGCCTACGGCATCATGATCGGATCGGGGGCTTTCATGTTCGCGCTCGCCGTCGTGCTGTTGAACAAGGGTGCGGGCATTCGGGACTAGTGCTCCCCCAAGCCGGTGCCGCCGGCAGGTGACCGGGGGTGGTGGCCTGCGCATCGAACGCTTACAGTGCGCGCAGGGCCCGATGTCGTGTATCGTGGGCGCAGGCTGTCGAGAATATTCTTAAGGAGTCGAGTGATGAACGAAGAAAAGCAGCAAAAGTTCACCGCCAAGGTTCGCCGCGGTCTCGTATGGATTCACTCCGTCGCGGGCGCAGAGCTCGCGAAGAAGAAAGCCGAAGCCACCGGCGTGCGGATCGAGGGTTTCACGGCCTCGGAACTCGCGGATGTGGAATCGGCCCTGACCTGGATCGGCCAGAACAAAGAATCGAGCAGTTCGACTCCCGCCTGATATCGGCGCCGCATCATTCGATGTTTCCATTTCGCGACATGCGCCGCGGTCGACTGCGTGTCAGGTGCGCGAGGGGTGCGAGGCGAGCGACTGATTAGGGGCGGCGCGGACTCGGTCAGGGAGTGGGTTACACTATCGCCATGGGTCAGAAGCGTGCGTTAGTCGTCGACGATTCCAAGTCGGCTCGCGTGATCTTGAGCCGGATGCTCGAGAAGTACGACATCGAAGTCGACATGGCGGAGTCGGCCGAGCAAGCCATCGAATACCTGAGACACGATCGGCCCGATGCCATCTTCATGGACCATCTCATGCCCGGCATGGACGGATTGCAGGCGGTCCAGGCGATCAAGAGCAATCCCCAAACTGCGATGATTCCGATCATGATGTACACCTCTCAGGAGGGAGAGTTGTACGTCGGACAGGCGCGCGCGTTGGGCGCGATGGGCGTGCTGCCCAAACAAGTGCGGCCCGTCGATGTCTCGAAGGTGTTGTACGAGCTTCATTTGCTGCCCGACCGCCGCGATGTGAGCGAGCCCGCGCTCGTGCCGGTCGAAATTGGCACCGAGTTCGGCAGCGATAAACCTACGTTGACGGCGACGGGAAGCATGCCCTCGCTCGCGCCGCAAGACTGGGGTCGTCGCATCGAGGCCGCGGTCAAGCAGCAGTCGGTCGATCTGCGCCGCTTCGTGGTGGCGAGCCTCGATAGTCTCGCGGCTCGTCTCGAGTCCGATTTGCGCAATGCCGTTCCGGCGCCCGTGCCGGTGCCCGCGCCCGGGTCCGAAGCGCCTGTCCCGCCCGGTCGCTCGGCATGGCCATGGATCGGGGCGACAGCTGCCGTGTTGCTGTTGGCGGGTATCTCGACATTCCTCTGGATGTCGACGCGGGACGATCTGGCCCGGGCCCATGCGGAGCTTGCCGAATTGCGGGCGGCCGACGCTCAGCTCAAGCAGGCGAGCGATCAGCTCGGCAATTCTCTCAAAGAGCTCACGGCGGCGGTCACCGCCGCGGGCGCTGCGGGCGCGGCACAGGCCTCGAGCGCGCCGGGCTCCGCCGCCGGCTTGCCGCGCGCGGAACAAGTCCCATACGGGGAACTGCCGTTCGACCGCAGCCGCTTGGAGGTGCTGCGCGATGTGCTCACGAAGCTGGAAGCACAGAATTTCCGCGGCGTGCTCAAAGTGACGAGTCTGCCCGGCATGTTCTGCCTGGCCGGCAACGCCGCGGATGGATTCGCGCCCGCGCCCGCCGCGTTGCCCGCGAACAAATGCGATCTGGTCGGTAATCCCTTCGAAGAATCGCTCTCCGGCCAGCAGCGCCAGTCGATCGCGTTCGCCAATCTGGTGTCCGGCGTCAGGCAGCGAACCGCGGGCGCGATCACCGTCGCGGTCGAGAATTCCGCATCGGCCCGGGCGGCGACCCCGTATCCGCCGCGCACCGATGCGCTCACCGCCGGCGACTGGAACCGGGCCGCGGCGGCCAACAATCGCGTGGAGTATGCCGCCGAGGCCGCGCCTTAGAGCGCAGCGGAGCCGACTGGCCACTTGGCGCCTGAGCTTCGCGCCTCGCACGGCTCATCGGCGCGGACCTGGTCTCAGAACGCGACCCGGACGAAGAACTGCGGCCCTTTGCTGTTGAAGTCGAACAAACCCGAATTGTCGGCTTTCACCGAGGCCAAGTGCGCCTTGACCTCCGTGTAGCCGAGACCAAAAGACACATTCGCCCGGAACCTGTAGAGCGCATCGAGTTCCGCCATCCCGAGTGAACCATCGAGATCCTTGACGTGGAGGCTCAGGTACTGCACCCGGCCATCGAAATAGAACCGCTTGCTGACCGCCCACGTGGCCGCAATACCCGGGGTCGCGAACGGGCCGGCCTCATCCTCGCTTTGATCGAGATGCACGGCGTCGGTGGTCACTTTGGCGACCGCCTGGATCTGCACCGCGGAGATGCCGAGAGTGGCGGCGAGCTCGATCTTCTCGCTGTGCCAGAACGAGTAGCCGTAGGTCAGGGTGAGCAGACGCAGGTCGAGTTGCGATTGGAGCGGATCGCCCGTCTGGATCACCACGTCGCGGAACACGATGGGCTGCGTAATGAGCGCGCTACCCGTCCGGTTCAGCGTGAAATAGTCCAGCCAGAGACGGTTGCGCTCGCCCTCGCGCACCATGACCTGGAACTTCGGCTCGAAGTCCGTCGGGTCCAGACCGAACTGCTTTTCGCCGGCGACGGTCGTTCCCTGCACGCCCGTGCTCGAGTCGACCCGCATGGTGGTCGACGATGACACGTGCATCGCTCCCATGGTCACGCGCACCCGATCGTCGGTCGGACTCGCATAGTCCCCGTCGGCGTGCGCGATGCTCGCGAGCAGCGCGAGTCCCAACGCGGGCATGACGGACTTGATCATGTGGCTCTCCTCAATTCCAGCTCATCCGTGGCGGCACGCCGGGGCTTCACGGCCAGTGAAGGCCCGATCAGGCTCAGTACTTCCGCCGCAGCGGCGCGCCAACCCGTGAGTTTGCCGCCGTAGATGCCAAGAACGCGCGGATGCGGGTCACGATCGGCGGTAAAAATGGTCTCTCGCGATCGGTCGAAGGCTTTTTCCGAGGCCGCCGGCAATACCCGAAGGCCGGCGAAGCGCTCGCGGATGTCGGCCCGGGTCATGCGGGCCGCCGCGGGAAAGTAGTGCCGCACCACGTCCAATAGATACTCCTCTTCCTCGGGCAGGGGCCGCACCTGGTCGGGGTCTCCTTGGAACGGGGTCTCGGTCGTGCCGACGAGCATCTCACCCTTCCACGGCATGATGAAGATCGCGCGACCGTCGGCCGGGCTCTCGACATAGTAGATGCCGGCGCTGACCCGCATCGGCAGGACGATATGGGTGCCCTGGACCAGATCCACCGCGGGGACGGGAATGGCGGGCGTCACGGCGCGCGCCACCTGCGTTGCCCAGGGACCCGCCGCATTCACGAGAACCCGTGCACGACATACCGCTCGCGCCGCTCCCTGTTCGAATTGAACCTCGACTCCCTCGGCGTCGAGGCTTGCGCCCAAGAAAATCGCCGGCATGGCCAGTTCGCCGCCGAGCGCGCGCGCGGACTCGACCACCGCGCGGGTGAGTGCCGCATCGTCGGTTTGCGCATCGGAGTAGCGGATCACCGCATCGAGATGGCGCGTCTCGAGTCCGTCGAGCTGCGGCCAATCACGCTTCGGAACGCTGCCGAAACCGGTGCCGGGTGCGAATCCACCGAGCAGGGCATAGAGCGCGAGCCCGAGTTTGAGCTGCCACGGGCGCCGGCGCGTGTCGGCGTACACGGGAATGAAAAAGGATCGCAACTCGACCAGATCGCGCGCGATGCGCAGATGCACGGCGCGCTCGCGCAGGCTTTCGCGCACCAAGGAGAACTGGCCGGATTCGAGATAGCGCAGCCCTCCATGGATCAATTTGCTGGAGCGGCTCGAGGTGCCGCTGGCGAGACCACGTTTCTCTATCAGCAGGGCGCTATGCCCGGCCGCGGCGGCGGCCTGCAGCACGCCGGCGCCATGGATGCCGCCGCCGACGATGATGACGTCGAATTCTTTCATGTGACTTTTGTGGCGCTGATCTTCGGGTAAGGATGAGGGAATGCGCGCAAACACACAAAATACCGCATTCCTGTCGCCATTCGCTAACAGACGCGGTCGCAGACGCGGTCGCAGACGCGGTCGCCGCCAAAGGCGCATTGCCGCGGGCGCTTGGCCGGAGCGCGCTTTTTCAAGTATCGCTTTTGCGCTTTTCTTCGAATTCCTGCATCGGTTCTCCCGAAGTCACCACAATGTCGCCGTCGACGATCGCGCCTTTGGCGATCGCGATCGTGCGCGCGCTGACGCTGCCTCGGATCACGGCGGTATAGCCAATTTCCAATTTACCTTCGACCGCGAGTCCACCGGTGATTCTGCCGGCGACCACGGCCTCGAGGGCTTGAATGTAGCCGTTCCATACCCCGGTTACCGCGAGGTTGAGTCCGCCGCCGAGCGTTCCATCTCCGTGCACCTCGCCGCTGACCACATACTCGCCGTCCCCCCGTACATCGCCGAGGATCACCGAACCTGCGCCGATTACCGTGGGGGCCGCCGAATGGAGATCGAAAAATCGGCGCTTGGGCTCGCTCATGGATCGGGTTTTATCCTAACCAGCCGCGGGCTGGTGTGACGAGCTTGGCGTCGCCGACAGACGCCGCAAATCGAAGTAGAATGGCGCCCTTCGGCGAAACATCCATTCCGAGAAGGGAAAATGCTCATCAATAAAACTGTTCTGGCGATCTGTTGCGCGGTATTGATTGGGATCGGGGGCTGCAGTCGGCAACAAAGCGATTGGCAGAAGACCCGCGAGGCGAATAGCACGGACGCATATGAGCAATTCCTGAAAAAATATCCGAGTGGAGAATTCACGGCTCAGGCCCAAGCCCGGCTCAAGGGGATGTACGAGGAGCGCGACTGGCAGAAGGCGCGCGATGCGGACACCCCGGACGCTTATCAAGCGTTCCTAAAGCAATACCCCGAGGGTAAATGGACCGAAGAGGCCCGCATCCGCGTCGAGAATTTCACCCTGGCGCAGACGCCGGCGGGTGCCAATTCCGTGCCCGGCACCGCCCCGCCGAATGGGACCGCCATGACGGGCGGTCCCGCCCCGAATGGCCCCGCGATGACCGGCGGTCCGCCGCCGAGCGGTGCAGCCATGACGGGGGGGCCGCCGCCGGGTTCCGCGGACGAGGAATCCGAGACTCCGCCAGCGGCGCATAAGCCGCATGCGCGCGCGCCTGCGTCCGCGGCTGCCCCTTCGCAGCCCGCGGCCGATGCGGGCCGGTACGCGGTGCAGCTCGGCGCTTTCAAGTCCGGACACGCGGCCGCCGAGAGGCGTTGGGAACACTTACAAAAGGAGTATCCCCGCTTGTTCGCGGGCGCATCCTCCAAGATCCTTGCGAAGAAAAGTGGCGCGGGAACGCTGTATCGGCTGCAGGCGATCGACTTGAGCGAAAGGCACGCGCGCAAGATCTGCAAGGTGCTGAAAACCAAGTCGCCGCCTTGCGTCATCATCCGCCCCGCACACGGCCACAGTTCGTCACACGACTGACAATTCTTGTCAGTCAGGCGGGCAGTGACTACCGCTAAGTGATTGAATTGACTGATGTTGAGCAGTTGGCATGCCAATTGCTTCGTTCCTCTTGTCGAGCTTGCTCGCGGGACGTTGGAACGGATGCAATCGGTGGTAATCGGGATGTTGATGCCTGAAGGCAGCTCCGGGGCTGCCTTGCTGGTCCGCCGCTCCGACGGTCAGTTTGTCTTCGAAAGAGTCGATGTGCGGGTAGCCTGCGCCGCGCGCGCCGCCGCTAGGTGGTCGAGCAAGGGCGCAGCCGGCGCGGACGCTTCGGTCCGGCCGACAGAGCTCGAAATGAAATTGCCGATGTCTTGATGTTTGTGTTCTCCCCTTTGGTTGTAACTTAGGCGCCGCGATTTAGCTTCCCCGCTCGCGGCGCCTTTTTTTTCAGTCGAATATGCCGACTTGCGCGAGCAGGAAGGCGTACTCCATCGCCGTCTCGCGATAGCGCTCGAAGCGCCCTGATTTTCCACCGTGTCCCGCGTCCATCTCGACGTGCAGTGCCAATAGATTCCCGTCGGTCTTGTGCGCGCGAAGCTTCGCGACCCATTTTGCCGGCTCGTAGTACTGCACCTGGCTGTCCCATAGGCCCGTGGTCACCAGCATGGTGGGATAGCGTTGAGGGCGCACGTTGTCGTAAGGGGAATACGAGAGCATATAGCGGTAATGCTGCGCGTTGCCAGGATCGCCCCACTCGTCGTATTCGTTGCTGGTGAGCGGGATGCTGTCGTCGAGCATGGTCGTCACCACGTCGACAAACGGTACCTGTGCGACGATGGCCCGATACGCTTCACCGCTCATGTTGGCGACCGCCGCCATCAACATCCCGCCCGCACTGCCTCCCATGGCGAACACCTTGGCGGGGTGCGCAAAGCCGCGCGCCACGAGCGCGTGGGTTACGTCGATGAAATCGGTGAAGGAGTGTCGTTTGTTGAGCAGCCGGCCGTCGTCGTACCAGGCTCTGCCCATTTCCTGGCCGCCGCGGACATGTGCGATGGCGAAGACGAAGCCACGGTCGAGAAGGCTCAATCGCGAGGCTGAAAAGTAAGGGTCCATGGACAGGCCGTACGCGCCATAAGCGTACTGCAGGAGCGGGGCCGTTGCGTCGCGACCGACCTCCTTGCGATACACGATCGATACCGGCACCTGCGCGCCGTCGCGCGCCGGCACGAAAATGAATTCCGTCGCATAGTGCGCGGGATCGAATGTCCCAAGGACCGGGTCGCGCTTCAACAGCGTTCGTTCGCCGGTGATCATGTCGTAGTCGTAAACCGTTGCCGGCGTGGTCAGCGAGGAGTACACGTAGCGCAGCACGTGGGTGTCGAGCCGAGGGTTCACGGAAAGACCCATGGTGTAGGCGGCCTCATCGCTTGCGATGAAGAATGCGGGCGCAGCTGCGGGCGCAGCCGCGGGCGCCGCTGCGGACGCCCCTGCGGGCGCCCCCTCGGGCGCGAGGGGAAGGACGCTGATCTTCGACAGGCCACCCGATCGCACCGACACCGCGAGAAACCGCTCGAACACCTCGAAATCCTGAATGAAGGTGTCGTCGCGATGCGGCACGAGGTCCCGCCACGCCGAGCGATCGGCCGTCCTGCCGATCGGCGCCTCCATCAGGCGGAAATTCCGAGCCTGCCAGTTGGTCCGCACGATGAAGCGATCGCCCAGGTGATCGATCTGGTACTCGTGGTCGCGCTCGTGAGCAAGAAACACCGTGAACGCGAGCGCAGGGTCGTCGGCGTGCGCGTAAAGCCATTCCGACGAGACGGTGCTCTCCATGTGAATGAAAATGAACCGGTCGGACTTGGACTTGTCGACCCCGGTGTAAAAGCTCGTGTCCGACTGGGTGAACAGGGTGGGATCGAATCGCGGGTCCTGGCCCACGCGATGCCGCTTCACATACAGGCCGAGCAGCGTCTCCAAGTCCTTCTCGACGTACAGCACCGTCTCGTTGTCGTTGGCCCAGGCGATATCGGATTCGACGTTGACGAGCGCATCCTCCAAGATCCTGCCGCTCGGCAGATGCTTGAAGCGCAGCTCGTACTGGCGCCGGCCGACGAAATCCTCGCAGAACGCCGCCCACTGCGAATTCGGCGAGATCTCCACGGTGCCGATTTGATAGTAATCGCGCCCCGCGGCCCGCCCGGCCGCGGCCCGCTCGTTGCCGTCGAGCACGATCTCCTCCGGTGCGTCCCGGGTGCCCCGGTGCCGCACCACGATGGGGTGCTCCTTGCCGGGCTCGAAGCGGGTGAGGTACCAGTAGCCGTGCTTGAGATAGGGCACGCTCGCATCGTCCGGCTTCAAGCGCGCGATGATCTCGCCGAACAGCTTCTCCCGCAGCGGCAGCGTCGGCGCCAGCGCCCGCTCCTTGTAGGCGTTCTCGGCGTTCAGGTAGGCGAGCACCTCCGGATTCTGGCGCTCATCGTCCCGCAGCCAATAGTAGGGGTCGATCCGCTCGCCGTGCGGCGATGCGACAACGTGCGGGCGAATGGCGGCTTTCGGCGCCTCGCCGGGAGGGGGTACGAGCTCGGGTGGTCTCTCGTCTGACATGTCACGATCTTGTCCTGGCGCGGCGCGGGAGTATAGTCAATGACGCGTCGAACCTTGTATATCTGCCGGAAATTGATGGGGGTGTCTCGTGCAAACCGTGACTCAATTGCTGCGCGACAAAGGAAGCCAGATCTATTCAGTCGCGCCAACCGATTCGGTGCTCCGGGCGATCGAAATCATGGCGACGCGCCATATCGGTGCGTTGCTGGTCATGGACCAGGGGGCACTTGCCGGCATCATCTCCGAGCGCGATTACGCGCGAAAGGTCATCCTCAAGAACCGCTCGTCCCACGACACGCTCGTGAGCGAGATCATGACCACGCCGGCGACCACCGTCGGGCCCAACGACACGGTGCACCACTGCATGCAGATGATGACCGAGGGCCGCTTCCGGCATTTGCCCGTGGTGGAGGCCGGCCGGGTGATCGGAATGCTGTCGATCGGCGATCTGGTCAAGGCCGTCATGGAGGAGCAGAGCGCGCAAATCGAACAGCTCGAGCGCTACATCGCCGGTTGAGCGACTTGTTGACCATACCCCGTGCGCCGTATCATGGCGCCATACATAGGCACGCCTGACGGCGCTTGCCCCGATCGGTGCGAGTTCAAGGACCCGCCGAGAATCCGTCGGGAACCGGCTTTAAGTGATTGTTTTCAGGATATCTCTGTGCGTGCTGCACTGGGGTCGGCGTTCTACGGGCGTGCGATATGGCGAATGAGGCAACTACGGTGGATCCGCGCAGCCAGGACTGGGGCCTGTGCCGGCGCGCGTATGAGCGGGATTCCTGCGGCTTTGGTTTGATCGCGAGCCTCGACGATCGGGCCAGCCATTGGGTGGTCCAGACAGCCATCACCGCCCTGAACCGTCTGACCCACCGAGGGGCCATTGCGACCGATGGCAAGACCGGCGACGGCTGCGGCCTGTTGCTCAAGGCCCCGACGCGGTTCTTGCGAGCGGTCGCCCAAGAGGCGGGCCTCGCGCTGCGTCCGCAATTCGCGGCGGGTCTGGTGTTTCTCAACCGCGACCCGGCCAAGGCCGCCGAGGCGCGGCGCGTACTCACGGCCGAGATCGAACGGGAGGAGATGAAGGTCGCGGGGTTCCGGGTGGTGAACATCGACCCCTCCGCCTGCGGCGATGAGGCGCTCAAATCGCTGCCGCACATCGAGCAGATTTTCGTGAATTCGGGCGTCGACATCGACGAGGCGGCCTTCAACCGCGCGCTCTACATGGCGCGTCGAAGAACGGAGAAGGTTCTCGAGGAGGCCGACCCGGCGTTCTACATCCCGTCCTTGTCGGCGAGCACCATCGTCTACAAGGGCATGGTGATGCCGCAGCACCTGGTGGAGTTCTATCCCGACCTCGCCGATCCGCGTATGGAAGCGTCCGTCGTGGTGTTCCACCAACGGTTCTCGACCAACACGCTGCCTCAGTGGCGCCTTGCGCACCCCTACCGCTACCTCGCTCACAACGGCGAGATCAATACCGTGCAGGGCAATCGCTCGTGGGCGGTGGCCCGCGGTCCGCTGTTCCGTTCGCCGCTCCTGCCTGATTTGAGCGAGGTGCTGCCGGTGGTGTCGCTCACGGGCTCCGACTCCTGTTCGCTCGACAACATGCTGGAGCTGCTGCTCGTGGGCGGCCTCGATCCCATGCACGCCATGCGCATGCTGATCCCGCCGGCCTGGCAATCGGTCGACATGATCGATCCGGACCTCAAGGCCTTTTACGAGTATTACGCAACCCACATGGAACCCTGGGACGGCCCCGCGGGTATCGTGCTCACCGACGGTCGGTTCGCCTGCTGCACGCTCGACCGAAACGGCCTGCGCCCGGCGCGCTGGGTGATCACGCGCAACCGCCATATCACCATCGCCTCGGAGGCGGGAGTGTGGGATTACAAGCCGGAGGATGTCGTCAAGAAGGGCAAGCTCGGGCCCGGCGAGATCCTGGCGCTCGATCTGCAGACCTCCGAGCTGATGGACACCAAGCAGGTGGACGACCTTCTGAAGAGCCGGCACCCCTACAAGGTCTGGCTCAAGAAAGGCGTGCGCTATCTGCAAACCGATCTGATCGATCCGCGGCTCGCCGCGGAGCCGTTCGACCGCGACACGCTCGCCGTGTTCCAGAAGATGTTCAACGTCTCGGTCGAAGAGCGCGACGACATCATCCGCGTGCTCGCGGAAGACGAGAGCGAGGCGGTGGGCTCGATGGGCGACGACACGCCCATGCCCGTGTTGTCGACCAAGGTGCGCTCGCTGTACGACTATTTCCGCCAGGCGTTCGCGCAGGTCACCAACCCTCCCATCGACAGTCTGCGCGAGAGCATCGTGATGTCGCTGCAGACGCAGATCGGTCAGGAGTGCAACATCTTCGTGCCGCTGCAACAGCACGCCGAGCAGATCGTGCTCTCCTCGCCCGTGCTGTCGCAGCGCAAGCTGCGACAGATCATGGGCCTCGAGGATGCGGGCGTTCCGCATGCCTTCATCGATCTGCAGGCGGACCCTGCGCTCGATTTGAAGAGCGCCATTCTCGCCGTCTGCGATCAGGCCGAGACCGCGGTGCGCGCCGGAAAGCTCGTGCTGCTGCTGTCGGACCGCTACCTCGTGAAGGGCAAAGTTCCGATCCACGCGCTGCTCGCCACGGGCGCCGTGCACCATCGCCTGGTGAAGACCGGGCTGCGCTGCAAGTGCAACATCCTGGTCGAAACCGGCACCGCGCGCGACTCGCATCACTTCGCCTGTCTCCTGGGCTACGGTGCGACGGCGGTGTATCCGTATCTTGCCTATCAGACCTTGTTCGACCTGATGCGCAAGGGCGCCATTTCCTCCGACGCCGATGCGCGGCAGGAGCTCGGGCGCAGCTATCGACGCGGCATCCGCAAGGGTCTGTTCAAAATCATGTCCAAGATGGGCATCTCGACGATCGCGAGCTACCGCAGCGCCCAGCTGTTCGAGATCGTGGGTTTGGGATCGGAGGTCGTATCGCTCTGTTTCGAGGGTTCCGACAGCCGCATCGAAGGCGCGGATTTCGCGGATCTGAAGGCAGATGCCGACTATCTCGCGGAACGTGCCTGGGACCCGGCGGAAGGCGTGAGCCAGGGGGGGCTGCTCAAGTTCATGCATGGCGGGGAGTACCACATGTACAACCCGGACGTGATCGCGACGCTTCAATCCGCGGTGATGAGCGGGGATTACGAGCAATATAAGGAGTACGCCGCGCTCGTCAATGGACGCCCGGTGTCCTGCATCCGCGACCTGCTCCGGCTCCATTCGGGCCGCCCGGCGATTTCGGTGCAGGAGGTCGAGCCGGAGAGCGCGATTCTGCAGCGGTTCGACAGCGCAGGAATGTCCTTGGGCGCGCTGTCCCCCGAGGCGCACGAGGCGCTCGCCATTGCCATGAACCGGCTGGGCGCCCGCTCCAACTCCGGCGAGGGCGGCGAGGACCCGGCGCGCTACGGCACCGAGAAGAATTCCAAGATCAAACAGGTGGCATCGGGGCGCTTCGGCGTGACGCCCGAATATCTGATCAATGCCGAAGTGCTGCAGATCAAGATTGCGCAGGGGGCGAAACCCGGCGAGGGCGGACAGCTTCCCGGCCACAAGGTCAACGAGATGATCGCGCGGCTGCGCTTCGCGCGGCCCGGCGTTGGCTTGATTTCCCCACCGCCGCACCATGACATCTATTCCATCGAGGATCTCGCGCAGCTGATCTTCGATCTGAAGCAGATCAATCCGCAGGCGCTGGTGTCGGTGAAGCTGGTGGCGGAGCCCGGCGTCGGCACGGTCGCGGCCGGCGTCGCCAAAGCTTACGCCGATCTGATCACGGTCTCCGGCTACGACGGCGGCACGGGGGCGAGCCCCTTGTCCTCGATCAAGTACGCCGGCACGCCGTGGGAGCTCGGGCTCGCCGAAACGCATCAGACGCTGCGCGCCAATGCGCTCCGGCATCGCGTGCGGCTGCAGACCGATGGCGGCCTGAAGACCGGACTCGATGTGATCAAGGCGGCGATCATCGGCGCGGAGAGCTTCGGCTTCGGCACGGCGCCCATGGTCGCCCTCGGATGCAAGTACCTGCGCATCTGCCACCTCAACAATTGCGCCACCGGCGTCGCCACCCAGCACAACGTCCTGCGGGCCAAATATTTCATCGGGCTGCCCGAGATGGTGATGAATTATTTCCGCTTCGTGGCGCGCGAATGCCGCGAGATCATGGCCGCGCTCGGCGTGCGCAGCATGGCCGAACTGATCGGCAGCACGGGATTTCTTAAGATCCTGCCGGGCGAAACCTCAAGGCAGCGCAAGCTCGACCTGAAGCCGCTGCTCGCGAACTCAGATCTGGTCTCGGACGAGCCGCAGTTCTGCACCGACGGCCGCAATGCCCCCTTCGACAAGGGCGTGCTCGGCGAGCAGATGGTCCTCGACATGCGGCGCGCCATCGAGACCAAGAGCGGCGGCGAATTCAATTATTCGGTCAGCAACTTCCATCGCTCCATCGGCGCGCGCGTATCCGGCGAGATCGCCAAGCAGTGGGGCAATGCCGGCATGAGCGCCGCGCCCCTGATCGTCCATCTCAAGGGCTCGGCCGGCCAGAGCTTTGGCGTGTGGAATGCGGGTGGGCTGCATCTCATGCTGGAGGGAGAGGCCAACGATTACGTCGGCAAGGGCATGGCCGGCGGCAAGATCGTGCTGAAGCCCCATGCCGCCTCGAGCTTCGTGGCGCGCGACACGGTGATCATGGGGAACACCTGCCTTTACGGGGCCACCGGCGGCGAGCTGTACGCCGCGGGAACGGCCGGCGAGCGCTTCGCCGTGCGCAACTCCGGCGCGCTCGCGGTGGTCGAGGGAACCGGCGATCATTGCTGCGAGTACATGACCGGCGGCGTGGTTTGCGTATTGGGGCGCACGGGCGTGAACTTCGGCGCAGGTTTCACCGGCGGCTTCGCGTACGTGCTCGACATGGAGCGCGATTTCGTCGATCGCTACAACCACGAGTTGATCGACATCCACCGGGTGTCGCCCGAGGGCATGGGCACTCACGTGCAGCATTTGCGCGGGCTCATCGAGCAGCACGTCGAGGCGACCGGCAGCGTCTGGGGGACGCAGCTCCTGAACGACTTCCGCACCTACATCGGCCGCTTCTGGGTGGTGAAGCCGAAGGCCGCCGCGATCGCCTCGCTGCTCGTCAATCTGCGCCGCGCCGCCTAGGGCGCGGCCGGACTCAACGCATCGCCATGGCCGATAATCACCTGCAATTCCTGGATATCCCGCGCCGGGATCCGGAAAAGATTCCGCTGGAAGCGCGCATGGCCGAGTTCCGCGAGATCTATGCGCAATACAGCGAACAGGCGGCCGCCGAACAGGCGAGCCGCTGCCTCGCCTGCGGCAATCCCTTCTGCGAGTGGAAGTGCCCGGTCCACAATTATATTCCCAATTGGCTCGCGCTCGTGAACGCCGGCAAATTGTTCGAGGCGGCCGAGCTCTCGCATCAAACCAATTCGCTCCCCGAGGTTTGCGGGCGCATCTGTCCGCAGGACCGGCTTTGCGAGGGCGCCTGCACGCTCAACGAGGGTATGGGGGCGGTGAGCATCGGCTCGATCGAGAAGTACATCACCGATGAGGCGTTGAAGCGCGGCTGGAAGCCCGACATGACGCACGTGGTGCGCACCGGCAAGCGGGTCGCCGTCGTCGGCGCCGGTCCGGCGGGCCTTGCCTGCGCCGACGTGCTGGTGCGCAACGGCGTGGCACCGGTGGTGTTCGACCGCTACTCGAAGATCGGCGGCCTCCTGACCTTCGGCATCCCGCCGTTCAAACTCGAGAAGGACGTGGTCGAAAAGCGTCGCGAGATCATGCAGGGCATGGGCGTCGAATTCCGGCTCGGCGTCGACATCGGTCGCGATATGCCCTTCGCGCGCTTGACGGAGGAATTCGATGCCGTGTTTCTCGGCATGGGCACCTACCAGTACGTGAAGGGCGGCTTTGCCGGCGAGGATCTGCCGGGCGTGTACGAAGCCCTGCCTTATCTGATCTCGAACATCCATCGCGAGCTCGGCATCGCCGGCGCAGATGGCGCAGGCTTCATCGACCTGCGCGGCAAGGAAGTGGTCGTGCTCGGCGGCGGCGATACCGGCATGGATTGCAACCGCACCGCCGTCCGGCAGGGCGCAAGCAGCGTCACCTGCACTTACCGGCGCGACGAGGACAACATGCCGGGCTCGCGGCGCGACTACAAGAACAGCAGGGAGGAGGGAGTCACCTTTCTCTTCAACCGTCAGCCGGTCGAGATCGTCGGCACCGACCGCGTCGAGGGAGTGAAGCTGGTCCAGACCCGGCTGGGGCCGCCGGGTCCGCGCGGCCGCCGCATCGCCGAAGTCGTTCCCGGCACCGAGGAGACCATCGCCGCGGACGCGGTCATCGTTGCGTTCGGTTTCCTGCCGAGCCCTGCGGATTGGTTCGAGGACCAGCGGATCGGTCTGCACCCGAACGGGCGGGTGCGGGTCTCGGGCCTGTCGCCGGTGAAATTTCAGACCACCAACCCGAAGGTGTTTGCGGGCGGCGACATGGTGCGTGGCTCGGACCTCGTGGTGACGGCGGTGTTCGAAGGACGCGAGGCGGCGCAGGGCATCCTGCGCTTTCTCGGGGTGCGAAAAGCCGACAAAAAATAGGGCGCTCGGCCTACAGGCCGGGAGACGCCGGTGTCATGTTCGTCTGCCATGGTAGAGCGTGCGTCGCGCGGCGCGACCTTCGGAGGACGCATGCTCAATCATCTTGACCCCGCCTCGGCGCTCGCATTCGGCCTGCTGATCTTCTCGCTCATCATGGTGATCTTGTTCGAGGCCACGAACGGCTTCCACGACGCGGCGAACGCCGTCGCGACGGTGATCTACACGAAGTCGCTGTCGCCGGGGCAGGCGGTGGTGCTGTCGGGATTCTTGAATTTTCTCGGCGTGCTGATCGGAGGCATCGCAGTGGCCTACGCGCTGGTCGAACTGATCCCCGCCGAGGCATTGTCGCCGCCGGACGGCGGTCCGGCCGTGGGGATGCTGGTGGCGCTGTTCTCGGCAGCGCTGTTCTGGAACATCGGCACGTGGTGGCTCGGTCTGCCGAACTCCAGTTCGCACTGTCTCATTGGATCCTTGATCGGCGTGGCCATCGGCAATGCCTTCGCGCGCTCGCGCAGCCTGAGCGACGGCGTGCACTGGCCGCAGCTTTGGAAAGTGCTCGAGGCGCTCGCGATCTCGCCCATCCTGGGATTCGTGCTGGCGGGGCTGCTTTATTTCGTCTGCCGCAAGACGCTGCACGATGAGCACCTGTACCAGCCGGCGGGAGACAAGCCGCCGATCTGGTGGATGCGCGGCATCCTGATCCTGACCTGCAGCGGCGTGAGCTTTGCGCACGGCACGAACGACGGCCAAAAGAGCATCGGGCTCATCATGCTCACCATCATCGGCCTGTTTCCGGCCACCTACGCGCTCAATCCTCACGCGGAGCGCCCGCTGCAGGATCTGCCGGCGGTGCTGCGCCAGGCAGAGCCGTTGATCGGCAAGTACGGTGACGATGAGAAACAGCATGCGCTCGATGCGGCGCGTTCCCTCGAGCAACGCCTCGGAACGCAATCATCACAGGAGGCCGGGCCGCCGGCACCGCGGCCGTTGACGCTCGGCATGACGCCCGATGCGCAGCGAAAATCCGGTGTGCGCGATGAGGTGTATCGGGTCATCTCGCAGTTGAAGCACGCCGAGGAAACGAAAGGCATCGCGCCCGACGAGAAGAAACAAGCGCAGAGTCTCTCGAAGCAGCTCGGCCACTTCGTGGAATATGCGCCCTGGTGGGTGCGGGTGCTGTCGGCGGTCTGTCTCGGGGTCGGCACCATGATCGGCTACCGGCGCATCGTGACCACGCTCGGCGAGCGCTTGGGCAACGTCCACCTCACCCCCGCCCAAGGCGCCTCGGCCGAAGTGGTCTCGGCAATCTTGATCGGCACGGCGGGATTTACCGGGTTGCCCGTGAGCACCACCCATATCGTGACCTCGGGAATCGGCGGCACCATGGTCGCCTCGGGCGCGGGACTGCGCTACGGCATGATCTCCCGCATCGCAATCGCCTGGCTGCTGACCCTGCCGATCACGATCCTGATAGCCGGCGGCCTTTACTACATATTGACGAGCCCGACGTTCTAAATTGAAGCCGCATCACGCAGGCACCCCGGGGGAGCGGCTACAATTCTCGGATGACGCTGATGCCGCGACTCTCCGGTCTTGCCCGCACGTCGTTTCTGGCCGCCGGATTGATCGTGTCGGCCCCGTCGGGCGCCGGACCCTATGCGGACGATCTGGCCAAATGCATGGTGAGAACGTCGACCCCGGCGGATCGCGCGGAGTTCGTCAAATTTCTGTTCAGTGCCATGGCACAGCACCCGGACGTATCATCCATGGCCCATATTCCTCCGCGCCAGATGCAGGCCACGGTCAAAGCGAGCGGTGAGCTGATTCAGCGGCTGCTCCTGCAGTCGTGCCGATCGGAGACGCAGCAGGCCATTCACTACGAGGGGATGGAAGCCGTATTTTACAGCTATCAATTCTACGGTCAGGCGATGGCGGCCGAATTGTTCGGCAACCCGATCGTGGCCGAGAAGATGAGGGATCTGAACAATTACCTCGACGCGGACAAGTTCAAGGCCTTCGCGGAGCAAGCGGCGGCCGATGAGAATCTGGGCGCCGGCACGGGCGCCGGCACGGGCGCCGGCACGGGCGCCGGCACGGGCGCCGGCA
>Ga0182030_10005705_pt1 | contig 26365 bp, 21 predicted proteins | sample 812S3MmetaG_FD_121299 | JGI IMG/M metagenome (GOLD analysis project Ga0182030, IMG submission 121299) | Permafrost microbial communities from Stordalen Mire, Sweden - 812S3M metaG (Illumina Assembly) | ecosystem: Environmental > Terrestrial > Soil > Wetlands > Permafrost | place: Sweden...
AAGACAGCGATCTTCGTGCAGATAGATCAAATGTAACTTGTTCCATGAATGGCGCCGGCGTCTTTTTTCTTCCAAAGAGAGTAGGTCGCAGGCGCCTTGTTTCGCTGCAAAGTCCAAGAGAAACTGGACTCACTCAACACAATGGCTGGTTTTGATCGTTGACGATTTTGGTTGATGCATCGCAGCCGAATGGGGACGGTTCGAGAGGTGGAGGCCCGAAGGGGCGTCTTTCACTTAGCGGCGCAACAACATGTCGCTGGATGTGGCCGCAATCCCTTGGAGCGTCTCAAATGGAGATAAGTGGGAAGCTCGAGAAATGGTCGCAACCGATGGACGAGAGAAGCGCGCTTCTCTCGACAAGCTTGCTCGCGTACTTGGAACGTGCTCTTTTCGCATGCATGCAAACTCTGCTACGCCGAACCTGGAGTTAGTGCGCATCGCTTCGCGCTAAGCTGAGGCTTCAACGTCTTGAGCATACTGACGTATGCGGTCGACACTGTACTGCCCAGCGATTCAGTCGGTTGTGGTGCGATCGAGTGTTGTAACTTTTCCCACCGCAGATTCTCTAATACCACGAGCGACTGTTACAGGTTGATGTTCCCGCGGAGATCTGTGCGCGAACATCTGAGCCGAACATCCAGAGGCAGAAATGGTACGACTGATGCGGGTCTATGGTGATATTGCAACGAAAATGAATCATCTTCAATCGCCATTTCTGTTGGCCATCAGGCTCTATTGGGGCTGGCAATTCGCACAGACAGGTTGGGAAAGATGCACAATATCGCCAAGATTACCGGATTCTTTGCGAGCCTCAACATCCCGTTTCCGGCGTTCAGCGCCCACTTCATCTCCGGGTTGGAGTTTTTCGGCGGCTTGCTCCTGATTCTGGGACTTGCGTCTCGCCTGACGGGTTTTTTGATGGCGGCGAATATGGTGGTGGCTTATTGGACTGCCGACCACGACGCTCTTGTCTCCGTCTTCTCAGGCCCGGGGAAATTCTATGTTGCTGACCCCTTTACCTTCCTGTTCGCGTCGCTGATGGTGCTAATCTTTGGAGCCGGGACCCTTTCGGCCGATAGGCTTATCGTTAGAAAGGTTAGTGTGTGGGTCAGACCATGAAGAATGTGGAGCTATCCGTGCGCGATGAGGAGCAGATAATCGCCTCTATCCTCAGTGGCGACACGGAAATATACCATGATCTGATCCGCCCGTACGAGCGCAGCGTCTACAGGATTGCGCTGTCGCTTATGAAGAACGAGTCCGACGCCGAGGACGTGGCGCAGGAGGTTTTTCTCAGAGCATTCCGGAATCTGGCGGCCTTCCTCGGGCGAGCGAAGTTCAGCACCTGGCTCATCAGCATCACTTTGAATGAGGCGCGAGGCCGGTTGCGGCGTCAGTGCCTGGTGCGGATGGAGTCGCTCGACCAAACACCAGAGGAAGGCGGACACGTTTCGCCGGCACTGCTGCGGGACTGGCGCGAGGTCCCGTTCGAGGCGCTGGAGCGCAAAGAAGTCCGCGAAATGCTGCGGGAAGCGATCGTCAGCCTTTCCCCGATATATCGGGAGGTGGTGCTGCTGCGCGATGTGGAGGAGTTGAACGTTGAGGAAACCGCGGCCGCGCTGGCGATCTCTGTTGCCTCAGTCAAGACTCGTCTGCACCGGGCTCGTATCATGCTGCAGAAGGCGCTAGTGCCGCAACTGAAGACTGCAAATCCGAAGAAGAGGTGGTCTCAATGGTCATAGAGTGCAAACATGTTTGGGACCACATCTCCGGCTATCTGGACGATTCCCTGTCTCCCGAAACACGAGAACTGGTTCAGCGGCATCTGGAACACTGCGAGATATGCTCTGCAATTCTCGACTCCACGCGTAACATTCTTGTCCTTACTGCTGACGATCGTGTCTTCGAGCTCCCCGTCGGTTTCAGCGATCGCCTTCACGCGAGGCTGGCTCGTGAGATTGCTGGCGCTTCAGGTGATCCCTTCAATGATTCGGCGGATTAGATCGAGCCGTGCAGGATGATGTGGATGGTCCATTCGGCGGCGACAAGCGATAAGGTGAGAATAGCGAGCGCGATTTGAATAGACTCGGCGCGCTTCTTCGCGGGCGGGGCAGGCTCAACCCTCCATTTAGAGGAGGGCCGTGCGCGGAATGTTCGAATGCGCCAAATAACATAAAGATTGACGGTGGAGCCTCCAACCGCCAGCATCTCCATCGGGACACGGATCGCATTGCCGTGAATGGAGGCTAAGATCTTCACGCCTGATACAGCAAAGGCAAGCGAACCAATCCCGATCAACAGGCGAAGGCCGCTGATGGCCATTACCGCCGTGCACGCACTCTGCAGCAGGATAAAGAGGAAGCTGGTGAGACCTATGATCCAGGAGGGGCCTTTTGCTGGCTCAGCACCTGATGCCGTGACATGGACTTCCCGCTCGACCACAGTTTCTCCTTCTACACTTGACGAAGCTAACTCTATCTGACGTCCAAACGAGCCGATGGTTTCAGGGAATTAGCGAGCGCTCCTCGACCTGTTTCAGCCTGCGAGGTAGGGTGGAGCGCAAGTCGAAGTCGGGCGTAAGGCCGAGCCCGGCTGAGAATCGCTTGGCACATGCGTAGAGCGAGGTAACAAGGACTGCATCGAAAATGTCGGCATCAGTCCAACCGAACTCCCGCAGATGGTCGAAGTCGGCGCGTTGCATTTCGCTGGACGGATGGAGAGCTTCTCGCAGAGTTTCCAAAGCTCCATGACATTTGGTTCAAGTGGCGCCAACTTATAGTCAATTGACAGCTTGCGGCGTAGAGATTTGTCCATGTCCATGCGGCCGAGAATTCTGTCGGAAAAGATCCGAGTGCACTTGCGACAGAAGTCTTGGCCAGACTGCAAGTAAAAATCGCAGTAAAAAATGGAATAACTCCCCGGCAATCCAGTTATCAATATCGATACGGGCCAAAAAGCGGCATCGGAAATCGCGGAAAATGCACGACTGCCAGGTCTTTTCGTTTACAGTTCCAAAGCTTAATTGCGTAATCACTTGCTCTGAGCATTTCTAACTATGATCTGGCGACCGGTCTTCAGGATGTCCGTGGAACAGAACAAGGCATGCCCAATTGCAATCCAGATTGAGAGAGCTGGCTATGTCACTTTTACGTACCGCGTTAGGCCTTCCCTACACACAACAGCACGCTCACTGGGACCGCAATGGTTTCTTTCGGAAGCCACGGTCCATTCATTCTATGGAGGAGTAAATGCGATTTTCTAAGTCGAAGGATGCGGTATTGTTTCTATGCACGCTGACCGCGGCCGGTCTTGGGGCCTATGCTACGGCGCCGGTTTCTTACGCCCAGACCATCACAACAGGCGCACTGAGCGGTATTGTTGCCGACGCGACAGGTGGGGTGGTTCCGGGCGCAACCGTCGTCGTAATCGATACAGCGACGGACGCTAAGCGGACAGTGACGACGAACACGGAGGGCCGTTACACCTTGGGGCTGCTCAAGCCTGGCGTGTATAGAGTCATCGCCTCGACGACTGGCATGAAGTCCGATACCCGTGAAGTTTCGGTGATTCTCGGCGTCACTGTTTCAGGAGACATCACCGTGACCCCGCAGGGCGACAACACAGTTGTCGAAGTGAGTGAGAGCGTGCTGCCCCTGGTGGACACTCAGAACATAGCGCTGGCGACTACTTTCAACGAACAGCAAATTCAGGATCTGCCGATGCCGGGAGGCGATGTGACCACCGTGGCCTTTACCTTGCCGGGCGTGGTGGTGAATGCCGGTGGCGAATTTGGCAACTTCAGCTCTGACGGCTTGCCGGGAATTTCAAACCTCTTCGTGCTGAATGGATTTGATAATCAGGACCCGTTCCTCAACCTGAACAATTCAGGCAGTTCGAATCTGACTCTGGGCCAGGGTGAATTGGCGGACGCAACTGTTATCCAGAATGCCTATAACTCACAGTATGGGCGCGCTGCCGGCGCCATTGTCAGCTATACCACCAAGTCGGGCGGCAACAAGTACCACGGTGAAGCCTCCTATAACTACAACGGCACGGCGCTGAACGCCAACGGCTGGTTCAATAACTTTACCGATACCCCGCGGCCGCACGCGGTCTCCAACGAGTGGGCGCTCAACGGCGGCGGTCCCATCATCAAAGACAAGCTCTTCTTCTTCGCCGATTATGAGGGCCTGCACTATGTGCTGCCTTCCAGCGGGTTTGTCTCGCTGCCCACTCAGGAGTATGAAAACTACACACTGAACACCATTCCGGCAGCATCTCAAGCTACCTATAACCAGCTATTCGGCCTCTATAACAACTCTCCGGTTCACTCTACGGCAACACCGTACACGGCGAGTAACGGCGGATGCGGGTCGCTGGCCGGAGCCGTCACCCCGGACGGCACAACTCTGGGTGCTAATTCACCATGCGTGCTCAGCGGCTTTGCCCAGGCCAACAACATTAATCAGGAATTTCTCTTCACCGGACGCGGCGACTGGGTTCTCAACGACAAGCACAAGATCTATGCCCGCTTCAAGCTCGACCATGGTACGCAGCCCACGTCAACCAGCTTTATCAGCCCGGCTTTCAATGTCCTCTCAATCCAGCCGGAATACGAAGGGCAATTGAACGACAGCTACGCCATCTCTCCAAATTTGATTAACACGGTGGTGCTCGCAGGAAACTGGTACACTGCCTTCTTCGGGCCGCAAAATGTTACAGCCTCCCAAGCCGTGCTTCCCTTCTTCGGGGACTTCGAGATCGGCGCGGATGGAAGCGGAACAGAGCAAAGTCCCGGTCTAACCAACATTGGGATTCCCTTCTTCGAACCTCAGGGAAGAAACGTGACGCAGTACCAGATCGAGGAAGACTTGAGCTGGACCCGCGGCAAGCATAGCCTCAAATTCGGCGTCAACTTCCGTCGCGACGATGTGGAGGATTTTGACGCGCAGGAAGAACAATCCTTTCCGCTGCTAGCAGTCTTCAGTCTGAACGATATCGCACAAGGAGGACTGGACACGCCCAATTCACAGTTTGGCGGCGGCAATGAGTTCCAACAGGCGTTTCCCAATTCGGATACCGCACACCTGGCGCTGTACAACCTCGGCGTTTACGCTCAGGATGAGTGGCAGATAATGCCCAAACTGAAACTGACAGCTGGCGCTCGCGTGGACCGCACCGGCTCCCCGCTCTGCCGCGGCAACTGCTTCTCTCAATACAATGGCAACTTCCCCAACGGGGCTGCCTTCCTCACCACCCTCTACAGCAGCGAAATCAACCCGTCCAACGCTCATCCCTTCTCTGTTGAGCCGATTGAATTCCAGCCCCGCTTCGGGATTAATTACCAACTGGATGACAAGACGGTTATCCGCACCGGCATGGGCTTCTTTGCCGATCTCTATCCGAACGTATTCCTTGATTCCGCGTTCGAGAATTTTCCCAACGACAACACCGAAACAGTCCTTGCCGGCAATATCGCCGGCAGCGGAGCAGGCAGCGTGTATGCTAACGCAGCCGCCGGCAACATCGCAGTGCAGAATGGATTCACCACCGGCACCGTCACAACATTGAACAATACCCTGACGGCACAAGGGATTCCCTTCAATCCGCCCACCCTTGGAGCCCACTTCCCTGGGACCTTTCATGAGCCGGGGTATGTTGAATACAGTTTGCAAATTCAACGCCAGTTGAGCAAGAGCGACGGTGTCTCCCTCACTTACGCGGGCAACTATGGCTACAAAGAGATCATTCAGAATCCCTATGTGAATGGGGCCAGCGGAAAATTCAATAACGCCACCGGAACATGGCATTTAACATCGGCGGGGTCGTTCGGCGGACTGCCTGTCGCGCCGCCCGATCCGAGCTTCAGCACGGTAAACTCGTTCACCAACAACGCGCGCTCTAACTACAACGGCCTAAGTATGAGCTATACGCACCAGGGCAACGGTGTGACTGGCCACCTGAGCTACACCTATAGCCATGACCTGGATGACACCTCAAACGGCGGCGTTGGCAGCAACGAGCCCTTCAATGCCGGATCGCTTGGCAAGCAGCTCACTCCCAGCCTCGTCGGCGCAGGGAACCTCAACTATTCCAATGCGGACTACGACATCCGCAATGACCTTGTGGGCGATGTTGTCTATGAGGAACCTTACAAGGTGCGCAATGCGTTCATCAATCCCCTGGTAAGCGGGTGGGTGATCGCCGGCAAGGAGTATTACCGGTCCGGAGAGCCCTTCTCCATTCTCAACAGCAACGTCATAGCCGGCTTCCCAGTCCTGGCAGGCCTTGGCTCTACCCTGCTTGCACAGGCGAACACTACTGGCCTGACCAACTCCTGCGGCAGCAATCCGCATGCAGCGGTCAATGCCTCGTGTCTTGACGCGAATCAATACGCGGGCGCAACCCAGAATACTTTTGGCAATGTGCGCCGCAACGCGTTCTACGGTCCGCATTATGCAAACACCGACGCAACCCTCACCAAGCAAGTTGTGAAAAAGGACGGCGTGAATTTTGTCTTGGGCGCACAGACCTACAATATCTTCAACCATCCCAACTTCGGGAACCCCGGCAGCACACTCGGAACGGGCAACTTTGGCCTGATCTCCAACACTCAGGCTCCTCCCACCAGTCCCTACGGCTCGTTCCAGGGCGCAGCGGTCACACAGCGTGTGCTGGTAGTGACCGGAAAGATCACGTTCTAGACACTAACTTCCACTCAGAACGAAAGCCGCAACGGGCGTCCAACCGGGCGCCCTTTGCTGTTGATCCCAATTTCATATGGCTTGTGAGGGGCTGCATCCAGGACAACGATCCACGGATGTGGTTTGGAATAAAACGAGACTCTGATGGTTTACATCTATGATGTTCGACGGGATTTCCTCCGCGTTGGGAAGATAATCACGACGGCAGTCTGGCTCGTTGGTTCACTAAACTCTTGGTACCAGATTGATCGGCTGTGTCGTACACCTACCTCAATGTGCGGGGCAGAATATGTCATGTAGGGCATTTGCAGATCGCACCTTGAAGCGCTTGTAGCACGCGTGCCTCGATCATGGCCGTCTTGCAGAGGAGTAAATGGAGACAGTAAGTCGTATCTACGATTGGTCGCTGATTCGTGAAGCGCAGGGCGGCAACCACGCCGCTTTTGCGCAGTTGGTGCATGCCCACGATGAAAGGGTTCTAAAACTTGCTCTTCGGATTACTGGTTCGTTGAGCGACGCACAGGACATTTATCAAGAGGTGTTTCTGAAGGCCTTCAAGAGGCTGGAGTGCTTCCGGTTCGAGTGCTCGTTCTCTACATGGATATTTCGCATCGCCACTAACACCTCTCTTGATCACCTGCGAAAAAATAGAAAGCGAAAAGAGAATGACACGACAAAGGTGAACTCTGAGGGCGAGGACTTCGATTTATTGAACCAGGTCCCGGACGACAGACCCGCCAGCAACCCGGAAAAAGAACTTTTGCGCAGCGAGCTCGACGCAAGCATCTTTTGCGCGCTACGACGACTGACACCGCACGAGCGAAAAGTATTTGACCTGAAGCACGTTCAAGGAATGAAAATGCGAGCCATTAGCGAGATGCTGAACATTTCCGAAGGATCGGTCAAGAGCTGTCTGGTCCGAGCCACGCGCAAGTTGCGTTCGCAATTGGCGCAGCACGCAACACTGCAAATGGAGCTTCCCGCGTGAAGCCCGCGGCGCGTCGCGGGGCGTCAAGGTCTTCGCGCCGGCGCCTGTGGGTTGCGCTATGCGCTTTCGCTCTCGCCTTGATTTTGATTCCGTTCTCATACAAGGCAGGCGACAGGTTGGAGACGGAATTTCATATCAGAGGGGGAGAGGCGGAGGCGGTCGATCGCGAGCTCGCGCAGCGCTTCCAGTCGCCTTATGCGCACCGTTTGATTGTCGTAATCACGGGGATACCCGATCCCGACTCGGTTGAAGGAAGCAATGCAATCGGCCTGGTTGTGAACAGGCTGCGTGCTCTGCCGAGAGTCTCCGGCGTGCTTTCAGCAGTTGATTCGCCCGATCCTCTGTTCCGTGGTAAGGGTGGCGGGACGCTGGTCATCGTTGGATTTAACCCAGGTCCTGGCACGGAAGAATCATTGATCCCCCCATTGAGAACAGAGGTCGTTGAGCTGCAGCGTCAACTTCGACCGGAGTTTCCCGAGAACAACATACAACTGACGGGCGAAACGCCGTTGAACTTCGATTTTCGCAAGGTCAGCGCCGACGATGTCAACCGTGCGGAGGCTCGTGTACTCCCCGTTACGCTTATCTTGCTTCTCATAGCATTCGGGAGCGTAGTAGCTGCCTTGCTCCCGCTGGGTGCGGGCCTGTTGGCGATCTCCATGACCATGGGGGCAGCTGCATTGCTCGCCAACCACCTGCATCTTTCGATTCTGGTGGAGAATCTGGCAACGATGCTTGGCCTCGGGCTTGGTATCGACTATGCGCTGCTCATGGTGAGCCGGTTTCGCGAGGCACTGGCCGATGGCCACGACGCGAACGACGCTGCCGACATTGCGGCACACCAGGCAGGCAGAACGCTCGCTGTCTCGGCAGCAACAGTGGCCATCGGATTTGCCGCGCTGCTAACGGTGCCGATCAGCGAACTAAGTTCGATCGGGGTGGCCGGCCTGCTCGTGGCTTCGATGAGCGTGCTGATCTGCACCTGCATCCTGCCGTGGGCGCTCGGACTTCTGGGCGTTCGCGTCAATTCCTGGCGGCTGCATTTTCCTGCGCGTTGGCCGTCCAGTCGCAACGGCATATCAGTCAGATCCAAGGCGCGTTGGCGTGGCTGGGGACGCGTCGTCACCGGCAGGCCGTGGACCGCATTGACGGTGGCCGGGCTGCCCTTGTTGGTACTCTCGCTTCAGGCTTGGCGAATCTCGCCTGGCCTGCCGCCCGGCAACTGGCTTCCCGCTGGCGCGGAGTCGGTGCAGGGGCTCCACTCACTGGAAGGGATGGAGCGATCCGGCATTGTCCAGTCGCTCCGGGTCGTTCTGGAGTTGCCAAAGGCCGCATCGCCCAGCACGCCGGCCGGATGGATGGCGGTAAGCCGATTCACGGATTACGTGGCCAAGGATTCAAGGTGTGCTGAAGCGATCTCCCTTGAAACGTTGTCGGGAGACGCAGATGCCCCGGACACTCTGAGCTTCCTGCCAGAAGAGACACGCAAAAGCTTTCTTCGCGATGATGGCTTGGCGACTTTGATTGAAGTGCTGCCGATAGCGACTCTCGCACCAGCGGACCAGATCCGTTGGTTGCGCGAGTTGCGCTCTGCAGACATTCAGAAAATCACCGGCATCCCCGGAGCTGCGATCCGGATTGGAGGGATTGCGGCGATCAATGCCGACTATGACGCAGTTGTCAAGCAGCGGCTGCCCAAGGTGATCGCAGGCGTGGTGATGGGCAGCTTCGCTGCGGTTCTTGTGGGATTGCGATCGCTCTTTGCCGCAGTCAAAGCGATTCTGCTGAACCTCTTTTCAGTGACAGCTTCGTTCGGGGCTCTGGTACTGGTGTTTCAGGATGGATACGGAAGCAGCTTGCTGGGAGTGACTGGCGCCACGCGAAGCGTGTTCCCGATTATCCCGATCCTCTCCTTTGCAATTGTGTTCGGCCTCAGTATGGACTACGAGGTCTTCCTCGTCTCCCGCGTTCTCGAGGAGCGCCGCAAGGGACTGTCGGAGAGAGCCGCCGTGATTGAGGGCATGGCAAGCACAGCAGGGCTCATTACAAGTGCCGCAACGATTATGCTCGCGGTATTCGCAGCATTCATGCTGGGAAACTTCCTAGTTATCAAGATGCTTGGATTCACGTTGGCGGTGGCTGTGCTGATTGACGCAACTGTTGTGCGCATGGTCATCGGCCCTGCGCTCCTGCAAATTGCAGGAGACTGGAATTGGTGGCCTCTGGGTCTCTATGGCTCCAAAGCCACACCTAAGGCAGAGGTAGCCCGATGACTTCAAACGCAAAGAATCCTCCGCGGAACGAGGACCATCCCCACGTTGGCCGCCTTCAGCATCAATGAGCGTGATAGTTCCTGTTTTGAACGATGGCATAGACACGGTTGTCTGGTGCTCGGAAGAATTGGAAGGCGTAATCTCCTCCATCTATACCCGCTTTCGGCAATACGTTCAGAACGCCAAGCAGAGTACCGCCCGATTTTTGAATTGCTTTAAGAATCGCTGAGATGTCATCGGTCAAGAAGCCAACCGCCAAGCCCCCTTGGCCATGACGCCAGGGACGATCTGAAGAACCCGGGCCGTAAATCTCAAATAAAGACCCATTGGCGGCGACCAGCACGGCGAAATTGGATTGATCAACCACCAGGCGCATCCCGAGTGCGTTTACGGCCAAGTCACGAATACCCTTGAATTGTGAGGCATCCACATCAACCCCGCTCCACTGCAGCTGTTGGGTCACTCCGGGTTGGAGCGCGACTGGCGGGTTTGCCTGTGCGTTAGCGCCCATATCCAGGCAGGCGGTTGCAACGATCACGGCTATGCATAATTTCGATCTATTCACTGTTTCCCTCAATTCCAATCAACTGTCCGGCGGATTCTAGCGGATGTTCGATCACCGCCCAGAATAGAATGTTGGACCGAGACATCGCTTGGGCCGGGAAATTCAGGAAGCCGGCTTGATTGGCGTCGGGAATAAACCTGTTGCCCACCGGCTTTCTGTTAGTAGTCTGTCAAAAGAATTTCAGGAGTATCGCCGTGTCATTGCTGCGCCGCCACATTCTGAGCGTCGTTTTCGCATCGCTGTTTACTACCCCCGGCATCGCTTGGGCCGCCTCCGATGCAGGGGAATCAACTTCTTCCGCTCCGACGCCGCAGATCTTTGCTCCGGGCGTGGTCTCCGGCCCGGCGAACGACGGGTCGCCGGCGTTTTCTCCGGATGGCAACACGATCTTTTTTACGCGCAGTGCCGCGAACTGGTCGGCGATTGTCGAGTCACATAAGATCAATGGACAATGGTCCCACCCTGCTCTGACGCCTTTCTCAGGCGAATGGTCCGACACTTCCCCGGCGATTTCACCTGATGGGACCTACCTGATATTTGAATCCAAGCGTCCCAAACTATCACCGGAGTCTCAGCCGGAACAAGGTGAATCCGTTCCCGGCGTCGTGTCCAACCTTTGGCGTGTCGATCGCATGGGCGATGGCTGGAGCAAGTCTACCCGGCTACCGGACACCGTGAACCTTGTTGGCCAATCGATCGGGAAACCAAGTGTTGTCGCCGATGGAACAATCTACATTGTGGCTATCGATACGAAAGGGGGGAAGCGTCTTTATTCTTCCCGTTACTTGAACGGCGCCTACCAGCAGGCACAACCCCTCTCATTCAGCGACTGCACAACCCTCGATGTCGATCCGGAGATTTCGCCGGACGGCTCGTTCCTGGTCTTCTGCAGCGCCGGCCGATTGCCTGGCGACAAGAAAGATCATCTATTTATGGTGCACAAAACAGGAGATGGGTGGGGACCCGTACTCCCCATCCGTTACGCCGGCGACGATACAAACGGCTACAGTGCAGATGACGAACCGCATCTGGGCACCGATCATCGCACCCTCTACTTCAGCAGCGACCGCTCTGTGCCAACACATCTCCCTCGCTCGCGCAAGCAGGCACAACAGGACTTTGAACGCATGGAGAGTTGGGGCTACTTCACCGACTACACCAACGTCTGGTCGATCCCGCTCACGGCCCGGCTGGATGGCAATTCCAACGATCATGGAAAAGCCAGCTCTGCCGAGTAGTTCCATGAGACAGCGAAGGCCATAGGCGCCTCCTCAACTGCATTTTGTTTGAAGATGCGCTCTGGGGATTCGGGTTATGTTGACGAACATCCCCACTTCGCTTCTTCGACTTCAGTCTCTAGCGAGCCGCCATGAATTGTCCAAGTGGGAATCATCTGGTCGAGTCCTATGGTTTCTGCCATGGCATCCATCATGCGCCGAAAGCAGGACTGCAATTGTTGAGTATTTGTGCAGTACATCACTCGTATGACATCGTCATACTCAGTGGAAGCTACCGGATCGATCCCCGAAACTGGGATCAGCCCCAGGCGCGACAGCATTTGATACTGTTTGTCCCGGCTTCCTGCGGAAAGGATCGCGACACCATTTTCATTGCCCGATTGGTTCAGGAGCGCGAATGCCAGCGCTCCGGCGCCGGCTGCGAGTTGCGCGGCAATCCCCGGCGCGAGACTACCTGATATTCGGAGCGCCGGATCGACCACCCATCTTCCAATTTCAATCGCATTGTTGCGATACCTTCCCATGACGCGCAACATTCGCGAGAATCGAGCCTCGCCCAGCAGCAACTCCGTCAGGCATGGGGGGCCTTCCACGGCCAGGAGGTAGATTCGCACACAGCCAACAAGACTGTCACCGGCGTATGCAAGTAAGTGCCATGCATGCAGATCAATCGGGTCGGAGTCCGAATAACGCCCTTCACTAGTTCTGAAGTGCGGCCTTCTACCGTTTCCAAAAAGAACGGCCCCGCGCAGCGATCTTACCTTGTCTATCCATTCCGGACATGACCCGCCTGCGCCGCAGGTCGAATCCAGGGGAGGACGGTGCAATTGCCACGATAAGAACTCAGAGCGTCTTTCCGAATGAGGCCTGGAAAACCGGCAGTGGTTTTCGGCAAGCTCGACGCAATCGGTGAGGAATTGCGCGTAGGCATCCAGAGCAGCACCGCCTGCGGCAACGAGAGAGGGGAGACTTTCGGGAAGAAGTTCGATAAACTTTGACAATTGTTGTGCGTTGAAATGTGTATGCCCGATATCCAAATCGATGTGCTCGATCACAAAGCTTATGCTGGAAAGAATCTCCGGTCCGAATATTTCCAAGCATCGGGCCACAAATAATCCGCCATAACTTAGGGGAAGTTGTTCGATCTCGTACTCAATCGCAATCTGTGCATACGGCGTTTCACCCGCAATGTTCTCCTCGTGAACCAGGCAATAGCGGCTCGCTCCATAACTGGGGACCGTGCGGAGCAGTTCATCGGCATCGACTGCAGGTGTGTGTCGCGAGTTCCAGTGACCTGCCAGCGATCGAAGATCGGCAATCATCATCAGGTGATGACCGGCCTCGGCCTTGGCATGTCGAGTCAATGCCTCTGAAAGGTCTATGAGCCCAATGGCTGCGCAACGAGACGCTGCGCGGCGAATCCAACTCTCCACGGGTTCCGTCATCTGTGCTCCAATGGCAGAGAAATAGAGTAGAAAGGATTCGAGCAAACGTGGATCGTTGTTAGACCGGATGACGTTGAGGCCAGGACTGGCCTCAAACCTCTCCCTCGCTGGTTTCAGGAGCTGGTTGTACCTTTCCAAAGATGGTGTCGAATTCATGTTGAGTGCCCTCCCTGGTTGGGTTGCTCTGAGTCGTCGTTACCTCGTTTAGAACTCTTGCCAAACGAGTGCGACAGCATTTGGACTGATATGTTCGACAAAGTTTTCGCGAGGACGGATAACCTGGCATGAAACAGAAGTCAGTGTTGGCACTCGATCCTGAACAAGCTGAAAAGGCGGTTCCAGGCGTTGAGTAACGCTTCTGCATCTTTCGTGGCTACTACAAGACTTTGCACTTTGACTCACCCTCCTGGTGCACGAGAACGAGTTTTCCCGGAGATTTTGGCCTCGGGTATCGGTTCCGGCTCACCTTTGATAGCGGTCTACGATGACCACTCCAATCGGGATGAAATTCGACACTCTAACGGCGTGTCGAATTCCATCGGACTATCCAACTGCCTACCTTCCTCCGCGACTGGCTGAAGCAGGAACGCCTCCATTGGCTTTCGCCAAAGCCTCGTTAACGCTCGAATCGAGTACGTGGATTCGGAAAACGGTTGCTTGTGTCTGAATGCTGCTGAGGAAGTAGTGGTCTCCAACTTTGTTGAAACTCAACTCCGGCTTGTCGGTCACAACGTTGTCGCCCACATAAGGGAGAACAAACATTGAGGTACCGTGGTCTCGGCTACTTATCACCAAAGTGCTCGATTTATCAGCCGACAAATTGCGCACGGTGTAAGTTCCCGCCGGAAGTACTTTTGCGCCAACAACAAACTCGAATGGCACGGTTACAATGTCAGCTGTTTCAGCCTCCGCCTTGACAGCTCCAGCGAGCCCAAGTAAGAGGATGATTGCGACTAAGGTTTTTGAATACTGTTTCATAAATTCTCCTTTGAACGTTTGAGTTATCGTTGCTGACCTATTGGGCGCTCGATGTATAAGTAACAACAAGCAGCCATCTCAACAATCATTCTCATACCGTCACTTATAAGAACTAAGCAGAAGAAACTTTATTCCGATGCGTTAAGTTTGTTCTGAAATAAAACGAAGGACTTGGCTTAAGTGTCTTTTCGACGACGACTCAATGAGGCGGTTGATGGCTCGTGAAGCAGGCTATAAACCAGGTTTGCAATACTCGTCAAACGGGTTAAATGTGCAGTTTTGCGAGGTTTCAGGTGGAGGATGCTTCCTCAACATGGACTCGCAGAAGTTGCGGGCATCGACCGAGATCAACGAGTGAAAGGCATTCGGTCAATCGCAATGAATGCGACCGGACGTTCGAGACCGAAGAGCTGTATTTGCAGCATGCCTCTCAATTCCAGAATCGACTTCTGTCGGAGTGTATAACCACAAGGTGGTTCACTTATTTCCCGTCTGTTAAGTTACAACGGTCATCCGTCTCATAAGGCGCAAGAACGGTGCCTGAAGACCAAGCTATATTCGACTAATTGCGCAGTTGTTATCAGAATGCATTTCTCCTGTAACTACTCTCGTCCTCGTTGCGCGAAGCAAACGACCTGCTTATCGACGTCCGGTAACGCCGTTTCGAAATCCTCGTTGCCTGTGCTCAATACCGCACCTGTTGACGCCTATTGCTCCATTCTCAATCGCTTCTTTAACATAACTTCCGGTAACTCGATTGCGAGGGTATCTGAATGACAGCTCCAGCCTAAAGCACAGAACTACCCCCAGAAATCTCTTTAATGAGGACAAGATGGAGCGACGGCGAAAGAGCAATGCTTTTCGCCATCGCCATAGGTGTTTCGTGGAGGTTAGAAGTGCGCCTTGAGCGCGAATTGATACTCGCGCGGCGTGTAATTCGGATCGGTTTGCGACACCGTTCCGAAAGCGGGGTTTCCGAAGCTTGCTGCACTGCTGCCGTTTCCGATGTAGAAGTTTGGCGTGTTGGAGATATTAAAAGCCTCCGCCCGGAATTGGACTTTCACCCGTTCGGTAACAGGAAAGTCCTTGAAGATGGAAAGATCGACGTGCCGGAAATCGGGTCCGAACAATGAGTTTCGTTGGGTGGTTCCGATTGTTCCGAGTGCTTGAGGAGCAAAGGAGGTTGTATCGAAGAATTCGGTCAAGGTCTTGTTGCTGAGACGAGCGTCCTTGATCTGATCGGGACGGTCCTGCCCTCCGCTGTTGAGTGGAGTGGCACGATTGTTGTAGCCGTGTTGCTGACCATCGCTCTCGACAGGGTTATCAGCGCCGCTACCCGTTTCAGTAATTGTGAAGGGCTTGCCACTCTGCCATGCCGTGATGGCATTTGCCTGCCAACCTGCCAGGGCGAGTTTCCTGAGTCCAGTGAAATTCTTTCCGTACTGCAATTCGTAATTGAGCGAGAGAGCAAAGCGATTTTGGATGTCGTTTTCCGCAACGCCGTACTCGATTTGGCGGATGTGGGTCGGGTCTGCGTTGCTCCAGCCCTGGCTACCACCTTGCTGGGAGAAACCGGTAATGTCACTCAACCCCTTTCCCCACGTGTAATTGGCATCGAAAGCAAGCCCCTTGGTAAAGCGACGCTGAAACGATGTCTGTAGTGCGTTGTAATTTGAGACGCCCTCGCTTTGAATGAAGCTAACGCCTGACAAATTGGGAAGCTGGGCATTCAAGGGACGTGCCGCCCCAGCGGGATCGGTGATGGGATTGAACGGAGCAGGCTGGTTGATGTTGTTGATCGACTCGGGAAGGTGCTGGCCGATGTTGCCGACATATCCGATGGTGAAGACGTTGGCGCCCACCTGCTGCTCGATCTGCAGATTGAATTGCTGAATGAGCGCCGACCGGAAATTTGGGGCTTCCGCTACGAACGACAGGGCCGGAATGTTCGCCAGATTGGAAATATTTGGCGCCGAAGGAGTTGGCAATCCCTGGTCAAGAGCAGTTGGCGCACCTGCTACCGTCGCGCAGCTTGGATTTTGTGAAGCAGGATTGATTCCCTGGCTCTGCTCAAGCTGAATAGCGAGACTGGACTGGCAGTTCGGGCTGAAGACAGACGTAAATGGAGCATTCTTCAGGTCGGCGTTGGAGGTATAGTTGCCTGGGAAGAAGCTGAGCCCGTACCCTCCACGCAGAACGGTGGCGGGCGTCAGAGAAAAAGAGAAACCAACACGCGGAGCAAAGTTGGAGTAGTCGGTTGGAATGCCTGCGTGCCCGTCGATCCCATTCACATTTGCCACCTCGAGTGCGTTTGTAACATTCGCGGCAGTGGACGCAAGAGCTTGGGGAAAGTTGAAGTTTGAAATCCGGTTGTGCGCTTCTGTGAATGGGGTAAAGACATCGTAGCGAAATCCGCCGATGATCGTCAGCTTCGGGTTTAACTTCCAGCTGTCCTGTATGAAGCCGTTCGGTTCGTAGCTGCGGTAATCAGGCGGGAACAGATTGAAGTTGCGGGTATCGTTCTGGAACGCCCCAACCAAGGTCGAGGCAAGCTGATTGTCCTGCTGTGTGGTTAGATTCGCATTGCTATCCGAGGCAAGACCGAAGCCATACGCACCTGCCGCGGAAGCACTTTGCACGTTCCGGGCCTGTCTGCGTAGGAAGCTTCCACCCGCTTTTATGGTGTGATTTCTTTTGGTCCAGCTGATCGTAGCCGAGTACTGGAAAGTATTGTCTATATCCTGAAGGGGAACAAACGCGCCGTCGCCGATATCCGCGAAGGGGCCCACCGAGACCGGTGTCAGGGAATTTGCAAACGGGCTGAAGGCTGTCTGACTGGCCGGAAAGCCCACGGTTGCATCGGCATTTGTACCAAAATTCAGTGGGAGAGAGAGATTATTGATGCGAGTGTACGCCGCTCTCAGGTCGAGCAGCAGGCTGGGAGAAAAGATGTGAGTGTAACCCGTGGCATATTGCTGGGCCGCATCGGAGGCAGGACCATCAAAGTTGAACCGCCCTCCGCTGATTTGAAGACCATTCACAGTTCCCAAATTAGGCGGTGTGAAAGTGCTGACGTTGTTATAGGAAAAGCGTGCGAAGAGCAAGTTACGGTCGTCGAGTTTGTAGTCGACGCGAGCGTCGTATGTATTGCTGAATTGCGTCTTGTTGGGACTGATGGTGTAGTTGTTTGCCAACTGACCTACCCCGCCGGTATTGGGCGCGGGAAAAAGCTTCAGGTAGTTCAATGCGACCGGATCGATAGGCAGACCTGCCGTACCATTTCCCGTTGACAGCAATGCCTGCGGGCTGTCCCCGCCAATGCTGTTGATGTCATCGTACTCCGCGAGTGTCGGCACAGTTGAGATGTCAGTGACACCTGAAACCACGCGTAATCCTTCGTAATCAAAGAAGAAGAAGGTCTTGTTTTTGAAGATGGGTCCGCCGACGCTGCCGCCATACTGGTTCTGGCGAAGCTCGGGCTTGGCTCCTGTCGTTTGGAAAACGTTGCGGGCATCGAAGATATCGTTGCGGAAAAACTCGTACGCGCTTCCGTGAAAATCATTTGTGCCGGAGCGCGTGACAATGTTCATTACTCCGCCTGCCGTGCGGCCAGCCTCCGGCGCATAGCTGTTGGTCTGAACTGTGATCTCCTGAATCCCCTCAACGTTCGGCTTGACGCCGATCGTCCCGATGATGCGTTCGTTGTCGTCAACTCCATCAACTACCCAATTGTTCAGCGTATCGTCCTGTCCATTGACGGAAATACCTGCAGCGTTGCTCCTGCGGTCGTCCGGACGTCCCCCGCTGCTGAGCCCGTTGCCTGGTCCTTCGTTGGCCCCGGGAACCAGCTGAACGAGCTGAACGAAGTTACGGCCGTTCAGCGGCAGATCCTGCACGGCCATCGCCGTCACATTTGAACTTACCGTTGCGCTGTCAGCCTGCAACAGCGGAGTGCTTGCTGTTACTTCAATGACGGTTGACTCCGAGCCGAGCACGAGGTGAGCGTCGGAACGTGCGCGGTCGCCCGCTTCAACCGCCAGGTCTTTGGTGATAGATGCCTGAAAACCATTGGCCTTGACGGTAATTGAGTAATGACCGACAGGCAGAAGCGTAAAGCTGTAGTCGCCCGTGGCATTTGACTGGGCAACACGAGATTCGTTTGTTCCTAGGTTCACAAGAGTGATGTTGGCATTGGGAATCACTGCGCCAGTAGCGTCGCTAACCGTTCCGAGAATATCCGCGGTCGTGAGCTGCGCGAAAGCTGTCGACGCAAGTGATAGCAACAGCAACAGAAGGACAATTGGGGGCTTGAAAGTTTCAGAGAGGACTTGACCGCACTGGCTAAGGCGTTGTGTTGCCGATTTTGTTTGATTGTTCATCATTTTCATCTCCGCTGTAGGGTTCGATTGAACGTTCGATTGATGAGCACCGCTGCCTGCAAAGAACGTTTCAGGTCGCGGAACGGCCTCGTGTGTGAATGAGTTAGTTTGCAGTGATCACTCTCTTGTATGACTTGCTGTGGCGAACCTTCGCTCCGCTCTTCAAAATTGGCGCCAGAATGGATATCTCGAGATCTCCATGCGTCACGCAGCGGCTCAGTTGTCGGCGGAACTGGGACTTCCCATTTGAGATCCATCATGAAAGACGAGTTAGGTTTACGCGTCCACACGAAACATAAACTGAGCAATGCTTTATTTATTCCGCGAAAGAATTAATAGACCTGTAGATGAATAACTGTAGGCCAAACTTCAGTCAGCGTATCAATCGGTATTCGTCTACCCCCGCCCTCCCGGACATTCAAAGTAGATGGAAAGAATGATCAATAAACTTATATCATTGGAGTTTTGTAACTTTCGATCATTAGATAACATTCAAATGACAAACCACTGACAACTTCGTTCGGTTTTATATCTATATTCCTGTTAGTTTCTCGTGGTTACGAAATACTCACTTTCACACGAGTCAGAGCAGGCAGAACAAACATGGAAAATCCGGTGAATAACACGAAGCGTTCAGTGGATCGCCGCTCCTTTATGAGGAGCGGCCTACTGGCAGGTGGCGCAGCTACAGTGGGCGCCGGTTTATTAGCAAACGCAACCTCTGTCCGCGCGCAGGATGGCAGACTCGATGCGGGAGACGTTGCGATCCTTCGCTTCCTTGCGGCGGCGGAACTCATTGAAACCGACTTGTGGACGCAATATGCGGAACTCGGCGGTATCGGTGACAATCCGCCCGACGAAGTGGATCCCAGCCAGACTATGAATCCTTATCAGGCCGCGTTCTCAAATCTCGATGGAGATGGCCCGCAATATATCACTAGCAACACGATCGACGAGTTGAGCCACGCTACGTTCCTCAACGCATATCTGGAGTCCAAGGGTGCTGATCCGGTCAATTTCGACGAGTTTCGCATTCTTCAAGGCAGCCAGGCAACCGGAGCGCAGGACATTGGCCGGCTCACGAATCTCATGCACTTGAACGTCGACACCAGTTGGTTCGTTCGCTATCGCAGTGCCACCAATCCCGACTTCGGAGCCACATTTCCTCAGGCGATCACCATCAAGAATCGGACTGCAATTCCCATCACGGACGCCGATTTCAACAACGCCAACCACATTCAGGTAATCGCAAACACGGCGGCCTTCCACTTCGGGTACATCGAACAGGGCGGCTCAAGTCTCTACGCTGCAATGAACCAGAAAGCAAAGCATCCGGAGGTCGTTCAGATAACTCTCGGCATAGGTGGAGACGAAGTCGCGCATTTCCTGGAATGGGTCGATTTTGCGGGCAACGGCGTTCAGGCCCCTGTGGCGCCGGTCTCGGATTCAGGTTTGACGTTCCCGGATTTCTTCGCCAAGCCGCCACTGAAACCGAGCACGTTGGTCCAACCCAGCCTGATCTTCCCCGTTCCTTGCGAATTCATCAGCCCCAACCTTCCTCATGTCTCGATCATTCGTCCGCTGACCGACAAGTTTGGCGGCGCCGTGGCCACCATTGCAAGCTTCACTGCCGACGGGCTGTTTGTCGGACAGAGCGAGAAATTCCTTGCGGCGCTGCAGACTCTCGCCGAGGAAGCGGATGCGGCCCACCGCTAACCCGCTTTGCTCATGTGAAAACAGGTCGACTAGTCCCGGGCCTTGGCCCATTGCCAACGGCCCGCGGACTTTGCTTCCGTTCGGATCGCCACAGGAATCATCGATGAAAGTTTCTCAACAGTCAGGAGATCACAAGTCATGAAGAGGACTCTTCAAGTTTTATTGGCAACAGCGCTTCTTGTCCCGTGTGCCGCGTTCTCAGCTGAGGCAGGAAATGCGCTCTCAATCGGAGCAACCGCCCCGGGCTTTACGCTCCCTTCGCAGGATAACTCCCCAATAAGTCTGGCAGACTATAAGGGGAAATGGGTGGTACTCTATTTCTATCCCAAAGACATGACTTCCGGTTGCACTATCGAGGCGCACGGCTTTCAACGTGATCTTGAAAAATATAAGGCAGCTAACGCGGTTGTGATCGGAGTAAGTCTGGACACCGCCGGCAGTCACAAGAGTTTTTGTGACAAAGAGAGCCTGACCTTCAGGCTACTTGCAGATCCCGAGCACAAGGTGGTGGATGCCTATGGAGTGCAAGTGAAATCGTATGGGACGATAACATTCGCTTCCCGGCAGACATATCTCATCAATCCGGAGGGCAAGATCGTCAAGCTTTGGCCAAATGTGGATGGCGATCTTAGGAATCACAGCACCAACGTACTCGCTGCAATTGCAGCAGGCGGCGAGTAATCAGAGGATTCTGTCGGGGACTTGAACAAGGTTAGTGCCCGCAGTTCTTCATTCTGGCAAACTCTTCCACGCGCAAAGGGGCCGTTCAATCCACGCCAGGCTCAGGCGGGATTGGACAGCCCCATTGAATTGGGTCATTGTTTGAATTTCCGGCAGCTATTATTCTCACTGCTCGATGAAACCGATACTACTCTGCTGCGCGTCCTCCTTAACCTTGGCCGACGCGCAGCAGACCTTCAGTTCACCGCGTTCGCTAGGCGCTGCACATTGCTTGGCATCTGACTTAATGCGACCTCTTCATCTCAGTTAGTTCTGCTCTGTTGCCTCAGAAAAGCAATCAGATCCCTGCGCTCCTCGGCCTTCGGAACACTGAAGCTCATGTTGTTATCCGGGATCATCATATCCGGGTCGCTCAGCCACTTCTCAATGGTTGCGTCCGTCCAGGTCATATGCGAATTCTTCAGCCCTTTTGAATAGGCGAATCCCGCAATGCTGCCAGCCTTTCGACCATACACCCCGGACAGTCTTGGCCCTTCCCGATCAGCGTTCAGTGCGTGACAACCGGTGCAGCGCTTTTCAAATACCGCTTTTCCGTGAGCCGGGTCTCCGGGTCCGGCAAGAGCAGCCTCGCTGCCACCCGAGGGCTGCCCAAGGGCTGAAAGCGCCTGCACATCGGCCTTGGAGAGCTTGGCGTCCCAGTGCAGCACCAGATACTGCGCTGGAGGCATGTCACCGCTCTTTGCCTCTTGAACAATCTTGGCGGCCCACACCTGCTGTGTCTCAGCCGGTGTGTTCTTCCATTGCGAAAGGTTCATATGTTTGCGTGCGTCAATGATGTCCCTCTCGATCAGCCACGAGCCCGGCGCGACCCGCGCATAGATCGGCCATCGCGTCTCGCTTGAGTGGCAGTCCGCGCACTTGGCTAACAATACTGCTCTGGCACCGGTGGACATATTCGCATCCTGCAGCAGCGTGCCGAGCCCCTTGGGAGACTCGACACGCGGATTTCCGAACGGATGCACATACCCCAGTCCAACCAATCCGGCTGCGGTCAACGCTGCAGCGATCAACCAACGCATTACGCATTCTCCGCGAGCGTGGAGTCGACAACAGCAAGATGACTGTGCCCATGCACAACCTTGACGTTGGTGACTCCGAGAACGCTTTGCAGTTTGCCCGCCGGAACTACCATGGGTCCAGGATTTGGCGCCGCACCGGGAGCAGGTTGCGGGAACGCGGTAGCCATCGCCGTGTGGAAGGCAACATTGCCTTCGACCTTTTGAACAACCTGATGGATGTGGCCATTTAGCACAGTTACAGAGCCAAAAGGCTTCAGCATCGCCAGAGCTTGCTCGCCATCCTTGGTTCCCCAGCCCCACTTTTCATAAACCATCCAAAGCGGGATATGCGCAAAGATCACGATTGGCGTCGAATGACTCTGGCCAGCCAAATCGGACTTCAACCAGTTGAGCTGGTCGGGGCCCATATTACCCATCGCATCAACCTGCACGCAGTTGTTCAGGCCCACGAAATGAACACCCTTGTGGGTAAAGCTGTACCAGCCGCTACCCCGCGTGCCCTTGCCGAAGCGATCCTTGTATTGCGAGCCATCGTCAATAAAATCGTGCTCACCAGGAACATAGAAGGCCTGGTCAATCTTCGCGCCCTTTATCACTTGCGATGCCGTGTCGAACTCGGCAGCCTTCGAATTCTGCGTAATATCTCCCGTGTGGATCATGAAATCCGGTGCCTTCATGCCACCGGGAACCATATTGATCTTGTCGATCGCCTTGGTCAAAGTGCCCGTTACATCCGGGTTTGCTCCCTTGTTAAATCCGATGTGGCTATCGCTGATCTGCACGAAGCTGAAGTCTTGTACCTTGCCGGCGGAAGCGCCATGACCTTGCATCGTTTGTGCTAGTAGCCGTGATGCGGGTACGCCGCCCGCCATGGTCCACAAAAGCCCAGTGCCGGCCCATGCCATACACCCCAAAAAGTTTCGCCGATCGATGCCGTCACCTGCGGAAGGGTGAGATTCCTGGCCCTCTTGCGCGACTTCGTCTTCCTTTATTCGATTCATTGAATGCTCCATTATTTGATTTGCCAACGATGTACAGAACCCGTGAGGCGAGCTTTTATTCCAGAGAATTTGGAGAACTCATGGAATAATCCGCCTGCAATTCGGTTTAGGGTAGTGATGTTCAACCGCCAATCCCGGCCCGCTGCATCGCTCGAATCGCGAGACGTCACGAAGAAAGAGGCACTCCATATCGCGCCGTCCATCGCCTCCCGCAACGCCGCCTTTGAAGATTTGGCGCTCCCGCTCTTCCCTTCCCTTTACAGCCACGCATTCTGGCTCGTGCGCAATAGGGTCGAGGCAGAAGACCTGGTTCAGGAGGCCCTCACTAAGGCTCTGCGCGCCTTCGACTCATTTAAGCCTTCCACCAACTTCAAAGCCTGGATCTTCCGCATCCTGCGTAACACTTTCTTCACTTCGTGCACCGGCATCGCGGCTTCTCGAACAATCTTCATCGAGGACCATCCGGACGTGCTCCATACCCACGACGCTGGTCCGACCCCAGAAGAAACTCTCATTCGCCTGGACAATCAGGTGGCAATCGTTACCGCGCTCGGCCAGCTTCAGCCGCTACTGAGAGAAGTACTCTTGCTCTGCGATGTTGAAGAGATGAAGTACAAGGACATCGCTCTCATTCTCGATGTACCCATTGGCACTGTTATGTCCCGAATTTCGCGTGCGCGGCAAGCGCTTCGCCAACTCATCCAACCCGAATTCAGGAAATAGCTATGACGCAAACAATCCACGCCGCCGAACATCTCGATTCAGACACGCTCTGCGCCTTCATTGACGACGAGTTGGCAACCATGAATCAGCAAAAAATTCAGGTACATTTGACGAACTGTCATCCATGCGCGCTTCGTGCTCTTTCGGTCTCGCAACTCAAGACAGCGATTGCCCAGGTTGGACTAAGACTCATTCCCGACGCGCTCGACCCCTCCGAGGGAAGTCAAAACTCGAAAAATGATTTGTCTCAATCTGACCCCCAGCGAGGGTTATTTGTAGCGCTGACACAAATTCAGCCACCGTTCCGCGAGCCTTTGCTTCTAAGCGACGTCGCAGCGGTCAAATATCACGATATCGGTGCTATCCTCGATATTCCCGTCGACACCGCGGTGTCTCGTATTTCGACAGCACGTGACGCCATTCGTCAAATCCTGCAACAGCAATTTGGGGAACTCCAATGATTGAAACTTCCCAACATCCTGGTCCGGATACAATCAACGCCTACGTCGACGGCGAGCTTCCAGCTGATGAGGAGCGAAATGCTCAACAGCACCTGGTAGCCTGCCATTCCTGTGCCCTCCGCGTCCTTTCGGCCATGCAACTGAAAGCGGCGACTGCGCGGGCTGGTCATTGTTTTGCGCCGACATCCGAAGTGGTGGCTCGCTTGACTGCCCGGCTTCATGCGGAACCAGGCCCGGTGGCGCGTATTCATTCCATTCGTCCAGGCGCTTGGGGAGCCTTAGCGGCAGCTCTTGTGCTGGCTGTATCCCTCCTGGGCTGGAACCAGTTTCGCCACTCCAACACGTTAGCCGCAGAATTGCTGGATCAACACCTCGCCGTCCTGTCCGTCGATGCGGCACCGCAGGTCATTTCCTCGGATCGTCACACCGTCAAACCATGGTTTCAGGGTCGTCTTCCGTTCAGCTTCAATCTCCCTGAACCCGGTGCGTTTCCTCCGGACACTACCCTCAAAGGGGCTAACCTTGCCTATTTCGACGGGCAGCCCGCGGCGCTGCTCATATTTACTATCCACAAGCACCAGGTCTCCGTCTTGTTGAGCCAGCAGCCAAGCGAACTCGCCCTTTCGGAGATTCCGAAAGCTCGTGCAGGATTCACCATCCATTCGGCCACTGCGTCTCACTTGCACATCATTGGCGTAAGCGATGTGAATCCAGCCGAGCTTGATCTCCTCATCGCTGCGCTGGCTCGGGTACAGGGGTGATCTCGCGACCCTCAACACATGTGTCTCACCGGTTGAGACCTGCTTAAGTCGTTAACCGACTACAGGTCAATCAGCGCGCTCGGCCTGGAACCCTCGCCTTCAAATTGAGACTGTTGTTTTGTCGCGAATACGCTGATATCATATCGCTCCAAAAAATAGTTCAAAGGGTTCGAATAAAAGCTGCGTCGGCGGGTTATCAATTACAGCCTGCGAGTTCGGATCTGAGAGCATCAGACGTCTTCCTGACTCGACCGCGCAACAAGAGGCAGCGATTGCATCTTGACTGGAGACAAGCATGAGAAACAGCTTAGTGTTCGACGCCTTAGAGCACATCAACAATCGTTATGAGCTTTGCCACGTGGCGGCGAAAGCTACACGGAAGTTGCACAAGCCCCGCACCCGTTTGCAGGATACGACCAACGATGTCCTGGTCCTTCTCACAAATCCACACAATTCAAAGCATCATCACAGCGACTTTCGTTCCTCGTAGGTTTGGTTCTTACAGTTGACTGAAGCACCGGTGAAAGGAAGTTTTTGGCCCCGCTCGGGCGCGCCTCTTACCGCCGAGGAAATACCGGGCGTGAATCCAGGACTCTACCGCGAAGGATAGCCCTTTGACAAATGGAGGATCATTCGGAGACATAACGGACCCTCTGAACCTTTAATGTGAATGGTATGGCGACTCGCGTTGGAGGGAATGCGTCCGATCTCGGATCGTATTCACTGCAAGATGAAATTGCCTCAAGAGGCTACTTACTCATTCGAGACCTATTGCCCAGCACGCTCTCAGTCAGGTCCTCAGGGACATAATGCGCATCCTTTACTCGGCGGGCTGGCTGGTACGTGATGATGACCCGCTTGAACGGATGGCCGATCACGGTGCGGCGTGCGGAGATCCAGACCCCTCCTTCAAGCGGACCTATCAGTCAGTCTTAAATCTGGAATCGTTTCACGCCCTGCCGCACCATCCCGCCTTGAAACAGGTGATGAGGAGGTTCATTGGAGAGAATATCCTGATCCATCCAAAACCGATTGGACGGTTGATCTTCCCTCGATGCGAACGTCTTGTGAATCGTGCGTATCAGGACTTCCGATTTATGGATGAAGAACTTGAGTGCTTCACCGCCTGGATTCCCCTTCACGACTGCCCAACGCGATTGGGTCCTTGCAGATTCTGGAGGGCTCTCACCGGCGAAGGCAGGACCCTCGAAAGTCTTGTATCACGCTCTCCGCAACGCCATCCGCCAATTCACTCCCGATCACGCCGCAGCATGGTTCAGAACATGCCAAATTTGGCTACAGATACCATGATATTGCTCTAATGAGCTTCTTCCCCAAGAACTAGAAGCCCTCGCTACGCACCTCGGTGAACC
>Ga0182030_10005706_pt1 | contig 26365 bp, 26 predicted proteins | sample 812S3MmetaG_FD_121299 | JGI IMG/M metagenome (GOLD analysis project Ga0182030, IMG submission 121299) | Permafrost microbial communities from Stordalen Mire, Sweden - 812S3M metaG (Illumina Assembly) | ecosystem: Environmental > Terrestrial > Soil > Wetlands > Permafrost | place: Sweden...
TCCCCTCAGACGGGTCTTCAACCGCAGCCGATAGCGATCAGGACGGGAACTCGGCGAACTTGCCAATCGTGCAGTTAGCCGATTTGAGCGACCAACCGGCAACGGCCGTAGCATTATCGTCAGCGTCAAGTCTCACTGCCGCCAAGACCAGCGCCATCGACCCGGGCATAAGCAATACCGTCCCAGGGGATACTTCCCTGTCCAATTTGATAAGCGTAGCCGGGAGCAACCCGCCGGCACAACCGGCCGGGATCGAGGCAGTCGCCGCATCAACCGTTCCCCTCGCCCCGGCACCGCTGAACTCGGCGGCGACGGCCGGAGCGAACCGAGCTGTGGCCTTGCGAATCAGCCGCGCTATTGCTTCAGGTGAAGATACTCTGACAATCGATTTGCATCCCGCTGAGTTGGGCCATGTTGCCGTAAAGCTGGCGTTTCATGGCAATAGTGTCGATGTACAGATGGTTGTCGGCCGCCAGGAAACATTTCAGGCGTTCAACCAAGACCGTGCGGCGCTGGAACAACAGTTCAGCCAAGCCGGGATCAATCTCGGCTCCGGTGGCTTGGACTTACGCTACAGCCAAACTCCTACGACGGTCCCCGAACAGACCGGCTTTTCAGGCTCACTTCAATCGGATGACGGGGCGAGCGATCCGCAAGCCCGCACCATTTTCCTAGGCGATAACCTGGTCAATATCATTGCTTGAATCACACGGAAGGCAGTTCTCATGAGTAGCGTTTCAGCGGTATCACAGTCCAGCAGTGCGGCGTCAGTTACGCCGGCCACGACCCAGATCGGAGCGTTGGCAGGTCAGACACAGGAGAATCAATTCCTGACCCTCCTGACGACGGAGCTACAAAATCAGGATCCGACACAGCCGACGGATCCGACACAATTCGTCACTCAGCTCGCCCAGTTCTCGACGGTTGAGCAATTGACCCAGAGCAACACAACCTTGACCTCAATATCGAGCTCCCTCAACGGCATGGCCTTGGGACAGTATTCCGGATTGATCAATAATACAGTTACAGCGACACCATCGACCCTAACCGTACCAACTTCGGGATCGGTTTCGGTACCGCTGACCTACAACATCACGAACGCGGCCCTCACGAACCCCTATATTGCAGTAACAAACGCATCAGGAAATCTGGTTGCCTCCCTGCCCGTCAGCGGCACGACCGGTTCTGTTACGTTCGATGGCACCGATGGGCAAGGCAACACCTTACCGGCTGGTCAGTATAGCGTGGCGTTGGTAGGAACCCCCGCCGGCCAAACATCGGGATCGACAAGCTCCGCTGGAACTTTGACCACGACCGACGTGGTGGCCAGCGTTACGCAAGGCGCAACCGGCAGTTGGAATCTGCAACTGCAAAACGGACAGACCGTTGCCGCAAACGGCGTAACGTCAGCAAATTAAGAGATGGTAGCCGGCGCGCGCTGAGCGCGCCGGCCCTATATATTCAGCCGTAAAGCAGGCGGGTAATGAGCACATCGCGAATCCCGTCAGGATTTATTTTCTGAAGCGCATCCGCCAAAGAGGCCTTGAGGATCACAGGATCCGTCTCGCCGGGGGTCAGCGAGCCGTGATCGGCCAGCGCCATCAAACGACGTGTTAGGGCTTCCTTCAGGCGCGGGACCACATCTTTTATGGCATTGGCCATTTCGGGAGCCACTTCCAGGGTCACACCGACAACGATAAATCCGAATTGGGCATCTTTATCGTGGAGGTTCACCGTAAACTCACCCAGCACCACGAAAACCGGCTTGGGTGGACCGGGTGTCTCCTCTTCAGCACTCGCCGGTCCAGCGTACTGGCCGATTGGCAGCACTGAGATGGCGCAGAACAGGAGGAGCTGGCGGCGGCTGAATGGTGACATGGCTTATATCCTTTAAATTTGCGTGAATCCTAGAAGGGTTGAAGGCGGCTCAGAAGATCCTGGCCCCAGGCCGGCCGCTGAATGGTCGATGAGACGCCCCGGCCGCCATATTCAATCCGCGCATCAGCAATTTTTTCCGATGGAATTGTATTGTCCGAGCGAACGTCTTCGGGTCTGACGATGCCGCGTAACTGCAGTTGCCGCATCTCGTTGTTTAGTTCGATCTCCTGGCTTCCCGCGATTTCAAAATTGCCGTTCGGCAACTTGGCGACAACTGTCGCAGCGACGTTAACGACGATGCTCTCGGTGCGCTTGATGTCGCCTTGGCCGACACTGCTGCTCGCACCGGTCGTATTGATATTCGGGTCGAATCCGGGGATCGCATGTCCTAAAAGCGTTGGCAGACCGAGAAAATTCGATATCGTCATATTGTTGGAATTCGTGCGCGCCAGGTTGGTCTGGTTGGCGAACTCGGCCTGCTCTTGCAGATTGACTGCCACGGTCAGCAAATCGCCTACGGCGCGCGCGCGGGGATCTCGAAAAAACGTCTTGGACCCGGGACGCCACAACGCGCCGCGTGAAGCCGGAGGCAGCGGATCGACATTGGCGGCCACAATCGGCTGACTTGCACGAGATGTGACAGGAATATTATCGATACTGCCGGGAGCGCTCAAATTCGGTGGCTTTTGGAACGAATCCCAAGTGTCGCACCCGGCAAGAGGAAGCGTCCCTCCCAAAAGCCATAGAGTGACCAAGCCAATCCGTTTCATGGCTCACTCCTGACTTCGACAGTCCCGTCGGCAGTGACGGTGCCGCGGACCATTCTGGACGTCGTTGGATTGAGGACGCGGATCTGATCGCCGACTGCACCTGGATCCATCGCGTTGCCCTGCATGATCAAAATCAGCGAGCCGGATTCCCAATGGACCTCGACAGGCATATTCACCTTCACCAGCGTGGGTGATCCGACGTCGCGAGATCCGATGGAATGGCCGAGATATATCCGGCGCTTTACCTCAAGACCGGCCAGCTGACGGGTTGGCGGCAGCGCATCGGGTACCGGCCGGTCCATGGGCTGAGCATCCATATCGCCACTCTGCAAAATGTCTCCCGGCATCAGGTTATGGGTCGCGACCCAAGCATCCTCCGCCACCGCCCGGGGACCGACTAAACAGACAAAGAGAGATCCAATGGCCGCATTTCGCATCATTATAAACATGGTTCAACGCACCTGATTTGTTGTCTGCAGCATCTCATCGGCGGCCTGAATGACCTTGCTGTTGAGCTCGTAGGCCCGTTGTGCCTGAATCAGTGACGTCATTTCCGTGACGACATTCACATTCGATGACTCAAGATAGCCTTGCTGGATCGCACCAAACCCGGGGTCATTCGGTAGACCACGGACCGCGTCGCCCGAGGCATCGGTCTTCTCAAAATTATTTCCACCCAGGGCCGAAAGTCCTGCCTCGTTGGAGAACTGATAAAGCTGAAGCTGGCCTACAGTATTCTGCTTGCCGCTCGGCAGTGTTTCGATCACTTGCCCTGCTGGGTTGATCGTTACTGACGTCGCTGTCGGGTCCACGGTGATCGATGGTTCGACCGGGTATCCTTCGCTGGTGACGATCTGACCTGTCGAGGAATAATTGAAACTCCCGTCACGCGTATAGGCGATATCGCCGCTCGGCATCTGTATTCCGAAGTAGCCCCGCCCGTTGATTGCCACATTCAAAGGGTTATCGGTTTCTGTGAGGCTCCCTTGCGTCAGAACCCGGGTAATGCCCGAGGATCGGACACCGAGGCCGACCTGAGAACCTGTCGGCAGGGTGGTGCCCTGCTCGGACGACGCTGTGCCGACACGAGACGAGGATTGGTACAAAAGATCCTGAAACTCCGCGATACTTCGCTTGAATCCCGTCGTGCTGACATTGGCGATATTGTTCGAGATGACCTCAACATTGGTCTGTTGGGCCTGCATGCCTGTGGCGGCTATACTCAGTGCGCGCATCATGAGCGTTCTGCTCCTCTAAACATGGTTAAATTCAAGCCGACTGACCGAGAGTCTGGATCATTTTCTGTTGTCGGTCGTTGTCATCACTCATCAATGTCTGAAGCCGATCGTAGGCACGGCTGAGTTCGGTCAGATTGGCTATCTCGCTCACCGGCTGGACCGTCGACCCCTCAAGTCCGCCCTGCACGATACTGGATCCACGGTCGCTGCCGTCTACTGGCTGCATTGCACCCGCCGGAGCCGAAAGCAGGGACCCGCCGGCTTTGCGCAGCGCCAGCTGGTCGGTGGTACGAAACATACCGATCTGACCCACTTGCTGCGACACGCCGTTCACTTTGACTGTGATGTCGCCGTCCGCCAAGATTTGCGGCTGATCGGCATTCGGTGGCACCTGAATGGGCTGACTGTCCGGTCCCAACACCGGTAAGCCGCTCGAACTGAGCAGCGTGCCGTCCTGCCCGAGATGCAGCTGGCCATCACGCGTGTAGAGCGTTTCGCTACCGGACGAGACCGCCAGATAGCCATCACCTTTGATCGCGACGTCCCAGGAATTTCCGGTCAGCGAAATCTCGCCGTCCTTGCGATCGATATAAGTCGCACGATCTTGAACGAACGACACCGCCCCCCCCGGAACCGCCAGTTTTTCAACATAGCTCTGAAACAGCTGGTGATCCGGCTTGTAGCCCGTGGTGTTGGCGTTCGCGACGTTGTTGGCAACGACATCCAATTGCTTCTGCAGCACTACTTGAGCCGACAATGCTACGAACCCGGGGCCTTCCATCGATCAGCCTCCGTTTGCCGTTGGTAACCGACCGGCAGGTGGTAACAGCGCTTCAATTTGGCTTGCTCGGCGAAGAGAATCGCGGATTGCGGGCACCGGTGGCAGCGGGGTGCTCGCCTGCTCGGGAAGCGCGCCGAGGACATGCCCGGCAAGGCCCGAGAATCCTGCCAAATCCTGGGCGGGTTGTTTGCCGCAAAGGGCTAGCGCTAAGGCATACCGGTCGGCGGCTTCAGCATGGACATCTTTTTCCAGCGAAGCGTTGCGCAGCACATCTGCATAAGCGTCCGCTGCGCCGGGCCACTCCTTCGCCTCATAAAGCAACGAGGCGCGCCATAATTCCACCGAAAGGTCCGTGATTCCGTCGAGCTGGTGGGCGGCCTCGACCGTCTTCCCAAGCCGAACCAGGGCCTCTGCCGCGACATGGCGCGTCCCATCGTCGGTCGCGATGTTCTTCAGCAGCGATAGAGCCACCTCAGCATCGCCTGCACGGGCCTCGGCCGTAGCATGTAGCAACGCAGCGCGTGCCGATTGATCGGTTACCTGGCGCATAACATCCAAGGCTGCCTCGGGCATCATCTGATCCAGCATGAGCCGGGCAGCGCCCAGGCGGATATCATCGCCTTTTTCGCCCGGCGTCGCATAACCGCTATAACGCCAATATATCAGCAGACGCTGCTCTGGAGCCGGTAGACCGGGAGCGTCCTTATCGACAAAAATCCGACGCAGAACCCGTGCGGCCAAAGTCGCCCCATGGCTGTCAGTCTGCTGCAGGGTGCTTCCCACGGAACTGTCGTTGGCGACGCGCAGGGCGCCAACGTAATCGCCATGACGCAAGCGATCCTCCGAGAGCGCAGACGCAGCGCTTTGACCGAACGTGGTATCCCGGTATACGCGCGCTGCATCGGCAAGAATCGATTCGGCTTGTCGCCCTTGGTCGTCTTCCTGCGCAGACCGCAATTCCGCCAAACGCACCTGAGCCTTCAGGCCGGTAATCCCTATGTCGCGGGCAGCGCGCTCAAGAAAACTGGCCTCGTCAACGGGATCTTTCCTGGCGCGGGCGATCCGAGCCTGGAGCATGTAGCGGCCGGACGCATCGACCGGACCACCTATATCCGAATTTCTTACGGCTCCGGCCATGGCGTGCAATACGGACAAATCGTCGGGTGCAACCTCAGCGATCCGCAGGGAAAACAGGGTTGAAAGCGGCTCGGGTATGAATTGAAGGGCATATCCGGCTGCCTCGCTATCTCGACGAATTGCCTCCTGGTCACCTGCAGCCGCCGCAGATAAAGCGCGCCACAGCGGAATATCGGCGCGATCGCAGTCCGCGGAATTACTGAGCAGAACAGACGTCGATTCGATCGGCTGCGCCTTGAGCAATCGAGCGAGATCCGCGTCACGCGACAGGCGTCGCTGGTCTTCGGCCGAAACCCCATCAGGCTTGACTTCCTGGGCTATGACCAGGGCTTCGGCACCCAGACCGTTACTGAGATAAAATTCCGCCAGCGCGGCCATCGCTGACGCAGACTCCTCGGATTGCGCAGCCAGAGCTCTGAGAGATTGGAGTCTTTGGGGAAACGGCCCGTCCCCTTTCCAGCCTTCCATTGAAAACTCGGGCGGACAGGCCGGCCGGGACTGAGCCACGGCAGGCGGAGCAGCAATACCTGCCGGAGAGACAGATTGCGGTAGTACCTTGGCGACTTTCCCCTTCGGGGTGGTCGGTGCTTGTTTTGCATCGAGCATAGTGATTTTCCGAATCAGCAATTCACGCATGCTGCTCAGATCTGGCGACGCTTTTGCAGCGGCTGCAGACGCCGCTGTCGGGACGGACGGGACGGACGGAACAACCGGGGTAGCCGCAGAAGCCGCAGAAGCCGGCGACTTGTCGATCAGATCTAACCGGACACTGTGGGGCAGGCGTTTTTGATGAATCGCGCAATTGGCTGCGAGATGAACGATTGCGATGCTGGCATCGCCTTCCATGCGCAACTCGATGCCGGTGACCTCACGTAGTTTTGGAAGATTTGCGAATTGGTAGGCTGCCTTGCCATGCGCTCGCACTTCAATCCCACCATTGGTCTCCTTGAAGACTAGGTCGGGCACGTTTTCTGTCAGGAAATTCAGGCGCGCGCCGTTCGCATTTTGCACGCCCGTCACGGGAACGGCTGTCGGTTGGGCAGAGGCCGCGGGGTATCTTGTCGCCGATCCCTCGGACGCTGCACTGTGCGCAATCGGAGCAAGCCCAGCCGCCAGTGGGATCGCAGATAATACCCAGAATGCATTATTTCGCATTCCTAGTCCGCCTTTGTGCGAACGGATTTGCCGGTTTCGGCAACCACTTCGTCGAGCTCGGCGAAACTTGGCTGAAAACGGGTCGGAACCGACCGACGGCCGACTTCAACCGCGAGTTGTGGGCCAAGCCCTTCAAGATGGGCCATGATCACCTGTCTGACCATACCCAGCATCAGCCCCTCCTCTTCGATAACGCCCTTTATGCGGCCTGCTATCGGACCGATGATGCCATAGGCGAGCAAGACGCCGAGGAACGTTCCGACAAGGGCGGATCCGATCATGGCACCAAGAACTTCTGGCGCTTCGCTGATTGCTCCCATTGCTTTGATGACACCCAAGACAGCGGCCACAATCCCTAGAGCGGGTAGCGCATCCGCGACGGTCGCTAACGCCTTTGCGGCCAGCAACTCCTCGTGGTGGTGCTTCTCGATTTCGGTTTCCATCATTTCACCGACTTTGTGCGGATCGGTGAAGTTCATGGTGATGCTCCGAAAAACGTCAGTTATGAACCCTACGAGGTGATGATCGGCGCAGATGCGCGGGTAACCGGAGAACACGACTGATGTTTCGGGGTTCTCAATGTGCTTTTCGAGAGCCATGTTGCCCTCCTGCCGGGCAATTCGAGCCAGGAGAAACAGCAGGCAAAGCGCGTCGATATAGTCGGCCTTTCGCCACCCCGGACCGGATATCACCTTCTTGAATTTGCCTATCAGCTTAGTGACCGTCGCGAATTCATTACTGATCAGCATGGTCATCACACCGGAGCCGAGGATGATGAGCAACTCTGGCCCCAGGGCGTGCATAATTGCACCGAACTTACCGCCCTCAAGCATGTAGCCGGCGCCGATCGCCCCAAATACGCCAATCAAGCCGATAACTTGTAACATTTTATGCCGCACATGTTCTAGCACAGACCACCGCATTTCGCGGATCAAGTTTTCGTAGCATTTCGCAGATAATTCGGCTAGTAGTATTTTTGCATGAAATCGAGAAAGGAGAATCCTTTTGCTCGGCTTATCTCCAGCGACACTGAATCCAGCAGCATCTCAACGCAATGCGATAGAACCCGCGGTCACTAGTGCTATTCGCAAGGCGAGCCTGGAGAGCGGCAGCCCGTTCGAGCTTATGATGGCCTCCGCCCAACTGGAAAGCGGCTTTCGCCCCGGGGCCAAGGCAAGCTCTTCGTCTGCAGCCGGTCTCTTCCAGTTCACCGAGCAAACCTGGCTCGATACCGTGCGCCGCCATGGCGCGGAGCATGGAATGGCGAGCGAAGCGGCGGCCATCGTCGATAAGAGTGGTCGGCTCACGACGGCCGACCCCGCCATCCGCAAGCGAATATTGAGTCTGCGGAGCGACTTGTCGGTCGCTTCAGCTATGGCCGGCGACCATTTACGCGACCTTTCCAAAAAGCTGAGTGCCGGACTAGGGCGCGTTGCCACCGCCGGAGAGGTCTATCTCGGACATTTCCTGGGCGAGCATGGCGCAAAACAGATCATCACTTCGGGCAAGAACCAAATAGCGGCAAATGTGCTCCCTGAAGCGGCGCGCGCGAACAGCACATTATTCTATGCGCCGGACGGCACGCCGTACACGGCTGGCCAGTTTCTCCAGCATATCCAAAAGCGACTGAGCCAGGCCTTTGCCAATACCGGCGCGACAGCAGGCGGATCCACGAGCCCAGCCGGCTCAAACCAGATCGCAAATCAAGCCACTGCGCCAAAAGGCGGCCTATCGGGGCAAGCCACCGGTATACCGCAACGGATCCAAAGTGCTTCGGAAAGGCTGGTTATGGCTGCCCTAGTCGAGCCCCTTACCCAATCGGATCAACTGAACATCAATTCGAAATCGCGGCTCGCAAAACTCGAATCGGATTTGCCCGCCGCGACACTGACAGCCTTGCAGATGTCGCCGACGTAAGTGCAATCGAACGTCGAGGCGCCAAGTTTGAGATAGACCGTTCCCGCGCTGTTTATCCAGGCCCGATCAGATAAACACCAACTCCGCATGTAAAGCGCCCGAAGCCTTCAGTGCACTCAGCACCTGAATCAGGTCACGCGGTCCCAGCCCGAGCGCATTCAGTCCCGCCACCAAATCGTTCAGCGTGGCACTGCGATGCAGTATCTGAAGATGCTTGTCTGATTGGTCGTTCACTTCGACCTTCGTATTTGGCACGACCACGGTTTGGCCGTTGGAAAATGGCTTCGGTTGGCTGACTTTAGGCGTTTCAGTGACCCGTACTGTCAGGTTACCGTGTGTCACTGCGACAGTATCGAGTTTGACGTCGGCCCCCACGACAATGGTCCCGCTTTTCTCATCGATCACGATACGCGCCGGCTGATCGGGTTGAATCGAAATATGCTCGAGATGAGCCATCAGCGCAGTCACGCGGTTCGTATAAGCGGCGGGCACAATGACGCTAACGGAACCGATATCGGTCGCGGTCGCGACGTTGCTGCCCATTTCGGCATTGATCGCCTGCTCGATACGCGTGGCAGTCGTAAAATCGGGGGCGTGCAATGCAAGTCGAATCTGTTTGAGATCGTCCAGCGTATTGGCAACCTCACGCTCAACAATAGCCCCGCCCGGTATCCTGCCACCCGTCTGCACACCCTGAGTCACGCTCTGCGCTGCACCGGCAGCCTGAAAACCGCCGACGACGACCGGCCCCTGCGCAACAGCATAGACCTCACCGTCCGCAGCCATCAGCGGCGTGACCATCAGCATGCCGCCAGTCAACGACTTGGCGTCGCCCAACGATGATACTTGGACGTCGATCGGAGAACCCTGCCGCGCGAATGGTGCCAATGTGGCCGTTACGACGACCGCTGCCGTATTGCGGGTCTGCATCTGCAATCCATTCACGTTAACGCCCATGCGTTCGAGCATCGCACTCAAGGATTGCGCGGTGAACTGCGAGTTGCGCAATGTGTCGCCCGTACCCTGCAACCCGACGACGAGACCATATCCGACCAGTTGATTGCTCCGAATGCCTTCGATCGAGACGAGGTCGCGGAGCCACACCTGTGCCTGCGCGGTCTCGGTCAAGGCGGTGAAAAGCATGGAGCCTGCGAGCAACAGGGCAAACTTGCGCATTCTCCGATCAGGAAGTTTCATCACGTTATGCCGTCGTCGGCATGTAGTGAACGAGGCTGAGTTGAGAGATTTGCGAGGTCAAGGAATAGGTGGCCTGTAGCTGTGTCTGTAGTTGGGTCAGTTGGGTCGAATCCGCATAGGTATTGGCCTGAAGATAGTTGGTAATCTGTGCCTGTGTTGCGGTGGCAGCTGCCGTCTGGGCACTCGAAGCGGCAGTCAAACTTGACTGCACGCTCCCAAGGTTTCCTTGCAAATTGGTGATTTCATTCTGAGCGGCGCCAAGAAGTGACGAGGCTTGGCTAAGCAACTGTGCCTGCGCCGTACTATCCAGCTGACTCGATGGAGCATTAACCATGCTCAGCATGGACAGGCCTTGCAGCAGGTCGCGGAAAGCCGGCTGGTTGGCGCTGGCGTCATATTGAACGGTCTGGTTCGTCCCCACGATCACGCTGGTGGGTTGCCCGTCGGTGCTACCGGTGTAGATAGCCCCGCTGTATCGCTGAGTAGGATCGCTGTTCGTGTCATTAAAAACGCTCGCCAGACCATTGGGACCATTGATCAGCGCGGAAATATTGCTTGCCGACAATGGACCGCCATTAGCCGCCACCGCGGCACTCAAAACATTCTGAGTAATCGAAGTAAGGCCACCTGCGGCATCGGCGGGCTGCATGGGCTGGGCGGCGCCGTTATCACCGGAAAATACTCCGCTGCCGGCGAAGCTCGTGTTGAGCAGGCTCAGTACCTGCTGGATGGTACTCGTCGCCTCACTGGCGAGCGGGGCGATGCCCGCGCTATCGCCGGCCTGAATGCTCTGCGAGGCTGTCGTGATCGTTTGGACGCTCGAGGCGAGGCTTGTCAATGCCGTCTGAACCGTATCCAATTGCTGCGATGCGGTGGTGATAGAAGTCTGCAATCCGGTTTGCTGATCCGACTGGTATTGAAGCTGGTACAGCAACGCGGCATTGGTCCCCAGCGAAGCTTCTGGATTGGCGACTTGACCGGATGAGACTTCGCCGACCAGCTGGTTCATTTGGGTCTGCATCGAACCGACCTGATAGGTAAATTGAGCCGAACCCGCGAAAGAACCGACACGATTCAACATGGACGAGCCCCTTTATTGAATGGTCGTGATGAGGGAATTCAGCATGCTGGAGGCAGTCTGGATAACTTCCGCGCTGGCCTGGTAGCTTTGCTGTACGATGAGTAGCCTGTTCATTTGATCGTCGATGTTCACGCTGGTGTCATTCGTCACTGCGGTCTGAGCATCCGACGCCTGCTGAGTGCGAGATGTATTGAGGCTGGTCCAAGTCGTTGAAGCACTTTGCTGCTGTCCTGCGACCTGGGAAAAAGCATCGCTCAGCGATGTGGCACTCGGCAGTCCGCTCACAGCGGAAGCCGACTGGGACGACTGTAACGCGTTCACAAAACCGATGATCGTGGAATTACTATTGGTAGCAGTGGATTGGGTCGCCGCCTGCACACCGTCGCGAATCCGCCATGCGGCTCCCCCTTGAGTCGGATCGACAAGTGGATTGACCGCGATAGTAGAGGCAAGCCCGGCAATCGACGCGCTGTTGCTGGGATCAAGTGCCGCGCCTCCCGCCGTGAACAGCCCGCTCTGGCCTGCGGACACCGTCGGGTCCGCGGTCTGAAAGGTAGCGATCAGATTACCGGCCAAACTATCGAGCTGGTTGCTGAACCCCGGCAGGACCACGTCGCGCAACTGCAAATTGGCGGCAATGCTTCCCGATTGCGACATCGAGATCGGCTGACCATCAACGGTTACATTTGACAAGCCGCCGGTCAGGCCATTGGCGGGATCGGGAGTGACACGCATCGTAGCGGGTATGATCGGGGTCGGCGTGAAAGAAAGCGCATGGACAGTCCCATCGAAGAGCGTTGTGCCCTGATCGGTGGTGACGGTAATGCTACCATTGCTGTTCTGCTGGGTCTTGATTGGAAGGTCCTGAGAAAGCTTTGTGAGCAGCTGCGACTGCTGATTGGAAAAGTCGGCCGTAGACTGGCCATTCGCGGCGGCGGCCAGCAAGCTCGTCTGATTTTGCGCCAATTGATTCAAGATATTATTGGCATCGGCGACGCCCGCAGCGACCCCCTGATCGGCCTGCTCGCGTTCGGACGAGATCGTCCCGCTCAGGCTGTTAAAAGTACCGGCAAGGGTCTGGGCCGCGCTGACCGCGGCGGTCTGTGCTGTTCCGACCGACGGCGTCGCGGACAATGTCGTCAAAGCGGTCGTAAATGCCGACAGCTGCGACGGTAGCGAAGTACTATCCGACGCCTGCCCCAGTGCTGCGGTATAGGCCGAGAGGGTACTGGATACCTGCTGACTGTAGGAGGCAGAGCTGGCGGCCTGATTTGCGATTAAAGACGCTGTCTGGTTGGCCAGGACAGTGATCTGCCCGGCAATAACGCCGCCGCCGACGCCGTTGCCGATGAGTTCACTTTGACTGATATCCTCTTGTGCGTAGCCAGGCGTATTCGCGTTGGCAACATTGTTGGATATGAGGTTGGTCAGCTGTCCGAGCATGGTGAGCGAGGACTGCGAACTCAGCAGAGCACCCTGGATTGACATCGAAACTATCCGCTACTGGATCAGGTGATTGATCGTGTCGAGCATCTGCTCCGAAGTCTGAATCACCATCGCATTGGAGGAATAAGCCCGCTGGGTCTCGATCATATTGGTGAGCTGCGTCGTAATATCGACGTTCGATCCTTCCAGAGACCCCGCATCGATCGTGCCGGCGGCTCCTTGCCCAGGCAAGGCGAGTTGCGCCGTGCCTGCTGCATTCGAAAGCTGGAATGCATCCCCCGAGACCTGAGTCAGTCCATCGGGGTTGGGTACGGTTGCAAGATCGACCTGGTATATCGGCCGGGTCGTGCCGTTGGAAAAGGACGCCGTTACGACGCCGGTGGTACCAATGGACACGCCCTGCAAGGAGCCGAAGCCCGCGCCGTTCTGAGACAGCTGAGTCGTCTGATAGCTACCGGCAAATTGAGTCATGCCGGATGCGCTATTGAGCGCACCGATATCGATCGGGAGGCTTTGGCCATTCGCGGTTGTAATCGTGAAGTTGCCGGAGGTGCCGTCGTAGCTCCCTGCCCCGCCAACGGGAGTCACCGATGCCAGTGTGCCGGCATTCGCGCCTGTGCCATTGAAAGTAAGCGTCGCCGACCCGATCGGGGTCGTCGGCGACGACGACAACGAGTCATAGACGTTCATTGTCCAGGTGTTGCTGTTGGCGTCACCTGAAGCTGCTGGCACCGTCGGCGTAAACTGGAACTGCAGCGACTGCTGCGATCCCAATGCATCGTAATAGGTAAGCGAGCTTGTCGACGGCGCAGGCGCCGTGGCGGCATAGGCGGTATCGCTGGACGACAGATTTGCGGTGAATGTCATTGCCGTCGTCGGCGATCCGGTGGAGGTCAGATTTCCCACATTGACCGTCGTCAGCGCGGTCAGGCTCCCCGCAACGGAGGTGGCACCCTGCGCAGGCAAGGCCTGGCCTTGGAGGTAATAGCCGGCTGCATTGACAAGATTGCCATTGGCATCCTGTCGGAATGAACCTGCGCGCGTCAGTAGATAGCCGGCGCTGCTGGGCGTCGCGCTCGTGTTTACGACCATGAAGCCGTCGCCATTGATGGCAAGATCAGTATTGACGCCGGTTGTCTGAAGCTGCCCCGCGGTCGCGACATCGACCGTGTTCGTTGTGGTGACGCCGGCCGTCGAATTGGTGTTCGAAGCGCCCGCGGCATTCACCAAGGACTCAAAATCCGTGTCGGATTGTTTGTAACCCACGGTCGATGCGTTGGAGATGTTATTGGAAATAGCGGACAAGCTGGCGGACTGTGCGTCCAGACCGGAAAGGGCCGAACCGATGGCTGAGAAAATGGACATAAGGGCTTCTCCCTAAGTTAGAGGTAGTACGAGACGTTCAGTTAGAGGTTGGGGCCGGGACGTTGCGATCGACCGGCAAACGCGCCTGAGGATCGACATCGTTTCGCAGAATGGTGATCGCGATCCGTCGGTTTCGCGGGTCTAGAGGTGACTGGGGCAGGAGAGGATCGCTGGCCGCCCGGCCTTCGACCTGGATGATACGGCCCGGCGCTAGTCCGGTAGCCTCCAGAGTTCGCCTGACGGCATTGGCTCGGTCGGCCGAAAGCTCCCAGTTGGAGTAGGAACCACGCTGAAGCGCATGGCCATCGGTATGACCCGATAGAATGATACTGTTTTGCACAGTTCCCAAAACCTGCGCGACGACGTCGAGGATCGCCTTCAGCCGCGGTAGCGGCTCTGTTCCACCGGGTGAGAACATGGGCTCGCCGTCCCGATCGAAAATTTGGATCCGCATCCCGTCTTCGGTCATTGCGACATCGATATTCGATGCTTCGGTTTTAAGCTCACCGGAGGTCATGATTTGTTCGAAATTGGCCTTTAGCGCCTCAAAACGTTGGCGCTCGGTCCGGTCGTGCGACTGAGTGGATGCTTCGCCTGATTGCGTGTCTCTGCGCTGCTCCATCTTACCGTTCTTCATCGCCGGTTGTCCGCGTTCGGGCTTGGGGTCGGCCCCTTCCATCACGGACTTTCCACCATTGAGCACGCCATTGCCCGCCGGCATGTCGAACATCGATGTGCTCAAGAAATATTTCGCAATCACCTGGCGATCAGTCGATGTGGTCGATGACAGCAGCCACATGATGAGAAAGAAGGCCATCATCGCGGTGACGAAATCGGCGTAAGCGACCTTCCACTGCCCCCCATGCGCATCATCGTGCGCGACTATCCGCTTCACGATGATGGGACGCTTCTGTTCGTTGCTAACACTCATTCAAGGCGAGCCTTGGGCTATGGGATCAATATAGAATAACACGACGGCATTTCGCATACAATATTTTTATTGTTGTATTTCGCAATATTTCTACGGTTCGCCGCTTTGAATTTGATGCTTTCCGCGTCCGGCGTGAAAAGCAGCAATCACATTGCTGCAAAGTGCTTGTCTAGAAAGCCGGACCGTTAGAATTCGGCATCGCTTGTTTCTTCCTCTTCCTGCTCCATCAGGACCAGGCGCCCCTCACCGATCAAACGTTTGGCCGTATCGATAATCTCAGATTGTGCGGCATCGATTGTTTTGCGACGCGGCGGCACTTGCGTCTCCATCTCTTCGATAAGCATTTTCTGCGCGCGTTCCGACATCTGGGACATGAAGAGCGCCTTAATTTCGTCGCTTGCGCTGACTAATGCGATGGGCAATCGCTCGGCCGGAACATCGGCGATCAGAAGCCCAAACGTGGCCGGTTCAATGCGTCTCAGATCTTCAAAAGTGAACATGATGCGGCGGATGCGTGCTGCGGCCTGCGGTTCCTTGTCCTCCAGAGCCGACAGGATCCTATCCACCAGTTCCTGGTCCGAACGGTTGAGCATTTCCGCCACGATCGAGGTGCTGTCACGTTCATAGGCGCGACCCAGTACTGCGGTAAACTCGCGTTTCAGGGCCTCTTCTATATCCATCAGGACAGGCCTTTGAACGCTTGTCATCCGAACCATGCGCAAGGAAATGTCGGCTGCATTCTTAGGCGGCAGTAGCCTGATTACCCGCGCGGCATGCGCCGCCGGCAGACGTGCCAATATCAATGCTGCAGTTTGCGGATATTCGTTGCGCAGATAGCCGGCCAAGGTTTGCGGTTGGATATGGGATAGTTTTTCCCAGATGTTCTTGCCATCCGGCCCCTTCGCCTCGTCCATGATTTCCGCGACCTTATCCGGCGGCAGGAAACGGCTCAGCATTTTCTCGGCGGCATCGAAGCCGCCAACAATGCTGCAACTATGGCCAATTTGAGACTGAAACTCTTCGATAACCTCTTGGATGGTTTCCATATCGGTCCGCCCCATCCTCGCCATGGCTCCGCCCAGACGGCGCACCTCATCTTCGCTCAAACTGGAGAGCAAACGTTTCGAGCGTTCCTCATCCAAAGCCATGACGATAATTGCTGCCCTTTCGCAATATTCCGACTGCGAGGCTGTGGCCGCCTGAGCTGCCTGTGGGCGTATCGAGGAAAACCGGTCGTGCTTTGCCTCTACGAGTGTCATTGCGCGAAACTCCTGACTAAGGAACCGGCGACCAACTCACAGCCGTCCACAAGTACGAAAAAGATCAGTTTAAAGGGAAGGCTCACCACGACGGGCGGCAGCATCATCATGCCCATGCCCATGAGAATCGCAGAGACAGCCATATCGATGACCAGGAAGGGCAGAAACAGAAGGAATCCGATCTGAAAACCCTTCGATAGTTCGCTGGTTAAAAAGGCCGAACACAGAACGTGAAGCGGGAGAGCAGACCGCGCAGCGTTGGACACGGACCCGGGCTTTTCCGGATGCAGACTTGTGAGAGCAGGCGTTTCGGTCTCACCGCTCGCCGTCGACGGTGCGGTTTGCGACGATTTCCGGCTCGACAAATCGATATAAAGAGCGAGATCTTTCTCGCTGGTATTGGCCTCCATAAACGAACGGAACGGTTTCACAGCGCGGTCGAGAGCCTCCTGTTCGGTGATGGAGCCGTTCAACATCGGCTGCACCCCATCTTGGTAGGCAGTCTCAAATGCCGGCGCCATAATGGTCCCTGTTAAAAACAGCGCCAAGGCGACGATCACACTGTTCGGTGGCGTCTGTTGCAGACCCAGTGCGGTACGCAGCATCGATAAGACAATAACAACCCGCGTGAAGGATGTACCGACCATGAGAATGCCCGGCGCTATCGCCAGGACACTGGTCAGAGCCAGTATTCCGACCACGTTCGTCGCAAAACCCTCGCCACCGGGAGCAATATTGAGCGACACGCTCTGAGCCCGCGCGTCTCCCGCAATTGCGAGCATCAATAAGGCTACCGGGATAGCCAACTTCAGACCCAGTTTCAGGGTTTTCGACATTCTGTCCGTCCTGTACTGGAAATTCTGGTCAAATAAGTCCGGTGTTGGCGATTTCGGACAGCGATATCGCCAGCCTACCCTCGTCGGTTAATTGCACCTCACCGCGCGCGACGAGACGCTTGTTGACATATATGTCGACGAGCTCACCCACCTTCTTGTCCACCTCGACCACCGATCCGCGGCTCAGAGCATAAAGCTTACCCAGCTGAATGGTCTTTTCTCCCAGAACGACGGTGAGGGTCACCGGGATATCCATCATCGACGCAAGCCGATCCTCGGTAACTGTTGAAATCAAATCAGACATTATATTTCGTCCTTTCGCGCACTCTTGAGAGAGAGAATTTCAGTCACTTCGCGCAGCAGCGCAGCAGGGTCGAAGGTCATGCCGCCGCCCGTCCAAGAAATATCCGCCATGCCGGACGGTGCCGTCGCATTGGGCAACAAAGTCACTCGCGTCGCGCCCGCATCGGGCAGGCCACGCGACTTGACCGCCTCGATCGTCGCCGGGCACGCCCGGACCGTCAGCTCTTCGGGCGATCGCTCCGACAGCGCATGGTCGATCAAAGCGATGATTTGGGAGCCAGCAGTCTCAGCCATGATCGTCGGAAATAGAAATTCAACAGCGCTCGCGACTGCAGAGCGACTCTGCTGCTCGATCAACCGCCGATCGGCTTGTCTGGTGGCCAGCAACTGGGACAAAACATCGGCTACGCTGTTACACGCGACCTGTTCCTCCAGCATCTTGCTCAGCCGAGATATTTCTTCGTTGCAATCGGCACGAGCCCCTGCCTCACCCTCCAGCAGGCCGGCCGCGTGACCTTCGCGACGGCCGACATCATAGCCTACCTCATATGCAGCGTTTCGCACGGGCCCGAAAGCGTCCGGGTCCCCCGCAGACGAGGATGGATCGAATGCCCGAATCGGCGGCGGTATGAAACGGCGCATCATGCGTTCCCCGCCAGCCACGAGCGGAGCGTTGCCACTGCTTCTTCCGGCCGTGCATCGACAATTTCAAACAAGCCGGCGAGCAGTGCTTGCTGGCCCGATTCCGGCCTGCCAAAGCTTAATGCAGGCGTTCCACCTGCGCCATCCGAGCCCGCGGTCAGTGCGGCGAGCTGGCCATTCGGCTGGGGTGATACCAGCCCCAACCGCGCGTCGGAGCTCGTCAAGGCGAGCGCCGCTCCCGACTGCCCGGCTTGTCCGCGACCAGACTGTCGGTTTCTACGCATGCGCATTATCGTGAAACCACCCAGTAGCAGCACAGCACCGGCACCAATCGAAATCCAGATGATCGACAACTGCGAGAACGGTCCGCTCTCGACGTCGGCACTGGTCCCGGTCGCCGCATCCGGCATGAAGCGCATCGTTTCGACCGTCACACGGTCCCCACGATTGACATCGAACCCCACAGCAGCCTGAATCAGGTCAGACAGCCGTCCCAACTCCTCTTGCGAGCGAGGCTGATATTGCCCTTTGTCATCAACCGTTCCGTCGACCACGACGGCGATGGTCATGCGCTTCAGCTCACCGGCTTCTCGTACACGATCGCTGCGAACCGAGTTGATTTCGTAATTGACGGTCTGACCGTTGCGGGAATTGTTCGTCGACGTCCGGCCAGGTTCGCCTCCCTGGCCCGCCGACGGATTTGGTAGGTTCTGACCAACCGATACGGACTCCTGGTTCTTGGTTTCGTTCGTTGCGTCCTGGTCTACCTGAATCTGCTTGGACCGTTCGATTTGCGACAGGGGGTCGAATTTCTCCTCGTGCGAAACTTCGCGAGAAGCATCCAGCTCGACGGACGCGGCGACACGCAGCTTGTCGTGGCCGACCAGCGGCTCGAGCAAATCACTGACGGCTCTGCGCAAATCCTGTTCGCGGGCGCCTTTGAGTTCGCTGATCCGGCTAGAAGCGGCCGCTTCAGAATCATCGGCCGCGATCACGACGCCGGAGGGGTCAAGCACAGACACGCTTTCACCCGCCATTCCGGGCACGGCACCCGACACCAGTAAGCGTATAGCGGCAGCTTGAGAGGCGCTGAGGCGACCGGCGCCCGTCATCGTCACGGCAACCGATGCCGTGGCTTTGGGTGTATCGCGTGCAAAGGTCTCACGTTCGGGTAACACGATATGGACTCGCGCGGTCCGGACGCCGTTTAGCGTAACGATTGTCCGGGCGAGTTCTCCCTCCAGGGCGCGCAGACGCTGAATGCGCTGCATAAAAGAGGTCATATTCATCGGCGACTGCTGATCCAGCAGCTCGTAGCCCGCACCACCTTGATGTGGGAGGCCTGAAGCGGCCAATTCCATGCGAGCACGTGCGACCTGGGAGGCAGGAACCATAATCGTCGTACCGTCCCCTTTAACGTCAAAGGGGACCTTTAATTCTTCTAGCTTCTGTCCGATTTTCGCAGCTTCAGTCGGATCGAGACCCGAATAAAGCAAGCTTTTGGTTTCAAGTGATAAACTCGACACCCAGAAAAGGAGAGCTATCGTTGCTCCGGCGACAGCAGCCATTGACCCCAGTTTCGCATAACCGAGGCGCGTTATCGTCTGCTTCAATCCGGCGAGAGGGTCCATATGGAATACTGCTTTCTGCAGGAGCGGCAAATCACCAGCCGATGGTGATGTTCCGAATTTCGCTTATATCGTCTTTTTCTATGGTGTCAATTCGCAGAATTTGCTAATGCATCTTTGCGTAGGGATGGAATCCCTGCGGTCGACCGCAATCTCGTCGATTACGGACGATAACTACCTACTGTAGAAGGCAGCAAAGACATGGCATCGCTGAAGGCCGCAAAGCAGGAATCGGATGAGGGTGCGTCTAAGAAAAAGAAACGCAGCCCTCTACTATTGATCGCGGCGATTCCCGTCGTTCTTATAGCGGCCGGGGCGGCGGCCTATTTCTTCGTGCCGGGGATCTCGGAAAAAGCCAATGGATTGACTGCCCATAAGGAAGCTCCAGTCGAACTCCCCTCACCAGGTCCAGTTTTCGCAGAACTTCCAGAAATGTCGGTAACGCTCCCGAACGGCGGTCAAGCTCGGCAGCTGCGAATTCGTATTTCCCTGGAGCTCATGCAAACGACACCTCAGCCTACGCCCGCGGCCGTTCTCACGCCGAAGGTGTACGATGCACTTCTCATCTATCTGCGCACACTGACAGATAGCGAGGTCGACAACTCGCTCGCAATCGATCGCATCCGCGGGGACCTTTTTCGGCGCCTGACTCTCGTGCTCGGCCCGAACGTCGTTCGCGACGTATTGATCACAAGCCTAGTCGTTGCGTGACGCGATGAGCGAAACAACACAAATCATCAACGAAGATGACGCATCCACCCCTTGGAGTGAAGGGGAGCCGTCGCTGGAGCAAAGCGACATAGACAATCTTTTCGGTGACTCGTCGCAGGACGGAAGTCACAGACGACGTGGTTTCGAGGCGCTGATCACAAACGTCGTGTCCGGCATCGATCGCATGCCGATGTTAAATATCATGATTGATCGCCTTGCCCAATCGATGACGGTGAGCATGCGCGGCTTCACCGGTGACAATACCGATGTCAGCATCGATCATATCCAAGCATGCCGCCTGAAAGACTTTCTCGACTCCGTGTCGTTGCCCGCGATGATCGCTGTCCTGAGGGTCGAGCCCTGGGAGGGCTATTGTCTAGCCGCACTGGATGCTCGGCTGATCACCTCCGCAATGGATGTTCTGCTCGGCGGACGTCGCAATAGAGGCTCCCCGATCGAAGGTCGTCCGTACACGGCAATCGAGCGCGCATTCGTCGAACGATTGGTTCAAAATGTCATTGCCGGCGATTTGAAACAGGCTTTCGACATCATCGGCGATGTCGATTTCGTACTCGAGCGGCTGGAAACCACACCATCCTATGCTGCCGTAACGAAGGCTTCGGGTGCCGCAATCATGTTCCGCGCCGAAATTTCGATCGATCACCGCAGTGGCCATATCGATTTCCTCATCCCCTACTCGACGTTCGACCCGGTTCGCGAACAGCTCATTGAAGAATATGTCGGAAAGAAAAATGGCGGGGATCCGGCATGGCGGACCCATCTGACAACGGTACTGCCCCACGCAGAAGTCGAATTGCGCGCCGTCATCGAGCAGCGATCGATTTCCAGTGCCGAAGTCATGAAGTGGAAAGTCGGATCCCGTCTTTTGCTGGAGCGGCGACAAGACGAACCGATCGATGTGTTTTGCAACGAGTTACTCGTGTTGCGGGCTGCAATAGCTGACAAGGAAGGAAGGATTGCACTTCGCGTGAGCGAACGCCGGTTGGCTCAGGACTGGCCGTTCGATCCATGAGCGGCAACTTTCGAAGAATTCGAGGTTCGGCAATGAACACAGGCCTACTCAACGTCAAGCGCATTCTCATCGTCGGTTTCGCGCTCACCCTATCCAGCTCGACCATGAGTGCGAGGGCAGCGGTTACGGTACCCGCGCCCGCCACGGAGCCCGCAAAGCCTGCGCTCGCACCTCAGATCAGCGAGACGACGACGGATGATTATACGCAAGATGCGCGCATCCTGGGCGAACTCGCCCGCCGCAAAGCCGCTTTGGATCGCCGCGAACACGAACTCGATCTACGCGAAACTCAACTGTCTGCCGCCGAACTCCTAGCGCGCAAGGAAGTCGGACAACTGACTTCGCTGCGTGGTGAAGTGGAAAAGATCGTTAACCAACAAACTGACGACGCATCGGCGGACCTTGCGATGCTGGCCGGACTGTTCGCCAATATGAAACCGGCACAAGCCGCGGCAATCCTGGGCAAGCTCGATATTGCGAAAGCGGCCGCGATTTTGCGACGGCTTCCGACGCGGATGGCAGGGCCCGTTCTCGCAGCAATGGATCCGACAAGTGCCGCAGGCGTGACCCAAGAATTGCAACGTGCTCATGCACCGTTTCAAGATGCATCAGCAACTCCGGTAGCTACCGGGGGCTCGTCACAGTGACTTTGCAACCGGCGGCTGGCGGCCCGACTGCGACCAGACGAGACTGATGATCTTCGCGGCCAGCTCGAAATATTCCTGCGGAATGACTTCGCCGATCTCGACGGTTTTGTAGAGTGCGCGCGCAAGCGGAGGATTTTCGATAATCGCCACCTGATTATTGAATGCGATCTCGCGAATTTTTTGTGCGATGAGATCGGCACCCTTCGCTACGACGATTGGCGCAGGGTCCTTCCCGCGTTCATATCGCAAGGCGATCGCAAAATGAGTGGGGTTGGTAATGATCACTGTGGCGGTGGGAACCTCGAGCATCATGCGATTCATGAACCGCTGACGCCGCAGTTTGCGTTGCCTCATCTTGACATGCGGGTCGCCCTCGTTCGAGCGCATCTCGTCTCGCATATCCTGAACGCTCATCCTGATACGCCGGCGATATGCCCAATGCTGGTATGGAACATCGATACCCGCGATCACAACAGCAACGAGAGTGGTCACCAGCAGGATTGCCGTAAGCGAATTTTTCATCAACTCGGGCAGGACGCTGAAGTCGGCCGATACCAGACCTACAGAGTTGGTGTAGAGTGGCTTGGCAATGAGCCAACAGGCTATGCCAACCGCAATCATTTTTGTCAGGCTCTTGCCGAACTCCACCAGAGCCCGCTGGCTGAACATCCGCTTAAATCCGCTTCGGGGCGACAGATGGGATAACTTCGGCATGATCCGTTTGCTGGATACGGCAACGGCATTCTGGAAGATATAAGGCAGCAATGCGCCAGCCATAAGCATCCCGAAGAACGGCGCAAGCACCAGCGTTATCGCCAGAATTGCAGCGCGTCCCGCCGAGGCCATGCCCTGCTCCGACCCAACAAGCGTAAAGTCGGGCTGATCTAGTAACGGCAACATAAGATTGCCGATCTCTCGCATCGCCGTTCCAGCCACGAGGACTGTGCCCAACAGCACGGCGAGATATACGCCAGCCACTGATCCCTCACGAGAAACAGCAACATCGCCCTCATCGCGAGCCTGCTTTAGTCGTTGCTCGCTGGCGTCGAGGGTTTTCTCGCCGCTGTCGGATTCAGCCATTCTGCGGCCCCATCAACGCAACAATTCAACGAGGTTCGACCATTCTGCCAAAGAAGGGTCCAAAATGCCGGGGATGGTCGCGGCCAACAGATAGAGCCCCAACGCAACCAGTAGCGGATTCGCCACCATGAAGACCGGAATTGCGGGCAGCGCACGATTTGCCGCTGCAAGCGAGGCGTTAAACAGCAAAGCCAACACCAGAAATGGCAAGGATATCTGGCCGGCCAACCGTAGAGCACGGGTCCCGGCGGAAACCATTACGCGTGCACTGGCAGCAGGATTGGGGAACTGTCCTGGTGGCAGAAGTTGATAGCTATCGATCAATCCCCGCAGGATTGAGTGATGTCCGCCGGAAGCGAACATGATCGCAATCACGCCAGCATAAAGAGCAGCGCCGATCGTCGGCGACTGATCCATAGATATACCAGCGGTGAAGATATTCGTTACTCCAACCGATTGGCTGATGATTTGCCCAGCGGTTAGAACCGATGAAACCAGTGTTCGGCACAGAGCGCCGAGCAACGCCCCGACCACAGCCTCGGCAACTACCGCATATCCCACCCCTCCTGCCGTGGGGGTCGCCAGCGGCATCCCGTCAATTGCCGGCGCCACCGTTGCTGCTAACGCAATCCCGGCCAAAATCCGCATCCGGACCGGAACCGAGGGCTCCCCAAAGCCCGGCAACAACATCATAGCAGCGCTGATACGGACGAAGACGAGCAGGATTTGATAGAGTTCGAGCGACGCCCAACCCGATAGCGTCAGTTGGGCCATAATCCTATATCTGCTCGACGGTGCGCAGGCGACTGGTCGCATGTATTTCAGCATGCGAGATTATTGCGATCGTCGGATTGACCCGTTCAATCAAAGCACGAACAAAGGGCCGAGCATCAGCGCTCGTTAAAACAGCCGGCCAGACTCCGCGAGCCGACGCGGCGGCAAGCTTAGTGCGAACTGCCTGTACAAAGTCCTGAGTGCGCGAAGGTGGCAGAATAAACGCACGCTGATCTCCGTCGGTGATGATCGCTTCGTTGATCTCGCTCTCCCACTGCGGGGATAAGGGCATTACGGCAATAAAACCGTCTCCGCCGGTTAGGGATTTGCATATCTGCATCGCTAGGCGGGCGCGCACATGTTCGGTCATCATCCGCACGTTGCGGGTAAGGCCAGCGGCCTCGTGAATCGCTTCCAGAACCAGCGGCAGATGGCGGATTGAGACCCGTTCGGCGAGCAGACCGGCAAGAATTTTCTGCACGGTGCTCATAGGCACCAAACCAGGGACAAGATCCTGCACAAGCTTCTGGTGTTCCTGACCCAAACCGGTCAACAGCTTCTGCGTTGCGGCGTAGGACATAAGTTGATTCATGTTGGCTTTTGCTGTCTCGGACAGATGCGTCGTGAGCACCGTTTCGACGTCCACGACGGTCAGTCCCAATGCAACCGCTTCTTGACGCTGGCTTAAGTCGATCCAGCGAGCGGGTATCTGAAAGGATGGCTCCTTCGTATCTAGCCCAGCGAGGCCGATTTCTCGCCCGTCTGGCGAAAATGCCAACAATTTGTTCGGCATCATTGTCTCATGAGCCACTTCGACACCATGGATCTGCAGCGAGTAATCGCCCGATGCCAGGTCCATATTGTCTTTGATTCGCACCGCTGGGAGCAAAAACCCATAGTCGAGCGCTATTGAACGTCGCAGCTTGCGTATCTTTTCGGTAAGCCCACCGTTGGGACCGGATGCAAGTGGCACTAACCCCATACCAAGTTCGACACGAATATCGTCGACCCGCATCAATTCGCCGATCGGTTCTTCTTTCGGGCCGCCTACATTTTCTTCGCTGCGTGCTGCGGCAGCCTCGGCTAGCTTTTTGCCTAACGCGGTACGCCGTACAAGAAATGCGGCCCCGGCAGTTGCCGCCGATAAAAAGGCAAACGGTAGAAAGGGCATACCCGGAAGGATAGCGAACAGGCCAGCGAGACCCGCGGCCAGAAACAATGGTTTTGAATGCCCACCTAACTGGCCGATGAACGCCCGGTCGGTAGAGCCGCGTGTTGACCCCTTCGATACCAGCAAGCCGGCGCCAAGACTGACGATAAGCGCCGGGACCTGACTGACGATGCCGTCGCCGATCGTAAGCGTCGTATAGAATGTTGCTGCCTGACCAACACCAAGCCCGTGGCGCAACGTGCCGATGACGATGCCGCCTACCGCGTTTACGAGAGTTATGATGATCGCAGCAATTGCATCGCCTCGAACGAACTTCGACGCACCATCCATCGCCCCATAAAAGGAGCTTTCGTCCTCAAGCTCCTTTCTTCTGCGACGGGCTTCGACGTCGGTGATGGAGCCTGCGGACAGTTCTGCGTCGATCGCCATTTGTTTTCCCGGCATCGCATCCAGCGAGAATCTCGCCGCAACTTCCGCAATTCGGCCCGCGCCCTTGGTGATCACCATGAAATTAATGATGATCAAAATGGCGAAAACGACGACGCCAATGACGAAATCTCCACCGACGACGAATGCGGCAAAGCCGTTGATGACCGTACCGGCCGCACCAAGCCCTTTATGTCCACCCGACAGGATGAGACGCGTCGTGGCAAGATTGAGCGCCAGTCTGAGGAGCGTTGCGACCAGCAAAACCGTCGGGAAACTCGAGAAATCGAGAGGTTTTTCGATCCAGATTGCGACCATCAATACCAGGACGGAGAGCGTGATCGAGGTCGAAAGACCGATATCGACCAGAACGGTCGGCATCGGCAACACCAGCACTGAAACCAGAGCAACGATGCCGACCGCAAAGAACAGGTCCTGATGACGAGACCAACTGGCGAGAACGTCTAGGAGACGATTGGTGGGGGTTACCTGCGTCGTGTCCGACATCCCCTCAGAGCCCGACTATGATTTGGATGATCTGGTCCATGTAAGCGCGCATCGCGGCAAAGCCGAGCGGCAGGAACAGCATTGTGGCAATCAGGGTCACAAATATCTTCGGGACGTTAGCCAGGGTCATTTCCTGGATTTGGGTCAGAGCCTGAAGGACACTGATTAGCAAGCCGGTAACCAATGCGGCAGCCAGCGCCGGACCGGCGACCTGAATGACCGTGTAGAATCCCCCCCGCAGAACTTCAACGACATCGCCTTCATTCATGATAATTCCTATCAGATGTTCATGTGGATGACGTCGTTGTACGCGGTGAGGATTTTGTCCCTGACCGCGACGACCGTTTGCATAGTAATCTCGGCATTGGTGAGGGCCTGCACGACCGCTTGTGTATCTGCTTTGCCGGCTATTCCGCTGGCGGTGACCTGTTCGGCCTGATGCATCGTTTGCA
>Ga0182030_10005707_pt1 | contig 26364 bp, 24 predicted proteins | sample 812S3MmetaG_FD_121299 | JGI IMG/M metagenome (GOLD analysis project Ga0182030, IMG submission 121299) | Permafrost microbial communities from Stordalen Mire, Sweden - 812S3M metaG (Illumina Assembly) | ecosystem: Environmental > Terrestrial > Soil > Wetlands > Permafrost | place: Sweden...
ATATTCCACACGGGCATCCACCCGAGGTAGCGTTAGCTTTCAAAAGCTATGATCAGGAAGATTAGCAACTGAACTAACGCATAGCTGGGATTGACAAAGGGATTCTTTGCAACTCACTTCTCATTCGATAGATCTCGAGATAGTAGGAGCAGATTGCCTGAACCAGGGAGATGGGTCATGAGTGGTGAATTATTGTGAATCCCAGAGATTATTGAAAGTGTATTTTTCATTGCAAAGAGAACTTGGAACATAAGATGCATTCATTGTTGTTATTTTGTATAATAAGAAGCTCCTTTTGGGGGGTTTATTCTCCAGGGTAGACTAGATAGTCATTTCATTATTGCTATTTTGAATGCCTTTTTATGATTTAAGGAGAATCATATCTCATGATCTAATTCTTGCCATAGACAAAAAATATAAACCATAAAGAACATAAAGAGGGGTGGTTAGATAAGAGAAGTGAATAATATCAAGGCTAGAGGACTGATAATGGTTTTACGATATATGATATTTTTTAAGCCCGATGGAAGATTTGTGGTTATTGCTCACATACTTTTTCTTGGATTTGAGGTTTGGATATTGAGTTGCATTTTCTGGATGTATTTATGTTTGTTTGAATTCTTTTTAAAGGTGATGGTCTTTTGGGACACTACAAATATGTCTCTACTAAGGTGAATCTGAGGTGTCTACAAACATATCGAGGCAGGGTAACACAGGATGGGTATAAAAGAAGCCGGTAAATGCACAATTTAGAGTTTTCAGATTACTATCAACCAATCAACAACTCAAGGTGTTGGTAAGAATGTCAAACTGTAAGTATGGCATTCTAAGAGATCGAGAATGCAAGAGCTTTTGCTCCTTAAAACTTGAGAAAGGTAGTAGATATTACACTGGGAAAATCTTGAGGTGAGAAGGCCGTGACAGTGAGAAGCCAAATGACAGTGATTCGCAAACATCCGTATCTCTTCTACAATCTGTATGCATTTAAATACATGCATTTCCCTCTGTCCACAGGGAAAGAGGAATCAGGGGAACTGATTTATGAGCTAGATTGATGAGAGAACCTTAAATCAGTGCTAAGGCCCTCTTTTGTTAATATGAACAACAGTGTAAGGAAACAAGTTAGGATTCTTTATATGTGAACCTAGATTTGAATCATTGTAGACAGGGAAATCTCGACATATGACAGATTATTTGTGCTGTTTGGGAAAGGTTATTCATATTCACCTGTTTTAAGATATTGGAAGGTAGGTATAAAAAGAGCATTGAGCAAAGGCCAGCATTGGTATTGAAAAGTCTCAAAACTTGTGATCATGTTATAACAGGAAGATTTGTGGGTTTGGAGAATACTGAGAGGGTGATAGGGAGTTGATTTCATGGAGGAAAGCCCTCCCAAGATCATCTGCTAAAAGGAATGAACATCAATTTCAAAGGTCATGACAACAGAAAATTGGATGACAATGGTTGTTTGCAGCTTGAGATTAATATAGAACACCAGGTGTGAAACCCAGAGTATACAGCTACTATTGTGTCAATATGATAGTTGCTCATTATTAAAGCATGAATATGAGGGAGCAGCGTCCCATTCGTAACCAATCTGTAAAGGATCTTGTATTTCTGTTTAGAAAGAGTGAGAAGAATGTGCCAATTTTATACCGCTTCTTCCATAACAACCCAAGGCTTCTATGGTTGGGTTAGAAGCATCAGAAAGAAAATATGAAAGTGAATGCAATATATCGTTTATGAATTTTGTAGAATACTCTAAAAAAAAAACATGTTGATCCCAAGTGCACATCTGGTCTTGCAGAGTCTCGATTGACTCGATCAAAGGATTAGCATTGAGTACTAGATATGTGAAGTTGAAGTGGGGTTAGGGAGTATCGACGCTAGAACACGGCCCTGCAGCCGCTCTGTCACGAGGTCCTGTTTCACTAAACAAGGTACTGTAACACAGCCACAATACTGACTTTTTTATATTTTTCGATGAAAATCCTCGAGCTTAGGCTAAAGCTTCTTATGGGACGGAAATTTCTAGAGCCGATAGTTCGGTGGCAGTATTATTCCTCCATAATCTCTCAAAGTCTAGTATATCTAAAGGGTGCCCAGATGGGTCCCCCACTCTCGCATTCCCCATGCTCATATTGCTCAATTTTCAGCTGCCCATCTCTCTTCACGCAGTGGTATCTTCTTGCCTAGCTTCAACCTTGTACCATCCACTTCCTCGCGCCAGGCACGGTACTCGGAAAATCGAAGTTTCGCATAAGCCGCATAGTCGAAAGTAATCGCGTCGGTAGCGGTGCTGGCTTGGATCAGAGCACAAAGACCCCTGCATCAAGAAAATTAGCCCATTGAATAATTTTTAATGAGTAAGATGTGGTGGAGGGTGCAGTTGTAGCAGAAACTGATGCATTGGCAGTCCATCGAAATATTGAAAGGAGGTGACTTGCCAATAGAACCCTGGAAATCCGCGATATTGATCCACATCAGCCATCAGTTTCGATATTGCTGCTTCTTCATTTTCTGCCAGGTATTCAAATGACGGTGCCATGCCTGTACCTGAGGCTCTGGCGAATTTCTTGCTGCTTCGGATGTATTCTCGAAGAAACGCACGTCGGGTTGACTTGGATGGAAGTAGACTGTACTCGCATTCGAACCCAGCCCATTCGGAAAAGTGGTTTGCGAGTTCGAATGCGGGAGGACAATAGGTACTGTGTCTTCGTAGACCCATTATTAGACCAAAGAAACTAAGCAGGCGTCAAACTTACTCGTAGTCAATGAACTTGACACTTGGGACTCCGTCCAAGGATATATCGTCCTTGGCACTGTGCTCTATGACAACATTGGCACAAAGAAGATCACCGTGTCCGAAAACCAGCTGAGATAGTCAGTACGAGGAACGAATGCTTCGCCGGTTTCATCTCCATACCTTGCTGGCCTCCAAGTCATCACCCCCTTTCAATGTTTGCACCAGGTACCGAAAATCCTTTTCCAAATCTTCTTTCCTCAATCCTTCTTCAGCAAACGATTTTTCTGGAATGGCGTCAAGCCATTTCTCTGCAGTGATCCAAATGTTTGGTCGAGCTTCAAAAAGAGCACTCGATAAACCTGAGCCGTTCACATGATATTGTTGATTGGGTTCTGTTCGTGTAACAGGTAGAATTGTGTGCCACCGAGCAAGTTCTCTGGCGACTCCACGCCAAATGCTTTCTGTTGCGATATCTTGGACAGAGCACACCTTCCCATGCACAAAGTGATATGCATGACCATTGTCGAACCGAAGGAGAAGTTTGGGAGCAAGCTTGTGATCGGACAGGATCTGGTGGAACTTGAGCTCTTCTTTTTGTTTTCGGGAAAGTCAGTGAATCTCTCCCACCTGTCCCAGGCCTTCTCCATGCTTAGTGCTGCCAAGAGGAGTACTTACTCTGGCGATCAATTGTAATTTCAGTCCCGGATCCATATACCTTGATCAGGATCGTTTCTTTTTCACCGCCATTGTCGGGAGAAGTTTGGTGGAAATATGTCGCTTTGTATAGCTGAATAAGTAAGTCAGTATGCATCTATCATAATAGTCTGCATCAAAATGAAGCTAAATCTTAGTATGCAAGATGAATCTGATTTGTGGCACCTACCAAGTTCGTGGTGCCTTCGGTGAGCTGGGTTATTTTCACTTCTCCGCGACTAGTCTCCCACTCTGAGAACAGCACCAGACCGAGGCGCAGAGCGGACTCTTTCGGTGCCGACTTGTCAAAGTGGTGGGGTACGTAACGAAGATCCAACGTGGTATTCGTCATCGTGGAAAGAAATAGAGTGAAAGCTTCCAAGACAATCACAATTTTGCGAGCACTTGTTAAATTTTTTAAATTTTTTTTTCGGTGACGTGCGTCTCACCGAAATACACGAAATGTTAGTGATCTAGGCTTGCATAAATAGCTGAGGTAGATCTCTGCGGAGATTTTCCTTTAGCTGCAGATTCACGGGAGAAGAGTGCAGTAGGAACTCGGAACTGCAGCGATGTTTGGCTGGCTGGCTACGTCGTGATGCATCCGGATCTACAGCTTAAAAGTAGATCGGGGCGTGTAGATCATTCATCTGAAAAAGGGTAGCTACACTCAGCTTCGCTGATGAAATTTTTTTCTTGTCTTGCTGCATATGTGGAGTTGCAATTAGCCTGAGTGCTCACTGGAATCGCTAAAAGGGCGGCAGCAGCCACACTGCAACTCCAGCACACTTATGCGCCATAAGCGATGACGATTTGCAGGCATCTAGCCTATAGAGCTTAGGTCGGAACGATTTCCGAGGCCCCAAGTAAGTACAACGTATATGGTATATAGTCCGGCACGGCTCATAGCGCCTTTCCCGCAAGATGCGGCCCGACGCCGCAGTAGATGGGACTGGGGCAACACTCAATAGTCTGCAAATGCACATCCTATCACTTGAAACCTACAGCTTTACGATCACACGATATAATTACAGACAGTGGAAATTGGACAGATCTTTTCCCAGCCGGTCTCGCAGGTCTCATATGGCTTGCACGTACTCACCTGTAGCTGGTCTCATCTGAAAGTACGGGAAAGGTGAGTACGTGCAAGCAAGGTGGGACAGCATATGCCAGACAAGCTTGCTGATTCACAAGTATTCTGGATCAACAAAATGCTGCTAGTTTGTCTTTTAAAAGGGAAGTGAAGGCCTGGAGTCTTTCTCATTGCAGAAGTCACTTTAGTTTAAGTATACGTTTTTACTTGATTTCTCGAAAATGGGTTCTATCACGCCGCAGCCCAGCGCCCTCTTGTACAAAGATTTCCACCGCAACCCGGCTCTAGTCATCGAGTCCGGCACGGGAATCTATCTCAATGTTGATGATGGTCGAAAGATCCTCGATGCAACAAGTGGGGCGGCAGTTGCGTGTTTGGGCTACAGCAATCGCCAGGTCCAAAAAGCAATGATTGCCCAGATGGAAAGTCTGTCCTACTGCCATCCAGGTTTCTACAAAAGTTTAGTAGCGGAGGACCTAGCGGACTACTTAGTTGCCTCTACCAATGGCTTAATGACAAAGGCCTCATTGACCGGCTCAGGTATGTAGCTGCCAGCTTCGGGCATTAACAACGAGGCAGCTAGCTAATTGAAGAAAATTCAGGATCGGAGGCCGTTGAGGTTGCAATGAAGCTTGCGAAGACATATTTTGCTCAATTATCGCCTCCGCAGAATTCAAGAGATCAGTTCATTGCCAGGGTAGGAGCATGGCATGGAGCAACATTAGGAGCTCTAAGCTTGGGGGACTTCAAGAACCGAAAGGATCCGTTCGTCTCTTTGATACCACAAAATGTGACAAGAGTCTCCGCTTGTAGTACATACCGAGGCTTACGCAAAGGGGAAACAAACGAGGACTACGTCAGCCGCCTTGCACAAGAGCTGGACGATGAATTCCAAAGGATTGGCCCACAGAGAGTGGCTGCCTTTTGGGCCGAGACTGTTGGCGGCAGTGTAAGTTTTTACACCAGCTAGACGGCACGAAATCAACTAACAAGAATTTCCCAGTCAACCGGCTGCGCAACAGCTGTGCCAGGATACTTCCGAGCAATGAAAGCAGTCTGCGATCGATATGGGGCTCTTTTGATCTTAGATGAAGTCATGTGTGGCATGGGACGTACTGGAACCCTTCACGCGTGGGAGCAAGAAGATGTGGTTCCGGATATCCAAACGGTTGGAAAAGGCCTTGGCGCTGGTTACGGAACTATTTCTGCTGTCCTTGTCAAATCTTGGCTTGTCACTGCACTGCAGAACGGCGGGAAAATGTTTGCGCATGGCCAAACATACATGGCTCATCCTCTGTCCGCAGCAGCAGCTTTGAAAGTCCAACAAATCATCCAAGATGAAGGACTTGTAAAGAATGTTCGCGAAATGGGCAAATACTTGGAGTCGCAACTGAAAGAGAGACTCGCGCCTCACCCAAATGTTGGCGATATTCGAGGTCGAGGGTTGTTCTGGGCAGTTGAGTTCGTGGCCGACAAGGCGACCAAGGAGCCTTTCCCATCCAGCTTGGGATTATCTTCGAAACTCCACTCGAAAGGTCTTAGCAAGGGTTATGAGCTCGCTCTGTTCAATGCTACAGGGTCCGCAGATGGGTACGCCGGAGATCATGTTGTGCTGGCACCACCATACATAGTTGAGAAAGCGGATGTTGATGAGATTGTCGACAGGCTTAGTCGAGTCATTGATGATACGTTGAGAGAATTGAAGGTTCACAAGGAGTAGACTCGGGGGAATAAGCTAGTTGATTCATCAGCAGCATATCTTCGGACGTGGGTGGAAAAAATGTCTATCAAGTTTATATTCTACAATATAATACAAAATTCCCCGAACCATCTGCTCAAAACATGCGAATAAGGAAGATATTCTTATCTACTTCCTCTTGCTTGAATGCTTTCGAATTAACGACCCACGTGTATGTAGTATCCAAACGTATGGTTCGGGGTCCTCGGGGATTTGATATTCTTAATTCGTTCTTGCGCATGTAAATTTCTGATGCAATGTACTGTAGTGGAGGTTTTCGCACGAGCTACCATGTAGGGGGTTATGCAAGATCCCACTGGACATCGTATTCTTGGTGGCGTTTAGTTGAGCTCCACATTCCTACGCTACTGCATTCGAAGCTAACATCACCCGACGTAATCCTAGCAAGTTACTGGGTAAGTTTCTATTCGGGAGGAAATAGCTTCCACCCAAGCATGTAGTACTACCCTACAAGTGCCGATCCCTAGTGAGATATACAACTTTAGTTCTGGAAAAGGTGCAATTGGGCTTCGCCGACTTGCTTTCCAAGATGATTCTGTCTCTTTTTGAGTATCAGGACCCATATAATCCATTGATCGCCACCTCCAATGGTGCAATGGAGACAATAATTTGCGTTGCTTGCCGTCCTGGATTGTCTTACTTCCTTCGACCATTCCATCCGGACCAGTAGTTCGGCGGGAAATGAGACAGATCTCAGATCTATCTCCAAGAAATGCATAGACCAATCAGTCTTCCAATTGACGACACTACTTCATGACAGCATCTCTAGTTCAAGCCGCCGAATTACTAGGATAATCAGATTTACACCCCACCAATTCAGAGACAGCATCTCTAGTTCCAGCCGCACTATTGAAGATAATCAGACATGCACCCCACTTTTTGGTAGCTTCATCTCTGCCTTCTGTTTTTATCTCTCTTCCTGTGGTAGTCCTCAGAAAGTCCTTCTCATCAAATTTTTTTTTTGAGATCGCTTCTGTCAATCATGGCTGTTCCAAAGACTTTGAAGGGATTCTGGTCGAGCATCGGCCTCGATGCAATCCTGTCCTCGGGTCGAGACGTAAAAGTCTTGCTCCTGCTGAGGATGGTGAGATTATTCGCCTTCGGCGGTACAACCTTCATCCTCGCCCTATACTTGTCGGCTCTCGGTTTCTCAGACAGCGAAACTGGATTGTTCATGACACTGACGCTGGTTGGTGATCTGATCATCAGCATGGTCTTGACGTACATCGGAGATAGAATGGGCGTGAGAGTCACGATCGTTTTCGGGTCCGTCTTGATGATGGCGAGCGGTGTTGCCTTTGCTTTTTTGGACAATTACTGGCTTCTGCTGCTTGCCAGTATCGTGGGAGTGATCAACCCAAGGCAAGCTCTCCTTCATTGTTGCAATCTAAGCAAAGCTAATTGATGGCCCAATCAGTGCAAATGAAGTTGACCCATTCAAAGCTATCGAGGAGTCAGCCATTGCTCGTTTAAGCACTCCTGATAATTGTACCGACTATTTCGCATGGTGGAGCTTGCTCGGCATGTTCGGCACAGCGGGGAGCACACTGCTCACCGGTTTTGTGGTCACCCAATTACAGGATTTCCCTGGTGTGACGATTCTGGACTCTTACAGGGCGATATTTCTGGCGTATGCTGGCATAGGAGGGGTCAAGCTTCTTTGTTGCCTGTGCATGACCTCGAAAGTCGAGTTAAACACTGTATCAACGCGTCGAGGGGAGGAGGCAGCCAGTCTCGCAGATGACCAAGCACCTTTGCTTAGAGATGGTTGCGAGGACCACTATGGCACCGTCGAGGAGCCCCGCTCTATTACTGGAGTCGTCACAAAAGCGTCAGAGACAATCGCGCCAATGTTCACGCCCGACTCAATGAAATTCATGTGGCGTCTCTGCCTCGCCATGGGTTTGGACTTTATTGGATCCGGGTTAGCACAGATTTCGTGGATGACTTACTTCTTCAAGCTGGACTACGACATCTCGGAAGGGTCCCTAGGCTCAGCAGTATTCGTTGCAAGTTTGGTGTCTTCCTCCCTGAACCTCGTTGCATCTCCACTTTCTCGAACCATCGGGCAAGTACCAACGATGGTAGTTTGTCACACCTTGAACTCAATCTCCTTGTTGATGATTTCAGTTCCTAATAACAGGACCCTGGCGCTGTTCTTGTTCATGTTTCGCATAGTGACGCGCGAGATTGACAACGCCCCTCGTCAAGCGTTCATATCTGCTGGTGTCCTCGACCGTGAGCGAACATCTGCAATGGGGATAATCAATGTCGTGAAGACGGTCAGCAGCGGCATCGGACTGTTTCTGACTGGTGAGATGGCTGGAATGGGGCATATTGCGGCTGCATTTATCCTAGCAGGCTGCTTGAAGTTGGGCTACAACGTCCTGATTACCTTATTCTTTTGGACTCGTGCCGGCCAAAAAGTTGAAGAAGATAAGGAAGAAGAAGTAGAATATGATCCTACAGCTGTACAGTAAAGATAAAAATTAAGAAGAGTTCTCGCGAGGAATGAATTGGCAAAGTCTCGAAGAAGGGATGGGGGTTTGGGATTGAGGTGTATCCGCGTAGATGAAGTTACTTGTCATTCTTATATTGCGCGTTAATAAAGTATTAATGGACTCGTGGGTGGAGAGGGAGGGAATACTTCAATATTCTCGAAATTAGAGACAATAATGACACTCGCAACCACTCGACTATTGTTGAAGTGAACTTCTTGAGGCGCACATCGAGATTATAGTCTCGACTTCAACATAACTAAACTTCTGTCTGCCGAGATAAAGAGTTCCAGACGTTGCAGTCGCGCCTAAAAGCGAGAAAATAGTCGACTGAAACGTGTAGGAGATCAACCGCCTGCATCACTGAGGTAGATTTAGGACGCCTTCCATCTTGTGAGGCCTCGGTTCTTCCACGTCCTGGGGATAGTTCGTCGTGTTCCTGAAACCAATTCTATCTACAGAAATGACGGCAGAGTGCTGATGTCCAGGGCATAATTGGCTGCAGCTGAGCAGAGGTCTCGTGACCCCCAGCTTCCCTCGCCTCAAAAGTTTTGACGTCTATCAACGGGATGGTTGGATTGCCGTCTGCAATAAGTGTATCGAACCAACTCCCTTGCTACAATTGCATCTCTATGCTATGTCAAGCCACCATGTCGACCAAGATCAAGGTCCTGCTATATCTCATAGTGAAGCCGGACCTTCAGTCAAGAACCCCGCACTACACATAAGAACGCCTCAAAGTTTCGCCCTCTTCCCGAAGCTGCCAGCAGAGCTACAAATCAAGATCTGGAGACATGTCTTGGACCGCTCTTGCCTTTCTCCCGGTATTGTCCAGACGCGATATAATCCTGAGATTGATGGGTTCTCTTACGTTTTCGACATCCCAGCAGCGCTCCATGCATGTCAACTCTCTCGCGAAACAGCCTTGAAAGAATATTCTTTTTTCACCCCGGAGTGTTCAAGCCAAATCGCATATCATGCCAGCATTGATGTATTGTATGCTAAATCAATTTTCAGCCATCTGGACCACAGTTCAACGTTGAGCAGAGTGCCTAGCGGCCCTCATCATGGCTACCCATTCATAGACCCCGCTATCAACGTTTCTCAAATCCGCTTTCTCATTCTGGATCGACCATATGTCACTCATAGATTTATGATGGACTACCGAAACCTGATTCCTGAACTGTTTAGCTTCCATGCTCTTGACAAATTATACATCGTTGTACCGTCCCTATCTCAATATGAGGAGATCAGAAAAATCTGGCGACCAAACCGTCCTGAACTCTTCACCGGCAATCGATTCGATGTAAACAATATCTATGAGAAGGAAATGGAACGAGATGATCAGATTCCGGAATGTGAACTTCCCAGGTTCAAGAAGATGGTGTTTCCTACAAATTGTATTCTGAGGCTTGGGGAGTTTGAGCGATTGTTTGGATGGTCGAAACATTTGAGAAATTTCCTGCCTATGATTACGAAACATCCTCATCTTAATCTCTGGAATATGGATCCGTTTTGGAAGACGAGGGAGATTCCCGAATTGCATTTTATTAGGCAAGTATGAGGCAAAGAAACGAAACACCGTCTTGAGGAAATAGGTATCTTGTTTTGCTGCTATGTGGCCTTGGGAGATGATGATGATTCGGAGAACTGGTCTACGATGACAGGGCGAGAACACCTTAACAAATGATGCGGCGGTGCGATCTTGGTTCATACCACCAAGAATGATAGAAACTAGCATGGGGAAACAGCTTCTGCAGGAGCCATCATCAGTTTAATTGTCCCATATATTCCTACAACGCCGTACTTTTCTTCCACCTCTTGAACATCTCAAGCCTCAATTTTAGCAAGACCATCATTGACGTCCAAAATGCTCCAATTGTAGGGATCAAGACCCTTTGGATCTCCATTTGCACATGAGGTTTTGTACCACAACTTCACGCCGTCCTTATCACCCTTCTTCTTGAACTCGGCTTTCAAATCCAGCCAGCCGCCTGCCCCACCTGCATCTTCGGCACAAGGATGCCCTTCCCCGCCCAAGCAAAAAACAGCCAGACTATCAGGTACTCGCATGGATTTACGCATACTTGGCTCAACTTTTCCCAGAAAGACAATGTCATGGTCCCAGCCGTCGCCATGATCATACTCGTAGCTAAGCTCGACTTTGCCCTTGTATTCTTCTTGTTCATAGATATCTTTGAGCGTATAGTCCGACATTTTCTTGATGATATCCGGATCAGGGAGAGAATCCTTGATAGAGTCATCGATATACAGTTGGAGGATATCTTCCCCTCGGCCAGTCATCCAATTAGGCTCGTCGCCGTCCCCGAGAAGCCTGGAGACCTCAAACTTGAACGCATGTATTCCTGCCCAGCCCATAGCTACTTGAAGAACATTATGAAGTTGAACGAAATTGAAATGGGTAGGAACAGAGAGGAGGCGTTGGATCATGGGTTCATAGGTACCCCGGAGTCGAACGAGAAGCAGATAGCTTTCGGGAGGAGCTGACTGAGACTAGTGTCAACACGTTATCGAGAATTGTCAAAAAGCGATAGTACCTTTGGTTTCTCGCTCTGAGGGTTGTCTGCTCCACTTGAATTATTTACAGCTTTCTGCCGTTTCTGAGACGCGTCCCGCTGCCCAGGCTTGACGCGTGATTTGCGTTCTTTCACTGCTTTCGGCATCTTGGAATTCTTCTTGATGCTCAACAAATTTCGATAGATTTTAAAGAATAAATAAGGCTTCGATACTTGAGAAGAAATGAATAAAGCATATGAAGTTTTCTGTTATATGTTTATATGAGCAGCGCCGATCATGACGCAAATCACCTGACAAACGCGAAGTCCCACAGCCCAATCCCTGACCCCCTTGCCTAGGCGTTACTGTTTCTAGGCATGAGTCTATCCAAATCTTCAAGTCAGATATGCATTCCTTCCATTCGAACCCGGCTAAATATCTTCGGGTTGATGCAATCTACTCCCCAGCTCACAAATCAAACCCTTCAACAATCTAATTTTTCATCCTCAGGACAAGTAGCATGGGAAATATCTGACATATTGATATCATTTACAGAGGTAATTTCTATTCCAATAATAATCTTTCAATTGGAAGTAATGTTCCTAACTAACGTCATCACTTTGCCTTTGCTTTTATAATCATCTAATACAACTATGAATTAGTACATCTTTCATAAGTTTCAGACAGGGTTTTATAGCTTTCATTCATTCATAACCCAAGAGCAGCACCAGCAGCAGTGAACAAGGGACATTCATTATTGTCAAAATAATTTTTACACCCGTTGTCATTGGTGATGCCCTTGGCAAAACGTGCTCAAATAGTAGCAAGCAACAGTAACTACTGCACTCAACAATTTCCAGCTCTTAATCGTTGTAGCCACTGGCTACTCACTAGAAATATGTTTGAGGTTTTCATGACCAGATGGTTCAGGACTTCATTGAAAGATGCTGAATGTCATATAACAGGAGAGCAAGGATAACTAATTTGGTAGCAGGTACACAAATAACAAAAATCAAAGGGCTAATAACAGATAGTTCGGTATTGGAATGTTTTCATACCATTTCCCATTTTAGTTTCGACAAGGATCCGATCTCTGATCAGGCGTGCGATATTATCCAGAACTCCAAGCTTCGGGAATAAGCTGATGTACAGGCCTCCCCTTATCGCCAGTTCACCTGCAAGCCGATGACTGTCTTGATGGCTTGCGAGGTGGCATACCAGTGGAATGAGGCTCGTCCACTCCGCTACTATAGTTGGAAGAGGAGCGAGATTAAAGAACGGTCGGATGCCGAGTGAGCCTAAATTGGATTGCCCGTTGCTGCCAAACTGCGCCATCTCTGTGCTTGAGTCGTATGTCTGAGCTTCAGGTTCACAGGGGTGAGTGATAGAGGGTGAGAAAACGAAGTCAGAGAGTCATGACTGATGCTGATACAGACAGGGGAGTACTAGGCAGGGGGTACTAGACACACAAGAAGAGGAGGTACGGCAAAGGATATTAATGATGCTTAGTTCATTTGAGCTAAGAGAAGCTCTTCGATTGATTATATAGCCTTAGTGAGCTAGTACACGTGACCACTTCTCCCTCTTACAATGCTGCATTATATATAACCTGCCCAGCATAATTTCCGCGATGATGCTGCTTGCTGATGGTCCATAAATGTGGCAGAGCCTTCAGGTTGGAGTTAGGCCGAATTCAAGTCTGGGTTCGAGTGTGGCGTAGTACTCCAATATGTCGAGCTAGAGATTGGGCAGACTTATCTACAAGATCGGAATTCCGAGCTGCTCTCGATTAAAGTAGTCTCTCACTTGTCATATTTATTTAGGACATCTGGAAGTGTTTCTACGTCACTTATAATTTGACGAATGCCACTTCAGAGGCCGCAATTCGAGTATCAGGAGCCTACCCAGGGACGCAGTTCGTTTTCGACCTGTCCGGAAACAAACGGCATGAGAAACAGCTGAATAAAGACCATGATTTTCAATCTCTCAGTCTCGCAGGGAGAATCAAGACTAGGCTGCGCTAAGATACTTCATCCGGTTTGGTGTTACTATTGAGGCCAATGAACGCCCAACACCAGTACGAGTAGGCCACGAATTGTCGGGCAAGGCTGGGAGATTGAGGACGCCGATCCATGCAAACTCGAAATAAGCCTTGATAGCACGCCTTGCTGCCTATCTGATGTCAGGCTTCGCAACCTACTCAAGAACGATCTCTTCCTCTTCCAGATCGGGAACAGGTAAAGAGTTATCCCAATTGTATATACCCCGCCATTTCCATACGGAGAGATTGCTGGAGCCAACGACTGCGAATAAAGTCCCGGTATGCAGACCTCTATATTTAGAGGCATTGCCCAAGTTATCCATTGTATGCAATAATGCACCCCAGCCATCATCGCGCAAGAACCTCGCACTAATCAAGCTTAATCTGGCCCGAAGTTCACGACTTGATTTGTCCAGAAAGATGAATTTGCTACGACTAAGGATACTGTCACCATAACTCTGTTCGTTCTTCTTGAAAACATGCATCAGCCAACGTGACATTAATCCCCACGGCGTTATTGTACCCAAGCGTGTGTCTATTCCGTCGAACGGCATATAACTCTCTTTTGCAAGAGTTGTGTCCGATTCGAGCTCACTTAGTAGCAAAGGCGGCAGAGCTGGACGGCTGGGTGCCCAGGTGAGGCCCTTGCGTTTTATATCTCGGGGTGCACTTGACATAAGGAAGCCGGTATAGAGGTGCTTGCCAACTCGCATCCTCCAGAAGGCCTCCGCTAGAGAGCTACTTGGGTCTTCGTCAAGATATTCTGTGATATTGTCTTCGCGGTCATTGTCGTTAATATAATGAAGACCAGAGAGAGAATCGAAGCCGAAATTTGGCTTGTACGGCCGAGGAACCTTGTCGTTGTGGAGGAGGCTCCAAATGACAATCTCATCACCACGTCGCGATGCATGGCGCAGAGACATTAGAGCTGCAGCTTGTTCTACCCCGAGAATACCCTGACTCTCAACTTCATTTCTCCACCAGTCTTTATGCACCTTTCTGTTCGGGAAAATTCGTTTGGCGGGAAGCAGATGTTGAGAAGTGAGAAATAGTATTGCCAGATCAACGCTTCCTTCTTTCTGGACCGTATGAAGAATTTCTTTGAAAGAGATTATTTGATCCTCAGCACAAAGTATTTGTATGTTCTTTCTCCCTCTCAATGCTTCTAAAAGTGTCCAGGCTCTGACATTCCAATCACTCAGAAGGATAGCAGCAAGTATTGACTCCTGAAGCTCGAGGGTCATTTTGTTGACCTCGGTACTCATCAAGTCTCGATCGCATACAAGAGTTAATTTGCTATTCGCAAACACGGAGTTGATCTGCTCTATAGCTTCACGACGGAGGAGAGTCTCTTGCGGTATGCAAGGGGTATCCATCCAGTAAGAGTCACAACCTTTGCTTTTGGCGATTTTCACGTACCGGTCGTGAAGACAACTGTTAATTCCACTCGACCCCAATTCAGGCCTACCGCCTTGTCCATGGCTCCAAACATGAGATATGGCCATTGTATACTCCGAAGCTGTACAGTACTGGAGGAGACCATTGTCTCTCTGATCAAGTGATACGGCTCGCGCGCCTTCCGTGTTTCGATATGACTCCTCATCCCAATGCAGACTACGACAGTTTCCAGCACAATATTTTGTGTGTGCGGTTTGATCTTCGATTTTCATTCCTACAAATCTATTGCATTGTATAGGCTGTCCCCTGCACACTGTGTCATTCCTTCGTCAAACTTGATGCATCTGGGTGGGAGGTGTCCAAAAAGCTTTGCATATCGGTAGAGAAGTCTCCGAAGATCAAACGAAACAGACCCACGGTCTCTCTGGAGCAATCGCAAAGCCCACTTGCAGACGTAAGGCACAGGCTGTGGATGTACTATCTTGATCGTAGATGTTTCTGATGGGCCATCAAACGTTTGAACCAGACCTGAAGTCATTCTTGAGATTAGAATCCCGCTCGAGGTCTCAGAATGGAAGCCAGATTGGATTTGATTATGTAGAACGAACCAAGAGTTGAGCATGACACATCGCTGCCACTGCGTCCACAGAAAGGCTTTGACCAGGAATGCCTTCCAATTACGTGTATGATTAAGGTGTTCTGGGACGTGCAAGCTAAACTCGAAGAGCTCTGCAACAACTTTGCAGAAGTCATGGATCAAAACTACGACTAGGCTAAGTGCTGTAGGTAGTATAGACCAGCAAAGAGGGATGCGGATGACATTTTGACCGACATGCCTAACCACTAGAAGCGTTTCCCACCCTTTATCTCGCCCAGGAAGGAAGAATTCGCCTGGAATCATACTCAGGGGATTGGGAAGTGACGTATCCGTGATTTCTAATGGAGTTGCTGGCAACCTAGACAGCAGGGCGCAGACTTCTTCAGTAATTTCTCCAGCTGGCCTTGTCGGGCGGAAATAGCATGTGATGAGGCTCGAGAAAGCCTCATCTATGAGCTCGACATGTCTTGTAGGATCCTCGAGGCTGTCAATGAATTGCGAGTACAATGATGCTGCATGTGCTCGGTGGGATTTTGATGTCGCAAAGTGGTAGAGCAGCTTCGCCCCCTTAGGCTCTACATGGAAGCCAATGTGATTGACGGTGAATTGTGCCTTCTTGTCGGGGAGATCGGGATCTGCTCGATCTAGATTGTCTTCAAGGATCTCTTCCACTCCAGCCGTCGTGTATGTAAAAGGTCCTTCGGTGAGTGAGTAGAGCATAGCGCTAGCGCGGCTGCAACCTGATACCCTCACCAAAGGACGCGAAGAGGCGCAGCGTGGCAGACTGCGACGCGGTCAACAAGGCAAGAAAATGGAGTATGTTGCTGGCGATGCTTTGTGCAACGTAAAAAATTTAAAGGGTTTTAAGAGAGCAATCTAATTAGTCAAATTTAGCTAATTAAATTGCTTAAATATTAAAATAGAGCAATCTGATTAATCAAGTTTGACCCATTAAGTATACTTAAGTTATATAATATTACTATCTATTATTATTTTATTTTTTTATTTTAGATATTTATTTAAGATATATAGATATATTTATCTAGGTATTAGAGTGAGCTAAAGACTGTGTAGTAGCCGAGAATTGTATTAGTTATAGACTAGCTATAGATATATCTATCAAAGGCCAGGCGGGATGGTCTATTCCCCTGTTTATGTATTCTAGTGGAGTACAGCTGGCGGCATAAGTCACGTGGGGGCCCTCCCTTGGTGGGTTATAGTCTCTAGAATGTGAGGTGTGGCGGGGCGCTAAGCCTAAATTGGGATTTTCGGGCGGAATAATCAGATAATCCGGCAGGAAACCTCATTGCTGATGCTTAAGGCTGTACCCTACCAAAACCTCCACTTCAATTCACCAGCTCCAAAAGCTATGCGCCGCCGATTAAAAGTCCTGGAAAACACTTATATAATAATATCAATTGAGTTGAATCGTTACATATGATTTTTAGTATTTGCGGACGGCAAAAGTGCTGAATCCTGGCGTTGAAAAGAGGGCATATTTTGATAGAGCAGAGCCTAGTAGCCTAAGGCACCAGCACCTCGCCAGCCTGAGCTAAGCCTGAGTGAAGGCGGCGCTGCTCACGTGAAACATCGGGTTACTTGAAACCTCAACTTTGCTAATATAATGTCTTTAAGCCAGTATTTTGTGACACGATGAAGTCAGACAGCCTCAAGAAACAAGCATGCATTAATTCTGGCCCAGACTTTGGGAATAAATCTAGTTGAGAGGGGACTGAAGGCACTGGCCCATTTATCGGGGATATGTAGTCACGTGAGAACCCCCTCTCACAATTCTCCCGGAGCTCACATGGAGCTTGAAGTTCTGGGCTAGGTGCTTTCTTGGGCTCTTCCGAATTTGTGGAACATTTGCAATTTGACTCCAGGCTACTATCTGATTTGAGTCCTGATTGTGTCAAGTGTTGTTGAACACCCTGAGTCAAACTCCAGACTTCTAGATCTGAATCCTGGACACCTCTCCTGAACGTCTAAGATCGAATAAAACATTGATTCTCAATCCATGCTTTTCGCTTTCTGAAGCCAGAGTATATATAAGAATGCCCCTATCGAACAATCCAACAACGCCTCGCCTCCATGCATGCATGCTAGCCCCAGGTATTTTCATATTCATTATAACCAATATCCCCATATCTTAAACGACCTGCACATAATTGGCTGGCACACTCGCTACTTTACCACCCTTCTCTACCTCCGCCCAGCCATCACCTGGATCTTCTTTGATGAGAACGAATTTCTCTCCTTCGGTCATGCTATGTTCTGCGTCGCTTTGTGCTGTGTATTCATATAATGCCTCCACGTATTTGAGCTTCTTGGCTCCTCGTTTGGGCGCCACGGCTGGCCCTTGTTTCTTCGTATTTACGGATCCGGCCATCGAGGATCCAGAGTTGGAGTATATAGAAGAGGGGCGTGGCGTTGAAGTAGAAAGAATTTCGAGGTAAGCAGTGGGAACAAGACCTTCTTTATAGCCAGATTTAATTTTCGTCCATCCGCCGTCTGGGAGCACATTAGAATGCTTTGAGAAAGAGGAAAGAGGTCTTACCATCGGGTTCTAGGACTGTTACTTCTTTGCCCTCTCCTACTGTAATTTCGCCATCGCCACTTGCATCGTATGCGTAGAGCATCTTTCCTTTCTGCTCATTGCTTGATCCGTTGGTGCTGACGCTGCTTCCGGGCAGCTCACTGATGTAAGCTGTTGGTGGGGGTGCCACCACTCTGTTCTTTCGCAAAGTAGTAGGGCCACTTATTTGTGGCTTTAGAGAAGATGGCGGCGTCTCTTCAACTGGTGACCGGGCACCAGAAACTGATCGATTTGCGCTTGCGGCGTAACCTGAACTTAACGAGTTCATCGTATTTGATCGTGTCATAGCTGGGAGCTCGGCGGTACTACCATTCCCCGAAATAGTAGGGCTTTTGAGTGAGTTTGCCGCTTCTTGACGTTCTGCCTTCAGTTTCTTCTTCTCTTCTTTATTTTGCTCTCCTGGGCATTCTGCTGGAACCTTCATCTCGCATTTACTGTGGCATGTGTAACCACAATCTCGGCAGTCGAATCCCTTGGCTGATAATCCCCATATCCGCTCCCCACATAAATCGCAATTGGTTGGTATTTTGAATGTTTGCGACTTGAAGTTGTGACTTTTAGCCCCTAACGTGACATCGCCCACTGCTTTTGTGATCGTAGAGGTCTCGATCTCTGCAGTCAACCTTTTGTGATCAACCAGATGCAGCTCTTCTTGCATTTGGAAAAGCGCTCCTACGATCTCGACTTCGCTCCGCTTGTCTTTTCCTTCTCGAATTTGTTGTTTCACTCTCTTGGCCCCTTCGACCTCCCTCCGCTTCTTATCCACCTCCCTCCGAAGGTCGCCTAACTGCGCTTTAGATTTCCCCAAGACATTTCGTAAGAAAACTTTCGCTGTATCATCCACCACCATAACATCATCGTCATGCCATACTGGACTCGGCTCGAACACTTTATTCGGGGGTTCTTGCCATGGCGTTACGTTGTGTCTGACAAACATCATCGAATCTAATGCCGGCACATTTCGTGGTATTTCTCCAGAAAGATGAGTAAGGTAGTCTGTGCTTCTCTTGAGCATATCAGTCTCGAGCTGAGCTGCCAATGACCAAATTCCGTTGAGCTTTACCGTCCGAGACTCCGAAAGATCCTGAAGACTATCGATCAGATCTGGCACGTATTCGTGGTAGTATTTCTCCTTCTGCTTGTTGGTGACGTTGATAGCGATCAAGTAGCTATTCTTGACGTTATGCATTTCTAGAACCTGCTGCTGGTAGGCATTTTGAGCTTTGGATTTGGAGTAGTCGAACGAGCTCTCTGCCTTCTTCCGTTTGTTCTCGACCTCCTGACAAGATGTGTCGTATTTACCCTTCATCTTCCGCAAATCGCTATATGTAGACTCCCTCTCCTTTTCAAGCTTGTCCGCAAACTCGACATGGCGTTTCCGTAATTCTTCGTATCGAGTTGCAATTGCCTTCAGTGGGTCCGCGAGGTGCGAGATTAGTTCTGCTCCGAATCTATCGTGCTCCGATGCCCGAGATTCCAAGGTTGTGAGCTGTGTTGTCCAGGTTGTCAGGGAAGCGCTAAAATGCGTGCGAGTCAGCCTTCTCCCATATTCCCCCTAAAGAGAATACAATACCTCTCCAAAGATCCTGGCGTCATAGCAGGTGTTTCTCCAACACTGAGAGAACTTGACTTCTTGGCCTTCTTCTCGTAGTACTTCTTCGCCAATGCAGCCAGCTTCGCACTGTATTCCTTCTCGATCACACTCCTCTCCCGGTAAAATTGCTGTATATCATCCAGCCAACTGATCCCGCTCCCAACCCATGCATTGACTGGCTTGAAGGCATCCTGAGAGGGAGGTAAGTCAGTAATGGCATCCTGGTCAGATTGCGCATACGCTTACCTTCAACTCGAGACCAAAGTTTGGAGCAATATCTACTTCCGCCATTCTTCTGACCACAGCGACACATTAAGGATCATGAATTAAAGGGAAAGAATTGACAGAACATAGCAAAGCATCAATCGTGTAGGATGGTTATCCTAGATGTATGAACCCCACCAAGGACATTCAGGCTCGAATTGGAATTTGACCGGGCCGATGTGTCCGGCATGGATATTTGCGCCTCATTTCCCAGGCTTTCACGCTAAACCCCGCTATTCACATTTTGGAGCTCTGCAAAGCTCCCGTTCTAAACAAACAATTTATAAGTATCGATCTGGTTGTGTCGACATTCTTTACACAACAACGACCTCGTCAAGTATCTGATCATCATCTCACCACACATACGCTCAAGATGTCTGGTTCTCTAGCAGATCGAATTACCAAACCTGCCGGCGACGCCCCTCCAAGCGTGACCCCTGCGAAAGATTCGAGTTCGTGGGCTGATGAAGTTGCCTCTCCAACTGTCCCCTCGAATGTGCCGGACAACGTCGCAGAATCACAAAGCGATGGTGCCGCTGAACCTTTGGGCGGATCGAGTTTGCATGAGGCCGAGTATGAGGTTGAGGTCAAACTGAGCAATTTGCAAGGCGACCCAAACAACCCTCTCTATTCTCTCAAATCATTCGACAACATCGGAATGTGAGTGCCTACTCTGATACCGCACAATTAAAATCTGCGCTTTACTGACCCCCTTATAGTAGCGAACATATCCTGAAGGGTATCTACTCGATGAACTTCAAGAAACCATCCAAAATTCAAGAAAGAGCTTTGCCTCTACTACTCAAAGACCCTCCCGAGAACATGATCGCACAATCGCAGTCTGGTACCGGAAAGACCGCCGCTTTCGTCATCACCATCCTCTCTCGTCTTGATTATACTAAACCGGATATGCCACAAGCGCTCTGCCTTGCGCCAAGCAGAGAACTTGCTCGCCAGATCGAAGGTGTTGTGCGCAGTATTGGTCAGTTCGTGCCAGGTTTGACCATTCAAGCCGCTGTTCCTGGCGCGGTTGAGCGAAATGCACCAGTCAAATCTATGGTTGTTGTTGGTACACCTGGAACCACTATGGACCTTATCAAGCGCAGAGTGTTGAATCCGGCAATGTTGAGACTTATTGTCTTAGATGAGGCCGACAATATGTTAGATCAGCAGGGACTTGGTGACCAATGTTTACGTGTGAAACAGTTCGTTCATTCTTCTTTGCTATGGGAATGATACTAATCGTGATATAGGCTACTTCCTAACCTCAATCAAATCCTCCTCTTCTCCGCAACATTCCCCGACGAAGTCATGAGATATGCACAATCATTTAGCCCTCGGGCTAACGAAATTCGATTGAAGCGAGATGAGCTTACCATCAAAGGTATTAAGCAGATGTACATGGATTGCCCGTCTGATGAGGGAAAATACGAGACTTTGGCACACCTTTACGGCTTGATGACAATTGGTTCCTCGATCATCTTTGTCAAAGTAAGCAAACGTTCGCCGGTTGTTGAATATCGCTAACCTTTATTCAGAAACGAGAGACAGCATCAGGAATCGCCGCACGTCTACAAAAGGATGGACATAAGGTTGTTGCAGTTCATGCCGCTTTCGAAGGTGGAGAGCGAGACTCTATTCTTGAGGACTTCCGTCAAGGTCGCGCTAAGGTCCTAATCACAACGAATGTCCTTGCTCGAGGTATCGATGTTCAGTCTGTTTCCATGGTCATCAACTACGATATTCCAATGAAGGGTAAAAACGACGAGGGCCCTGATCCAGAGACCTACCTCCACAGAATCGGTCGTACCGGAAGATTTGGGCGTGTCGGTGTTAGCATCAGCTTCGTCTTTGACCGCAAGAGCTTCCAAGCTTTAAGTGATATCGCAAGACACTACGGCATCGACCTTGTACGACTCGACCAAGATGACTGGGATGCTACGGAGAAGATTGTGAAGGACGTCATTAAATCCAGTCGTGCGGGTACCAATTTCCAGAATTGAAGAAAGCGGACGGGTCTTACGTTTCTTTTCTCATTCGATCGTTTCATCAAAAGCGGGCGTTATCAGTGCTCATGATAGATGGAGTTCACTGGGGGTTGGGGCTTTGAGCATTTGCGGAGGAATGGATTGTCTAGATTACTCTGGAAGATTTGCAGACAAGTGGAGAGGCTCAATGTCGGAGCTTTCAACCTAGCGGAAGGAACGAAAGGATAAATAGATACCAATGAAATGAACCAGCGCTCTTCAATACACCACCTGCAGCAGTGTATACGATTCTATGAAGTACATATCCATGGGAGTCTCATAAATATATCTCAGCACATATTTCCACTATCCAACACAATCCGTTCTTTCCAGGGGATCGATCAGTCTCCATGAACTTTTTGCAACGGTCGACACATCGAACATTGAACTGAACACCATCAATCCCCTTCAAAATTCCCTTTCCTATTCTCCAAACAAAATCCCATCCCAAACCTCCCGTCCCTTGCTCATTTCCCAGCTCCTCTATATCCCCGGAACGGCTTCCCGTCTACACCCTCGATGACCTCGTTGGTTTCTTTTATGTGTCCGGACCGTAAGAAAGTTGGTTTATGTTTACATTTATACTCCTTAAATTCACTGTTTAAGAATTTCCGGGTTCTCCTATAATAGCAAGTGTCAAGCTTAATCTCTGAGGATTATTGAATTCACAGCTACTCCATATTTCCCGATTTTTAAGACAATAATTGGAAACAAGAGTAAAGAAATGCGAGCCCACGAGAAACACGTGACATATCAGGAACATCAAGCAGCCCAAGGAAATAGAGTACAGAGCTTCACAACTTGATTAAGGAGACGCAAATTATGAATATGTATCCTGCGCCACCCAAGCATGTGATGGCCGGTGGATGACAAAACGATTGACTAAGATGCAGGTCGTGAGCCCAATTGCTTCACAGAGTATTACCCCGTACGCAACGTTCGAATATACTTCTTCAAGCGAAGGAGCCGCAGCAAAAGGGTTTGGTGGCGAGCGGGGGGAGATGTGTTGTGTTACGTGACGTGTATGTGAACTGAATGGTACACAGCCAAGTGGCTGAGTCCGCAAGAAGACACATCAATCAAAACCAGACCGCTGAGACTATGGTTAAATAAGTTAGATTCATGAGCTTTGACTTCCTGAAGGTACGGCAGAATCGAAGTCTTCATGAGAATTTTCATCGAGCTGGCGCTTATAGAACTATGGATCTTGGTGAGGATGTGAAGTGAGACGGTAGACTGCCAACAGCTCACTTCAGAACAATTTCCCTCGTGAACTTTCGCATCAGAGATTTGGGCGTATTTACCATGGATCGGAGAGAAACGCGCTCACCAGGCGCAGGTACAATCGACGCGGTGACAGAAATAGAAATGTACTGGTACTAGTAGATCACCAACCTCTCACAGAGCCCAGATCCAGCTCGAAATCCAACGTAATTCCAACATTAGGCGGCCTCACCGAAAAATAAGCTAAAACAAAATGAGGATATCTGAAACTCGTAAACTTTGCCAACAACTCCAACGCCAACATATGCATTCGTCGCCGCAGAAGTCGCCTCCACTCACCGATGCTCTTGATAGTCACGTGACTCTCGCATCTCGCATTGTAGCCGCTCGCCTAGGCGCGGAGCATCGAGGTCCAACCGTTAACCTCAGAACCTCACCTCCAGAAATAACCTCAAACAATACATGCCACCAAAGCGCTTACTTAGATAAGCCTCTGCTTCCTTCTCTCTCTTACTCTGCTTTCGAAGAACAAACATGACGCCATGGATCACCCTCGATCCTCCTGCTATTCGTTCAATGGCAAATCCGGTCTTTCCAAGGTCGTTCTCAATGCTCTCCAAGGTGCAGACACGAACGATTGGCGCTCGGGATACAATGCTCGCGATTAGAGGCGGCGTCACGAGTTTGGCCAGCGTCAATATCACCTCACGGTAGGGCAATGGGTTTGTATCATCTATCTCCTGTTTCCTCTATCGTTTCTTTCTCCTCATTCTCCTGTGTCCTTTTTTTGTGCTTGATTTTCCTTTGTGTGGCTGCAAGTTGGCTGCGGAATGGCATTTGTTAGAGAACCTTTCTTATAGACTTTTTTAATTATGTTGAGACGCCGGTCGCCTCCTTGACTGTACTATTATTTTCAAGGTTAGTAAACTTCTTCATCTGTCGAGGCTGAGGCGGTCAACATGGTGAGAGCCTTTGGACAACAACGCATTAAGGTTGCAGGAGGGGTCGTGGATGTGGCAAGATAGTTGTATGCCTGAACATCATAGACCTTCGCCACTACCCCATCAATTGTTTCAATAATAATTTACTCGAGGAAGGAATGCTAACGCAATGAACAGCGATGGCATTTTGCTGGCCAACTCTCCTCGTTCATGTACTTTTATTCATATCTTCAACACATGCGGACGACTCCAGCATTTCCTTGAGCGGGGAGCTCACAAACTTCGTACCAGCATGTGCTCAAACATGCTTTCAATCGTTCCTCGACGACAATTTTCCTACAACCATTTGCGGCTCCAATCCCACCCTCGACTGTCTTTGTTCGAACAATAGTACAAGTGGATTTACAGTGGGAGAGGGCGCAGTACAATGTATAATTTCGGAGATTAATGTGGGATTTTGTACGGGATCTGATGCCTCAAGTAAGTTCCAGGAGCAGGTGATTGTGTGGTAGGGCTAACATGACATAGGTGCTGTGGTGGACGATGCCTATACAATGTGTAATGGACAGGTGGATGCGATCCCGAATACCCACAAAACGCTCACTGCAACTTTGGTAGTCCAGACAGCTTCACCAAGCATTGTTCTGATTGCTCCAGCGGCTACAGGAACGTCTAATTCGAGTTCCAACAGCTCCATCATGACGACCACTTCCAGTACTACCAGCTCAATAATGCCAACTCAGACGGCTTTACTTACAGCCTCCGGAAGTCCATCAAGAACGGGCAGCCTTACATCAGCTCAAGCGGCATCTGAAACAGCCCAAGCGAAAGCTGCTACTACAAGCACTCCCTTGTCAAAACCTCAGGTAGCGGGGATCACCGTCGCTGCGGTTGGTGGAGCTATAGCTTTGTTCGGTGCTTGTTTCTTGATGGCTTGCTTACGACGGCGTCGTCTTCAAAGGCGGAACAGCGATATACTTCCATTCCAGGCGGATCCAGGAACACCCAAAACCATGAAATTTCAAGCCTCTCGCGGTCCCCTAGATAAGAAGTCTAACTATGCGACTAGAAAGCCCAGCAAGAATACCCCTCGTGTCCCACCAAGACTCGAGACTTCAGATCCACGTATGTTCTCTAGACGAAGTATATTCCCAGATATGATCGGAGTCGCTGTCTCGCCTGAAAATCAAAAACCCCCAATGGAAGTCAAACGCTCGTCCAGACTCCTGCCCGAGAAACCGACATTAAAGTTGAACGCCAATCAAAGAGCAGTGTCGCCTGCAAATGGATTGAAAATGCCTGTCAGACCCTACCTGCCACCGTATAGACAGAGCACGGCAACTGAATTCGAAGACGATGATGATAGCTCAGACACTGCTGTTGACGAGACCTACGGCCGAGGATCTAGTGACCGGATCCTAGATGCTAGCGTCCAAACTATCAGAGTCATACCACCAGAGGGTAACCCTCCAGTTTTTGTAACCAACAATAATGGAAATAGTTGGCGTCCGATTCAGAAAGACAATAACACTTTCACTACATCTCCAGAGTCTTACGTCGCGCCCCTTGCTGTTGATCGTGGGATTGGCTCTTTCTCCCGTCCACGACCGGGTCCCGGAGAATCACAAAATCAGTCTGCTCAGTATGAGGCACCTCAAAGCAAGTTTTCTCAAAACCAAATCCCTCAAATCAAAGTCCCCGCGCCTACCGCATCACAAAACCAGGCATTTCGTCCAATAACAGGAGGCTCATCAGTCTATTCACAAACACCAGGCGTTCCCTCCACCGCTCATTTATCATCAGACCAATTTCCACCCCTCCCACCTCTCAATACACGTTCCTTATCGCAGTTCCAAAATACTTCCAAAAATAAAAAGTCCTACAAGCAGCAAGGTCCTTACGACCGTACCTCCACTGGTTCAGTAACGTCTTTCGACTCTGAAGATTCCAGTCCAGATAGAGAACATCAGCGCCATACAATCATGACTGATCTCTCTCCTGTCGTAGAATCGCCTTCTTCAGCTGGTCGGTCACCAGTTGATTACCCGCCGATTCCAGGTCGAGGACGCTTATCCCAACAAACGATACGTATGGTCCCTCCACCGCCGCAGCCGGACTTTGCTTCTGTGTTTTCGTCAGCAGCAGGAAGTGGCCGTCCACCTCCACAAACAAATCAAAATCAAAACCGCGCCCAACCAGGAGGTGAAGGTCTCAAACCATGGCAACAAGCGGAATTGGCCGCAGCGCGTCAACGCCGTTCACAAACCACAAATCAATACCCACCACCCCCACAAGCTCAATATCAACCTCCACAGCCACAGCGATCTCAAACACAACCTCAAAATCAAAATCAACGACCTGGACAGCAACAGCAG
>Ga0182030_10005708_pt1 | contig 26361 bp, 30 predicted proteins | sample 812S3MmetaG_FD_121299 | JGI IMG/M metagenome (GOLD analysis project Ga0182030, IMG submission 121299) | Permafrost microbial communities from Stordalen Mire, Sweden - 812S3M metaG (Illumina Assembly) | ecosystem: Environmental > Terrestrial > Soil > Wetlands > Permafrost | place: Sweden...
ACGAAGATGTTGAACTGTCCGACCGCGCGTTGACCGCGCGGGGTTCCCAACTCTTCTCCCGGCAACATGTCGGTCGCCGACTCAACAGTGACCAGAAGGAACATGTCCTCCCCCATCATCACGCCGACCGAGGTCTCATCTTCGAATGCCGATGCGAATCCAAGCGTGTCTAGGTAGAAAGCCTTCGCTCGCCCAAGATCCTCAACGAACAGAACCGGCGGGCCAATTTCACCGATTGCAGCGTTCATGGTCAACCTCCATTGATCCCAGCCATCACCAGACGATGACTGCCGGTCAATCAAAGGTAGTGCCGCGTGGCTTCTCTTTGCCGATCGACCAAAGAAAAGTTGAACCTACGAAGGTGCCGATCGGCCCAAATGAAAACATCGTGCGCAGTCGACGCCAAGGTCGCGCAACAGTTCTAGGACGTCGTCTTCAACACCCTCGGCAACCCTTTCGCAGCCGAAACGATGTGCGAGATCGACAATTGATACGAAAACGTCGTTGGCGAACATTCGCCGTCGAAACTCGTGACATTGTGAACGGGCCCATCAGTTGCGAAGGTTCACCGATCGACGCTGTTGTCCATCAAGAATTTGGCACTCCGCGAAATGCCACCACGCGTGTTGACGAAGAGACCAACATCAGACCATCTCCAACGCTCGGCGTCGTGAAATCGTTGTCGACGGCCCCAATGGACGCCTGCTGTCGGATATGTCCCGTCGTTGGGTCTAGTCCGTACAGGACGCCGTTCTTGCCCACCGTCCAGACCAGACCGGCCGCCACGATGGGCGGACCGCCGCCGACACTCGCATTCCACAGAATCCTCATCGACGCCGGTGACTTCGTCACGTGGATGGCCACGGGGCCATTAACGCACGGCAAGTAGACGGTCATTCCCACGATGGCGCTTCCACCATCGATGTCGTTCGGGCACGCCGAGGATAGGGTCGCCTCCTGGGCACCGATGCCGCCGAGGTGCGCGCCGTTCAAGAGATAGACGACAGGAGATTTACCCGCGAGGACGACCTGTCCATCGGCGAGCAGCACGGGAGCGGTCGACATGTCGAGGTCGTTCGCGTTATCCGACGTCCACGATGATGGCGCGAAATACTGCTCGAGTCCCCCGGTCGCCGTGAGCTCGAGCACCGAGTCGCTGTCGTCATACGCTTGGCCGGAACTGTGCACGGACCCGTTGCCGACGCTGACCCATACGTTGCCCTTCGCGTCGACCACCGGCGCGGCGCCACCCATCCAGATCGCTCCCTGGCTGTTGCCGGCTTGGTTGTCGACGGTGAAGATAGCGGGCTTCGAGCCACTCTCCTTCACCGAAACGACGCGACCGCGATACGCCGCGCAGTCGCCGTAGTTGCCACCAAAACCAAAGACGACACGCCCGCCATCGAGGTTCAGCCCGGTTCTCTGCAGCAACGCCTGCGGGACCGAACCGGGCGGATCGACTCGCTCACGCAGCTCCACGGCGCCGGTCTTGGTACTCAGCCCCACGAGGAAGTGCTCGGGATTTCCACCCTTCAACTCATCGGCCACGACGAAGATCTCATTGCGCGACGCGTCAATGACGGGCGTGCCAGTGATTCCGACGCTCGGCGAGATGTTCCCACACGGCAGGTCCGACGAGGGAACTGCGGTGGCGAGATGTCGGGACCAAACGACCGATCCCCGAGACGAAGTGAGTGCGTAGACGGTGTCACTCTCGGTCGCCACGAAGACGTCTCCGGAGTAGACCAGAGGTTCACCATAGATCTCGCCACTCAACGTCGGAGACGTCCACGCCCTTTTGGAGGTGGTCACGGATTTGAGCGCCGAAGAGACTCCGGTGCTCGCCGCATTGCCGTGATACACGGTCCACGAGGTAACGCCGGGCGACGTCGTCGTCGCTTGGACCTCGGCGACGCCAAGGAATCCGGATGTCAGAACCGTTGCGCCGAGGACGAACGTTCGAATCGTCGTGGGTGAAATGTGGATTCGCATTGTCATCTCAAACTAACGCTGAGATGACAACTTCAAACTCCGAAGAATCTACGGCTTCGCAAATGTTTGCGGAAATCGGACTCGTCTGACTCTCGCCACTGTTGGGTTCAGCGGTTTCCGAGCCGGATTTGCCCGTCGAGTAACTCCCGAGCGATTTCCAAATGTCCCGAATGTGTCGCGGTCTCTTCGATCATGTGCAGAACCACCCATCGAACACTGGTCACCTCTTTGTCCCCGTGCCAACCTAGAGGCTTGGTCGACATCGACCTCTGGGCGAAGACTGCGTTGGATCGCTCACACTCTTCGACGTAGTTGCGAAGAACCTCAGAAGCCGGCAAATCGGATACAAACGCCGCGTACGGGTCGTAGGGTACGAAGCCTTCTTCGGACGAGAAGTCGACCTTGATGCCTTCGATGACCTCTTGAAACCAGTGGTACTCAGCGCCGGCCAGATGTTCGACGAAGCCCGCGGGTGTCCAACCCGAAGGAACCACTGACGTATGCCACGCTTCTTCGCTGAGACCTTCGACGATGGCCCGTACCGATGCCCGCTGGTACTCGAGGAATTGAAACAGTGCTGCCTTTTCGTCACTTTCTTCGGTCATGGCGTCAACCTTTCCTTTGGACGTAGGCGCCCTTCGGTGAACCTTCGCCAGCGACGTCCAACTTCTTGATTGCTTCGTCGTACTTTTCAGGCGTGAAACCCATATGCACGAAGTAAATTCCTAAAGCCATTGTCACAACCCCCTTGAGCCAACACTTCGTTGGATTCGGTCAAAGTATCAGTTTGACGAAGACCTCACACGAGCGACGTATCTGTTGAAACAAGTGAAGCCGTAGCCAGATGGATTGTTGGACCGTGGGAGGGAACGTGGGATTCATTCGCCTTCGGCCTCAATGATTCAGTTAAGTCGGGTGCATCCGAAGAAGGCGAACCGCGATGTCACACGGTGACGACGACGCACACCACGAACGCCAAATAGCCGCCGACGATTAGCCAGCCCGAGCGTCGATCGATTCGCCCCTTCACGTACGCAATCGCAAGTACCAGCGCAGTCAATGCCACATACGAGAACGCCGTGAGATTGCCAACGAGTGAAGGAACGGCCACGCCCAGGAATGCGCTCGGTATGAACAGCCCAACTACGACATTCAAATTGTTGCTCGAAAGTGCCGTACTGAACGAGGCTGCACCGCGACCTTTCCGCGCCAGGTGCACGGCCGCGACGGCGTTGGGAAGGCTCGTCACCGCAGCCAACACGAGGCCCCCAACGACCGCGTCCGCAATATGGAAGTGGCGACCGAGACTGGAGGCACTTCGTTCCATCGCCACACTTGAAAGTACGACAACTATCAACGCCATCCCCGCCACGACGGAGTCAATCGGTCGAGCGCGCGCAGGGTGAATCGCTTCTTTCAGTTCAAGTTCTTCTTCGTCCACGGCTGACGACAACCACGACGTGAAGTTGCGTGGAAGATGTAGTCGCGCGAGTACGTCTCGACGAATGCCGAGAACGATTACGTATGCAATTAAAATCGCCGACGTCAAAGCGAGTCCCGCGAAGATGGGCAGAACGCCTGTCGCCGTCGCGGCGCAGCAGACCGCAATCCACATCGCGACAACACCACCCAGAACGACCACCTTTCTGTGGAGCGCGATGGTTCCCGCGACAATCGCACCAATTCCTAAAAGTGCGGCCAGATTGAAGACGTTTGATCCGATGATGACACCTGATCCAATAGCGCGTTGATGTTGCGAGAGGGCTGATATTGACGACGTTGCTTCCGGAGCGTCAGCGGCCAAAGCCGCCAACAATCCGAGCAGTGCTTCGGAGAGCGCGAGACGCTCTCCGATTCGCTCGATGCGGGTGACGAGTAACCAACTCGTCGCGAGGCTCACGAGAGCTCCTGCGACGAAGGCAACGAATGTGAGAGCCAAGGCGGTGTCCCCCTAATGATGACATCGTGCCGACCAGTCTTCCCGGCTCTCCACAACGAAGACTAATTGAATAATCCTGTCGAAGAACCTTGGAATGAGACTCACCAGTCATCGACGCCTGCTCGCATCAACTCGTCAACGCGTTCGAAGGGAGAAATCGCACGACAATTTGAAAGTTAATCCTGGCGAGCGCCATCGCGCCAGGTCCGCAACCAATCATTGGTGGTTGCCGCGACTGGGTCGCGCTCAGCCTTCAGTAATCTTTGCCGACGGGACGACAGAGACCGTGTGAAGCGTCAAGTCAGGAAGAGGGAACACGTGCCAGGACGAATCGCCGTACGACGACTCGCGGCCAGCGCCGTCGTCGTCATTTCGTTGTTCGCCTCGATTTCGACCGCCGGCGCGGCAACCCAAACGGTGACGAAGGAGAACGTGACGGCCACCTTCACGTATCGCGGTACATCTCCCTTCTCGCAGCATCCGCATCTGAAAATCTCCCTGAATGGCAAGGTGGTCTACGACCAATCAGTAAGTTCCGCGTGGTGCGGCAGAGAGTGCTCAGCGAACGTGATCGCGGGGACGAGGAAGGTGGTCCACATCGTCCACCTAGAGAAGGGCGGACTTCCGAGTGTGGTTCTCGATCTTTACAGTGGTGGAGCCCATTGTTGCGCAATTGAACAGGTGTACTCCTTTAAATCGAATTCGGCGGTCATCGAGAAGATTGAGCACAACTTCGGCGATCCCGGGGTGCAACTCGTGAAACTGGGCGCGAACGGAAGCTTCGATCTGTTGAGCGCTGATGACGTCTTCGCGTATGCCTTCACCGACTTTGCGGCGTCCGGCATGCCAATTGAGATACTCAGCTTCTCCCACGAAGCGTTCCACAACGTGACTCGTTCGTTTCCCGAACTGATCGCCAAGGACGCCAATCAGTGGATGAACGCATTCAAATCCCAAGCGACTACCCACTATCAAGATTCCGTCGGCCTCGTCGCCGCCTGGTCCGCCGACGAGGACATGTTGGGCCACTCCAATGTCGTGGCCCGTTTCCTCGCCACCGAGGCGAAGGCGGGCCACCTCAATAGCGCGCTGCTCCCAGTCACTTCAAGTGACCAGAAGTACGTCATCGCGTTACAGAAGTTCCTCCGTAAGCACGGTTACCTGCAGTAGCGATCGGGCCTCAATCGACGACATAATTTCCGTATGACGACGTCGGCGGAATTTGAGCGATTGCTCGTTGAGGGCAATTCAGAGCCAACGGACGGTTGGGATTTTTCTTGGTTCGATGGAAGAGCAATCGAGGGACGTCCTTCCTGGAGGTATTCCCACGTATTACGCGAACGAGTAGCCGCGGCTGAGGCAGTCTTTGACATCCAGACCGGCGGTGGTGAACGATTTGCTGAGATACTTTCACAGATTGAACCGGGACCTCGGATCCTCTTCGCCTCCGAGTCTTGGGGTCCCAACGTTCCGATCGCGAGGAGAAATCTTGAGCGTTTTGGAACTTCGATCATTGAGATCGCAGACGAGTCGGATTTCCCGATCCGAGACGACACTTTCGACCTCGTTGTGAGTCGCCATCCAACCCTTACTTTGTGGAGAGAAATTGCGAGGGTCTTGCAACCTGGGGGAACGTACTTCTCTCAACAGGTCGGAGCGGGAACGAACAGCGAACTTACGGATTTCATGATGGGCCCACAATCCGTTTCAGATGTACGAAGCGCACAACGGGCAGTTGCCACGGCCTCGTCTTTCGGACTTGACGTCATCGATCTGAAAGAGGAGTCGTTACCGATTGTCTTCTTTGACGTGGGCGCCGTTGTTCACTTCCTGAGAAAGGTCATCTGGACAGTTCCAGACTTCACCGTAGAGAAATATCGACGGCGTCTCTTCGCGCTGCACGAACACATCGAACAAACTGGCAGTTTTCAATCTCAATCACAGCGATTCCTGATTGAGGCGAAGAAGCCCAAGTCGGCGTATTGAATGTGTTTAGTACTGCACCACGATTCGCCGAGTGAATCCGTCAATGGTCATCTCTCCACCGTAGGGAAGGACATACTGAGGGTCGGTGTGACCGAAGTCTGGTCCGTACACGAACATCGCCTCGGGGTTGTACATCGAAAGTGCCCGCAGCACCGCCGACTCCTGGTCAGCGCGAAAAACAGATCGTTCTTCCTCACTGAGTGGAGCGTGGGAGTGCCACGCCTTCGCTTTGGCGAACACCACCGCCGGGAACTGACCGAGCAACCCTCGTTCCCCGGCATCGCGCAACATTCTGAAGACTTCATCGGATGACGGCATCTCCTCGGAGGTTTCGAGCATCAACACACTGCCGAGGTACTCCTCATTCGGGAGGATCCATCGATTCACAGCCAGATTCCAATGCAGGATTTCCAGATTGCCACCCCACGTCGGACCCGTGACCACACGCGTCGCGTTATGCCAGTGCCACCCAGGTTCTGGCGTGGTGGGTAGCGGATTCGCAAGGGTCGAGAGGTCTTCCCACCGACACTGCAAGTCAGTGAACTGCGCCACTGGCTTCACCTCGACGAGGTCGTGGTCGAAGAGTGCGTGTCGCAGGGATTCGAGCGACACCGGGTGCACGCCTCCAGGTCGAGCGAGGTGAACCAGAGTCGAGCCCCCGTGGTAGCCCGCGATTCCGAGGTTCCACAGGTAGTTCAAGAAATTGGTGTTGTCGGAGTAGCCAAAGAAGGCCTTCGGGTTCGAAGCAATCACCGTGGCGTCAAGGTGCGGGAGCACGGTGATTTGGTCGGAGCCACCAATGACCGCGAGCAGAGCCTTGATGTCAGGGTCCGCGAAGGCGGCGTTCAGATCACGGGCGCGTTCCTTCGGTGTCGCACCTACTTGACGAGTCGTTGGAAACTCCACTGGTACGAGACCAAACTCATCGCGCAACACGCGGACCCCGATTTCGTGGACTTCGGGGAATACGCCTGCACCGGCCCAAGACGGGGAGACCACGGCTACCTGGTCGCCGGGTTGCAGTTTCGGTGGCACTCGGAGCGAATGGGCCTTATTCATCGGCTGCGTCTCGGTGGTTCGTCAACAGGTCGGAGGAACCCCATCTGTGCTGAGAAAAACTTCGGCTCCGAGGACATGCGTACATCCAAACACCGTACTTATGTCGATACCTCATCGACGCCCGCTCGGGATTTCATCAACATACTTTCTGGCGGTGTGGGACCAATATCGGGGTTGCGTCTTCTCGTTGGCAAAAGCGTCAGTCAATCCGCAGTGTCGTTTGCATGACGTGTGACAGGCTTTACGCGTGAGTACGGGACTTGCGGATCCAGCCGTCATCGCCGAGAAGTCTTTGGACTGGCTCGTAGCTTCTGCGCGAGTCACCGAACACGGCATCGCGTGGTCTGATACGCGTGACACCGATGAGCTAAACCCCAATCTGTACAACGGAGGGGCCGGCGTCGTGATGACCCTGCTCGAAGCGTATCGACACTACGACGACGACCGCTTCGGGGACATCGCCCTCGCGGCAAGTCGCGAACTTGCTGCCAACGTCGAAGCGTGGGAACACTGTTCGTTGTATTTCGGGCTCACCGGGATGGCCGTGGCTCTTCAATCGGTTCACGAGGTCCTTGGTGATTCGCTCGCACGCACGAGTGTCGTAAGGGCCATGGAACTGGTCCTCGATAGATTCGACGGCGAGCGATGGAGCGACCAATTCGAACTTCTTGGCGGCAACGCGGGCATCGCCCTTGGGGCGTTGCGCGTGGGCGATATCGATCTCGCCCTGATTGCTGTTGCGCCGTACGTAGAAAGTGCGGAGACAACGTCCGCCGGCGTCAACTGGTAAGTTCGAAAAGGGACACTCGCCCGCTTCCATCACGTGTCCCACGGCACACTCGGTATTGTCGGGGCCCTCGCTGCCGTCGGAGCCGCGGCGTCACGATTCGATCTCATCGAACTAGCCCTCGCGGGCGCTGCGGACGTTGTAAGTCGCAATGAGGCACTCGACGAAGGCTTCCTCGTTCCACATTCAGACCGTCAACATCGACCGGAGTTGATCGAGCGCTACAGCTACGGATGGTGTCACGGACCGTCCGGCGACGCCCAAGTCTTTCGACTCCTCGCCGCGGTCACCGGTGACCTCACGTGGATGGAACTTACCGACCGCTGTTGGCAGACGGTGATTACTTCTGGTTTGCCCGAACGTACCCGTCCCGGCTTTTGGGATAACAGTGGTCGCTGTTGTGGGACCGCCGGAGTACTCGCCTTCGCCTGCGATCGCTACATCGAACGAGATCACGATTTTGATTTCGCTCGCGTCCTGGTCGACGATCTCTGCGCGAGGGCGACCGTCGACGACGAGGGCGCGCGCTGGTCGAATTTCGAGCACCGCGTAACCCCAAGCGAACTCGAGCCCCGAACGGGATGGGCAATGGGCAATGCTGGAATCATCCGCGAATTACTGCGTGTCGTTCGGATCAACGACGGTCGATCTTCGGATTATTTTGTCCCTTGGCCGGATCAACCAGCCGCCGGTCCTAAATGGGTGACCGCTGTGCACTAACTATTCTCCTCCCTGCACCGCGGACGTGACGCCCGGTCTCGAGGCGATCTCATTGCGCTTGCCAGTCGACGTGGCCCACTCTCACCTATATATATGTCACCATTCGGCGTCGAGTGGGGATTTTGGTTGATACGAGGGCCTGCACCGATGTCGTTACAGAAACCGACCATCGACTTCACGGCGGAGTTGGAGCGCCAGGCTGGGGAATACGAAGGACGCGAGGAAGATTGGCAGAAAACTCTTTCCGGTACATCGGAAGGCGATGGTTTGACTTTCGGCGGCTACAAAGGTCTGAGTTCGGCTGGAGTTTCGGCCACTGCGAAGCTTCAGGGTGTGACGTCCCGGATCGACTGGTATCTCGATCGTGTCGTTCATTTCAAGCGATCCGGCACGCTGACCGTCAACCACGATGTCGTAGGTGCCGCGTCGGACCTCAACTCCTATTGCTTTATGCGTTATCTTCAGAGTTGCTGTCATCCTCGATCTCCATTCGCTGCGCTGACGCAGGCATTCGCGACTGTTTGGCGAATAAATCAACCGTTTCGTACCTTATTCGGCCCGTATCAACCAAAATCTCCGCTCACCGCCGAATCTTTATGCGTCAATAGACCTGTCGTGACTGTCTACTGCGCTGTCCACCCTCCGTCAATCGAGAGCGCCGCTCCCGTAATCGTCTCTGCTTCATTGCTGCAAAGAAACACGGCCATCGCTCCGATGGACTCCGGTGTCGTGAACTTGGACATCGGTTGCTTTTCTGCCAGCAACCGATCCATCTCGAACACAATCTCTGTTCCCGATTGCTGCGCTCGATCGAGCAACTGACGCTCGACCAACGGCGTAAGTACCCAGCCGGGGCAGATTGCGTTGACGGTGACACCATGATTGGCTAATTCGAGAGCCGCCACCTTCGTGGCGCCGACAATGCCGTGCTTGGCCGCGACATAAGCGACTTTGTCCGCGCTCGCCACCAGTCCGTGTGCGGAAGCGACGTTAATGATGCGTCCCCAGCCCTTGGTTTTCATCGCGGGAATAGCGGCCTTCATCGAATAAAAGGCAGCTGAGAGATTGAGCGCGATGATCGCTTCCCATCGGTCGTCCGGAAACTCCTCGATGGGTGCGACGAATTGAATTCCGGCGTTATTGACGAGCACGTCGACATCGCCGAGGACGTTTTTCGTCTCGGCGACGAGTCGGGTCACCTCTTCGCGACGCGAGACATCGGCGCCGTCGAAAGCGATGCTCACCCCAAACTCTTCGACGAGCTGCGAACGCAAACTCTCAATTTGGTCGGCGTCGCCAAAGCCGTTCATCATTATCGAGGCTCCGGCTCGGGCGAGAGAACGGGCGATGCCCAAGCCGATGCCGCTCGTCGAACCCGTGACGAGAGCCACTTTTCCTTCCAGTGTCATCCGCCGCCTCCCGGTCTCATCACTTTGCACGTCGATCCAAAATTAATCGTGCGAGAACTCGGGAGCTCAAGGCTTGTTGAACACTGACAAAAGAGTCGTCGCGGAAGCCCGGCGGATCCGGCGGCGCACGACCAATCCGGCAATGCCCCCCGGAGCGAAGAAGACGAAAAGAACGAATATCGCCCCGAGCAAGAATTGCGGCTCCGAAAGTGGCACCCGCAGCACCGCCGGAAGTCGGGTGAACGATGGCTCGGCGCCAACTTTATCGAGGTACTGCTGAAGATAGATGTAGACCATGGCGCCGACGACCGCACCCCAACGAGTGCCCGCTCCCCCGAGGACGACCATGATGAGTATCGACAGCGTCACAGTCGTCGATGCCACCACGCTTGGCACGGCCGTACCGATCACCAGGATGTAGACAATGCCTCCCCCGGTCGCGATGAGCGAAGAGACGGCGAACGAGATCATCTTGAAGCGGTAAGGACGTACGCCGAGCACGTCGAGACGGAGTTCATTCTCTCGAATCGCTACGAAGACGTGTCCGGTGACTGACTCGGTGACCAGCCAGACGATGAGGTACGCAACAACGAGGAACGCGAGAGCGATCCAGTAGAGACTGCGCGTGTTCGACACCGCACCCGAGAGAAATGAGGGAAGGCGATTGTAGGAGAGGGAGAGTCCCGTATCGCCTCCGGTCAGGTTGTGTGGATTGCTCTCCACTAAGAAATAGAAAGCTTGGGCGAACGCGAGGGTCACCATGGCAAAGGCGATTCCGTGCACTCGCAGGGCGATCGCGCCGAGCCCGACCGCGAGTACCAGCGATACACCGAACGTCAGCAGAAGTGATGGGACCAGCGCCCATCCCCAATGAGTCAGGGCGATGTCGAAGACGTACGTACCGACCGCGAAATAGAGGACGGGGCCCAGCGACATGAGACCCGTGTAGCCAAACATCAGGTCGTAACCAACGGCGACTCCCGCGAACATGAAACACAGCGCCAGGACCTCGAGCGTTCCCGTGGAGTTCACGATGTCGAGCGTGCCCGGGAGCACCCAGGGCACGTGAAGTCCGATAAATGGCAGCACGATGAAAAGCCCGAGGAAGACGGCTCCTACGAGAAGGCCCGCTCGTCGTGAGGGCCACCTCACGCGACTCTCCCGAACAGACCACGGGGTCGCCATTCCAAGACCACGGCCAACAACAAGACCGTTGAGAGATCACCGATCTGGGCCCAGCCGCTGTGGCCCCCTATATAGAAGGACGTGTACTGCTGCAAGAGCCCCACGACGAGCGCCGCCACCGCCGAACCGCGAATCGAACCTAGTCCTCCGATGACGACCACGATGAAGGCGAAAATCAGCAGGCTGTCACCTTGGTTCGGCGAGACGAGATCGCCACTGAAGACAATGGAATACAGGATCCCCGCGAGGCCGGCCATGGCCCCACCAATGACGAAGACGAGCGTGAACGCTCGACCGACGTCGATCCCGAGGGCCCGCACCATTTCGCGATTCTCTACGCCGGCGCGAATGATGATGCCGTAGCGCGTGCGCGCGAGGAACAACTCCAGCCCGAACAAGACGATGGAGCCCGCACCGATCGCGAGAAAGCTCGCGTTCGGCAGAAACAATCCTCCGATGTGCGTCGGCTCGATCAGCCAGAGTGGCACCGGGATCTGCAAAGCAGTACTGCCGAAGCCCCCCATGAGAAGGCCGACCACCGCGAGGTCCAAGCCGATCGTGATCAATATCTGACTAACCGGCTTGCCGTAAAGCGGCCGAATGAGAATCAGTTCGGTTGCCCCGGCGGCCAGAGCGCCGGCGATCGTGGCGCCGGCGATCGCCAATATCACCAATGTCGGCGCGCCGAGTGACGTCGGTAGTCGCGTCGCGACCTCGTATCCCGCGTAGGCGCCGAGTGTCATGAAGAGGCCGTGAGCGAAATTGAGGACGTCCATGAGTCCATAGATCAGAGAGAGACCCGACGCCGCGAGAAAGTAGATGGCTCCGAGAGCCACGCCGCTGAACGTGAGGACGAGAAAGATGTTCACGCGGCCCCCGCCACGCCGAGAAGTTGGCGCACGAGTGTCGGGTCGTCGAGATCGGTGACCTCCCCGAGGTGCACGACCTCGCCGTGGTCGAGTACGACAATGCGCTGGGCGAGACGTTTGACGACACTCAGGTTCTGCTCGACGAGCAGCACCGTCGAGTGTTCAGCCGCACGCTCCAAAACGCCAGCGAATTCGCCCACAATTTTCGGAGCGAGTCCCTTGGAAGGCTCGTCGATGAGCAACAACGGCCGATGGTTGAGGAGCGCTCTCGCGATCGAGAGCATCTGCTGTTGTCCACCCGAAAGTGTGCCGGCACGTTGGCGAGCGCGCGTCTTCAACTCAGGAAAGAGCGAGAAGACTTCGTCGTAGTCCGCGCCCGATCCACTCTCGGCGAGGCGAAGATTCTGCTCCACGGTCAAACCAGAAAAGACGTCGCGGTCCTCAGGTACGTAGCCAATCCCGAGGCGCACGATCCGGTGCGTGGGCCATCGCACTACTTCGTGGCCGAGAACCTGTATTCGCCCGGTACTGGCGACGAGACCGAGGATGGCTCGTAGGGTCGTCGTCTTGCCGACGCCGTTACGTCCGAGGAGAGCCGTGACGCCCCCCGAGGGCACGCTGAAACCGACACCCTGGAGGACGTGTGAGCCAGCGATGGAGACGTGCAGGTCCGAGATCTCAACGGCGTTGGTCACAACGGCTCTCCAAGGTAGGCCGCTTGTACGCTCTCGTTGGCCATGACCTCATCCGGTGCACCGCACGCGAGAAGTCGACCGTAATCGAGCACCGCGACCTTTTGGGCGAGACCGACGACCACCGCCACGTGGTGTTCGACCATCAACACGGTGCGCCCTTCGGAGTGCAATCGTCCGATGAGTTCCGTCAACCGTGGTACGTCTTCAGAGTTGACGCCGGCCATGGGCTCATCGAGCAAGAGGACTCGCGCCTCGGCGGCCAGAAGAATCGCTAGTTCGAGTTTGCGCTTGTCGCCGTGACTGAGCGCTCCGGTGATCTGATGTGCAACGCTCGTGAGACCAACCTCTTGAAGGGCCGACTCGGCGGCGGCGGTCGCCGCGTCGCCCGCCCGGGGACGTCGCCACAGTTTCATGTTGCCGCCCAGGCGGGCTTGCGCGGAGAGGCGTGCATTCTCGAGCACGCTCAGCGAGTTGAACAAACTTGACGTTTGGAACGTGCGCCCAATACCAAGACGAGCACGAGCCGACAAACTCACGCTCGCCAGATCGCGCCCGAAGAGTTCAACAGTGCCCGTAGTTGGTTTGAGCAAACCACTCATGAGGTTGAGAAAGGTTGTCTTCCCCGCTCCGTTGGGCCCAATGATGCCGAGGAAGCTTCCCTCTTCGACCTCGAGATCGATTTCGGACAGAATGTCCGCTCCCCCGACCCGGAATCCCAGGTCCCTCACGTGCAGCGCGAAGGACCTGGGACCGGAACTATCTGTCATTGGGGGAAACTTTAACTATTTGCTGAAGTGCGCCGTGAGCGGAGGAGCTGTCGCTGCGGCACTCAAGGTGCGCAGCACGACGGCCTTGAAGCCACCGCTGATCGTCGAAACCAAGCTCACCTGGTACATCGGCTGCAGCATGGCGTGGTCCGATACACGAATGGTCTGCTCACCCTTAGGCGCGAGGAAACTCCAGCCCGCGAGCCCACTGATCATCTTGTTCACGTTCGTCCCGTCACCGGTCTGAATGGCGCGAACCAACATCTGGGCCCAGACGAATCCGTCCGGCGTGAACAGGTCGGGCTGCTGTTGGTACTTCTGTTCCATCGCCTTGATGAGATAGTCGTTCGGCTTGTTGGACGAACCGGCTGACACGTAGAGCGACAGATAGTTGAACGACGTCCCAATCGTGCCGTAGAACGGGTACGTCACGATGTTCGCGAGACCAGTGACGACGTGCGCGGTGGTGAGGGCGCCCTCTTGCTGAAGCGCCTGCATGAGCGGTGCCCCGGTCGTACCGGCCCACGCGAGAAAGATGATGTCCGGGTGGTCCTGTTGCACTTGCAACGCCGTGGCCGTGAAGTCAGTCGTCGTGAGGGGAACGAGAAGACTGTCCACGGTGTCGCCGAGACTCTTGAACGCATTCGTGGCGTCAGTGACGTAGGACTGGCCGAAGGCGAAGTCTTGACCGAGCACGAGGATGGTCTTGCCCGTGCCGAGCGCCTGCACGTAGGACTTCGCCGTCTGCACGTCCTGGTAGGTCTGGCGACCGGAACGGAACGTGTAACGGTTAACGCCAGTGATCGCGTCATCCGCGGCCGCGCCTGAGATGTAGAGAACTTTGTTCGCCGGGGCGAGAGGTGCGAGTTCATCGGCGATGCTCGAGTCACCGGTACCGCCGATGATCTTGTAGCCCGCACCCACGTACGCCTTGAAGTCCGAAACGGCGGTCGTCGGATTGTCGGCGTCGTCGTCCCAGTTGATGTCGAGCTTCTGACCGTTCACCTCGTCGGTGCCATTCGTGGCGTACTTGAGGCCAATGTTGAAACCCTGACGCCACTCCGTCTCGTACGCCGAGTAGATACCCGTCTGCTCCAAGATCATGCCGACCTTGATGGCGGCCTTTGACTTGGCGGTGGCCGCGCCCGACAGCTGCGATGCGCTGACACTTAAGCCGAGAGCCACCATGGCAATCGACATGGTGACCGCCGTCAAACGAAAGATTCTTTTCATTTCCCCCCTTGGAACGCGCCGTCCCCTTGACCGCGTGAGCGAAATTCAAGCAGAGTCGCGAAGGGATGTCAAGTGATTCACCTCTCATATTTTGATCCTTTTTCGTTGCTGCCGCCGAAAACTGGTGACGGGGTCAAAGAAGCGCGTTCCGACCGTGTCGTCTTTTCGGGTATCGGCGAGCGAGCCTTCTGCGATGGAAGACTGACAGTTCGGGGTGCGAGCCCCCCGGAACACCTAGCGAAGAGCGGCCTCGACGGCGGCGCGCGCAATGTTGGCACCGCGAGTGCTTCCCGGCACGAACTGCATTTTGTTCGGCGTATAGGCAATCGTGATGCCGAGGTCTTGATCCAAGAGCACGAGTGAACCGAGCCCGGCCCAGAAACATCCTCGGGGACCGAGTGGCGTGACACTGCTCGCCAGTCCGTAGCCCATCCCGAAGTTCATCTCTACGCCCAGTACCAGGTCCACGTCGTGTGCCTGAGTCTCGAAGATCCGCGCGCCGGTCTTCTCGGAAAAGAATCTCGTACCGTTGAACTCGCCGTTGTTGGCGACGATTGACTGGATCAACGCTACCGAACGTGCGTTGCCGTGCCCGTTCGATGCGGGAATCTCCGCTGCACGCCACCACCGATATCTCGGCCATGTGAAATCAATCGGTGGCGACATCCACGAGCGATACGCGATCGATTCAGGATCCAGACCCTCGACGACGTTGCCGTCGCCCGGGATCACGAAACTGACGCGAGGCTCTTCTGATTCAGGTAAGCCAACGTGAAAGTCAACGTCGAGAACATCGGTCACCTCGGACTTAAGGAACTGAGCGAACGACGTACCCGTAATGCGACGAACGAGTTCGCCGAGCAAATAGCCCTGCGTCACGAGGTGATATCCCGACGTCGTGCGCGACTCCCACCACGGAGCCTGCGCCGCGAGGGACTCTACGCAGAGCTCCCAATCAGCGAGGTCCTCAGCTTTCAATGCTGCGTCGAAGCCGGCCAGTCCCGAGGTGTGTCCCATGACATGACGAACCTCGATGGACTCTTTGCCCCGCTGGGCAAATTCCGGCCAATACTTGGCCACTGGAGCGTCGAAATCGAGTTCTCCGCGATCATTGAGCATCAGTGCGACGAGGAACGTCATCGTTTTCGTCACCGACCAGACGTTCAATATCGTGTCGCGTTGCCAGGGCACGGTCATCGTTTCGTCGGTGTACCCACCCCAGATGTCCGCGACGAGTTCACCTCGCAACACGACAGCGATCGACGCACCCACGTCTTCGCCACTCGTCAATTGTCGTTCGAAGACGTCACGCAGCGACGCAAACTTGTCGGTCGTGTAACCCTGGACGATTGACATCGCGTCTCCAATTTCCCGTTCACGTCTCCCGTGAAGTGTTCCAGACAATAGCGACTCGATTCTCGCGCAATCGAGATTTCTCGCCGCGACGCAACTCTCACGCGCCGACGCTTGCGTCTTTTCCATCTGCGATGACTCGTCGCCTCGCCATTTTGGCGATGTTGCTAAAGAGGGATGCATGCCGTGTGTCGTGGTCATCTACGCCGCATGGTCGATACTTTTTCGACCGTCGCGAGAACGGTGGAAAAATCTTCTTTCCACTCGCACGAAGTAAGTCGATAGAGTACGCGATGTGCACGCAGTGACTCTCGGGGGTGTCCGTGACGAATGACTTCTCGGTTCGACCGGGGGCATCAGGTCCGCCCGACCTCGACCCCGGCGAGTCAGTGGTCGCCGCCAAATCGAGCAAAGGTAAGGGAGCGCGCACTCGGAGCAAACTGGTGCAAGCGGCCGAAGAGGTGTTCAACACGTTCGGTTACTACGACGCGTCGATCGTCAAGATCACTGAGGCGGCCGGCGTCGCTCAAGGAACCTTCTACGTCTATTTTCGAAGCAAGAAAGAGATCTTCGACGAAGTCGTCGCCGATCTCAACCGCCGCGTTCGCCACGCCATGTCCGAGGCAGCTCGAGGGGCGACGTCGCGATTAGAGGCTGAACGCCTTGGTTTCGCTGGATTTTTCCGATTTACGTCGGAGCACCCGGCGCTCTATCGAGTGATACGCCAAGCCGAATTCGTATCACCTGGCGCACTTCGAAATCACTACGAAAAGGTGGCGGAGGGCTACGTCGCGCCGCTGCGTGAGGCAATGGACGCGGGAGACGTCACTCCCGGTGATCCGATGATCTTGGCGTGGTTGCTCATGGCGATCGGCGAGTCCGTCGGTCTTCGTTGGATCATCTGGGATGAAGCCAAGGCGGTCCCGCCGGAGGTCTTCGACGAGATGATGGTAATCATCGCACGCATGCTCGGTGGCAATACGAGTGCACCGTACAGCGATGGGAGCGCCGTCGACCCGCCCCTCGCAGGCGAGATCCCTACGCGAGACGCCACCGCGACTGACGCGGATTAGTCCAATGAGCGAACTCGCCGCGAACCTTCACGTCATTGGTCGATGGATCGAAGAACGTGCGCGACAGACGCCACGACGAAGCGCTATCGAATGCAACGGACGCACGATGACCTACGGCGAACTCGATGAGACGTCGGGTCAACTCGCTCGAGCGCTCCTCCATTACGGACTCTCCCCCGGTGACCGTGTAGCGACCGTTTCCGAGAACCGACCCGAGCACGTCGCGCTGCTCTTCGCCTGCGCGAAAGCGGGACTAATCCTGACGCCATTGAACTGGCGCCTCACGGCACCCGAGATCGTCGCACAACTACAGACGTTCGAACCGGCCCTCGTCTGCGCGACACCAACTCACCGACCACAGGTCGATAAGGCCCGCGCATTGATGGCGAACGCGCCGCCGGCCCTGGACCTCGAAAATCTCGAACGAGAGTTAGGACCGGTCGCAACGGATTACGAACTACCTCTCGTCGTGGACGACGACGGCTTGCTCATCATCGCCACGTCCGGGACGACGGGTACCCCCAAAGGCGTCGTGTTGACCCACGCGAACTGCTTCTGGACCAACGTCGGATTCGACCTCGCCGCGCCCATGGGAAGTGACGACGTCGTCTTGCAAGTGCTGCCCCAGTTTCACGTAGGAGGATGGAATGTTCAACCCCTTCTCGCCTGGTGGAAGGGTGCGACGGTCGTTCTCGAATCTTCGTTCGAACCCGAGCGAGTGCTCGACATCATCGAGCGCCGTCGCATCACGACGATGATGGGCGTTCCTGCGACCTACTTGTTACTCGCTCAGCACCCACGCTTCGATAGTGCCGATCTCACGAGTCTGCGGCGAGTACTCGTCGGCGGGGCGTCGATGCCGCTCGCTCTAATCGAAGCGTGGCAGGCGTGCGGCGTCGAGGTCGTGCAAGGTTATGGACTCACCGAGGCGTCGCCGAACGTTCTTTGCCTCGCGCCCGAAGACGCCAGTTCACATCTCGGTTCGGTTGGAAAGCCGTACCCGTACGTGCAGGTCGCACTGCACGACAACCTCTCCGATTCGTTCATCATCGGCGAAGGCCACGGCGAGATTTACGTCAAGGGCCCGAACGTCTTTCCCGGATACTGGAATAATCCCACGGCAACCTCGGCCGCGTTTGATGACGGATGGTTGCGTACGGGCGACGTTGCCGAGCGCGACGACGCGGGGTATTACCGGATCTGCGGGCGCGCGAAAGAGATGTTTATTTCCGGAGGCGAGAACGTGTACCCGGCAGAGGTCGAACAAGTCGTCGCGGCGTACCTCGACGTTGACGACGCGGCGGTCGTCGCCATCGAGCATCCCCGTTGGGGCGAGACGGGTGTTGCCTTCGTCGTCTCGAAATTCGACACCACGTTGGATATTGAGAAACTCGTGGAGCACTGTCGCTCAAGTCTCGCGCCGTACAAAGTACCGAGTCAGTTCCGCGTGCTTAGTGAACTACCACGAACCCCTGTTGGTAAAATCGACAGAATACGTCTCACCGCACTCGCGCAAAACGAACCTTAGAAACATACGTTGATCAGGAAGAACTCCCCATTATCGACGGCGAGATTGCTATCCCAATTCGAATGACTGCGGGATACTAACTTTTTCTAATATTGAATGGTTTTTCGAGTGTTGCTCCTTAGGGGGACAAGTCCGAAGGATCAGGTATTGGGGCAGAATTATTTATTGCAGTGCTGAAAGAGATTCAGCGCGCAACTCGGTGAGACAACATCAAGTCGTTGCTCTTTACAAGACGAGAATGAAGGATGAGTAACACCTTTCAAAGACGCAAGCACCCGCGGGACGCACGGGAGGTCGACGGGGTGCGAAGAAAGGCGGCAGTGTTGTGCTCTTTCGCTTGTGTGCCGCTATGAAGGCCACGTCCGAAGGACTTCGACCATGGAGCAAAATTATTCATTGCAGTGCTTAAATAGGTTGAGTTTGCAACTCGATCGGGCAACATCACAAGTTGTTGCACCATTACAGGACGGGAGTGAAGGATGACCAACACTCTTCACAGACTGAAGCACCGGAGGGATAATGGAGAGATCAACGGATTCACGTTGATCGAGATTCTCGTCGTCATCGTCGTTCTCGGCATCTTGGCGGCGGTCGTGATCTTCGCTCTCGGTGACATCACTGGTAAGACCGCTCAGGCTTCGTGCGCGGCTGACGGTAGCACGGTGTCAGCGGCAGTCGCCCTCTTCAAAACTCAGAATCCGACCGCCGCCGTAACGACGGCGGGACTCATAAACGGCACCACCTTGAACGGAAATAGCCCGTACATCCAGTCCTGGCCCAACAATACGCCGCACTATGGATTCTTCCTTGGTGATGCCACTCGCGGCAGCACGGCTGGGACACTTTACGTTGTGACCGGTGCTTTGTGGTCGGCGGCGGGTCCCCCGATCGTCTACACCCTTACGGGCGGGGATGCCGGCATTCTGACGCCCACCCAAGTGGCCGCGGCCACTACCACGGGGGCCACACAAGCGGCACCCGCGTTGATCCCTTACATCGGTCCCACTTCTTGTGTCGGCGTATCGTAAGCCAGTAAAGAAGTGAATTGACTTGATCGTGGGGCCGGAGGCGTCTGGTTCCAGGACAAACGTTGGGCCGGAACGTGTTGAACTCTCCCACGGGGCCGCCGCGAGCGTTTTCTTCGGCCAAAAAACAAGTGCGATGAATTCTAGAGAATCAGAGGATTGGCGAAGTCAGTGTTGTCGATTCTCACATCCACCAACGAGCATGGATTCACTTCTTCGATGTAAATAATTTCGGCTACGTGATACCGATCGCGGTGCACGGACGTCGCCGCTTCGAGCCCTTCGGCGTCAGAGTCCCGAGCGATACCCCTCGCCAAGGAAACCTGTGGACTCACCTCGATCCAGATTCTGTAATCCCAGAAGTCGTTGTATTCGGGTCGGAAGGCAAACACAGAATCCACGATGAGGATGGATTCATCAGATGCAGTCACGAATACGTCTCGATGATCCTGTCCGGTCAGCGGGTCATGCGCGCAGAGAACGATGTGACCTGATCCTTCGGGGCCAGCGGGCTTCAGCAATAACTCAGTTGCCGATTCGAAGTCATAGGCATTTCTGTAATAACCCTCGCCACTCGTGCGGTCGTATCCCTTCTCTTTTGCATCGCGCCACGTCTTCTTAAAGTCATCCAAGCTGGTCCGCAGCGTGGACCGACCAAGGAGTCTCAACGCGGCGGCAAGTTCGTCTCCGAACGTGGTCTTGCCTGCGGCGCTTCGACCATCAACGGCAACGCGTAAACGGTACTTCGACAAATTCGCGATCGTGCTCGCGATATCACCGATCATCAATGCACGGGATTCGGAATCAATCCCAGCTTTGGGTTGCTTCCACGTAGAAACTGACCCGAACGAAGTCACGAAACCAATTTACCGAGCCGACACGTGCACAAAAACTGGAGTCAGTGGGGCCGGCTTCGTCCGGTGCCGTCGCTTTGGTACGTGGGACCGTCACTTACACTGCTGAACTATCGAGGAGCCTCCATGGCTAATAGTGAGACGGACCTAGAAAAAACGCAGTTGAAGGCTGCAGGTCTCGAGCGATGGTTTCGAGCTCGGCTTTTGAACGGGCTCACTCGACTCCTCATCGCGCTGTTCGTATTCGGAGGTATCGTGACCACACTGACCCCACACATGCTCTTGACCGCGTCTATCTGCGCCTCGGTCGGCGCGGTGATTGCAGTCGTGATGACAGTTCGAATTTCCTTGATTCTGCGCGAGCTGCGTAACCGTCCAGAACAAGCGGTCGCTCGGCTCACGAAATGGCGCAAACTCAAAAGAGCGGGCTTTGCGCCGGGTGCGTAGCGTTTTCGTGGTGGGATCGAACCCTAGTGCCGGTCGTGACGCTTGGGGCACTCGCCAAATAGAACACACGCTCTTAGGGTGTGACAAATTTAAAAGTCCCGGTCGCTGGCGATGAAACCTTCACGCCATTGCCACTCCCTGTGGTCTCGAAACCGTTTGCGCCATTGATGACACCTTCCTTTGAATAGAAGTAGAGAGGCTTCCCGCCGTACGTGAGCTGGAGTTCCCCGTCGCTCGTCTTGATCGTTCCGACCTTCGACCGTGACAACGAGTTCAACAGTGCCGGGTCTCCCGAGCTGAGCGCAGGTGGCCACGCGACACTGCAGGTGCCCGTGCACATGCTCTTCGAGGAGGTGTCGCCGCTAAAGGAGTACAGGGGGAAGGTTTCCCAACCGGCAAGCGTATATTCCAACGCGCCGACGACAGTCTTGTTGTCTACCTTCAGTGTCGTGAGCGTGCCGGGCCACGCCAGAGGGTCGCCCGTTGGCGATACCAGGTACCACAGGCCGTTCCAAGGTGGGATGCTGGGCTCGTCCCAGCCCTCTCCGGTAATTTGATCGGATGAGGTCTCGAAAAGGTAAAGCGGGTGGCCCGCGTACGTCACCTGTTTACCAATCCCGGCGCGCTGTACGGTTCCCAGGAGCTTCTGGCTCACTCCCGGTCCCGCGATTGGAGTTCCCGTCGTGGTGAGCGCTGGCCACTCCGCCTTGTGGTCGGCCGACGGTCCCGTGCACGCGATGGGCATTCCGAACAAATTGACGGGTTTCGTTGTGCAGCCGTAGGTTGGTGGCTGATCGCTTGTGATCATGTACACGGAGTACCCGGCGTACTTGCCGGCGCCGACCTCGAGCATCGTCCCGAACGCGCCGGTGCGTGTGCTAATCGTCGTTCCCGAGACTGTTGCGCTCCCAGCGGGCACTACTGTCAACGAACCGAGCAGCCCAACGCCGATTGCTAGAGGAACCCCAACCGCCCTCAATACGAACTTCATTCTCATCGCTTTCATTTGTGCCCTTTCGTCGGATCGGTTCTCCTCTGATCGGTGTTTCGAACAAACGTGAACCTTCGAACAACGATATGGAACGGAAATATCGACGCCCAGGGTGTTTGCCCACGGAATCTGGGTATGCCACTACCCCTCGTCGAATTGAGGCCAGCGCCAAGGTCCATGCAGAGCGAGGGCCCACGACCGAGGGATTGGGAGGTCGGAGCAAACGATCGGACTGGTCCGGTGACGTTGGATTGGTCTGAATTTGAAAGAAGAATTATCCAGTGGTGTCGGTTTGGTCCGGTGACGTCGGAATGGTTTGTGGGATGAAACGTGGGATTTCCGACGTGAGTTTGAGTCGCGTGCAGGTCCAAATCGGAGAACCTCTAGTGCTCGCTACAGTCGCCGCCTATGATGCTCGCATGAGGTGGCAAGGGATTTCCTCGCGCTTGGCTGTGGCCGCGTTCCTTAGCACCGCCATTGGCGCGTCCACGTACGTAGGGACCGCTTCGGCCCAGGGTTCATTAAGTGTCGCGTGTGTCGCGTCGAGCGCGACGCAGTGCGTTGCGACCATTTCCCTCGTTCCCAATATGGATGAAGATGTCATCGTGACGTTGCCCGCCAACAACGGCTTCTCGATGAATCAGTTGAGCGGCACGCCAGGCTCGGCCCCCTCGTACACGAGTCTGAACAACGGCTACTGGAGCGGAACGGGAACCTCGTGGACGTGCTGTCTCCTCCAGACGGGAGGATCCGAGCCGGCCGGTGCGGTGTCGATTATGACCTTCTCAATCACACCCCTGACGTCAAGTCCTACCACTACCGTTCCAGCGAAGCAGTCGAGGAAACCGGCCCCGCTGAACGTGAGTTTTGCGGCAGGGAGTTTCGCTCTCAGCGCGTCGGACAAGTCTCAACTCCAAGCACTGGCTAGAAAACTCACACCAGAGGCGAAAGTGACGGTCACGGGTTACGCACTCTCCGATCCAAGTCTCGCGCGAAATCGCGGGCTCTCGACATTGGACTACCTCTACGCCAGAGTCAAGGTCAACTGGAAGCTTGTCTCGGTGAGTACCCGATCGCTAAACCGAGTCACTGTAACGACCACCGCGCTCTGATCTTGCGTTGGTAACCAGGCTGCGCGCTGTTTTGTCAACTGTCAGGTGATTTTGAAATGTCAACTATCCGCCGTTGCAATACCACTGTTGGTAGGGCCGGTGGGGACCGATTCTACGACCGAGGGATCTTGAAGTGACATTTCGACCCGGTGACGTCTTCGACCAACGATCAATCTCTTCCTCGAATAGTCCCCGTGAGTATTGCGCGTCGAGAGCCACAGTCTCGTACCAAGGGTGCTTGGCACCAAGGTCCTCTGCGAGCAACGACCGAAGCAATCGGATATCTTGTGCACCACAAGACGAGTGAGGAGCTCAATGTCGTTCGCTGACGTCAATGGACAACACCTATTCTTTCAGGACAATGGGGGCATTGGCACTCCAATAATCTTCAGCCACGGATTTCTGATGGACCATGAAATGTTCGCGCCGCAGGTGGATGCGCTTTCCGGTGAATTCCGTTGCATCACTTGGGACGAGCGTGGTTTCGGTGAGACGGCCGCGACCGAGCCCTTCACCTACTGGGATTCAGCCGATGACGCGCTCGCATTGCTCACCCACCTCGAGATCGACGCCGCATTCTTCGTGGGTATGTCCCAGGGCGGCTTCATATCCTTACGAGCCGCCCTCCGCGCGCCAGAACGGATACTCGGACTCGGCTTGATCGATACTCAGGGCGGCGTCGAAGAGGAGGACGCCCGTCCACTCTTTGAGGCCATGAATTCGGAGTGGATTGCGAACGGTCCGTCCGAGGCACTCGTTGACGCAGTGGCGGCGACGATTATGAGCCCGGGATATGACTACTCATCTTGGACCGCAAAGTGGGTAGCTCGACCGAAGGAAGAGGCTCTCCTCCCTTTTCGCACTCTCATGGATCGTGACGACATTTGGGATCGGATTCCTGCAATCACGGCCCCCACGATCATCTTCCACGGCGAAGAGGATGTTGCTATCACGATGGACAAGGCCGAACGTTTGGCATCACTACTTCCGCGCTGTGAAGGACTCGTTCGAATACCAGGGGCTGGCCACGCGTCGAACCTAAGTCATCCCGACGAGGTGAACGGACCCCTCCGCAGTTTCCTACGAAGCAACTCCTGAGTCACATCTACTCCGCGAACACGGCACTTCCAGACTCGCATTTCTCAAATCGTGACGATGGCGCCTTCAAAGCCTAGGGACGAGTTCGATGGCCAACCTCGATCGGTCGTTACTAAGACATCGGCTTCCAAATTGATAGCGGTAGCGATCACCAATGCGTCGGGCAACTTGAGCCGTGGCCCGAAATGAGCGCGAACTTGCGCCGCGATGATTGCAACTTCGGCGTCAAGTTGGGCGACGCCAAGTGGAAGTCGTTCGACGAACTCTCGAACCGCATTAAGAGAAGCATCTCCATGTTTAGCTGGAGCCACCATGGACTCCGCCAAGGCAGACGCGGGTATCACCACTTCTCCTTGACGACGCGCACTTTCGAATTCTCGTCTCGAGGAATAATGGTGAGCATCCCTCTCATCCAGGAAGCCAATAAGTACACCCGCGTCGATTATGGTTAGTCCCATTCGTTACGGAGTTGGGTAAGCGTCTCGCCTTCAAACACACCCGTTAGAGTGCCCGCATAAAGCTCCAGAATGTCCACTTCGCGTTCGAGGACCACGCGGCCTGGACCATCGGCTCGAGCGGTCAAGCGCTCACCAGCCTCGAGACCAGCGTTGCGCATTGCCTCTTGAGGAATGGTCACCTGGTGCTTGGAACTGATCTTCGCGCTCCGATTTGTTCTCTTTACTTTCTCCATACTTGTAAAGAATAGTTGATGAAAATCTGCGCCGAGCAAATAACTGATACTCCTTTTGAAGTAGAGAAAGATTGGCAATCAAGACTTCAAGACTTAGTATTTCTCCTGGTAGGGCCGGTGGGGATCGAACCCACGACCGAGGGATTATGGGGTGGGAGCAAACGGTCGGACTGGTCCAGTGGCGTCGGATTGGTCCGAGTGACGTTGAGTTTTCCGTCCGGTGGTGTCGGTTTGGTATGTGGGATGAAACTTGGGATTTTCGTGCTCACTTTGGATCTCATTTTGTCATTCGATTTCAAGTGGAAATCGCCTGTGCGCCAGCCGCAAACCATGAGAATCCCCATTTGACTTTGTGCCACAAAGTAAGGTAACTTTGTGGCACAAAGTACAATAGGAGAACGGGATGGATCAGGAGAACAAATCGCCGAACACTTCGCGAGAAGAAGCGGATGAGAAGATTGAACCGAGAACCGCCGCGCAGTTGCTCCAAGAGACGACCAAAAGGGCAGGGCGACAATTTGACTCTTGGCCGCCATATCTGTTGTCGATCGGAGCCGTAATATTCTTCCTCGCCTTTGGCGCCGCCTGGTGGTCAGTACGTGGACAACATCCCTACGTCGGTCCGAGCGGCGGGGCTTTGGTGGTGATGTACGGAGGAATCCTGGTATGGATCATTGTCGTATCGATAGTGGTTGGGCGCGCAAATAGTGGCGTGGGCGGTCGTACGGTGCAACAGCGCAAGTATCGATCGGGCTGGGTCGCCGTCATTTTCGCGTACTCAATTTTTCAGGGAGCGCTATACCACGCGGGAGCAAGCCACGGAATCGTCTACGGCATCTACCCTGCATCGGTACCGTGGCTGTTCGCCGGAACGATCTTCGTGACCATTGGGGCGATTCGGGAGGAATTCCCCGCCATTGGTCTCGGGATCGTCTTGTTCGTGGTCGGTCTCGTCGGTGCTTTCACTGGACCTGTCACGGCGTGGTTAGTCAGTGGCATCGGCCTAGCTGTAGCGCTCGCAAGTTTCGCCGCTGTTCGAGTCGTGCAGCGTCGCTCATAGGTAATCGCATATGAGAAGCGGTGAGATTGATCCCTTAATTCACGTATCTGCGCGGCTGCGCATTATGGCCACGCTCGCGGCCCTGCCCGACGATGACACGCTCTCGTTCACGCGTCTTCAAGACATGATCGGGTTGAGTGCCGGAAATCTCATCACTCACTTGCGCAAACTCGAAGACGCGAACTACATCCAAACCATAAAGTCTGGAAATGGCCCATCGTCGCGCACCCAGGTAGTCCTTACCCCACGAGGTCGTCAAGCTCTCGGCAACTATACGGCGACGTTGCGCGACCTCATTAATGGGCTTTAGTTGGTCGGGTACTCCGACATCATTTGTCAATTCACCAAACTTGGTAGGGCCGGTGGGGATCGAACCCACGACCGAGGGATTATGAGGTGGGAGCAAACCGTCGGAATGGTCCGGTGGTGTCGGAATCGTCCGAAAATCTCTGATTTCATTGTCCGATGGCGTCGGAATGGTCCGGTGA
>Ga0182030_10005709_pt1 | contig 26360 bp, 15 predicted proteins | sample 812S3MmetaG_FD_121299 | JGI IMG/M metagenome (GOLD analysis project Ga0182030, IMG submission 121299) | Permafrost microbial communities from Stordalen Mire, Sweden - 812S3M metaG (Illumina Assembly) | ecosystem: Environmental > Terrestrial > Soil > Wetlands > Permafrost | place: Sweden...
CAAGCCAACTCGATGCCGCAATCGGTTCTCAAGCTCCTGAGTTAATAGACCGGTGTCTGCCGCTGGGTAAAGCCCGGACGGCAAGTGCCGCCCAGGCGTCCAGAGTGGTGGTAACGTCCGGGGAAGGAGCCAGTCCGCCCAGCAGCAGAACAGTCAGGAGAGGCCGCCGGCCTGGTAAGCCGGCGGCCAATTCTTTTTGGCGGCATAGAGCCGGCGCGCGGGCTTCCGCCCGCTTCCGCGTCTGCAGCGGCGCAGGCATTGAACGATTTCGCGCGTCTTGATTGTCGTGAGTTGAAGCGGCGTGCACGACCCGCGCCAGTTGCGGGCCGCCATAAACGCCGCGGTCAACGACATGAGTGGGGCCAATCAATAAAACCATTCCGGCTTATGAGTGGAACCGCTTGACGGACCGGCAGGCCTTCCCCTACAAGTTCACATTATGAAAGCAATTGCCATCAACGGAAGCCCGCGCAAGGGCGGGAACACCGAAAATCTTTTGAAACAGGCGCTGGCGCCGCTGGCGGCCGCCGGCTGGGAAACCGAATTCATTCAATTGGGTGGCAGGGAAATTCACGGCTGCCGGGCCTGCAACCAATGCTTTAAGACCAAGAATTCGCGGTGCGGCCAGAAGGACGACGCCTTCAACGGCTGCATGGAGCAGATGGTCGCCGCGGATGCGATCATCCTCGGCTCGCCCACGTATTTCACGGATGTCACCGCCGAAATGAAGGCGCTGCTCGATCGCAGCGGGCTGGTGGCGCTGGCCAACGGCGGCCTGTTCCGGGGCAAGATCGGGGCGGCCGTCGTGGCGGTGCGGCGCGGCGGCGGCACGCACGCGTTCGATACCATCAACCACATGTTCCTCATGTCCGGCGCCATCGTGCCGGGGTCCACGTATTGGAATCTCGGGTTCGGCCTGGAGAAGGGGGCGGTGGCCCAGGACGCCGAGGCCGCGCGCAACATGGCCGATCTGGGGACGACGATCGCGTGGCTGGGCAAGGCGATTCATGAGAGCGCCGCCAGCCGGCCGGTGGCCTGGGTGCGCGAATAGTTTCGCAATGTTAAAGCCCGGACTGAAAGGCCAGGAACCGGTGGTCAGCCATAAACAGGTTCATTTGGCCGTTGATCGCCAGACCAGCGCAGGCTTTTTTCTCCAGCGGCGGACGATCTGACCGATATAAAGTTGGCTTGACGTTTAAGTAACGTCGTGATGTGCGGACAGGCAATCGGGTAATCTCCGGCGGCATGCTCCATGTTCACTCAGCGTAAAGCCGCAATACAATATCATGAGTCAACCGATCGTCACATCCGCCGTCCGGGAATTTTTGGTCCGCCATCTGGTGGAAGTTTTTTCGACAATGCTTTCTTTGCCGGCGCTGCCAGTGGAAGAAGCCATGCCGGCCCACGTGCAGGAGCGCATCAGCGGCTCGGTGGGCTTCGTGGGCGAGACCGTGACGGGCGCGGTCTATCTGCACGTGCCGGCTCCGTTTGCCACGCGGATCACCTGCGCCATGTTGGGATTGCCTGCGGAAGAAACTCCGGGCGAGGCCGACGTCAACGACGTGATCGGTGAAGTCACCAACATGCTCGCCGGCGGCCTGAAATCATGGTTGTGCGATGCGGGAGCCACGTGCGCTTTGACCACGCCGGCCATCATTCGCGGTTCTTCCTTCCAGATTTTGGCCAGCGAAGGCGTGTCAAAAATTCAATTTCATTTCTCCAGCGACGCAGACCGCGGACTGGTGGAAGTGCATGTTAAATTCAGCGATTAGTATTCACGCGAAGATTTAAAGAGTGTGCCGTGGGACTGTGGCCTGGTGGTGGCGCCCTGCCTGGAGAACATCCGGCTGGCCGGCTGAATCTCCGAACGGCACTGGAGGTGTGCGCAACGGCCTGATCACCGGCAGTACGCACGCGCCGGCGGTTGATTCAGCGAAATTGAAAACTCAGCGCGGCAAAAATGGAATGGGCGACGTAGTTGTTCGCGCCGCCGCTGCTGGGTTCGCTGTAATAATCGAAGCGGTATTGCAGTTTGGCGGAGGCGTTCTTACCCAATCGGCGCGACAGGCCAAATTGGGCCCCCTGCCGCTGATACTCGATCCCGAGCGGCAACCCTTTCGCATAATTGTCCTGCCCATAGTCGGCGTTGGAAAAAGAACAGGCCGCGAACAAATCGGTGTTTGTGCTGAACACATAGGTGCCGCTGGCGAGGAGCGTGAAGGTGTGGCCCTGATAGGGAACGACCGCCGGCGACCCGTCCGCCGCCGTGGTCAAGGTCGAGTCCTGATAGGAGACGGAGGCCCCAAGGTAAAGCCGCCGAATCGGCGTCAACGTGGCGCTGAGGGAAACGGTTTGCCCGCGTTCCGCCGCCGACTGCAGCTCGCCGCCGGGCGAAATGACGCTTCCGAAAAGCTCGTACGGCCGGGTGGTGACCTCGTAAGCGGTGTCGTAATTTTGATACGACAGCGTGGTTTTGAAGAGCGACGACGGATGCAAGACCAACTGCGCTTCAAATTCATGGGTGTTGATATCACGAGCGGTGATGAAAGTGGGATACGCCGTCGGGCTGGGTTGCACCAGCTTGCTGCTGTCATAACGGCTGTCGTCGTCGTCGTAGCGATAATGCGCGCTCAGGGAAACAAATCGCCACGGCGACGTGTCGAAGCCGAGGCGCAGGTCGCTCGTGCGGCCGTCAAAAATGGTATGCTGGGTGAACACCGCCTTGTTGAGGACGTCCTCGCTGGATGAGAATTGATCGAACTGCCCGATGTCTTGTTGTTGCCAGCGGCCCTCGGCATACACGCTGGTGAAGGGGATTTTCGAGAAACGCAGCGCCATGTCTTCCTCGACGGTTGATTCGTTGTAATCGGAACCCACGGTAAAGGGCACGAAAATATTGGTGAACGGCATCAGGCTTTGCTGATCCACCAGCCCGGGGCCCAGGCCGCTCTGGCGGGTATAGTCGGCGAGGATTCCGCCCGACAGGGTGAACCCGGCGACGGGACCCAACCGGGCATTGACGTTGCCGACGTTCGATTCCCGTTCCAGCGTGATGTCTGGCAGATACGCGGATTGCAGCAGCGTCGGTTCGTCCAGCTGAAAGGTCGAATCCGCGTTCAACTTGCTGTACAGGTAGCCGCCGGAGGCATAAAACCAGTCGGAAAATTTCTTGTCCAGCCGGAACGTGTTCGCGCCTTGAAAATAACTCGTCCCCTCGTTGATGTTTTCGGTCACTTGGCCGTTGCCGGCGTTGGTGCTGCCCGTGGATAAGTGGTAAAACTCGCCGCGAAAACGATCTTCCAGGGTCCAGCCTTTGTAATCATAGTCCAAATCCAATTTGACGGTCTGAACCGTTTCGTGGAGACGCTCACTGGCGGGCCCCAGATTTCGCGCCGTGGCGGCGTTGGTGCCGACGCTATTCCATTCCGTGGTGGCTTCGTTGCCCTGCTTGTAGTCGTATTCATAGCCGAGCACCAGCCGGGGCCAGTCCGGCAGCGTGAGGCCAACGTCCACCCACGCTTTGCCGATGTCCAGATGCAAATCCTGTCCCAGGTCCGGCGCGTCGGGAATCAATTTCGGATCGTAACCGCCGGTGTCGTCGAAATATTTCCGATATTGCTGCCACCCGGAATGAATGAAGCCGAGCCCGCTGCGGTCAATCGCGAGATTGATTTCGTAATCATCCCGCAACGCGTGGCCATTGAGCAGCAACTTGGTGTCGGGATTCAGCTGTTTGAAAAGTTCAAAATGGTCCGCGCCACCGTCCAGGCCGCCGGGCTGCCAGTTCAGCTCGCGAAACTTTTGTTTGTCGCCGCCCAGGCTCGTGGCGCCCAGCACGGGTGAAAACGCAAAATCGAGCAGATTGCCGGCGGCCGAATCGTTCCAAACCACCCCCTGGTCAATCCACGCCCGCAGCGTGGAAACTTGTGCCGGGGTGAGCTGATTGCCTTTTCCAATCGGCGGCATTTCGGAATCTGGCACGAGATAGGCGACGTTATGAATGAGGGGACTTCTGGCGCTGTCGCCGGGAAGAATATCCACGCCATCGTCGCCCCCTTTGAGCGCGGCGGCACGGTTATCCAGACGGAACTGGCCTTTGGGCTTTTCCGGACCGTGGCAGCGGAGGCAATTTTCCTCCAAAATGGGTTTGATGTCGCGGGCGAAATCAATTTTGTTCGTGGCCGCCGGCGGCAGTTTGGAAATATCCACCTCCGCGCCCATGGCCGGCCAGCCGGCCAGAATTAAAAGCAGGCGCAGGCAGCGGACCGATCTGGAGTTGAGTTTCAATAAAGCAGAATCGGATGAACGTTTGAACCGTGAACGGCCTGGTGGCATCCCGCCGTCCAGCACGAGCCGAGCATCAGGCTCGTCGTATGGTCCCGGCCACCGATGAAAATATGGCCGTTAGCCCCCGGTCCCGGCACTTGGGCGTGACACCGGAGACACAGATTTGAATCCGGCTCGGTGAGCATTTTGGCGTTGATGGAGCCGTGGGGGTCATGGCACACCGTGCAGCCTTCCCGCAGGGCCGGATGTTCGTAAATGAAAGGGCGGGTTTGTTCGCGATGGCACTGCGCGCACGTTTCGTTCTGGCGCGCCATGGCCAAACCGCCGGCGGGCTTCATGATGTCCATGCCGTGGGGATCATGGCATTGCACACAATTCATCTTGCCTTCGAGCACCGGATGATGCTGCGGAAAATGAAATTCGGCCTGCACCTCAAGATGACACTGCAAACACGCCTGCGGATCATGGCCGGGGTTGATGATGAATTTTTCCAGCCCGCCGCGGCCGCCCAGCGCGATGTGTTTGCTGCCGGGCCCGTGACAGGCCTCGCAGCCGTTTTGGCCGGGCATCCCGCCATCGTCCAGATGCAGGCGCGCGTGCGGGCTCGCGGGGAACTCGGCCGCGATTTTGTCATGACAATCGGCGCAGGCCTTGTCGCCCACATACGTTGCCCCTTCGATTTGCAGCGGCTCGACCACGTCGCGATCCGTGGCGCACGACGCCGCGAATAAAAGCAAACCCCCGATGGCGGCCATCAGCGCCAGTCCCGCCAGCCAGCGTAATGGATGGCGACGGTTCAAGGGTTGGGCAGCAGGCCTATTCGGTAGAATTGGAAGCCATTGATGGCTGGGATGGAAAATGGCACCGGACTGCTGGCCGGGGTGTTGGTGGTCAGCGGCAACCAGTTCACAAGGTTGGAGGAACCTTGCACCACGTAGGAAAGCCCCGGGTCGGCGGAGTAGCTGAACGAGAAGAATCCGCCGCTGACGGCGGCAGCGGACAGGTTTACTGGCGCCGGATTGATCACCGATACACTCACCGGCCCGGAGGTCGCTGAAATCCCGGCCGCCGTGGCCACCGCCGTGAGGGTGTAAGCGCCGGCGGCGAGCGGGCTGGATAGCGCCGTAAAGGGGGCCACGGTGACGGTCCCCAACAAAGTCGTATTATTGGCAAAAAATTGCACATTGGTCACCGGCCCGCTGCCTGACGCTGCGCTCGCGCCCAACTTGATATTCGCGGGCGCGGCAAAAACCGCGCCGTTGATGGGATTGGTGAGGCTGACCGAGGGCGCGGAAACGACGGTGATGTTGACCACCGCCGAGGTTGCGGAAATTCCCGCCGCGGTTGCCACGGCTTTGAGCGCATAGGCGCCGGCGGCCAGATTGCCGGCGGTGACCGTGAATGGCGCGGTCGTCACTGATTTCAAGGAAACGCCGTTGGTGAAGAATTGCACGTTGGTTACCGTGCCGCTGCTGACCGAGGCGCTGGCGCCGATGCCCACATTCGCCGGGGCGACAAAGACCGCGCCGCTGACAGGATTCGTGATGTTCACGGTTGGCGTTGGCGCAACCACCGCCGGCGTGGAACGGATGTATCCAAAAGTCTTGTCCCCAGCGCCGCCTTCGCCCCCCCAATTGGTCAGCGTCAACTGCAAATAGATATCGTCGCTCGCGCTCGTCAGGTGCACGACGAACGTGGTGTTGACAAAGCGCGGCGGATTATTTCCCGCCTCCAGCGGACATGCGCCGTAAGTCAGCGTGCTGAAATTGGCGAGCGTCCCCATCGCCCAAGCCGTGCCCTTGGGGCTGGTGCCAGGCACGGCGCCGGACTCCATCGCGGAATTATACAAGCCTCCGCTGGCGCCCCGGGTCAGCTTGACATCTGCTGTCAATTGATCCTGGAGATTGTTTTCTTGCGTGTGATAAAAGCCGATATTAGGACCATTCCAAACCGTGGAAGCTCGTGCCGACGGAACGGCCACTAACCAGGCGGCAATTCCCGGAAGGACCAGACATGAAATTGGATTTATAGCTCTCATTGGAATTGTGAGGCCCGAAACCGTTTTAGGTTCCCGAAATTCTTTTTGGAGTCGAAACCGCTTGAAAACCAAGCGGATCAGGGGGTGGGCGACTGGCTCACGCGATAAAACATCGCGCCCGCTGAAGCCAGCGGATCGGAAAACGGAATCAGCGCGCCCGTCGCCATATTGGTTGCCACTGGCCACCAGTCCAGCAGATTGGTCGAGCTTTGCACGACGCAGGTCATCCCGGGATTGGCGGTGTAGCTGAAGGTGAACTGGTTGTTGCTGATGGCGGCCGCAGAAAGACTTGCCGGTGTTGGCGTGGAGCGTTGATAAGCAAATCCGCCAGCGCCGCCGGCCGCCCAGAAGGTCATTTGCAGGGACAAGTAAATGTCATCGGAGTTGAGATGCACCACCAATGGCTGGCCGACCAGTGTGACCGGGGACGCGCCATTCAGCAGGGCCAGCCAATTCGTGTAGTGGAGCGAGGCATAATTGGTGAACACGCCAAAAGCCCATTCCGTGTTCGTCGGGCTTAGCGCGGTGGCGTTGGTTTCATAAAATGCATTGAAAAGACCCTTGGAAGCGGCGCGCGTCAGCCAGACATCCGGCGTGATTCGGTCTTGGTTCGACACCTGGGTTGGGTCGGGAGCAGGCTGGCTGTAAGTGATCAATGCGCCATTCCAAATCGTGGCGGCCTGAAGCCCCGGCAAAGTCGCCAGGAACAAGGTGCAAACAAACTTCCGCAAAACGTAATTCAACATTGGCCAACCGAGTCTTTTCCCACTCATTGAAGGTGAGATGGTGGAAACCGGAAAAGGTTCCTGCCATTCTCGAACAATGTGCACCTAGCCCGCCCGCCAGCCCGGATATTTCATACTTGCATTGGCGGACGAGGGCAACACCGACGTAGCGCAGGTTTCCAAACCTGCTGTATCGCCGATTTCCAAATCGGCAGGGTGTCACAATGGCGTGGCGTCTGCGGGTTTGGAAACCCGCGATACAGCAGACTTGGAAGTCTGCGCTACTGGATTGGCTGAGAAGCATCCGGGCCAGAGCATTGACTGAAAAGCTGTAACTGAGTCGGGAACCATCTGCGGGTTGGCGAGTCTAACTAATGCTAGTTCAATATAGGGCCGAAACGCAATTCAACAGGCGCATCCAATGAAAAGAAAATTGAAATGGATTTTCGGCGGCGGTGCTGCTGTATTTGCCCTGATTCAGGTCACGAATCCGCCGCGCAGCAATCCGCCGGTGCTTAATGATTGGATGGCGACGAATTCACCACCGCCAGAAATCGCGACATTGGTGCATGCGGCTTGTTACGATTGTCATTCGCACGAAACGCGTTGGCCCTGGTATAGCCATGTCGCCCCCATGTCGTGGCTGATCGCACACGACGTCAACGAAGGTCGCAAACATTTGAATCTGTCGGCCTGGCCTTCCGACCAGCCGGAACGAGCCGTCAAATGGCTGGATCGCATGAGCGAGGAGATTGATTATCGCGAAATGCCGCCGAAGAAATTCGCGGCCCTTCACGCCGACGCGCGACTCACGGATGGCCAGCGCAAGGCATTGACCGCTTGGCTTGACGCAGCGGCAGTGCGACTAAAAGCAACGGCAAATAAATAAATCCATGACCATGGCTTAACCCCGCCGTCATGACGCCCCCGCGCAATTCCGACGCGCCGATGGAGGTCTTCCCTGTAGCGCGGCCGTCCTCGGCTGCGAGTTCTGGCACCGTCCCGGTGCCAGTAAACTTCCCGCCCAAGGTACTGGCGGCGAGACGCCGCCAAAACTCGCAGGCGAGGACGCTTGCGCTACGGGATTTTGCCACGCCATCAATCCCGCCCACGCCAGCCACGAGCGTTTGAGTGCCGTCGCCCGCACGAAAGCGGCGTGGTGCTCCGCTTCCCGCCACGCTCCGTTGCTGGACCCGCGCCCGGACCGCGGCTGTGTCGGAGACCAGCCGCAGCAGCTTCGCCGGAACGACCGCGTCGGAAATACTCAACGCGGCGTGAGGTCCCGACGCGTTGCGGCTGATCCCGCGCCGCGCGGGACACAGCCGCGGTCCATGACGCTTCGCGCGATAACGATACGCCGGGCAAATCCGCTCGCGTCATCCCCATCTTTTCTTCGCGTTCCCCTCCCCCAACCCTCCGCCACCGTTAGCGGCTAACGAAAAATCGTCAAAAAATCGTCATTCCCGTAAGCGGCTAACATGACAGCCCCCGCCGCCGTGCTAAAATGGACCCCGACGACCCGGCAGGCCGTCCATTATGGAACAGCATAATGCCAACCGTTCCCGGCGCCCGGCCGCCAGCCTAGACCGGCCGACGCCGGCCGGGGCCTTCCTATTGAGACGGGCACAATGCAGCGACGGAGCGCGGGCTTTAGCCCGCTTGGATATCCAAAAGCACGGGGCCCGTCATCTGCCCAGCCCGCTTGAGCTTTGCACGCTGAAGCGGCGTAAACGCCGCGCGCCGGTCTCGCTCAACGCGTATCACCCCATTGCGTGGCTTTCAAAAGTGTCGCAAGTCGCCCCGTTTTGCCCTTCCTTCCAACCGCCCCGGAACCGGCCCAGGCGTGCATTTTTCGGTATCGTTAAACCCCAGCAAAACCCCACATCGTAAACCTTCGTCAAGCCTAAAATTTTTTTCCGCAACCGAGCCGTTGGAGCGCGGCGTTTACGCCGCTTCAACTTCCTATGCTGCAAGACCTTTGCATATTGAAGCAGCGTGAACGCCGTGCGCCGGTTCAGGGGTTCAATGCGCGATCCCTTTTCAGGGAATTCCCATCCTGTCCAAGTTTTTTCCGCGCAAGTATATATGCATTGTCGGGACACTCCTGCCTCATTTTTATGGGCTTTTCGCCGGTCTTCGGAATTCTGTCTGGCACGCGGGCGTCGCGGGCAGATTTAATGTGTTTTACACCGTCCGTCCGCTGGGGTAAACCATCCCCCCGTTTTTCTCGATGAACGAAGTTCACATTCAAAGAATCGCCGGCGAGCTGAAAATCCAGCCGCGGCAGGTGCTGGCCACCGCCAAGCTGTTTGCCGAAGGCGCCACCGTGCCGTTTATCGCCCGGTATCGCAAGGAAGCCACCGGGCTGCTGGACGAGGTGGCCATCACCGCCATACGCGAGCGGATGCTGGGTCTGGCCGAGCTGGACCAGCGCCGCGAGGCCATCCTGAAATCGCTCACCGAGCGTAATCTGCTGACGGATGCGCTCAAGTCGGCGGTGCTGGCGGCCGACAATTTGACCGCGCTGGAGGACATCTTCCAGCCCTACCGCCCCAAGCGGCGCACCCGGGCCATGATCGCCCGCGAGCAGGGGCTCGAACCGCTGGCGGACCTCCTGTTCCAGCAACAATCCACAGCCGATCCGCAGGCCGCCGCCGCCGCGTTTGTGAACGCGGAAAAAGGCGTGGCCGATACCGCCGCCGCCCTGGCCGGGGCGCGGGACATCCTCGCCGAGCGGGTGAGCGACGACGCGGCGGCCCGGGCGAAGCTGCGCGACCTCTTCTGGCGCGAGGGCGTGGTGAAATCCAAGGTGATGTCCGACAAGCAGGAGGCCGCCGCCAAGTTCAAAGATTATTTCGACTGGAGCGAACCGGTGGCCAGGATTCCCAGCCATCGGCTGCTGGCCATCCGGCGCGGCGAGACCGAGGGCTTTTTGATGATGCGCATCAGCGTGCCGGAGGAATCCGTGCCGCTGCTGCTGGAGCCGCTGTTTGTCACCGGCCGCGGTCCGGCGGCGGAACAGGTGCGCCTGGCGGTGCAGGACGGCTACAAACGCCTGCTCGGCCCGGCCATCGAGGTGAAGCTGCGGCTGGAAACCAAGAAGCGCGCGGACACCGAGGCCATCCGGGTCTTTGCTGAAAACCTGCGGGAGCTGCTGCTGGCCTCGCCGCTCGGGGGCAAGAACGTGCTGGCCATTGATCCGGGTTTCCGCACCGGCTGCAAGACCGTCTGCCTGGACCGGCAGGGCAAGCTGCTGTACCACGATGTGATTTATCCCACCGCCGCCTCAGCCGGCGAGGCGCGGGACGCGGCGGAGGCCGTGTTGAGCTTGGTGAAAAAATACCAGATCGAGGCGGTGGCCATCGGCAACGGCACGGCCGGGCGCGAGACGGAGACCTTCATCAAGCGGCTCAAGCTGACGGTCCCGGTGGTGATGGTCAATGAGAGCGGCGCCTCGATTTATTCGGCGTCCGAAGTCGCGCGCGAGGAATTTCCCGATCAGGACCTCACCGTGCGCGGCGCCGTGTCCATCGGCCGCCGGCTGATGGACCCGCTGGCGGAACTGGTGAAGCTGGATCCCAAATCCATCGGCGTGGGCCAGTATCAGCACGACGTGGACCCGGGGGCGCTCAAGCGGAGCCTGGACGACGTGGTGGTCAGTTGCGTGAACCGGGTTGGCGTGGAGGTGAACACGGCCAGCAAGCAGTTGCTGGCGTATGTTTCCGGCCTGGGGCCGGCGCTGGCGGCCAACATCGTGACTTACCGCAACGAGCACGGGCCGTTCAAATCGCGCGCCGAACTCAAGAAGGTTCCGCGCCTGGGCGACAAGGCCTTCGAGCAGGCCGCCGGCTTCCTGCGTATTCGCGAGGGCGCGCAGCCGCTGGACGCCAGCGCCGTGCATCCCGAAAGCTACGAACTGGTGGACCGCATGGCCCGGGACCTTAAATGTTCCGTGAACGATTTGCTGCGCGACGCGAAATTGCGCCAGGCCGTCCAATTGCCTAAATACGTCACCGAAACCGTCGGCCTGCCCACATTGACCGACATTCTGGGCGAGCTGGCCAAGCCCGGCCGCGATCCGCGGCAAAAGTTCGAGGTTTTTTCCTTCCAAAGCGGCGTGGAAAAAATGGAGGACCTCAAGCCGGGCATGAAATTGCCGGGCATCGTCACCAATGTCACCGCCTTCGGGGCGTTCGTGGATATCGGCGTGCACCAGGACGGCCTGGTGCACGTGAGCCAGTTGGCGGACCGGTTTATCAAGGACCCGTCGGAAGTGGTGAAGGTGGCGCAAAAGGTCACCGTCACGGTCACCGAGGTGGATCTGCCGCGCAAACGGATCGCGCTGTCCATGAAAGCCGCGCCGGAGATTGGCCCCGCCCACGCCGGCGGCCGCACCGGGCCGGCCGCACCGCGTCCCCCTGCCAATGGCGGGCCCGCCCACCCACCGGCCAAACCGGCGACGGTGGACTGGTTCACAGCCGCACTCAACAAGGGCCGGCCCCAATAACCCATTTATTTCCCATGGCTGAAACAAAAAAAAGCAAATCGAAACGGGACGAACAGGCGCAATTGCTGGACCTGTTACGATCCATTCTCCCCAAAGTGGCGCCCGATCCCAAGCTGGCGGAACGCATTTATTCCGCCTGCGAGGCCGAGCTGCGGTCCAAGAACCAGGTGCACTCCTTCGAAACCTTCTGCGAGCGCATTGAACTCCCGGATTTGGAGGCCAAGACGGTGGCGGAAGTGAAGGAGCATTTCACCGCCGGCTTTGGCAGCGATGCCGACCTGGAGATTGAGCCGGACGAAGAGAGCAAGGGGCTGAACGTGGAGGTCTCGCTGCCGGACGGCACGCAGTTGCACAACCACATCCCTGTGCGGGCGTTGGCGCCGGAGACGAGCGACGAGGCGGAGGTGACGCTGAAGTATGTCGCCTTTCCCGTGGCCCTGCCGGGGGACCCGGAGCTCGCCTGGGCGCTGGCCAAGCGCGAGAACCTGACGAACGACGAGGCCGCGATCGCGCTGACGAAAATCGAGGACGATTTCTGGGCGTCCAAGGCCGGCCAGAAACTGCTGCGCGACCGGGTGGAGCGGACGTTTCCGGAATTCATCGCGCGGGTGCCGGCGGGCGTGCTCGCGGACGTCGGGTTGAAGCGGCACTACAAATTGCCCGAGACGGTGAAGGTGCTGCGCGGGGCCGTGAAGACGAAGTGACGAGGGTTAGGGATTCGTCACCGCCAGCCGCATGAAGCGGGCGGAGGCGGCGGGCACGGGCGTGTTGTCGCGCACGACGAGCTGGGTGGCCGTGTTCGTGAGCGTCACGGTGCAGGGCGAACCGGAGGACCACGCGCTCAACAAATTGCTCGAGACTTCGACGATGTAGGTGACATCGGACGGTTCGGCGGCGCGGTTGATGGTGAGGGTGAGATAGTTCGTACCAGCGAAAGTCTGGATGCTGCCGGACGGCAACTGGGCCTCAGTGGCCGGCGTGAGCGGCGGCAGGCCCAGCGCGTATTTGATCAAGTTCGGCACGCCGTCGCCGGCCGGGCTCGCGCCATTGGCGCCCGCGCCCACATTGGACGGATTGCCGAAATACGTGTTCCGCCAGATCTCCAGCGGCGTCAGGGTGGATTCATCGAGCAGCCCCAGCACGCCCACGCCGGTGGTCGTGCCCACATACACGCGCGCGCTGGCAATCATTGGCGTGATGAATTTGTTGCCCGCCCCGAAACTGTCGCGGCCGCCCGGCGCCTGGGTGCTGTTATAGTATTCCTTCGCGAGGTTGGTGGGGGCGTATGCGTGGAGCACGGCCGGCGAGGTGTTTTCCGTGGCCCAGACGATGCCATTGGAATTGCCGTCGGCGGAGATGCCGGGCGTGGTGCCGGGATAGTCAAAGGAGACGGCGGATTTCGACGTCGCGCCGGTGAGCCGGGCGTTTTGGAACGGAAACGCCTGGAGATTATATCCCTGCGAGCCGTAATAGAGAACGCCGTTGAAATAGGCGGGCATGGCCCACACCCCGTTCGGCAGCGCGCCCGCCAGCTCTTGGTAAATGGCATTCGTGCCGGGAGTAAACTTGCCCAGATTGGAACGGTCCACCAGATAGAGGTTGCCGTCCTTGCCGGCGCCCACGGCGAGTTGCCGCGTATTGCCCTGCCCATCCACCATGTCCGGGAGCACCAGCGCGCCACCGGAACCGAGGTCCTGGTCCACCGCGCTTTCGGCGACGGTATTGAACATGGTGAAATAATCGGCCACGGCGAGCTCGTTGCTGACGGTGGAAAGTTTCATGAAGGCATTGCCGTAATCACCCTTGTCTGGAAAACCGTCCACCAGGTTGGTTTCAAACGTGCCGTTGCCCGCGAGGAAATAGAGGTTGCTGGCGGCGTCGGCCGCCACGCCGGCGCCGCTCATCCAGATGGCCGCTTCGCCGCCGTTTGGGGTGATGTTCAGGATGCTGGTTTGCGCCAGGGTCTGCTCATCGTAGCCCATGATCCAGCCGGTGTAGGGCTGGATATCGCAATGCGACGCCCAGGCCGTGTAGATCACACCGTTCAGCAGCAGGAGGCCGCAGCGTTCCTTGTATTGGGCGGGGTCGAAGACCACGTTCGTGCCGACATGGTTTTCGCCGGTGCCGGGGTAGGTGGCCGCGACGGTCACCGGCGGCAGGCGGTTGGTGCCGGTGGCGAGGTCCAGTGCATGCACGCGCTGATAATAATGGCCCGAGCTGTCCTTGCTCATGGCCACGGCGAACAGCGTGCCGTTGGGGCCGAGCTGGCGGTCAATCACCGGGGTGGACGTGATGCCGATTTCTGGAGTCACTTGGCTGCAACCGCGGTCGTCCGAAGGCACTTCATTGGTGCCCAGCAAGGAGACTTTCCAGAACAGGTTGGTGCTGTCCGCGTCGTAGGCATAGACGCTGTCGTGCTCGGTGGCCACGAACACCACGTTCCGCAGGCCGTGCAGCGGGATGGGCACGCCGGCGGCGTAGAGCGGCTCGGCGTCCACCAAGCCGTCGGCGGTGAGGACCCACAGCTTGCCGAAGTGATTCGTGTTCACGCTGGCCGGCGTGAGGATTTGCTCGTTCAGAGCCTGGCCCGTGCGGGCATTGTCGTTGTGATAAGTCAGCACGTCAGTGGCCTGCCCAGTCACGGTTTGGCTGGTGATGAAAGTGAAAAAGCCCGCCAGCCCGGCCGCCGCGAAAGCCGATGCGGTGCGCATGCGCAGTAAACTCATAAAATGCCTCGTTGCGAAAAATCTCGTTCATTCCCATCCGCGCGCAAGTGACAAATTGGAGACGATCAAAGCTTGGACTTGGTTGGAAAAAGCCCGAGGCTACCTCTTCTCCGTCAATATTTTGTGGTTTAATTGAAAAAAGCAGTTTGACTAATTGGTCATTTTACGCCAATCTGCACGGCACGGGCTGAGGTTAAAATCATGCCAATGCCAAGGAGCGCCTTGTCCGACCAAAGTGGAAATTTGGGGCGGAGCGTCCCCGGAAACCAAAACCATATCGAACCCGAGTCATGAAAACATCTGAACCCCATCGAAGCCATTCCTTCCTTTTCTGGAACCGCCGTCACGATTTCCGCCAAAGACACCGGTCCGAGTTACGGTTCGTCTTGGCGCTGGCGATCGGTTTGGGCGCCGGATTGGCGGGCCGGGCAGACGTGGCGGTTTACGACAACCTCGGTTCAGCGCCGTACGACGCGGACGGCTATTCCACCTTCGGGCTCTATTCCGATGGCGATCACTACCAGCGGGGCATACAGTTCACGCCCTCGCAAACGGTCAAGTTGTCCACGCTGAAGCTGGCCCTGGGCGAGGCTTATTTCACATCGGGCAATTCGGCGCAGTCGGGAACGGCCAGGGTGCAACTGATGACCGACAGCAACAACGCACCCGCCACCGCCTTGGAGAGCTGGACCTCCGCGACGATATCAGGGGGCCCGGGGAACGCGAGTGTGCAGACCTTCACTTCGCTGCTGACGCCAACGTTGACGGCGGGTTCGAATTACTGGATCGTCTGCGATGCCCCGAACAGCAGCCTGGGCGGGGCGTGGCCCTTCGCCGACGACAACCACACCGGCAACACCGATACGATGTGGGCCAACGTGACCACCGGCAGCACGACATTTACGACGCTCACCCGCGGCTTCCGCACCCAGGTCATCGGGGTGGGGCCATCGCTTTCCATCACGCGCACGGCCACCAACACCATCGTCCTTTCCTGGCCCGCGTTTGCCGCGGGTTGGGTGCTCGAACACACGAACTCCCTCGGCAATGCCGCGAGTCCGTGGCCGCAATATCCCCCGCCCTATTCGTCCACGTCGACCAACTTCTTCTTCGTCCTAACCAACAAGCCCGCTGTCGGAAATCAGTTCTTCCGTCTGCTAGAGCCTTGAACCTGTTTCGTTCTTGAACTGAATCGTTCCGGCTTTATGTGGAGTTCCACACAACCGGCTAAGTGGTCTAATTCTTAAATACGTGCCCGTATTTAAGAATTAGACCACTAAGGCGCGGCTTCGCCGGCGGCATCCTTGGGTTTCTCGGTCTCCGGCACTGTATCGAGGAGCTTGGCGAGTTTTTTGGCGTCCCCGATCCACGTGATCGCGCCACACCGGAGGCACATCCGCGCGGTCGTTTCGACGAAGCTGTCGCGGAGGGTCCAGAATTTCGCTTTCTGGGGCACAAAATAGACCAGGCCCGTGCCGCGAACCCGGCCTTCGGCGAGCTGGTCGTGCCGGCAGAATGGGCAGACCGCGGGCGCTTTGTTGGCGTCAGTGGCGCTCCGGAACACCTGCATGACGGCGTCGAGATCCTCCTGCCAGAAGCGCGTCGAGTCGCCCACTTTGCGGTAGGTGATCTTGCCATCGCGCATCCAGCGATAGAGTGTCGGTTCGCCCACGTCCAGATATTCAGCGGCTTCGCGGATGGAGAACCACTTGGTTTTGTTTGAAGTTGCGTTTGCTTCCATATTCTAATTTTACGATAATTTCATTGCAGTATACTACATTTGATATCATATACAATTATTTTATTGACTAAAGCAGATAAAGATAGTATTTGATAGTTCATGAGAACGCGGAAGTCAGGAATCCTCGACTCGGAAAAGCCGCTGGCGCCTGGCGCCGTTCTGCCCGGAAAACCCTAATCCCTATGAAAACGCCACTGCTTGCTCTTGTTTTCGGTGCCCTCCCCTATATCGCGATGCCCGCCAATGCTCCCCTACCAGTCCAACCGGCAGCCACGTTGATCATCCGGGAAGTACATTATGCCGCCAAACTGGCCGACGACGAAGCGCGCCTGCGGGTGCAGGTGAACGCTGAGGCGGCGGGCGCCGGCGAAAGCTCGGCCCCGTTCCTGATGGGAGACGTCGCCATCCTCCCGGGCAAGCTGGACAGCTCGCTGAAGGTCGTCCGCGACGGGGACCGCTACCGGCTGGGGGCATCCCGCCCCGGAAGGTATGACGCGACGTTTGAGCTCGTCGCCAAGATCGACCACGCCGATTCTTGGAATCAGATTTCATTCTCCGGCCCGGCGGCGACCATCGCGTCGGTCTCCGCGCAGGCCCCCGGCACCAATACCGAGGTGCAGTTGCTGGCCGGCACGCTGCTGGAGAGTTTTCAAACCAATGGCTTCTCCGGTTTGACCGGGTTTCTGGGCGCCGACTCGCTGGTGGCGTTGCGCTGGCAGAACAAGGTGGCGGCGATCACGCGCAAGGCGCTGCTGACCGTGGATGCCACTGTCTCCGCCCAGGCCACGCCGGCGGTCATCCGGTACGTCACCCAGTTTCACTACGCGGCGGTGCAAGGTGCCACCAAGCAGCTCGCAATCACGCTGCCCGCGAACCAGACGTTAACCCGGCTGGACGGCGGGCAAATTCGGGACTGGCATGTGACGCCCCAGGGTGATCACCAATTGCTGGCCGTTGAATTCATCAAGCCCATCGAAACCAACTACGACCTCACGCTCAATTCCGAGCAGTCCCTCACCAGCCTCGCGCAAACTACGGCCCTGAATCCGCCGCAGACGGTGGATACCGATCGCGAATCCGGTTCCATTACGGTGTCTGCCGAGGACATGGTGGTGGAAGTCGCCGCGGCGGAAGGCTTGCGGCAGATGAATGCTCCCGACGCGGCGGTGGCCGCCTATCGCTTCAGCGCGCGCCCCTTCACGCTGGCGCTGAAGGTAAGGCACATCGAGCCGGTGATTTCGGTGGCGGACCGGATTGGCGTCCGCGTGGAGGAGACGCGGCTGGTGATTTCCCACCGGCTGGCCCTGAACGTGGCCAAAGCCGGCATCTACACCCTGGACCTCGCGCCGCAAGCGGGATTTGCCGTGGCGGAAGTGCGCGGCGACGGCTTGGAAGACTGGAAAATCCAGGACCATAAGCTGCGGTTGAGTTTTTCGTCACGCGTGCTCGGGCCGCGTCGGATTGAGGTGCAACTGGAAGAGGCCTTTAAGAATTTCCCGGACCAAATCGCCGTGGCGCCGCTACGCGTGACCGGAGCCGCCAATGAAACCGCGCAAATTGGCGCCGCCGCCGCGCCGGGCATTCGCGTGAAAACCGGCGCCTTGTCCGGCCTGCGCGAAATCCCCGTCAATGCCTTGGCGGACCGCACCGACGAGATCCTGGCGTTTGCGGCGGACCGGCCCGACTGGGACGTTTCCATTACCAGCGAGCGGCTGGCGGCGCGGGTGGTGGCGGACGTCTTCAACTTGGTCACGGTCGCCGACGGCGTGGTGGGCGGCAGCGCCACGATCCGGTATGGCCTCATGAACCAAGGCGTCCGAGAATTCCAGATCCGGGTGCCGGCCAGCTACAAGAATGTGGAGTTCACCGGCCCCAACATCCGGAGCAAGGAACAGGCGGGCGAGCTTTGGACGATTGGACTGCAGGACAAGGTCTGGGGCGGTTACACCATCGTGGTGACCTACGATTTCCCATTCGACGCGGCGGCCACCAACCTGCCGCTGGGCGGCATTCATGCGGTCAACGTGGGGCGTGAAACCGGCTCGATTGCCGTGACCACCGCCGCCAGTTTGCAACTCACGCCGCGGGCCAGCGGAGCAACGTTGCATCGGGTGGATGAGGGCGAACTGGCGCCCGCCGACCGGGCGCTCATCACGCGGGCGGTGGTGTGCGCCTGGCAATACACCGGCGACCAGTACGATCTGGAAGTGGCCGTGCAGCGGTTTGCCGAGGTGCCGGTGCTGGAGGCCGTCGCCGACCGGACGCAGATCACTTCCGTACTGACGGAGGGGGGCGAGATGTTGACGCAGGCTTCGTTCATGGTCAAAAACAACGAAAAGCAATTTCAGCGATTTGAGCTGCCGGCGGATGCGCGCTTGTGGAGCTGCCATGTCAACGATCTGCCGGCCCAGCCCGAACGCGATGGTGTCTGGGTGCTGGTGCCGTTGCCGCGGGATGCGAATCGCAACCGGGCCTTCGCGGTGGACATCGTCTATGCGCAAACCAACGGCGTGCTGGCGTCCACCTTTGGCAAGCGGCTCCAGCTCAATGCGCCGCGCACGGACGTGCCCAACACGTATGCCGAATGGCAGTTGTTCGTGCCGCCAGCGCTGCGGCTGTCCGGCTTTGGCGGCAGCATGGCGGTGACGCAGGGCACCACCTACGAGCTGTTTGACGCTTGGCAGAAATTCCTGTCCTTCTACGGCGATGTGTTGCGCGAAGCCGGCGGGGCGCTGTTTGTGATCGTGATGCTGGCTTTCCTGGTCTTTGGCCTGGTGATTTCGGCGGTGCGCCGCGGTTGGAGCGGTGTGCTTACGCTGCTGGGAGTCCTCGCGATCCTAATGGTCCTGGGCGCGATGCTGCTGCCCGCCCTCTCGGCCAGCAAACGCAAGGCACAGAAAATCAGTTCGACGAACAACATGAAACAAATCGGCCTCGCCGCGCGGATTTTTTGCGGCGATAGCAATGATCGGCTGCCGGATTCGTTTGAAGAAATGAGCAACGAGCTGAGCACGATGAAGATTACTTACGATCCCGAGACCGGTCAGCGCTACACGTATTTGGGCGGCGGCCAGAACCTGGATCATCTCCAACCGGATTCCGTGCTTTGCTACAGCGCGCCGGATGAGCGTGGCAGCTGCGTGGTGCTCTTTGCCGATGGCAGTGTCTCCTCGCTGACCGCGCAAGGATTCGCGGAACTCTCGCAACGCGGACTGGTACGGGTCACCGGACCGCAGGACGTTGCCGAGAAGCAGCGCGAAGAGGTGGCGCAAAGTCAATTCGCCACCGCGCCTCCCGCCAGCCAACCGGCCCCGGCGGCCGCGCTGGCTTCCCCGGGCGCAGGGATTGGTTCCATCCGCATCGACCTGCCCCAGACCGGCACGCCCTTTATGTTCACGAAGGTGCTCAACATCCACGGCGACCCGTTGTCCATCAGCGCCAAGGTGACGACCTTGCGCACCTACCAGACGATCCAAATGGTATGGCAGTCCGCGGCGTTCGTGTTTGGCCTCGTGGTCTGGGGGCTCGAATGGGGACGCCCGGACCGCCGCAGTTTCATCCTCGCCCTGGCCTTGGCGCTGCTCATTGGCTCGGTGTGCAGCCTGCTCATCCAATGGCGCGCGCTGCATGACGCGCTCATCATCGGCTCCCCGGCCGTGGTGGTGGCGGGGGTGGCCTGGCTCGTTTGGAAATGCTGGCCGCGCCATGAGCAAGCCACGGCGGCGCAGAGACCTCTTGGGCCCCCAACCCCTGGCGCCGGGAACCCTCCCGCGCTGGCCTCCCTGGCCGTTGCCGGGCTGTTGGCTGTGGCCACGGCCGGGACGGCGTCCGCTGCCGAAAGCGGCGCCGTTCCGGTGTTTTCAGCCAGTTATTCCGGCACGGTCAATGATCGCGTGGCACAAGTGGAGGCCACGCTGCAATTCCCGTCCGTCCAGGCCGGCGACACGCTGCCGCTGTTCGACAACGATGTCGCCGTGCGACATTTTTCCGCGAAGAACGAGGGCGCCCGGCTGGTTCGCAACGGCAGCGGCCTGGCGGTGCAATTTCAGCGCGCGGGCGCGGCCACCTTGCAGTTCGGGCTGCTCGTCAAGGTGAGCGGCGATGTCACCAAGCGGGAACTGGCGTTCGCCATTCCGCCGGCGGTGTCCAGCCATGTGTCCCTGACGCTCGCCGAAAATGATGCCGATGTGGATTTCCCGGCGGCGGTTTCCTGTAGGCGCACGCTGGACCATGGCCAGACCGGCGTGGACGCGGTGGTGGGTTCGGCCAATCGCATCGAATTGCTCTGGACCCCGCGCGTGAAGCACGCCGAAGAGGTGGCCGCGACCGTCTTTTGCCAGAACGCGTCGCTCGTCACCTTCGGTGGCGGCGTCATGAATATCCGGGCCATGCTGGATTACCAGGTCACGCAGGGCGAACTGCGGCAGGCGCGGCTGGAGCTGCCGGCCGGCCAGAAGCTGCTGCGCGTGGAAGGCCGCGACGTCCGCACCTGGGAGATCAAGCCGGGCAGCGGCACTCAGACTCTGCTCGTGGACCTGGCCAGGGGCGTGGCCAACGAATGCCGGATCATCGTGGAAAGTGAACAGCTCCTGCAGAGCTTGCCGGCCAACGTGACGGTGGAGTTGCCGCACGCGCTGGAGGTGAAACGTGAAAACGGCCTCGTGGCCCTGCAAAGCACGGAAGAACTCGGCCTGTCCGTGGAAGCCGCCGACGGCCTGGAACGCGTGGACGCCGGGGAGTTCAGCCGCGCCAGCGGAGACCACAGTGTCCAGCCGGCGACCGTGTTGCGTTTTCCGGAGACCCGGTTTGCGCTACGGGTGCGGGCGGAGGCGTTTCAGCCGGAAATCGAGGCGGTGGTGAAAAACAATTTCCGGGTGGGCGCGCAACAGCTTTCGCTTTTGGCCCGGGCGGATTATGTGATCAAACGCGCCGGCGTTTTCAAACTGGACCTGGCCTTGCCGGCGGACTTCCGCGTGGAGTCGGTCACGGGCCAAGACATCCAACAATGGGCCGAACAGAACGAGGCCCCGGGCCGTACGTTGACAGTGTCATTAAAGGATCGGATCACCGGCACCAATTCGTTGGAGATCGCGCTGGTGCGGCAGTTCAAAAACCTGCCCGCGAACCTCTCACTGGCGGGCGTTTATCCGCTGCACACCGCCAAGCTGACAGAATTCATCGCCGTCTCGGCGGAGCCGGGCGTGGCCGTGCGGGCGGACTCGTTCGACGGACTCACCGAGGTCCCGGTGGAGTCGCTGCCGGATCATGCGGCCTTGGCAGGGGCCGGCGGCGTGTTGGCGTACAAATATATTTCCGCGGATCCCACCGTGGCGCCGGACTGGAAATTGAACGTGACCACCGAGGCGGTCGCCGCGTGGATTCGCGCGGAGACCGTCAACTCGTACACGCTCACCGAGACGCTGGTCAGCGGTCGCGCCCAAATCAGTTACAACATCGCCAACGCGCCGGTGCGGGAGCTGCGCGTGCGCGTGCCCGCGGAGTGCAAGGACGTGGAGATTTCCGGCGCCAACCTCCGCAGCCGGGAGCAGGGCGGCGACGTCTGGCGCGTGGAATTGCAAAGCCCGGTGCGGGGAACCTATTCCCTGACGGTCACCTGGGATGAGCCGCGCGGAGCCATGGAAGGGGCGGTGGAATTGCCGGGCGTCTCCGCCGCCGACGTGGAGCGCGAATCAGGTTTCCTGGCCATTTCCGCCCAGCCGCCGCTGCAGGTGACCGCGGCGGAAGCCCGGGATTTGCAGCGCGCCGATGCGATGGATATTCCGGCGTGGGCGCCGGGCAACGAGCGGGCCACGCTGGTGTATCGCTTCGTCCGGCCCGGCTACAAGCTGGGACTGGAAGTGCGGCGGTTCGCGGAGGCGGAGCTGCTGCAAACCATCGTGGACAGCGCCAAGTTTGCCAGCGTGGTGGCGGCGGATGGCCAGATGATGACCGAGATGTCCCTGGCGGTGCGCAACCACGGACGGCAGTTTCTCGAAGTGCAACTGCCGGCAAACGCGACGGTGTGCTCCGCCTTTGTCGGCGCCCAGCCCGTGCGGCCCACCTTGCGCGATGGGAAAATCCTGCTGCCCATCGAATCCTCCGGGGCGGACGACGGCGCCATGCCGGTGGAAGTAACCTATGTGGGCACGAATGCGTTTCCGGCGTCGCGGGGCGAGGTCAATTTTGCTTCGCCGAGATTTGACGTGCCGTTGAAGAATGCGCACTGGGAGATTTATCTGCCGCCGGATTACCGCTACGAGGCGTTGCGAGGGGGCACGATGACGCGGGAGACAACGGCGGCCCCGGCCGAACCGGCCTCGACGAGCTTTTCGGTGCTGGACTATTCGCGCATGGAGTTGGAGAACCAGGAATCCGCCAAGGCGGAGGTGCAGCGCGAAGTGAGCCAGGGCCGGCAGCAGTTGGCCGGCGGGAACTTCCGCGAGGCCAACGCGAGTTTCAGCCGCGCGAAATCCCAGCTCGCCGCCAAGGCGGAGGATGCCGAGGTGAAGAAACTCGGCGAGGACCTGAAATCCGCGCAGGCCAGCAACCTCATCAACGCGCAGAACGATTTCTACTTCCGCAACGGCGGCCTGCTCGCGGCAGAAGGACAGCCGGCCAACCCGTCCACGCCGGCCGCGGGCGCTGCCGCCGAAACCGCCGCGGCCGCCGAACAATGGGCGCGGCTGCAGCAGGCGCAGGAAATCGCCAGCGCCAATGTGCAACCGCTGCGCATGAATCTGCCCATGCGGGGCCAGCGCGTGGCGTTCATGCAGGTGCTGCAAACGGAAGCGGGCCAGCCGATGACGTTCCGACTGTTTGCCGACAACACGAAGACCGTCCACTGGCCGTCGCGGCTCGGCTGGGGTGTGCTGGCGTTTCTGGTCCTTTGGGGTGCGGTCTCGGTGATGTCCCGCATCATGCTGGAGAAGAAGCGGCTGTAGCATCCGTGAGTGGGACCTCGGAATCAGAGTGCTGGAGCGGCAACAAGCCGAAAAGATTCATTTAAACCGCAGATGAACGGATGGACGGTTTGCCGTGGACTCACGTCCACAGCCACATGGCAATTGTTTGATCTGTGTTCATCTGAGTCCATTTGTGGTTAATTCATTTTCCAACGGCTTATTTGCGGAACATGCCGGGCATGGCGCCGCCCATTTTGGCCATCATCTTGGACATCTTGCCCATTTTCTTCATCATGGTCTGCATCTGGAAGAATTTGTTGAGCATGGTGTTCAACTCGGTCACGGTCACGCCGGCGCCGGCGGCGATGCGGCGGCGGCGGCTGGCATTGAGAATGGCGGGGGTGAGCCGTTCCTTTTTGGTCATGGAACAGACCATGCCTTCCATGCGCTTGAATTCCTTTTCCTGCTTGTTGATGTCCATCTGCTTGAGCGCGTCGCCGCCGCCGGGGAGCAGCTTGACAATGCTTTCGAGCGACCCCAGCTTCTTCATGGCGCGCAACTGCCCCAGAAAATCGTCCAGGGTGAACTCGCCCTTGCGCATCTTTTCCTCCATCTGCCGCGCCTCGTCCTCGGTGACCGCCTCAGCGGCCTTTTCGACGAGGCTCACGACGTCGCCCATGCCGAGGATCCGCGAGGCCATGCGCTCGGGATGAAAGGGCTCGAACTCGTCCAGTTTTTCGCCGACGCCGGCGAACTTGATGGGCTTGCCGGTGACGGATTTCAGGCTCAAGGCCGCGCCGCCGCGGGCGTCGCCGTCCAGCTTGGTGAGGATGGAGCCGGTGATGTGCAGGGCCTGATCGAAATGGGTGGCCACGTTGACGGCTTCCTGGCCGGTGGCGGCGTCGAGCACCAGGAGGATTTCCTGGGGCTTGACGAGGTCGCGCAGGCGGACGAGCTCCTGCACGAGCGGCTCGTCAATCTGCAAGCGGCCGGCGGTATCGAAGATGAGCACGCTGCGGTTGTTGGCCTGGGCAAAGGCCAGGGCTTCGCGGGCGATCTGGAGGACGTCGGTTTCGCCGCGTTTGACGAAGACCGGGACGCCGACCTGTTTGCCGAGGGTGTCCAATTGGTCCATGGCCGCCGGGCGGTAAACGTCCGCGGCGACGAGCAGCGGGGTGCGGCCTTGTTTGAGGAGCAGGCGGGCGAGCTTGCCGGCGGAGGTGGTTTTGCCGGAGCCATGCAGGCCCACCAGCAGCACGCAAGCGGGCTGGCCGGAGAGATCGAGGGCGGCATTCTGGGAACCGAGGAGGGCCACGAGTTCGTCGCTGACGAACTTGACGATCTGCTGGCCGGGCTGGACGCTGGCGATGACTTCGGCGCCGAGCGATTTGATTCTGACGCGCTCGATGAAGTCGCGGGCGACCTTGAAATTGACATCGGCGTCGAGCAGCGCCATGCGGACCTCGCGCAGGGCATCGGCGACGTTGGCCTCGGAGATTTTGCCGAGGCCTCGCAGGTTCTTGAACGCCTGCTGGAGCTTGCTGGTTAAGGAATCAAACATCGCCTTAAAATAGCGGCTGGCGCGGGAAGTTCAAAGTTTCTCTGCTGACTAATTCACTGTCCGGCGCGCAGTTTGCCGTCGGAGAGGATGCGCGCGCGCAGGCCGCCGCGGCCTTGGAGAGACGCTTCCGCGCCAGGGGCGATGGCATCATTCATCCAATGGCAGGGGCTGCATTCGGCGATGCCCTCGAATTGGACGCCCTGCACCGCAAAGGGTTTGCCGATGAGGGTGTTCAGGTCCACGCCGCGGGTGATGACATTGCGCCGGGTGACGCCGGCCAGCTTGCCGGTGACGCCCAGCCGGCGGCAGACGTCGTCAAAGACTTCCGCGGAGAAGAAGGTGATCTGGCCCTTGTAGTTCTCCTTGAAATTGAAAAACCGGTCGCCCGCGAGCCCCTTGCCGGCGACGCATTCGACCTCCGCCACCTCGATAGTCGGGTGATTATCCGCCGGCCGGTCGTGGTGGCCGAAGAAATTGTGGCCGGGCGAGATGAAAATGCGCTCGATCTGGATGTGCTGGCCTTGACTCATCGCCGGTATTTTAAGCGCGCCGGGCCGGGGATGCAACCGGCCGGTGCGACCGGAAGGGCACCGCTCGCACGTCTCAGTTTTTAGACGCGAGTCAGCGGACCGCTTGTTCCGGAGGAACAACCGAAAATAGCCCGGCAATTTATTGCCTGGGGACGGCTGTCATGTGTCGCGTCCCAGCGGGACGGCTGAGAAAACAATGCATTTTCAGCCGTCCCGCTGGGACGGTTGCCCGTTCAACGCTTTTCCCGCAGCGAAAGCAGCGGGCTATTTTCAAAAAGTCCCTGCGGGACTACGCTAATTCGTTCAGCTGCCTCGTTCAAAAATTGAGATGCGCGATTCAAGCGACGGCGCCCGCTGCGCAAACCCTATCTTCGTAGTGGCGGCGTCCTCGTCCAAGCCGCGGGTGGGCTCGGGGGTAACGGACGAGATGTCCTCTGTGTCAGCCATGACCCTCGCGTGCCCAAAGCACTGCACCTGCCTGATCGGCTGTATTTCTGGCCCCCGATGCGAAGGCATGAATCAAAGCGCCTGTTGCTCTCGCGCATGCCTTCCACCCGGACACACGAAAACGGTTGCATACCGCGAGCACCCCAAAATCAATTTCTGGAGCCATTGTTGTCACCGCATACCAATAACCGTTACTTCCAATATCGGTAGTCCAACCCTCATCTGCCCTCCGGGCACCTCCTCCCACTCTCGTGGGAGAAGGAATGTGCTTTTGGCGCGAAACCCGGGGTGGCGCTCGCCGACTCGCTTACCCCGGGCTCATATCCAACATCCCTTCAGGATGCAAAAGGCAAACCGCCTCGAGACGGTTAGGCGAACACGATCTTCGTCGTGGCGGCATCTTCATCCCAGCCGCGGGTGGGCTCGGGGGTGACGGAGGAGATGTCCTTGATGGAAATCTGGCGGCCGAGCGTGCGTGGGTTTTTCACCTCCACCTGGGAAGGGTCGCAGGTCTGTTGCGAGACTTTCTGGTGCGGGGCGGGCTTGTAGCGCACGTAGAGCATTTTGGGCGTGTCGGGGGCGAAATAGAGAAGGCGCGATTTTGCCGGGATGCAGCCATAGACCTTGTTGAGAATCATGCCGCCAAAGGTGAACCGCTTGAGGTAGCTGGCGTCGCGGTCGGTGTAGGCGCAGGTGAAGACGCGGTCGCGCTCGGGCAGGGCGCAGAAAAAGAGGTCCTGGCCGACAAAGAGCTTTTCCGGCAGTTCGGCGAGCTTGTAAGTGCCGTCGCGGAAGACCAGCAGGAGCTTGTCGAACTTGGTGCACTCGAGCCGGAATTCCTCGCCGGAGACCTTGTAGCCCACATAACCGCTTTCGCGGTCGTAGGCCACCTTGAA
>Ga0182030_10005710_pt1 | contig 26358 bp, 16 predicted proteins | sample 812S3MmetaG_FD_121299 | JGI IMG/M metagenome (GOLD analysis project Ga0182030, IMG submission 121299) | Permafrost microbial communities from Stordalen Mire, Sweden - 812S3M metaG (Illumina Assembly) | ecosystem: Environmental > Terrestrial > Soil > Wetlands > Permafrost | place: Sweden...
ACGGCCAAGTGATCTCTTTCTTCAACGCTTAAATGCTTGTAGTTTTTTTTCATGGCCGCCTATCCTATGGAGGCGGCTTTCTTCTGGCACTAAGTGTTGCACTTACTTATGGAACTCGGGAGGGATAAAACCCCAGACATCACTCCAATAACTAAAGCGCCAGACCCTAAGGAAAGAGAATCAATAAATTCGCACATAATCAGTGACTCCAATTTCGTTAATTCTTTATTCCCATATAAAAAATACTCCCCGGATTAAAGGATTTGCGAACCTCAAAATTCCAGATAATTCGCTCTAAAAAATAAACATTCGAGTATTTCTAACTTGAAATCTTGGTTTTGCTCGTTTTTTTACCTGTTGAAGAAAAGGCAAGAACTGTCAAAAAGGCGATCGTTATAAATGCAGGGATAGCGTATAGCAAAACAAAGTCAAATAATGCTTTTGAGTGGAAACAAACGTGCAATCGAAAAATGTAATCCGTCATCAAGTAAAACAAATACCAAATAAAAAACGCTTTTGTGCTTAGAGTGTTATTTAGAAATGCAAAAAACATTATGAAGTATGGGACAACGCCGACCAATATTAAATCCCAATGGAATCCGTAAGGAGAGTCCGCATATTTGTTAGTCAAACACCAGACACTTTCTACTCCAAAGATTAAACATATATACGCCGATAAGTTTCTATTCACCTTATAGGGCATTTAATTCCCTTCGAAAAAACATTTAACGTTTCCGCGAGTTGGACTCGAACCACACCTACTCGACAAGGTATTTTTTCTTCTCTATCAACTTTAACTCTTTTTCCCCAATAGGTCCGTGAGCGAAATCAGGTAACCCGCCTTTGGCAAGGCCACCGTCACCTTCCACAGGTTTCCCTTCGAATATTTCCCGCAATCGCCAAACCAGTTGAAAGTCGTGGCGTACCATTGTTCCGATTGGCCGCCATTATCCCTCAGGGGCGAAATTTCGTTCTTGGTGTAGCGAAATGGGCAAGCGCTTGGAATAGAGACTGAAATCACTGTCCGAAGAAAAAATGGACATTTTTTCAAGGTAAGCCACCGAACAGATCAGAAAGTCGGTATGGGAACCTTGAATTCCATGCTTCATGCATTGATTGAAAAAATCCGCCGCCATCTCAAAATGGGCCGTCCGTAACGGGATATCCGGAAAAGCCGCCAGCTTCGATTTCAAAACCTCAAATTGAGTCCGGTGATGAATGCCGGATAATATCTCCTGACGGATCGGGCCAATGATCCGTACCCGGCTTTCCTCGACGAGCTGTCGTAACTCCCCCGCCGCGGGCAAAACCGCCTTCTTCCTTCGCAAGGCCAGGGACCAAACACTGGTATCGACCAATACGTTCACAGCCGCTTTCTCCGAGCTTTGTAGTCGTATTTCGGATCCCAATCCAGGGTGTTGAAAAGTCCCAAGATTTTCTGTTGCTTGTGATGATTGATATACTCCGTCAACGCTTGGGTGACGGTTTCTTTTTTGGACTTATGCCCCCCAACCTTCTGGGCTTCCACGATCAAACGATCGTCGATCGCCAAATTGGTCGCCATGGGTGCTCCTTTCACACATTCTATTACACAATACTATGTGTGAATAAAAGGCCTGTCAAGGGACGACGGACCAGGACCTTTTTAGTTCAAATCCGCCAACGAAAGAAGGAATCCCGCTTTTGGCAAGGCCACCGTCACCTTCCACAGGTTTCCCTTCGAATATTTCCCGCAATCGCCGAACCAGTTGAAGGTGGTGGCGTACCATTGTTCCGATTGGCCACCATAGGGGATTTTGGAGGGCAATTGGCCCTTCTGCACCAGTTGGGTGGAGGCGGCTAGGTGCTGAATTCCGCAATCCTTATAAAAAGGGTCTTTCAGCCATTTGCTCAATTCAAACAGGTAGGTATCGGCCAGGGTGTCCCAGTTCTGGATATGCTTATTGGCCACCGATGCTGGGGACATGTGGTAGGTCTTCACCTTTTGCTGGTGGCAGACCGTGCCCTTGGGAAAGGTGACATCGTAGAGATAGCGCCAGGACAAAAGATGATCCGCCAGCCTTTTGGCTGTCTGAAGCCAGAGTTTCTTTTTCGTCACACGGTAAAGTTCGCTATAGGCAAGAAGTAGGTTGTAGGGGTCTTCCATGTTGGGGGCCATGTAGGTGTCATAGGGCCCGCCGATGAACCTTTCTTTTGAGATGTATTCCTTCAGGTAGAAAGCGCTGATCCGTTCTGCGGCTTTGAGATAAGCGGCGGCCTGCTTTTTATCCTGTTCCAGGGTGCTATAAACCGCCAGGGCCCCGGCCCAGGCGCCTGCGGTGACGCCCACCCATGAAAAAGGCTTGCCTGTTTTGCCGTCGATCTCGTGGGGTAGTTCCCCGTTGGGGCGCATCATCCCCAAAATGGCATCAAGGTTTCGTTTCAGGGCCCATTCCCACAGGGACCTTGCATTGCCTCGTTTCCTCTCATAACGGAGGAGAAGGCTTAAATAACAGGCGCCTTCCGAGGCGCATCGCATGTGCAGGCCCTTTCCCTTGGCCCACCAGGTCTTCTCAAGCCAGAGTCCCTTGAAGTATTCGGAATAGAAAAGGCCGGAAGGTGAAACCCCGTTTGCCGATATAAAATTGGCCATGGATTCGCCCATACGCCGGAACTCAGGATCACAGGTCTTATCACCCCACTTGATGGCGGCGTAGGCTGCCGCGAATCCCCCGCACCAGCCGGTGAAGATCTCGGAAATATCTTGCCGGTGGGAGAACCCGATGCCATTGCGGTAATGGCTCTTCTTGAGGCAATGGGTGAAAAGCTGTGCGGTTTTGTTTAGATGCTTCGAGTCGATGGTGTATCGGTCTTTCTTGCCGACCCGTTCGAAATGGGCCCGCCAAACCTTCGTGTGAAAAGCCCGATCTGGCTTACCAGCCGAATGATAAAAGGTGAGAGTCAGGTCTTGCCCTTTTTTCCAATCCATTCGGGGCTTGAGAGGGCTTCTAAGCTTACGGCCCCAGGGATAGCTCTGGGGAATCTCCTGGGCGGGAAAGGTGAAGACCGCCTGGGGGTCATGGGCCATTTGAGCGAAACCGATACCCAGGACATCATCCAACCCCGACTTCGAGACCGGGAACTTAACTAAATGATCGGTCGCCACGGCATAAGAGGCATTGGGAGTGGTCCAGACCACCGCCGGGCAGGAAGACCCATCGGCCTTGAAACTCCAATCTTTCTCCAAACCTTTGGGATAAGCCGCCTTGTCGTTCCATCTTTCGTTATCCCCATACCAGAGCGCTGGGATGACCAGAAAGCCTTCATCTATCTTGGCCACGGGTGTTAGGAAATACCGGACCGTCAAAAGAGCCCGGGGGATCGTTCGCAAGGCTTTGTAAACCCTGGTTTCGACCAGGGTGGGCAAACCCGCGTAGACTTTCGTTTGAAAGGTGATCTCGCAGGAGAGAAAGGGCCCGGCCTGGTCGGCGAGCAAGCCAAACGCCCCGTTCTTTCCGGCGGGGGAAACTAAACCCCGATAGACCTTCCCTTCCTTTTCCATTTCGAGCGGAACTTCGGCGAAAGAACCCTTCAAACCTTTTGAGAGGAACTCCAACCCGCCCGATTTCGTGATGTGATATTCCATTATTTTAGAATCCTTCCCTATTTGTCATTGCGAGGAGCAGCCCCAATCGGGGCGGTTGGCGACGTGGCAATCCCAGTTTGCCTTTCGTGTTGAACTCTTAAAGGCATATTTAAACTGAGATTGCCACGTCATTAACGCCCGCCTATTCGGCGGGCATTCATCGCAATGACAGACTTAAAACTTTACTTCCATTTATTGAAATACTGTTCGTTGACGCGTTTGGTGATGACCGGGATGACCTGCGTGGGAGTCTTGGTGCCCAACCAGACCGGGTCAAAGGCGGGGCCCAGGTTGCCGTAATAGATCTCGTTCCAGTTGGCCATCATGGGGTAGTAATGTCCGTCCTTGGGCATATCGAGCAGGATTTCCTTATGCGCGGCCCCGGTAGCCTTGAGGAAAACATCCGAGTGGGAAAGTTTCATCAGGGCCGGCTGGATCATGCCCGCCTGGGCCAGGCGGGTAAGGTTGGTTACGCCCGCCAAGGCCTGCAGGACCTTCCAGGCCGCGTCCTTGTTCTTGGAAGCTTTGCAGAGGGCATAACCCGACCCGCCCATACCCCAACCGCGCTTGCCCGTGGGCCCCTTGGGAAACATGGCCACGTCGAAATCGAGGGTCTTGGCCTTCAAAAGTTGGGGCGTGTGCCAGACGCCCGAATCCATCATGGCGATCGAGCCATTGACCAGCATCTGCTCGACCCCGTTCCCAGCACTGAAAGCCTGGATCTCGGTGGGCGAGGGCGATACGTGGTATTTATAGATCAGGTCCCAGCGAAACTGGATGGCGCGTACAGCCTCGGGTGAATCGAGGGCGAGTCGGGTGGGATGCTGGGGATCATCCACAAAATCGGCACCCGAGCTGTAAAGGAAGTTGGTGTATTGGATGGGATAAGCGTCACAGTAGGCCCAGCGGATGATCTTACCCTTGGCGTTCTTCTTGGTGAGTTTCTGGCAGACAGCCAGGAAATCATCGGGCCAGTTCCAATCGTCTTTCGGATAGGGCACCCCCGCTTCGCGGAAGGCCGCCTTGTTGTAATAGACCAGCCCCATCGGGGCCGTATCCTGAGGCAAGGCATAAAGGCCCCCGCCCTGGGTGAACCGCTGGAGCACCGTGGGGTAATAATCGCTCAGGTCGAACTTGTCTTTCTGCACATAGGGAGTGAGGTCCTCAAGGGCATTGCGCATATAGAGTTCCACGAAGTTGTTCACTTCGACATAAAGAATGTCTGGGGCGGTGTTCGCTGCGATCTGGGTGGCGATCTTTTGCTGGTAGTCGCCGTAGGGCGTGGTTTCGAGCTGGATCTTCAGGCCCGGGTTGTCCTTTTCCAGGTCGGTCAGGGTTTGCTGGAGGATCTGGATGAGGACGGGGTCGGTAAGAAAATTCGCGACGCGAATGACGTTCGTGTCGTGGGTTTTTGCGCAACCCAGACAGAAAGTTGAAATGGCCAGGACGCCCAGCAGAACACTAACAAGTTGTTTCATAAAAACCCCCAAAATATTTAAAAGTCTGTCATCGCAAGGAGCTGCCCCAATCGGGGTGGTTAGCGACGTGGCGATCCCAGTTTGCCTTTCGCGTTTAATTATTAAAGGCATATTTAAACTGAGATTGCCACGTTATTATCGTCCCCTATTCGGGGACATTCCTCGCAATGACAGCTCAAACTATGCCGACTCTCTTACCACGATTCGGGTCTTTAACTGAACCAGCGACCTTTGCGTTTCCCTGCCGTCGACTAGGCCCACCAGTTTGCTCACGGCCAGTTTCCCCAGTTCATTTAGGTCATAACTGACCGTTGTCAGAGAGGGGTAGATATAAGAGGCGAGGGGCAGGTCGTCGAAGCCCATTACCTTGATTTCATCGGTCCTTTTGCGGTCCCACAGGGCCCGGAGGGCGCCCATGGCCATCATGTCGTTGCAGGCGAAGATGGCGGTGGGAGGTTCCGGAAGTGCGAGGAACTTTTCGACCGCCTGACGGCCTGATTCAAAAAGGAAATCACCCTTTTGCACCAGTTCCTCCCGAAAGGGGATGGAAGCCTCGGCGAGGGCTTGGCGGTAGCCTTCTAGGCGGTCCACCGCGTCAGTTAAGTCCATCCGGCCCGTGATTACCCCCACTCGCTTGTGGCCCTTCTGAAGCAGGTAACGGGTGGCTTCCCGGGCGCCCCCCAGGTTGTCGATCACCAGACAGGTAGCCTGGTCCTCGTAGCGCCTTTCGCTGACCACCACGAAGGGGACTTCTTCTTTCAAAAGGAACTTGATGGCGGGGTCCATCTCGGGTGAGGGCACGATCAGGATTAACCCATCCACCAGCCGGGGATGGATGAGGGAATGCACCAGGTCTTTCCCATCGGCCTGATCGCTCAGGCTCAAGGTGGGGATGCGCCCCAAGCGTTTGGCCTCTTCTTCAATGCCCCCCACCAGAAAACTGGTGTAGGGCTGCTGGTAGTCGGGGGTCAAAAGGCCGATCAAACCGGTCTTGCGGCTGGTGAGACTGCGCGCGAAACGGTTGGGCCGATAGTTCAGCCTCTCCATCACCTGGCGGATCTTGTGCTCTGTTTCCATCTTCACAGGCAAGCCGTTCAGGACACGCGAGACCGTGGCCTTGGAAATGCCCGCCTGTTCGGCGATTTGCCGGATGGTTACGCTCACCGAACCCCCATCAGGAGTTCCTGGAAGAGCTGGTCCAACTCTTCGTAAGGCAGGCGCTTCTTGGAAAGCGCGTCGGGATTAAAGGAAGCCTTTCTGATGGCGTCCATATTGTCCGGCGTGAAGCGGGCCATCCAACCCTCGGTCTTGGCGTCGCGGTTGTGCAGTTCCTTCAGGATGGATTGGATCTTCTTGTCCGAGTTGAATTGCCTTACCTTGTCCATCAGCATCAGGTAAGTGCGCATGCTCCCTTCCACGAAGTCCCAGACGCCCTTGGCGTCCTCACTGCGGTAAGGGTGCTCGTCGAAATTGCGGGTTCCGGCCCAGCCGTTGTCCTCCAACAGTTTCACCACGAAGAAGGTTTCCTTCAGGTCTTCCGACCCAAACCGCAGATCCTGGTCGAACCGACCGGGCTTCTGCGCGCCCAGATCCACATGGTAGAGCTTTCCCGCTTCCATGCACTGGGCAAAGTCATGGTAGGTGTTCAGGTTGGCCATGCGGGAATGCTCGATCTCAGGGTTCACGCCCACCATGTCCGGGTCATCCAGCGTCTCGATGAAGGCCAGCACATGCCCGGCGGTGGCCAGGAAAATGTCGCCCCTCGGCTCGTTGGGCTTGGGCTCGATGGCGAACCTTATGTCGTAGCCGTTGTGCTTCACGTAGCGGATCAGGAAGTTCATGCATTCCCGGTAGTGCTTCAGGGCTTCCTCCGGGGTTTTGGCGGCGTCCACTTCCGTTCCCTCCCGGCCTCCCCAGAAGACATAGATTTTGGCGCCCAACTCCACGCCCAGGTCGATGTTCTTCATCACCTTCTGAAGGGCGAAGGCCCGAACCCGGGGGTCATGGCTGGTGAAGGCCCCGTCCTTGAAGACGCGGTGGAAGAAAAGGTTGGTGGTGGCCATGGCGCACTTGATGTCGTAATCCTTCATGGCCTTTTTGGTTTCGCGGATGATCTTGTTTCGAACCTGGAGGCTGGCGCCAAAGGGGATCAGGTCGTCATCGTGGAAGTTGAATCCATAAACGTTTCGCTTCCCCAGTTCTTTGATGTTGGTGATGGGGTCCAGCCGGTCGCGGGTGGCTTCACCGAAGGGGTCCCGGCCTTGATTGGCGGTGGTCCAGAGTCCAAAAGAAAACCTATCTGATTTCTTGGGTTTGTAATTCGACATTCACAATCCTCCTTCTCAAGTTCACAAAAAAGCATTTAATTGAACCGGTACAATCCATAAGCCTATTAAATTTAGCATTAATTTAATTGTGTTCAATTATTTTATATAACCGGTTTTATTAATAACTGAAACCGGTCTAAATCCTTTATTCTGCTTAGGTTAGAGGATGATTAGTAACAATACCTTCAGGACCACTAAAAAAGGCTTTTTCTGAATCAAAAAAAGAAAAGTTTTTAACCGCCGATTACGACGGACGGGCTTCGCACGCGCCGATAACGACTTTTTAAAGGTTTCTCAAACTTATCGGCGTCCATCGGGTTTGATCGGCGGTTCCATATCTTTTAGCTTTTACGTGTTGTAAAGAGATCTATTACAAGAAGAATTAAGAAAGGCTTCTATAAATGGACGCCCTTTTAAAGAAACAAACAAAAGAAACTTACGCTTCCATATTCGGTGGTTCCCCAACCGTGGAATCCTGGGGTCCTGGCCGCGTCAACCTGATCGGCGAACACACCGATTACAACCACGGCTTCGTCCTTCCCATGGCCGTGAACCGGGGGGTCTTTATTTGCGGAGGGCCGCGAACCGACGGAAAGGTCATTCTTTATTCGGCGGATTACCTGGACCGGGTGGAATTTGAAGGTGACACCCTCGTCAAAGACCCCACCCACGTTTGGGCCGATTACTTCAAGGGCGTTTTGGCGCAGTACCTGAAAGCGGGCGGTAAATTTCGGGGATGTCAGGCCGTCGTGAAGGGCGACTTGCCCCAAGGGGCGGGTTTAAGTTCTTCCGCGGCCTTGGAAGTGGCCTCAGGCATATTCCTGGAGAAGGTCGGCGGACTGGTTTGGGGCGATCTCGACTTGATCAAGGCGGCCCAGGCGGCTGAAAACCAATTCGTCGGGGTCCAATGCGGAATCATGGATCCCTTCGCTTCCTTTCTAGGAAAAGAAAATAACGCACTCATGATCGACTGTCAGACCCTGGCCTACGAGTGGGTTCCCATCCACCCGGATGTCAAAATCGTCGTCTGCAATACGGGGATCAAACGGACCCTGTCGAATTCCGAGTACAACCAACGCAGGCACGAATGCGAGGAAGCCGTTCGGCTTCTCAAGCCCGCCCTGCCCCACATCCACACCCTTAGGGACCTTTCAGTGGCCGATTTTGAACGGAATCAGGAACTTCTGCCTGAAACCATTCTCAAACGCTGTCGGCATGTGGTATCGGAAAACCAAAGGGTCATGGAAATGGTTCGGGCCCTGGAACAAGACGACCTCATCACCGCGGGTACCCTAATGGCCCAATCTCACGAATCGCTTCGGGATGACTATGAGGTCAGTTGCAAGGAACTGGATCTGCTGGCCGACCTGGCCCAAAAGAACGAAACGGTTTACGGGGCCCGCATGACGGGCGCGGGTTTCGGGGGTTGCACCGTCAATCTGGTTCAGCAAAACGGTGTGGAGGAGTTCCGCCACGAAGCCACCCGGGAATACAAATTGAAGACCGGGTTGATCCTGGAAAGTTACGTTTTTAACGCCGCCGCCGGGGCGAAATTTTACACTGATCGAGAACCATGAAACCCACTCTACTCATCATGGCCGCCGGCATGGGAAGCCGTTTCGGGGGCCTCAAGCAAGTGGAGGGCGTGGGACCCAACGGGGCCACCCTGCTCGACTATTCCATCTACGATGCCCTACGCGTGGGGTTCGGCAAGGTAGTTTTCATCATCCGCCGCGAGATGGAAGCCGACTTCAAATCGTCCATCGGGAACAAATGGGAAGCCAAGGTCGGCATCGGCTACGCCTTTCAGGAACTTACCGATCTCCCTTCCGGTTTTCAGGCCCCGCCCGCCCGCAAAAAGCCCTGGGGTACGGGCCACGCCATCTATTCGGCCCGCAAGGCCGTCAATGAGCCCTTTGCCGTCCTCAACGCCGACGACTACTATGGCCCCCACACTTTCCAGGTCATGGGGGATTTCCTCAAGAACGTCCGGGACCTTCAATCCACCCACTACGCCATGGTGGGCTACAAACTCGCCAATACCCTATCCGAATTCGGAACCGTTTCCCGGGGCCTTTGCGAGGCGGACCTGGAGGGCGACCTCAAAAAGATCGTGGAACGGCTCAAGGTTCGCAAAACAACCAGCGGGGCGGAATACCTGGACGAGACGGGAAAGGCTCACGCACTTAAGGGAAACGAGTTGGTTTCCATGAACATCTGGGGCTGCACCCCGGCGATTTTCCCCCAATTAGGCGATCTACTGAGGAATTTCCTGAGCCAACAGGGCGACGTGGAAAAGTCGGAATTTCTGATCCCCAAAGCCATCGACCTGTTGATCCATCAAAAACAGGTGGTCGTCAAAATTCTCCCCACCCACGATTCCTGGTTCGGGCTCACTTACCCTGAGGACCGGGAACAAGCGAAGGTTTCGATTAAGCGATTAATTTCAGAAGGGGTCTATCCGGAAAACCTCAGGGTTTGACCGAATCTAGTCTTTTGAGCTGTTAAGCCGAATCCCGCACAATCAAATGGGTTTTGATCTGCAGGGTGGAACGGATCTTTTCCTCGCCCGTCACCAGCCTCATGAGCTTGTGGACGGCCTGTTTTCCCAATTCATGGGGGTCGTAGCCCACGGTGGTCAGAGAAGGCGTTACGTAGGAAGCCATCTCGATGTCGTCAAACCCGACGAGCGCGAAGAGGCCTTCCTTTTTGTGTTTCTGGAGCGTCTTCATCACCCCAATGGCCATGGCATCGTTGGCCGCGAAGATGGCGGTAGGGGGTTGGGCCATTTCCAGGAATTTACCTGCCGCCGCGATTCCTGAAGGAATGGTGTAATCGCCCTTTTGGATCAGGTTCTCGTCGATCGGGATTCCCGCCTCCTTCAACGCCAACCGGTAGCCCTGCTCCCGGTCCGAAGAATCGCTCATATCTTCCCGGCCGGTGATAAAACCGATCCGCTTGTGGCCTTTCTGGATCAGGTACTCGGTGGCCTGTTTGCCGCCGTTGAGGTTGTCGAGGGCGATGGTGGGCATGAGATGCTCGAAACGCTTCTCACCCGCCACGACCATTGGAAACTTGCGCTGGTTCAGGCTTCGGATCAGGCCTTCCATCTGGGGCGAGGGCAGGAAAAATAAAAGTCCGTCCACCACCGGAGGCTCGGTCAGGGTGTGGATGATTTCCCTTTCCTCCAGGGTTCCCTCCGGCAAGGTCGCGAGGGTCAAAAGTTTTCCGTGCCTCCGGGCTTCCTCTTCCATTCCCGAGATCACGACCGCCGCGAAGAGGTTCAAAGAGGGAGTGACTACGCCCAGGAATCCGGTCTTGTGGTTGGCCGCCAAACCGCGCGCGAAACGGTTGGGGCGGTACTGCATCTTCTCCATCATGGCTTTGACTTTTTGCTCGGTCTCGTACTTCACGGCGAGTCCGTTCAAAACCCTCGAAACCGTGGCTTTTGAAACCCCGGTGTTCTCGGCGATCTGTTGAATGGTCACTCCCACGATGGCTCCTTTAATGAAGGCCTTCTTCGGCCTTGAAACTTTTGGAGAATTGTTGAAACCGGTTTAATTATTGCAATTAAGGAGCTTTTGACAAGAAAAATCAGGCTAGGACAGTCACTTTTTGGGTGAGATGTTCTAGAAACTCAGGAAAAAGCGAATAAACAAAGTTGTTCTTGTTTATGGAATTTGGTGACTATACCTTCACGACCCGTAAAGGAGGATTACTCTGAAAAAAGGAAAGAAAATTTTTAACCGCCGATTACGACCGATGGACGCCGATAAGTTTGAGAAAGTTTCAAATGATAAGCCGTTATCGGCGTCCATCGGATTTGATCGGTGGTCCTATATCTTTTGCTTTTAGTGTTGAAAGGGGATAGTTACCAGTAATTTTTCTAATTTGATTTTAGGGGCAGTTTTGGATCAAGCGAATATTATCCACATAGATGTTCCCGATTCCCTGTCCGGGGCCGGGACTGCTACGGTTGTGGACGAAATACAACTCATAGAGGGAATCGGTTGGTTGGATGGTACCGACCGTGGGAGCGAACGCGATATTCCAGGTCACCGATTGAGACCCCGCCACGAGCGGCGGAGTGTTGGTGGAGATCGGCGAAAAATAAGCGGTCGTGTTGTTGCTTCCGATTAAAGTAAATTCGCTGTAGCTTGCCCCCGCTACCACCGATGGGTCCACGGTGACGTCCAGGATAAGCTGGGTGATGTTGGACCAGACGCTGGGCGAGATGCCGGTCAACTGAAGTATGTTCTGGTTATAACCGTTGCTGGGGCAAGAGTTGACATTCACATCCAGGGAATACTGGCCTTGGGTCACGTAATAGTGGGAAAGGGAAAGAGTTGCTGTATAGGCAGTAGGTATCGTCCCAGTGCCCGGATTATTGAGGATCACGCCGGTGCTGGAAACATAATATGTCATGCCGTTCCCCGGTGCGATGTTGGTGGACAGATCCTCAAAACCCATGAAAAGAATGGGCGTCGGGCAGGGGTTGACCACGAAGGCGGAAACAGGCGCGGTCTTGTCCACGCAGCCCGGCCCTCCCAGCCAGAAGATCGGCGAGAGCAAAACCAAAAAGGCGAAAGCGGCTCCTGCCCCGATCCCCAGAACCGGGCGGTTTTTCTTAAAACTCGACTTCATAGGTCACCTCCCCGAACTGGTTGTTCAGCGTGCCCTGCAGGGGGACCGTGGGAAGCATGTTTCCGAAGGTCCAATCGTAATCCAGGTAGATGCTGGAATGGTTGTTGACCTTGAATGCCGTGGACCAACGCACGCTTTGAACCGTCCCGTTCACATGGATCGGCGTATAAGCCCCGATGTCCGAGCCGTCAAAGAGGTAAGTGTACCTCGCGTAAAGTGTCCCGCCGTAGCCGTACTCATCCCCGTTCGCCTGCCGTTGGCTGAAGGCCGCCGTCATTTCCCAAACCGGCAGGATCTCGGCGCGGATGCCCCCGAGGGCCCAGACGCTAGTCAAGGTGCCAAGCGGGCTGGTGGTCTGCTCGTAGCGGACATTGCTCCCGATTTCCAGGGCCCGATCCCAACCGAGGGAGGGTCCCAAGTTGAAGGAAGGGCCCACGTTGATATAGGTGAAATTACGCGTCGGGGCCGCCCCCGAGTTCACCTGAACCGGCGCAATGGCAGTGTCGTCGGTGGTTAGGGCCACCTCCCCGGTGATCTCCTGGGCCAGGTAGGCCGATCCGGCTATCTTCAGGGCCTGCTGGTTCAGGGCCTTCACGTCGAACTCCAGACCGATTCCCCGCCGGTTGGGCGTAGCCAGGCCATAGGGAAAGGTATTGTCCTGCGTCCGGTCGTAAAAGCCATAGATCTCGCTGGGCCGCGGAACGTCGCTGAGGAAAAATTGGCTGTGCAGGGGCGCCTGCCATAATTCGGGTGAGGAAAGGTATTTCCCCATGCTGGAAACATTGTTCACGTTGTCCTGACGGGTTTGGGCCAGGGGGTTGTAGTAATAGGGGTCGACGTTTAAGAAAACGAGGGAAACGCTGGACTGTCCGACCTTCAAGTAGGGCCCGCCCATTACAGCGAAATCGGCGACCACCCTCTGGGAGTTAAGCTTGTCGTCCTGGTAGCTCGAATAGGCATACTCCGCGCTCGCGCCCAAAAACGTATCCCCGCCCAAACCCACGCTCAAACCGGGGCTAACGCTACCGATTAGATATTGGTGCGCCCAGCTGGATGGTTCGTTCGGGTTATAGGCCGTACCCGGCAGGTCGGTATGGAGCGGATCATCCAGGACCAGACCGTCCGTTTCCAGGCTCAACTGCCAGGTCGCCCCGGCCCCGTACCATTTCCGGGACTTCACGGAAGCCTTCCCCCCGGCCAACCAGCCCGTGTATTGGGCGGGTCCGAAATACCAACCGCCAAAGTTTCCCGAATCATCGTAGCCGTTGCGGATCATATTAATGAAAGTGGACAGTTTCATCTGGTCCAGCACCTCGGAATCGGGCCACATAAAGTTTTCCCCCAACTTCATTCCCCGCAGGGGCCAATCGGGTTCATGGTCAAGGAAACTTTCATATTTCAGGATCGAATCCTGCCGAGCCCACATCTCAGGGGCGTATTTCAAGTCGAGGGAGTTCCGGTTCCAGAGGGTCAAGGGCGTGTAGGATTCGTCGAAATCTCCCAGGGTCGCCGAGAGCCAGGCCGGGTTGAATTCCAGCGTCACGCGCCTGAAGGTCACGGTGAAGTTGTTGTTGGAATTCTCCTGGTTCATGTTGAAGGGTGAGAAGTTGGTTTCGAACCGGAGGATACCGCTGAAACTAATTTCCTTGGTGACGGTCGCCTCCGGCTGCAGGTCCAGGTAGCCGTAGGTCAGCCTCATTCCGGGGTTGGGGAAATAGATGCCCGAATAGTCCCCCGAATATTGTTGGGTGAAGCCAAAGGCCCTTCCCAAGCCGTGGATAGCGATGGTCGGATATTGGTCGATCCCCTTGATCCTCTTGCGAAGGGCGAATTCCTTCGCCTCCAGGTCGTCCATCGAATTGCCTAGGGTTTGGACGCTGTCCTTCAGCCGCCCCAGCTCAAACTTGTAGGTTTCCTCCAGGTTATGCAGGATCACTCCCGCCTTGTAGATCACGGAGGGAGCCGGACGGGCGGGGGCAGGCGCGTAGGTGGTCCCAGACGGCCTGGCCGTTTGGGCATCCGTCACAACGATTTCCTGGTATTGGTCCCGGGCCTTGAGGATGTCCAGGGCTACGTCGTAACGGGTCAGGGGGGCATTCGTGTCCGAGGGCGTCAACAAGCCCGCGTCCGACAACTGGTGAAGCTGGCCGTAAACCGGGTCGGCCGCCGGGACGACCGTAAAAAGGGTGTCGGAGCTCGCGGCATTAGTTGCTTGAACTATCGTTAGCAAAATCAAAAGAAAAGATAGATTTCCAAACCCTCTCCCCTTGAGGGAGAGGGCAAGGGTGAGGGGTGTTTCTCGACAGGAATTCCCCCTCATTCCGACCTTTTCCCTCCAGGGGAGAAGGAGATAAAGTGAAAATCCGGCTTTTACAAACCTAGAAGCTGACGTCATAGGTCAACCTCCAGATCTGTTCCCGCCGGTCGAAACCGGGAACGTCGCTCCAGGTGTACTGGTTGTAGAACCAATCGCCGTGGATGTCGAAAGTGGGGCTCAAGGGGCACTTAAAACCGAAGGCATAGGAGGTGCGGGTGATGTTCAAAGCTTGATAGCTGAAGGGTGATTTCATCTGGTTGACCCACTGTCCGGAGTCGACCACCGAGATATATTCGCCCAGCGTGGGAGGAGTTCCATAACCCGCCAAGGTATATTCACTCCCAGTTGATTGGGCCATCTCAAAAGCTCCGGAGAGGGTCAATCCCTCAAAGAGAGGAATTTGCGGGAAGGGTCCGGCATCGGCACAAACGATGAATGTATCCACACTGAAGGGCGGGGCGCCGATCCCGAGATCAGTCTCTTGATGTTTGTAATCCACGGCCAGATCACAGGCCGTTGGCAAACCCTCCAGGCCCTTGGCGAAGTCAGCTGACACGGCCCCCTCATAACCGGTGAATGAACGGGTCGCTGACCTTGATTGATCACTATCGATAGGCAACACACCAATTTCGGAGACAGCTTGGACGTAATCCGGCTGTATCTCGTGTAGGTTCAGAAGGTAGGAAGCCTGGGGCTTAACCCATCCTCCCTTCCCGATGTCCGCCGAGAAGCCAAGCACGTAGCCTTCCCGGTTGGGGGTGGCGTCCCCATAGGGCAGGGCGTTTTCCGCCATCCGGTCATAGGGCGCGAAAGAGGGCCGGGTGACGTTTTGGAAAACATAGCCGTTCAAATAACCATTCAGGGCGTCATCCAGGTTCTGGTTGTTGGTCAGGTATCCCGATCCCGCAGCGCCGGTGATCGGGGAGTACCGGTTAGTCTGCGTCCCGGGCGAGAAAAAGTTGGGACCATTCGAGAGATACTTCACCGTCAGGTGAGCTCCCTGCACGTTCACCGATCCCGTCCCCAGGAAGGCCCAATCCTGGTACACGCTCGCGGAATTGTTGGCGTCGTCCAGGTACCAGCTTCCCGCGTATTCCGCCGTTCCCGACAGGCTCACGTCCTCTTTTATTGGAAGGTCTCCCTTCGCGCTGAGGCTTCCCACTTGGTATTGCCGGGCGAAGGTGGAAGGTATATTCGGGTTGTAAACCAGGTCCAATGTGCCCGTATCGTTCCAGAGCATGAGACCGGCGGCCTTGAGTTCCAACTTCTCGCCGAAGAAATCCATCGCGCCCTCGGCGCCCGCATAGTTGTTCCCGAAGGAAAGCGGGGTCGCGGTGCTCAATTCACCGCCCATGGCCTGCAAGTGGAAGGAACTGATGACCTTGTTATCGAGGACCTCCTGGTCCGAGGAAGCCTCGATACCACGCATATGCCAATCAGGCCCGTGGTCCATGTAAACCAATTCCTCCACATCCTTCCGGGCCCGGTAGTAGGAGGTCGGTTCGATGAAGTTATAAATGGGGATCTCGGAGTTCCAAAGGGTCAGGGGGGTGTAATGGCGGTAGAAATCGCCCGCCGTCAGATTGGCCACGTCGTTGACGTTATTGAAGGAAAGCCAGCGGATATCGAAGTTGGGATTGACGGGATCGCCGTAAATCCAACCGATGGTCCGGATCAAACGCACATCCGCGTCGAAAAGCACAGAGGGCACCGGTACGCTCCTAAACTTTATGTCCGCGTAGAAAATGTCGTTGTAATCCATGGGCTTGTAGATGGCGTTCGCCCCGAAGCCCCGGAAGGTGTTGAAATAACTGCGGGAGTCACCCGCGACCTGCGTACCAGTTTTTCTTAAATCCTCGGCCTGGAGGGAGGTGAATTTCTCGTTCAAGCGCTCCAAACTGTTGAGGCGGTCCTCCAATTGGGCTACCTGCACGTTCATGAGTGAAAGTTCCACGTCAAACTCATCCAGCAGTTGGTTAAGGCTTCTCCCGGCGGAGGCTAACCCCGGGGTGGCGGAGGGAGGCAGGTCATTCACCTGCTGGGCGGCTTGCGCCGTCAATTGGGCCACTTCCAGGTTGGTCAGTTCGCCCAGGGGCCGGTCGGGTTTCGCCGTCCAGCCGGCATTCACCAGGTCGGCCAGGCTCGTGTCGATCCAACCGTCCCGTTGGGTGGTCGTCAGGGAGCCATGCTCGGCGCGGAGGGGCAAAGCAGCGCCCCAGGCCATACCCAAGGCCAAAAGGAGCGTCGCCGCGTTATGTTTCGGTTGGCTGCTTTTCACTTTTATCCTTTAAAACTGCATCAAGAAATAGGCGTAAGCCTGGTCCGCCTGGTAATTATTCAACGGCACGTAAGTGTCCTGGAACACCAGGTGCTTGTAGCGAAATTCCAGTTTGGATCCGCCCCAGGGCATGTCATAGGCCAGCCCCGCGCCGACCGAATCGGTCCGGTAATCCACGAGGGGCCATGTGTAGCTGGATTTCCAAAATTCCACGCCGTAATCCCCCATGACATTCACAAGCGGGAGGATTTGGTAAAAGAGGGCGCCTTCGTAAACCGTCTGATCGAACAGGCTGGGGATATGGGCCAGCGTCTGCCCCGGGCGGTTCGGGTCCGGCATGGCCGATTGGACCGCGTCGGAGGTGTCGCCCGAAACCTGGTGGTCGGTGAAAAAGAGGGATCCGTAAAAGGGCCGGTCCGAACCCATCATCTTGTTGAACTGGAACTTGGTGGTCAGGGTGATGTAGTTGAAGGTTTTGAGATGGTCTAACTCGGTGTAAATATTTGTCGTAACACCTCCGGAAACCCGGTTCGCAATGACCCCGGGGGAGGAATAAACCGGCAGCATCAACGGAACGCGCTGGGTGCTGCCGCCCCCCGCAAACAGATTGTAGTTAAAGGAAGGCGAGTTGACCCCGCCCAGGTTCCTCTTTGTCTCGATATTGGAGGAGTACTTGTTCCCCACCGGGCTCAGGCCGCTGTAGCCCGACCAGGTGCCTCCCCAAATTCCCAGGTCCTCCGGCTCATAGACGGAGATCAATTGGTAGGCTTCCACCACGTTATTTCCCGCCTCGTCGGTGATCACGCTGTACTCGCTCTTCTGGGCCACATCGAGATTCACGACGATATCGTCCAGAAACTCGGGCCAGTCCTTCATCCAGGTTTCCTGTCGCCCCTTCCAGCCCAGGTTGGCCCGCCAACCGTAGCGGTCGCTGATCAAGTCGTTCGCCATGCCGACGAAACCGGATTGGCTGTCTGAAACCGGGTTCGTTTCCCCGTAGCCGAACCGAGCCTGGTCATACCCGGCCAGGATGACCTTGCTCTGGAAGTTCATGAAGTTCTCGCTGATGGCCGAGTAATAGAACGTCAGGGGATAGAGGTTGATCGAAGCCTGCCCGGCGGGCGCTTCCAGGGATGGAGGGGAAAGGACGGTGGTGGGGGCCCCGAAAAAGGTCACACCATACTGGGGTGTAGACATCCCGGTGTAGAAATGGGAATACCCCCCCTCGATATCGATGAAGACGGGGTTCAGGTCGATCCCGAAGTCCGCCGCGACCGATTTTTCGTCCAGAGCTGGGGTCATGGCAATGGGGTTGGTGGGTACCACCCCGTAGATTTCGTTCACCCATTCGGTCGAGAAGGAGGCCTGCAGGTGGCCCTCCAAAAAAGGCTGCGTGTATTTGAGCCCCTCTTCCCATTCCTGGGAGTCCTTGGCCACCCGGCCCACCAGCAGGGTCGCCTTGGCGTCTTTGCTTAATAACGGCAATTGGGTCCCCACCATGTACAGGCCGTCGAAAACCCTCTGGGAATTGTTGGAGTTGCTCCAGGCCGAATAACTGGGAACGTAACTGAGGCTGGTGATGTAATCGTCCCAGTTCTTCTGGTCCTTGTCCCCGGAGTATTTTTTGATGTCGAAGGGGTCCTCGTAACGCTGGCTTCCGGGCGAGCTTCCCCGGGTGAAATCACCCAGGTCCGTGTCGCTGGTGTAGTCCTCCACCGCCACCGTGCTGCTCCACTTTCCCAGCATGCCGTCGAGCTCGTAATTGATGGAGGGACTGTTCACGAAGATGGAAGCGGGACCGGAACTGGCGTTCGAGTCATAGACCGCGCCGTCCAGCCACAGGTTAATCGACCCCTTGCCCCCCAGGTCCGCCCAAAGGCCCAGGTTCATCTCGTTTTTGATCCTCGCTGCGCTCATGGTTTCCAGGGGGCCCGTAACCTCGAGGTTTTCCACGCGTGTATCGGCGACGTACATCAGGTGGGGCGACCCGCCCGATTTGTTGGCCTTTCGGAAGACCGAATCCACGTCATCCTGGAGGGTGTTCAGGCGGTCTAGTTCCGCCTCCTGTTCCTTGATGCGGTTGTCATCCAGGCTCAAACGGGATTTGAGGACCTGGGTTTCCAGGCGGAATTCCTTGCGCAGGGCCGCGATTTCCTTTTTAACTTGCGGGGATGCCGCGGGCGAAAGATAGGGCCCACTATATATAGAGACGGAAGACTGGGCGGTCCCGGTGACCGGACCCGAGGGAGACTGTTTCAGGGCCGGAACGGGAGCCTCGGGAACTAGGGATAAATCGCCCCCGGCAGTTACATCCGGCTCGCTCATAGCGGCTGAAACGGGAGGCGCGACGGGCTGAACCGCTGGTGATACAGGAGGAGTAACAGCCTGTACGGGGAACGGGGCTGGAGCGGAAACAGGGGGAGCGGTGGGCGGAACAGCCGGGGCAGCAACCGGGACGGAAACGGGGGGAACGACGACCGGGGCGGTAACTGGCGGAGCCGGGGGAGGCGGGACCGGAGTCGCCATGGCGGACTGATCCACGTTGTTCTGGGCCTTTTCAACGTAGAAGGCCAGTTCCAGACGGGTAACAATCCGTCCCTGGTCGAGGACCGCCTGGTCCTGGGGATCCAAGAGCCCCGCATCGCCCAGCTTTTTGACGCGCTGGTAGAGGTCGCTGTCGGAAGTGACGTTCTCCATGGGAAAAGCGTTCAGGCCGTTGACGAACCCGAAAAGAAGCAGACCCGGGAATGTGATTTTAACCAGTCGGTTCATTTTTTCTTTCAATGTTCCAGTCTCACCATTTAAAAAAGCACAACGATCATTTATTAACTAAAGTCATACCCCTTCTCCCCTCGAGGGAAAAGGTTGGGATGAGGGGGAGATTTCGGTAGTAAAGCACCCCTCACCCTTCCCTCTCCCTCAAGGGGAGAGGGTTAACTCGTCTTAATAAAACTCAACCTCGTCCACCCAGTAATCCATCGTGTAGATACCGGCGGTGTTGTCACAGGAATCCATCCATTCCAGGTCGACGATCTCCCGCAGGTGTTCGGTGAATTCCGGCGGTGTTACGGGCGATCCCCACCCCGAACGTCGGGCGAGGTCGGTGAAGGCCAGTTGCTTTTGTATCCAGACATCGGTCTTGGCCAGATCCGCCCCGTAATGGTTGCTGCATCCATCCGTACAGGTTCCCCCGGAAGAAGTCGGCACGGTGGCGGCGATGGGAATGTTGAACCGGCGCGTCGTGCCCTGGTCGTCGGAAGGCCACTTATAGTAGAAGCGGATGCCGTGGAAGGGGCTGGCGTCGTAGAACCCGCGGGGCTTGAACTTACCCGTGAGCAGGAAGGAGGGATAGGTATTGTCCCCCTTGTTGATGAGTTTGCCGGAAACACGCATCGCCCACATCGTCCCGTTGGCCCCGCCCGGAACCACTACCGGCACGTTGATAGTGCCGCCATAAGTCGTCGCGGACCAGAGGCCCGCCTTCGAACCGTAGAGTTTGGGATTCATGTGGAGCGTCCCGTCCTCGAAATTGCCGATGAGGGCCTGGTCGGGGGGAACGACAACTTTGGGAGCGAGTTTGGCGGGATTCTTCAGGCCGTCCGTGAGGGATTCGTCCTTGGAGCCCTGGTTCACGAGAACCGCTCCACAACCGGCGAGGAGGGTAGCCGCGGCAAAAACAAGAACCTTGAAGGTTGCTTTTGTCGGGGTCATATACACCTTTGGGGAAGACTGAGGCTGTTCAACCTGAAAGAAATAATCGCCCTTCTTCGTCAACGAATCTTACTTTACTAAAACCCATCGAGATATAAAACCAATTAAATTCACGGACCCGTCAGGTCGAAACATTCTTAAACAATTTCAGATATTTGCAACCGCGTGTCTACGATCCGGTCATCCCTTCTCGGTCGGCAAAACACCGGCGGTTTAAAATTTCCCTGTCAAAAATTTTGAATCTATAATGATTTTTCCCAACCCCTTCTCAGGAGTTATTCATGAACCTTCTACGCCCGCCTCTCTATGCGATCCTCGTGGCCGGGGTTCTTTCCGTTTTTAACACGGGCTGCGCCCTGCGCCCGATGACTTCCCTACAGGCCTCTACCGCCGCTCCCTCCAACGCGATCCAGTTTTACGGGCCCTGCTGGGCCGACTCCTCAGGCCGGGACGGCAAGGGCGGCGTGAGCATCGTCACCCAAGGAGATAACCACAATTTCCTCCTGCGCAACGACCCCAGCAAGAAGAAGATCGACGCCCAGACCCTTTCTGACCGTCCTGATTGGGTGGTCTTCGACAGCGACGGCAACTCGGACGATTGCCTTTCCTATGAGTTCACCTGGAACACCACCCCCACAGACAAATTTTGGGGCAAGAAATGGGCGGGCGGCGGCGTGGCCTTCGACAAAAGCTGGACCGCGACGAACCTTGCCGACGCCAAATACCTGGTCTTCTACGCCAAGACCAACGTGCCCGGCGTGGACTTCAACGTGGCCCTGACCGGAACCACCGACTCCTCCGCCTCCGGCGCGGTGAAGGTTTCCGACTTCGCCGAGGGACACAAGATCGGTACCGACTGGACCCAGGTCATCATCCCCCTCTCCTCCATCCCGAACCTTTCCAAACTCGATATCACCCAGTGCAAAATCGTACGCTTCGACCTGATCGGGGATTACCCCGAGAACACACCGGTCTATGTTCACCTGGATAAGCTTTATTTCACCCAGGCCAAGATGGTGACCCCCGTCTCCAACCTGGGCTGGGAAAAGATCCCCACCGGGGTCTTCCTGATCTGGGACAAGGCTCCCGAAGAGGAAGTCAGCCGCTTCGTCCTGACCGTGGACGGCCAAAACGCGGGCGAAGTGGACGGCAAGGCCCGCACCGCGAAGCTTCCCGTCTCTTATTTCCAGATCCCCGGCCCCCATACGGTCGGCGTGGCCGCGGCCAACGACACCCAGTCCTCCTCGATCCAGACCTGCTCGGTTGATCTGTCCCCCCGGGGATCGGGCACGGCCGTCGTGAGCCTTTCCGCCAAGGCGGACCATCCCATCTCTCCCTATCTTTACGGATTCAATTACCTGGGCCCCGAAAGCCTCCAGAAGGCGGGCGGCACCCTGAACCGTTGGGGCGGCAACGCCACCACCAACTACAACTGGAAGGATGACGCGGATAATCGCGGGGCTGATTGGTACTTTTTGAACACAAGCCAGGCGGGTGTGGGCGCGGCCGAGAAGGACAAACGCTATTACCAATTCATCACGGATTCGTTCAAGGGCGGGGCCCAGGCCATCATTACCATCCCCACCATCGGCTGGGTGGCGAAGGCTCCCCCGCCGGGCGGCAAGGAACTTTCCTCTTATCCCACTTCCCTCTACCCCAATCAGGAGGCCACCGACGGACAAGGTTCGGGCAACGGCGTCCTGGCAAACAAGAAGGGATTCATCTGGGATAACGACCCTAACCTCAACTACATTCCCTCCACCCCCGCCTTCCAGAAGGAATGGGTGCAAACCATCGTGAAGAATTTCAAATCGTCCGCCCAGGGCGGGGTCCGCTTCTACCAGATGGACAACGAGCCCGGACTTTGGTGTTACAACCACCGGGACGTTTCCCCCAAAGGCCCCGGCTACGAGGACATGGTGATTTTGAACGCCAAGTACGCCGCGGCGGTTAAATCAGTGGACCCGGACGCGCAAGTCATCGGCATGACGGCCTGGGGCGTGAAGGAACTGGCGGGTTCCCCCTGGGACGATTTCCCCGGCGGCGTGGCTCATTACAGGGAAACGGGCGATGGGGAAAAATGGACCGATCGCAAAGCCCACGGCAATATGCCCCAGGTGGCCTATTTTCTCATGTGCATGAATAAGTATTCCCAGAAGGCGGGCCATCGCCTCATTGACTACCTGGACGACCACGGTTTCCCCGAATGCTGGGGCAAGAACGCCAAGGGCGAAAAGGTGAACGTCCTGGGCGATTTCCCCTACGATCCCGTGCTGACACCCCAACAATTCGACGCCCTTCGCATCTTCTACGACCCGACCTTCGAGAGCCCGGATAGCTGGTGCGCCCTTCCCCAATTAAAGGCCTATCTCTTCGATCCCTTCCGGCCCCTCATCCCCAACCTCAAGAAGATCATCGCCCAGTATTACCCGGGCACGAAGCTTTCCATGACCGAGTACTACCCGGCCAGCGCCCACTATTACCATGGCGGGCTTATACAGATCGTCACCATGGGCATCTATATGAGGGAAGGCCTGGACATGGCCTGCGAGTGGGGTTCCTCAGGCGAGGGCAATTTCGTGTTCCTGGGCCACCAGTTGTACAGCAACTACGACGGCAAGGGCTCCAAGGTCCTCGGCGATTACGTGCCCTGCACCTCCTCCGACCCCGACCTCTACAGTTTCGGGGCCCGGGACGGGGCCAAGAACTTCGTCATATTGGTCAACCGCAACCACGACAAGGAATTCGAGACCAAGGTTAATCTGCCCCAGGCGGCTTCCACCTATGAGCTCTATACCATGTCCGAAACACTTGGCTGCCGATTGCTCGACTCGGGCAAACACCGCGCGCCGGGCGCGACCCTTTCCATCCACGTGCCAGCCTTCTCCGCGATCCTGGTGGTGGCGGAAACTGGAAAATAGAAACGCTCTTGCGTTACCCAAAATAAACCCTCTCCCCTTGAGGGAGAGGGCAGGGTGAGGGATGCAGTTGCTTGAAGGTACCACCCTCATCCCATCCTTCTCCCCTCAAGGGAGAAGGTGACAGTAAAAAAAGTTAGGAGCTTTCAATGACTTTTCGTCTGATGCTGCCACTCTTTATGTTGCTCTCTCCGGTCCTGGCCCAGACGGCCAAACCCATCCTGTCCATCGACGCCTCGGTGACCGTCAACAGCTTCAAGCCCATTCACCTCTTCGGCAATAACACCAACGGCTGGGCCAGTCCGGTTCCGGTGAAGGACAAGATCCAGGCCGCCGGCAATTTCCTTCTGCGCTACCCCGGCGGGTCATGGGGCGATGCCTTCTTCTGGAACGGCGCGGGCAAGTATGATGCTGACGGAAACTGGGTGGCCAGCGACACCGAATACGCCCCCAGCCGATTCATCTCCGATGACGGCCAGCTCTATGACTCCGCCAAAGCCATCGATGGAAAGGCTGACACCGCTTGGCGCTCCAACGCCGACACCGATTATCCCCACGCCCAGTGGATCTTCCTGGACCTACAAGGCAAGAAGACCGCGGACAAGGTGCGCGTCACCTGGGGCGACTCGGTTGATAAAAAATTCCCCTATGCCAAAACCTTCACCGTCCAGTATTGGGATCCAAGTCACAATCGCCAATGGATGCCCTACGGCGCCGACACCAACGGCTGGCTCAATACCTCGGCGGTCAGCGTGACCGGAACCTCCGGTTCACAGGAAGTGGCCTTCAAACCTGTGACCACCCAATATGTCCGGCTTCTTCTTATCGAGAGCTCACAGGGCGCTGAGGGGACCTACTCGGTGGCGGAGATCAAGGCCTTCAACGGAAACTCGGAACTCGACCGCCCCAAAGGCAGCTGCATGGCATCCAGTACCAATACCGCCACCAGGTTCGGCGACCGCAAGATTTTCGGTTTTGAGGAATACATGACCTTCATGAATTCCCTCAAGCCCAAGGGCCAACCGCTCATCATCGTCAACTTTGGGAGCGGCACGCCCCAGTTGGCCGCGGCCTGGGTGAAATACGCCAACGTCACCAGGAAATACGGCATCAAGTATTGGGAAATCGGCAATGAGGTGGGCGGCCATTGGGAATGCGGAGGCCCCCTGAACACCCGTGATTACGCCAGGCGCTACATCGAGTTCTATGAGGCCATGAAGAAGGCCGACCCCTCCATCACGATCGTCGCCCAATGCGGTTACACGGACAGTTCGGAACTCTACGACGGTGTCCCAAGCCTGAAGGATTTCGTGGACCGCCTCGCGCAGGACCACAAGGAGAAATACCTGGACGCCTTCTCCTATCATGACTATCCCAATTGGGGCCAGACCGTCGCCCAGCTCTTGGAAACTCCCCCGACCTCCATGGCCGACCGGGAAAAATCCATCCGCGAACAATTAAAGGTCTATCCTTCCCTCGCCCAGGTGCCGGTGTGGGTTTCCGAATTCAACACCTCCGACCACGTCATCCCCGACATCTCAGTGCACCTGGAGAACGCCCTCTGGATCACCCAGTACATATTGGAATTCGGTAAAACCTTCGGTCAAAGAGGCTTCGCCACCATGTGGGACACCTTGAACGGCGGCAATGCCATCAAGGACCCCAAGGGCGCCGACCACGGCTATATGCAGGCCGAGGAAGGGCCCTACCAGTACCAGGAACGGGCCGACTATTGGGCCATGAAGATGATGACGAATGATTTCGCCCTGCCGGGCGACGACCGCAAGCACTCGTTTGTCTCAACCCAGTGCGCGGAAAAGCTTCTGGCCTGTTATGCCAACCGGCGGCCAGATGGGGTCTTGAGCCTGCTGGTCGTGAACAAGAGCCCGGAAAAGATCCTTTCCGCCAATATCCAGATAAAGGGGTTTAATCCCGATTCCTCAGCCAAAGGCTGGGTTTTTGATAAGGACAACTACCAGTGGAAAACCGACTCGACGCCCTACCACGCCGACCCGGACAAATCCCCGACCCTCTTTAGCGTGGACGACGTGTCGGGAAGCTTCGATTACGCTTTCGCGCCCTATTCCATCACGGTCTTGCAGTTTGTGCCGAAGGAGTAGAAAAGGGACCAGGACGCCGGGTGGTATAATTTCCCGAAAGCAGATGGGCCCCAAGTTTTGAAACCGGTTTAACTTCGAGGAGGCTGGAAGATGAAGCGTTTATTATGGATGGCCCCGATTTCCCTCATGATCCTGACGGCCCTATGGGTCGGCTCCCAGGGCTGTCACGAAGTCTCAGGGCCCGTCTTCCCCCCCACTCCCACCGGAACCCCCACCGCGACCGCGACCTGTCCGCCCACCCTCTTCAACGGCTGTGAGACTCTGACCGACAACGGCACCTGGAACCCGGTCGGGATTGTTTACACCACCGCTCTTTCCCTTTCCACGCTCAACGTGACCCAGGGCACCCACTCGCTGGATGTGGACATCACAACCGCCGCCGGGTTCAACCAGAACATGCTGATCCTGACCGGTTTCACGCCGAACGTCTGGAGCAACGTGTATCAATTGGAGATGGATGTCACCGTGGACCCCAGCGTGGTCGCCGGTGCGGGTTATCACACCCTGCTCTTCGTCGTGGATTCCTCCTCAGCAGGTAAATATTTCACCTTCATCACGAATGACACCAATACCCTCAACGCGGGCTTCCAGACCCTCAGTTGGAAGATCAACTTCTCGGCGGGAACCATGCCTCCGTCAGCGCAGCTTTCCAAGATCACCTTCATCTACAACAACAACGCCACGGGCGGAACGGGCAACATTTACGTGGATAACATCCGGTTGGTCACCTGCCCCTAGAAAGTCTCTTTCAAAAAGAAAAAGCCCGGTTCCCTTTTGGGGCCGGGCTTTTTTGTTTTCTCAGCTTATTGTTTTCGGGTGTCATTGCGAGCCTGGACCCAACTGGCGTCGGGTAAAGCGCCAAAGAAACAATTGGGTGTAATCTATGGTCAGCCCTGACAAGTATAACCGGCCGTTCACTGGTGCGGAAGGCACGCCCGAT
>Ga0182030_10005711_pt1 | contig 26356 bp, 25 predicted proteins | sample 812S3MmetaG_FD_121299 | JGI IMG/M metagenome (GOLD analysis project Ga0182030, IMG submission 121299) | Permafrost microbial communities from Stordalen Mire, Sweden - 812S3M metaG (Illumina Assembly) | ecosystem: Environmental > Terrestrial > Soil > Wetlands > Permafrost | place: Sweden...
AAACAATATGTTGTGTAATATACTGTCTGCTTGGCACCAACAATGCTGGATTGGCATTTAGCATTTAATTTTATTAAGTGTTTAAGCGTGCATAACTCACAAAACCAAGAACGAAAAAACAAAACTATGAGAAAACTGTGGCTGTCGGTTGTTGTCGGAGGTTCATTTGCGAGCCTGGCCTTGGCGGCTAACGCGGCCTCGGTGGTCGTTGCTGGCACATCGGATCCTTGGTTGGCGGGCCAGCCCAATGGCACGTCGGCCAGCTTGGGCGACGGCATCGGAGATTATGCCCCAGCCCAATCCCCGGTGTATGCCGGAACTGTCACCCCCGGAAACACCGTCACTTGGTCCGCCACCGGCTTGGTCGGCAATGGTGCGGGTGAACCGCAATTCGGTCCGAATGGCGATACTGCCGGGACTCTCTATGGTCTTTTGAGCCACGGTTCTGGCGCCGAGAACGGCATCTCTGATATTAATGGCATCGGGGTTGATGCTTTGTTGGGCGTGTTTCTGGGCCCCGGGGTGCCGGCCGGAACGACTCCGGCAGCCTTGACGTTCGGTGGTGGCGGTGGCCTTGGCTTTACTTATGGAAGCCTGTCACCTCTGGTGGATCAGGTGTTTTACATGGGCGACGGGTCGGCGCAGGACGTCATTGTCCCCGCCGGCGCCACGCGCCTGTTCTTGGGCACCATGGACGGATTTGGTTGGGATAATAACACCGGTGATTTTGTGGTGGATTTGCAAAACGTGGTGCCCAGTGTTCCGGATGCGGGTTCAACCGTGATGCTGCTGGGCAGTGCTCTTTGCCTCCTCGGCGGGTTGCGCCGGAAACTCATCCGCTAGAACATTCACCGAGAAGCTGCGGCGCTGCGAAACGGGGAGTTGTGTAAAGGGGTCCCGCACCGTCGCATATTTTGCAGGTCATGGTTTCCTTTCCGGGGTCCGACGCCGGGGCTTGGCCGGCCCGGCGCCTCAGCACAGCAACGTGCGCACGTTATAATATCCGCCCAGCACCAGGTGCTCGGATTCGCCCGTGAGCAGGGATTTGGACAACAACCCGCTGAAGAAGACAATCTTCGCCAGCGGCACCTCCACTTCCCAGGCGCTGGAACCGAACTCCCACGCCACCTCCGGATCCGAGGTGAAGGAACTCAGATTATTGATCTGTACCAGCATGGCCCGCCGGTCCCGGCCCGGCCGGCCCGGGTCGCGGATGGCGTACTCCTCGGGATCATGCGTCCCGCGATAAAGCGTTTTGCAACGCAGGTCCGGCCAACGGCGGCGCAGTTCGTCCTGGCAAAAGGTGTAAAGGAGGTCGAGCTGCATCAGGGTGCCAATGGATTTGGCCGTGCCGCACATCCGATCCAGGGTGAAGGCCGCCCGTGCGCCGGCGTCCTCCGCCAACCGGCCGTTGTGGTAGGTCGCCAGAATGCCAAAGCGGCTTTCCACCCAGGCTTTCAGCACGGCCCCCGCTTGCCGGTTGCTGTCGGCGCCCCAGGCCCGCAGCAAATTCACATAGCTGTATGCGGGCCGGCTCTTTCCCTCGCGCGCGGTGGTTTCATTGAGCCCAAATTTGACGCACACGTAGTCATGAAACAGCCGGCTCCGCTCTTCGGGATCGGCGATTTCCTCCAGCCGGCGGAACAGCCGGGCGTCGGTGGCCCGCGCGCCGTCTATTTCCACGGGCAGCGGGTGGGCCTGAAACTCTTCGGAACCGATGATCCACGGCGAGAGGTTGCAGCGGTTCAGCGAACAGGACGAGCGCGAAGGGTCCCCCGCAATGTTTTGATGATACAGGTTTTCCGGCGGGCGCATGGCAGCATGAAAGAAATTAGGGGGTCGTCTGTCGAGCATTATTTCAACGGCCGCGAAAGTCCGAAAGACCCAGGAGCCGCGGGGTTTGCCATTCAATGGCGGCCCTGACGTTGGGATCGAGTCTTTTCAGCCAGCGGACCGGGATGCCCTCCAAGCCATGGAGCGCCCCCGCCAACTGGCCGGCCAACGCCCCCGTGGTGTCGGCGTCCCCGCCCCGGTTGACCACGCGCACGAGGCACTCCTCGAAGCTGCCGGTGTTGAAGAAGCCGTCGAAGACCGTCTGCACCGTGTCCACGATATACCCGCTGGTTCGGCCGGGCCACGGCTTGAAGGCGAAGGCGGGATGCCGGGCGATCAGCTCCCCGGCGATTTGACCACCGGCGGCCTGCGGGCCTTCGAGCAGGAGCCGGCGGGTCAGGCAGGCCAGCGCCACCGTGGCGGCATCGGACAGGGGATGATGGTGCGTGAGCTGCGCCTGCGCCAGGCTCCGTTCCCTGAGCAAGTTCTCGTCGGTGAGCGAAGCCAGCACCGTGGGCAGGTTGCGCATGGCCGCACCGTTGCCCCCGTCCTCCTCGGCCGGCGGGGCGCACAAACTCCCGGTGGCAATGTAGCGGCTGATCCCCCGGCGGCAGGTGTTGCCAATATCCACCGGCCGGCCGCGCATCCAGACCACAAAAGCGTCGGCAATGGCGCGCAAATTCCAGCCGCCGCTCGCAACCAGGGCGGAACCGAGCGCCAAGGCCATTTCAGTGTCATCCGTGACCCGTCCGGGTTTCAGGCGCAGCCAGCCGCCCCCCAGGATCTGTTGGTGGACCTTATATTGAACGGCAATTTCCTGCGCCGACATAAACTCGACGGTGGCCCCCAAGGCGTCCCCGATGGCCAATCCCAGGAACGACCCCAAGGCCCGGTTTAATAATGAGGAGTTCATGGTTGAAATCGCCGGCCCCCAGGCTTTTGGCACGCTGTGCCGGAGGCAGAAGGTTACATATCGGTGGGAAAGCCGCTGAAAGCTACGCGACGGTGGCTTTGGCGGCCTCCGACCGGCGGAAGCGCTTGAAATCAATGCCAAACCGCTGCACCCGCAGGCCAATCTGCCGTTCCGTCAACCCCAGCTTTCGCGCGGCGGCGGCCATGTTCCCGTCGCAGGCCTTGAGTTCCGCCACGATCATTTCATATTCCAACGCGGAGACGGCCGCTTGGAGGGAGCCGGCGGAAGTCGTTTCCGAGCCGTCCACTTTTTGCAGCGTGGGGGGCAGGTGGTGCCCCTCAATGGATTTGCCCGGGCTTAACAGCACCGCCCGCTCCATGCAATTCTCCAGCTCCCGCACGTTCCCCGGCCAGTGGTAGCTCAGCAGCAGGTCAATCGCCGCCGTCGAGATCCGCCGCACCGGCTTCTGATTGAGTTGGGCATACTTTTCAATGAAAAAATCCGCCAGCAACAGCAGGTCCGACTTCCGCTCCCGCAACGGCGGCGCGTAAATCGGAAACACATTGAGCCGGTAGTACAGATCCGCGCGGAATTTGTCCGCCTCCATCATCGCCTCCAAATTGCGGCTGGTCGCCGCCAGAATCCGTACGTTGGCCTTGATCGGCACATTGCCCCCCACCCGCTCAAACTCCTTCTCCTGCAGGATGCGCAGCAGCTTCACCTGCGTGGCCGGCGAGAGGTCCCCAATTTCATCCAGAAAAATCGTCCCCCCCTCCGCCACCTCAAACCGCCCCTTGCGCATGGCGATGGCGCCGGTGAACGCCCCCTTTTCGTGCCCGAACAGTTCGCTTTCAATGATGGATTCGGGCAGCGCGGCGCAGTTGAATTTCACAAACGCCTTGCCCTGGCGCGGGCTTTGGTCGTGCAGCGCCCGCGCGATCAGTTCCTTGCCCACCCCGCTCTCCCCGCGGATCAGCACCGTCGTCGCGCTGCCGGCCACCTGCTCAATCGAGCGGTAAACCGTTTTCATCGTCTCCGAATTGCCGATCATGTTCGGCGGCCGGAAGCTCGTCTGGATTTGCTCCTGCAACCGCTCGTTTTCGCGCTGCAACGCCGCCAGTTTTTCCTGCGTCAGCCGGTGAAAATGCACCGTATTGCCAATCACGTTGGCGATCAGCGAGAGCAGCCGCCGATCGGAAGCGAGCCGGGCGTGCTCGTCCAGAACGCGTTCCACGCTCAGGGCGCCGATCACTTCCGCGCCAAATTTGATGGGCACGCAGAGGTAGGCGGCGGGCGGCGCCCCCGGGGCGAGGTTTTGTTCCTGCTCCCAGCGCCGTTTCAACACCGGCTCCCTGGAAATGTCCGGCACGACCACCGCCAGTCCGGCATCCATGACCTGCTGGATGATTTCCCGGCAGGCCAGCAAATAATCCTGCTGGCTTTGGCCGGCGGACATCCCCACCGCCTCGCTGATGCTGGCCGTGCCGTGTTCCCGGTTCAGAATGGTGATGGTGCCGCGTTTCATCCCCAGCACCTCCGCCATCTTCAACAGCACCGGCCGGATGACTTCGCGCAGTTCCAGACTGCTTTCCAGCGTGTAGGAGATGTCAAACAGCAGGCTCAGTTCATCCACCACGCGACACCCGGCCGAGACCATCGGCCGGCTTCTCGCGTCCGCATCCATCCCCGGACACCCCGGCAGACATTCATCCAGCAGCTTTTTCACAAGGAATTACACGCAGGGAGCGTGCCAAAATGAGCTCGCGTCCCCAGGTAAAAACACAAACTTCCCTCCGACGCTGCTGGCGGGTTGGTATGGGATTTGTCATTATGCCTTCATGCCGAACCAAACCGAGGCGGTGTTGACGCTGACCGATTTGTTGCAGGTCGCCGGCTGGCAGCACCGCATCCCATGGAAACCCTTCAGGCCGTTGGTGGAAATCTACCGGCTCTATGGCGATGGTGAGACCGGCCCGACGGCCGCGCTGCTGCGCTTTCAGCCGGGCGGGCGCGTGGCCTTGCATGAACACACAGGTTACGAACACATTTTGGTGCTGGCCGGGGCGCAGGTGGACGAAAATACCCGCGCGGAAACCGGCACCCTCATCATCAATCCCCCCGGCACCAGCCACAGCATCCTCAGTGAACACGGCTGCATTGTGCTGGCCATTTATGAAAAACCTGTCAAGTTTCTGACGGATCAAGAATGACCGCGACCCCGTCAACCGCCCCGGTTTTGCTGGCCGTCAACGGCACCCTGATGCGCGGCCTGGAGCTGAATCCCAACCTGCTCGCCGTGGGGGGGGCCTTCCTCCGCGAAGCCCGCACCGCGCCCGTTTACCGCCTCTGGTCCATCAACGATTCGCATCCGGCCATGGTGCGGGTCAAATCCGGCGGGGCGGAGATTGAGCTGGAGGTCTGGGCGGTGCCGCCGGACGGCCTCGCCGCCCTCCTCCTCTCCGAACCCCCCGGCCTGAGCGTCGGCAAGGTGAAACTGGCGGACGGTTCCGAAGTGCTCGGCATTTTGGGCGAACCCCTTCTTTGCGAGAATCAGAAGGACATCACCCGGTACGGCGGCTGGCGCGGGTATTTGAAGGGAAAGAACGGCGCATAGCCCCGTTTCAATGCCCGTGCGCCACGCCGCAGGCGTGTTGCCAGGCATGGAGCAGATGCCGGATGATTTCTTCCACCCCCACCCCGTATTTCACCTGCGCAAACACAAACGGCCCGGTGCCGCGCATTTTCAGGGTGTCGCGCACCATCACCTTCAAATCCGCGCCCACCGCCTCGGCCAGATCCGTCTTGTTGATCACCAGCAGGTCGGACTGCGTGATGCCCGGCCCGCCTTTGCGCGGGATCTTGTCCCCGCCGGCCACGTCAATGACCTGGACGGTGTAATCCGCCAACTCCCGGCTGAAACACGCCGCCAGGTTGTCGCCGCCGGATTCCAGAAGCAGAATCTGCGGATGAAAGGCGCGGTGCAATTCCTCCAGCGCGAGCAGGTTCGCCGAGATGTCCTCCCGGATCGCCGCGTGCGGGCAGCCGCCCGTCTCCACCGCCCGGATCCGCTCGGCGGGCAGGGCCTGGTGCTGGGTCAGAAATTCGCCGTCCTCCTTGGTGAAAATGTCGTTCGTGACGGCGGCCAGGTTCAGCTTGGTCCGCAGCTTCACGCATAGTTGCAGCATCAACGCCGTCTTGCCGCTGCCCACCGGCCCCCCCACACCCACGGTAAAAGCCCGTTGCGTAAAATCGCGGTCCAACGGCGCCGCCCGCTCATGAAAATGCCCCGGATGATCCGCGTGTTCATGGGTGTGACCGTTGCCATCGTGCGAGCCGGAATGCAGGTGCCAGGGTGTTTTCATAATGATTTAACTTTGGAACAGCCGGGAATAAAGCCGGTCTTGCGCGCCCTGCCACAAATCCAGCAGGGGCGACGTCTGGGCGAGGTCCTCAATCGTCAGCGCGCCGCAGTCGGCCATGATCTTCTCCGCCGCCGGCGCCAGCCGCCGCTGCAGCACCTGCGCCTCCATCGGGCCGACGATGTTCAAGCGCACGGCCGCGGCAAAAACGCCGCGCAAGTGGCTGAAGAAAAACAGCCGCGCGGTGGTTTCCTGCGTCACGTTCAGCCGCCGCAGGCTCGCGCCAAATACTGGGGCCAGATGATAACAGGACGTTTCCGGCACGCAGACGTCAAAGATCTTTTGCCCCGCTGTCAAAAACGCCCGGCCCTGCAGGCGGCTGGCGCGGTTGGCGACATGGTTGGCGGTGAACGCATCACAGAGCCGGTCGAATTCTGGCAGCCGCTCCGGTTCGCCGTGGGCGGCGCTGACCAACGGCAGGGCCGCATGGCCCAATTGCAACAGCCCGGCCTCCGCGAACGAAATCAGTTGGTCACGCCGGCGGACCTCGTCATGCTGCCACGCCGCCTCCAACCCCGCCGAGTGGGCAAAGCCGCCCATGGGAAAAGCGGAGTCCATGAGCTGCCACAGCAGCCAGTCACCGTCGGGAGCTTCGGGTGCCGCAAGATGAAGGAATGGAGACGGTCCCGCTGGTTCGCGGGTGATCTCTTGGAGTGCGCCGGCAGAGCGTGGCGGCGACGGCGCGTTCGTGCGCGGTTGATCGTCCCCAGCCAAAGCAGTGTCGCGCTGCGCTTGCCACGGCCATCCAGCGGACCCATCGCCACCGCCTGAAGTTGCCTCAAGGAGGCTCAACGGCAGATTCACACGAACACGACGATGCTTGCGACCGGCCCTGCCGGCAATCTGGTTGGTGGTGCGTTTCATCCCGGTTAAAACAAGAAGTAGCGTTGCGCCAGCGCCAGCTTTTTGGCGGGTTCGCAGGTCAGCAGTTCGCCGTCGGCGCGCACCTCGTAAGTCTCCGGGTCCACCGTGATCTTGGGCATGGCATTATTCCACTTCAGGTCCTTTTTCCCGACCTGGCGGCAGCCTTTCACAGCTTCAATCCGTTTGGTGAGGCCGTAGCTTTTGGCGACGCCCCGGGCCTGGCAAAGCTGGCTGACAAACGCGATGGAACACGGCCCGGCGGCCCGGCCAAAGCTGCCAAACATCGGCCGCATGAACACCGGTTGCGGCGTCGGGATGCTGGCGTTGGGGTCGCCCATCTGCGCCCAGGCGATGACCCCGCCCTTGATGACCATCTCGGGTTTCGCGCCGAAAAGGGCGGGTTTCCATAACACAAGATCGGCCAGTTTGCCGGTTTCAATCGAACCGATGAGATGGCTCAGCCCATGCGCCAGCGCGGGGTTGATGGTGTATTTGGCCAGGTAACGCTTGATGCGCAGGTTGTCGTGGCCGCCGGTTTCCCCGGCCAGCCGCCCGCGCTGCTGCTTCATCTTGTCGGCCGTCTGCCAGGTGCGCGTGATGACTTCGCCAATGCGGCCCATGGCCTGGGAATCCGAGCTCATCATGCTGATCGCCCCCAGGTCATGCAGGATGTCCTCGGCGGCGATGGTCTCGCCCCGGATCCGGCTTTCGGCAAAGGCCACGTCCTCCGGCAGGTTCGGGTCCAAATGGTGGCACACCATGAGCATGTCCAGGTGCTCGTCCAGGGTGTTGATGGTGTAGGGTCGCGTGGGGTTTGTGGAACTGGGCAATACATTCGGTTCGCCGCAGATGCGGATGATGTCCGGCGCGTGGCCGCCCCCCGCCCCTTCGCTGTGGTAGGTATGGATGGTGCGGCCCTTGAAGGCGGCGATGGTGCCCTCCACAAACGAGGATTCGTTCAGGGTGTCCGTGTGGATCGTCACCTGGATGTCGTGCCGGTCGGCGATGGTCAGGCAGCAATCAATGGCCGCCGGCGTCGTGCCCCAATCCTCGTGCAGCTTCAGGCCGATGGCCCCCGCCAGGATTTGCTCCGCCAACCCGGCCGGCCGCGCGGTGTTCCCCTTGCCCGTAAAACCAAAGTTGAGCGGCAGCCCGTCCACCGCCTGCAGCATCATCTTCAAGTTGAACGACCCCGGCGTACAGGTCGTGGCGCAGGTGCCGACGGCCGGACCGGTGCCGCCGCCGACCATCGTGGTCAGCCCGGCGGCGATGGCCTCGTGCGCCTGCTGCGGGCAGATGAAATGGATGTGCGTGTCCAGCCCGCCGGCGGTGAGAATCAAACCCTCGCCGGCCATGACCTCGGTGGTGACGCCGATGATCATTTTCTTCGTGACGCCGGCCATCACATCGGGGTTGCCCGCTTTGCCAATGCCCGCGATCAGGCCGTTTTTAATGCCCACATCGGCCTTGTAAATCCCCGTGTAATCCACCACCAGCGCGTTGGTGATGACGGCATCCAACGCGTCGGCGTCCCCCACGCCGGCGGCCTGGCCCATGCCTTCGCGAATGACCTTGCCGCCCCCAAATTTGCATTCATCGCCATAGGTGGTGAAATCTTTTTCCACCTCCAACATGAGCGAGGTGTCCCCCAGCCGGACTTTGTCGCCGGTGGTCGGGCCGAACATGTCGGCGTAGTGGGTGCGTTTCATGCGGTGCGCCATATCAAGCCTCCTGATGGGCGAATCCGCCCCGGTGTACCCGTTTCAACGCGGCCTTTCGGCCGGCGGCGGTGACTTTTCCCCCGGCCAGGTTGTTGCCGCCGCGAATGATTTTTTTGCCGGCAATCTCCACCAGCTTCACCGTCTTGGTTTCGCCGGGTTCAAACCGCACCGCCGTCCCCGCCGGAATGTCCAGCCGCAGGCCGTAGGCCCGGCCCCGGTCAAATTTCAAGGCGCCGTTGGTCTCGATGAAATGATAGTGGCTGCCGACTTGAATCGGGCGGTCCCCCAGATTGGTCACGGACAATTCCCGGGTGGGGCGGCCGGCATTGAGTTCCAAGTCGCCGGCCTTGATTTCATACGCGCCGGGAACATCCTCGTGGTCCCCGGGTTTAAACAAACTTAAATCCGGCACCGGCAGAAAGCTGCCCTGCAAAGCCAGCGCCAGATTCCCGTTTTCTCCCGCAATGGGATGATGCACCGTCACGAGTTTGGACCCGTCGGGAAAGGTGCCTTCCACCTGCACATCGTAAATCATTTCCGGCACGCCGGGCATGACCTGGTTGCGGCCGAGGAACTGGCGGCCGAGATTCATCAATTCGGCCACGCCCCGGCCGTCGCGGATGAATTCGAGCAATTGGGTGGCGATGAGCGCCCCGGCCTCGGGATGGTTGAGCCGCAGCCCGCGCGCGAGCCGCTTCTGCGCGAGAAACCCGGCGTTGTGCAGCCACAGCTTCTCAATTTCATGAGGGGTTAGATGCATAAAATCACCATTTGCGCGCCCACGGATCATCGCCGAGCAACTCGCGCGCAAACCCCAGGTGCCGGTGGAGTTCGTGGCCGACGTCCTCGACTTGTTCGCCGGCCACGCGCAACAGCGTGCCTCCGGCCACCGGGCTGGCGCTGCACACCAACGAACCCCGGCGGGCCACCGGGCGCTGGGAAACCTCCGCCCACAACTCCGCCGCCGCCGCCCGCAGGGGCTCCCCCAGCAACAGCAGAAGCGCCAGGCAGTTGAACCGGCCGGCCCGATGGGGCGACGCGGCCAATTCCGCCGTGCCAGCCAGGGCGAGGGAATCCAGAAACACCCGTTCGTCGTTCACCCACACTTCGTTGCGGCTGGCAAAGTGATCGAACGCCCAACGCTCGCCCCGGGCGGCGCGTCCCGAACTCACCCAATCCACCAAAGCCAGCCCTGCGCCGGCGGTCAGCCGGAATTCCTGGCGTTGGGTGTAACTTGAGCCGGCGTAGGCCGACACCGGGTCCGGCGCGAACACCAGCACGGCATTTTCGCCCAACTCGGCGTGCGTGCTCTGCCCGCAGGGCCGCCCACTGGGGTTGCGATAGATTTTGGTGGCGGCCTGGGTGCCAAAAAAACAGCGGGTGTTTGGCCCCAGCTTCAAGTCGAGGCGGGCCTGGTCCCCGGCCACCAAGCCGCCGCCGTAATTGCTGAGACACGCCCACACCCCCGGTCCGCGCGAACGCGGGGTGAGCAGCTTGAGGGGAGTGGCGGCAAACGCGGCGGTGATGGCGCTGGCACCGTCAACCCATTCCACGTCCAGCCGGGCGCAACTGGTTTTCGGGGCCATGGTGTGGAGCAGCGCAACCATGAGTCAAACCGTCAAATGTTTTTTGACCACCTCATCCGTCAGGTGTGCAATCGGGCCTTCGGCCACAACCGCCCCGCGGTCCATGATGTAAAAGCTGTCGCCCACGCCCAGGCAAAAATCCAAATATTGTTCCACCAGCAGGATGCTGATTTTGCCCTCCTTTTTGATTTTCACCAGCGTGTCGCCGATGAGGTCAATGATGTTGGGCTGGATGCCCTCCGTCGGCTCGTCCAGGATCAGGATTTTGGGGTCGGTGAGCAGCGCCCGGGCGATGGCCAGCTGCTGCTGCTGGCCGCCGCTGAGCACGCCGCCCTTGCGCTGGAGAAATTGCTTCAGAATGGGAAAGAGTTCCAAGACCCGTTCCACGGGCGCCACGCTTCGGACGCCGTGGACCACCAGACCGAGCTTCAAGTTCTCCCAGACCGTCAGGTGCGGAAAAATGTCGCGCCCTTGCGGCACATAGCCGATGCCCTGCCGGGCGCGGGCGTCCGGCGGCAGCCCGGTCAGCTCCGTGCCGGCGAGCGTCACCAGCCCGGTGTCCGGCTTCACCAGACCGACGACGGCTTTCAGGGTGGTGCTTTTGCCCACGCCGTTCCGCCCCATGAGGCACACGAGGCTGCGGTCGGGCACAATGACATTCACCCCGCGCAATATCCGCGAACCCTGGAGCGAGACGGTGAGGTTGGAAAGTTGCAGCATGGTCAGTTCTTTTTTTTGCGTCCGAGATAGACCTCGATGACTTGTTCGCTGTTTTGCACCTCGTCGACCGTGCCCTCGCACAACACCGTCCCCTGATGCAGCACGGTCACTTTGCGGGCGATCTGCCGCACAAAGGTCATGTCGTGTTCGATGACCACAATGCTGTGTTTGCCCTCCAGGCTGAGCAGCAGTTCGCCGGTCTTGCGGGTTTCCTCATCCGTCATGCCGGCGGCGGGTTCGTCCACCAGCAGCAGCTTCGGGTTCAAGGCCAGCAACATGCCGATTTCCAGCCATTGCTTCTGGCCGTGGCTGAGCGCGCCGGCCTTCCAATCCGCCTTGTCCTCCAGCGCGATGATTTTAAGCACCTCATAAATCCGGTCCCGGCGCGCGGGGGTCACCCGGGAAAACAAAGTGGTCCACACGCTGCGGCCGCCCTCCAGCGACAGCCAGATGTTCTCAAAAACCGTATGGTCAATATAGACCGACGGCGTTTGGAACTTGCGGCCGATACCCAGCCGGGTGATCTCGGCCTCGTTGAGCCGCGTCAGGTCGGTGTCAAACCCAAATTCAATTTTCCCGCTGTCCGGCTTGGTGCGGCCGGTGATCAGGTCGAGCATGCTGCTCTTGCCCGCGCCGTTGGGACCGATGATGACCCGCAGTTCTCCGGCGTCCATGTAGAACGTGAGGTTGGTAATCGCCTTGAAGCCTTCAAAGGACTTGTTCACCTCTTCGAGCGTCAGGATGAATTTCTTGGCGGCGGTCATGATTATTTATTTTGGGACTTCGCCAGCGCCTCGTCCTTGGACACAGCCGGGGCGGGCGCGGCGGGTTTGGCGGTCAGGAAGCGCCGTTTCAGCCCGCCAAGCTGGGCGGGCAGTCCGACAATGCCCTTGGGCATGAACAGCGTCACCAAGATGAACGTCAGGCCGAGAAACAGCAGCCAGAGGTCGGGATACGCCCGGGTGGCCCAGCTTTTCATGGCGTTGACCGCCACCGCCCCGATGACCGGCCCGATCAGCGTGCCGCGGCCGCCGACCGCCACCCAGACGACGGCTTCCAGAGATTTGTCCGTCGCCATCTCACTGGGATTGATGATGCCCACCTGCGGCACGTACAGCGCCCCGGCCAGCCCGGCGATGACGGCGGCCAGCACAAACACAAATAATTTGAAATGCGCCGTGGCGTAGCCGGAAAAGAGCACCCGGTTCTCGCTGTCGCGAATCGCCTGCTGCACTTTGCCGAATTTGGAGCCGGTCAGCCATTTGCACAAGGCGTAGGTGCCCAGCAGCAACAGCACACTGCCCAGGTAAAGTCCGCGCTGGGTGGCGGGGTTGCGCAAATCGTGGCCGCGGAGGAATTTGAAGTCGGTGAAGCCGTTATTGCCCCCCATGAGCATGTCGTTGCGAAAGAACAAGAGGCAGCCGGCATAGGTCAGCGCCTGGGTGAGGATGGAAAAATAAACCCCCCGAATGCGGGAACGGAACGCCAGAAAGCCAAACACCAGGGCCACCACCGCCGGCAGCAAAACCACCATCAGCACGGCGAACGGAAAGCTGGAAAACGGCCGCCAGAAGCCGGGCAGCTTGCTCCAGCCGAGAAAGACCAGGAAATCCGGGATGGGCTGGTGATACTGGCCGAGGTCGCCGATCATGCGCATGAGATGCATCCCCATCATGTAGCCCCCCAGCGCGAAGAAGAGGCATTGGCCGAGGCTCAGCAGCCCGGTGTAACCCCACAACAAGTCCACACTGATGGCCACGATCCCATAGCACAGATACTTGCCGTAAAGATTGATGCTGAAATCGCTGACATGCAGCGGCGTGCCCGGCGCGGTGAAGGCGTTCAAACCCGGCAGGATCACCAGCAGAAACAGGGCGGCGGCGCCCACCAACCACCGTTCAATTTGGGCCCGCTTGCGCATAACTTCAATCCAGGCTGCGGCCGCGCATGGCGAACAAGCCGCCCGGCTTCCATTGCAGGAAGAGAATGATGCCCGTCAGCACGATGATCTTGCCCAGCACCGGGGAGCCGAGCAACTGTTGCAACACCTGGTCCACCGTCCCGATGCCCAGCGCCGAATAGACGGTGCCGATGATGCTGCCCACGCCGCCCACCACCACCGTCATGAAGCTGTCCACAATGTAACTCTGGCCCAGGCTCGGACCCACGTTGCCGATTTGCGAGAGAAACGCGCCCGCCAGCCCCGCCAGCCCGGAGCCGAACGCGAAGGTCAGCATGTTCACCCGGGCGGTGCGCACGCCCATGCACGAGGCCATCGCCCGATTTTGCATCACCGCGCGAATCAGCAGCCCCAGCGGCGTTTTGGTCAGCAACAGCCAGGTGCCCAGCACGATCAGTATGGCGAAGGCGATGACAAACAGGCGGTTGTAGCCGAAGGAGACGTCGTTCAGGGTGCAATGGCCCAGCAGCCAGGCGGGGGAATTGACCTGGACATTGTTGGCGCCGAACACCATGCGGAAGAGCTGCTGCATGACCAGGGAGACGCCCCAGGTGGCCAGCAGCGATTCCAGCGGACGGCGGTAGAGAAATTGAATCACGGTGCGCTCCAGCACCAGCCCCGCCAGCGCGGCGGTGAAAAAGCTCAACGGAATCGCCCACAGAAAATAGCTCTGATAAAGCCAGCCGGTGGCGTTCAGCCCCGGCAGGTGCAGGCCGAATCCCAACGGCTTGCCCATGAAGCTGAATGGCAGGTTGACGGCGAAAGCAAACCCCGTTCCAAACAGGTTTTGCACCACATAACTGGTGTACGCCCCGATGGCAATCATCTCCCCGTGCGCCATGTTGATGACGCCCATCAGCCCGAACGTGATCGCCAGCCCGAGCGCCACCACCAGCAGAATGGACCCCAGGCTGACGCCCCGGAAAATGGTGCCGAAGAAATTCACCCGCCAGATGTGGCTCTGAATGGAATCGGCGGCCTGCTTGGCGGCTTTGACCACGGCCGGATCGGTTCTCGGATCGGCGGCGAGCCGTTGCACGTTTTCCAAATTGCCGATGGAACCGAGCGCCTCCAATTGCTTGACGGCGGCAATTTGAACCTGGGGGTCGTGGTCGCCCAGTTGCAGCGAGGCGATGCCTTCCAAGATGGCTTTCCGGACGGCGGCATCCGTCTCCTTGGCCAGCCGCGCCTGCAGAATCGGGATGTACATGGGTTTCTGCGAATAGCCCAGCTTGGTCACCGCCGAGCCGCGAACTTCCGGATCGGGGCTCGCCAGGGCCAGGGTATCCACCGTTTGCCGGAGGGTGCTCCGCAACCGCATGTCCGTGTCGGCGGTGTTCAATTCACTGTCGCCAAACCGCAATTCCTTGCCGGCGGCATCCTTGAGCACCAGCCCGTCGCTGATCTTGATGGCCCGGGCCTTGCCATTGGCATCCTGCGCATCCTCCAGCAACACCGGCACCGGGGTGCCATCCGCGGCGGGATAAAGATATATCCCGCCGCGGTTCCAGGCGGACAAAACGTCGCCGACGAGTTTGGAGCCGGTTGCGCCCAGATCGGCGAGCAGTTTCTGTTGCGCGGCCCCGCTGCTCAAAATGGCCTGCGCCAATTGTTGACGGATGGCCGGCGTGTCCGTGCTGGGCGGCTCGGCCGCCGTCGCCGGGTGGCCGAGCAGACTTAACCAGCCGAACGCGGCAAAGAATTTGAACAGCGGTTTCACTTCTTGGACAGCTTTTCGTCCAGGTCCTTCAACATGAAGGGTTCGCCATACACCTGGTCAAAGGTCTGGAGAATCTTAAACTGCCCGTTGGCCTTGGTTTCGCCAATGTAGACGTTCTTGGTCGCGTGGTGGTTCTTCTGCATGGTGATTTTGCCGCCGGGTCCGCCGAAACTGATGTCCCCGGACTCCAGCACCGCACGCACCTTGTCCACGTCAAAGGAACCGGCTTTTTCCACGGCTTCCTTCCATAAATTCACCCCGTCGTAGGACAGCACCATGGGGCTGTCCACCGCGCGTTTCTCCTTGATCACCCCCGGGTAACTTTCAGTGGTCAACCAGGCGTTCCAATTCTTGAGAAACGCCGCGTTTTCCGGGGTGGGGAGGGACATGAAATAGGTCCAGCAGCCGAGCTCGCCGACCATGTCCTTGGTGGGCATGCTGCGCAGTTCATCTTCCGCCAGACTGAACGAGACCACCGGGCAATCGGACGGCGACAGGCCGGCCGAGACAATTTCCTTGAAGAACGGCACGTTCGAATCGCCGTTGATGGTGTTAATCACGCAGGCGTCACCGCTGGAGGTAAATTGCTTGATCTCCGCCACGATCTGCTGGAAATCCGTGTAGCTGAAGGGCACGTATTTGCCGGCGGAAATGACCTTGCCGTCCGCGTCCTTGCGCCGACCGCCGCCGATGTTTTCCACCGGGACGCCTTTCAGCAGCAGGTATTTGTAGAGAATCAGGTCGGTGGTTTGCGGATACACATAGTCGGTGCCGATCAGGTAGAATTTCTTTTTGCCCTGGGCGAGCAGATAATCCACGGCCGGCGTGGCCTGCTGGTTGACCGCCTCCGCCGTGTAGAAGATGTTCTTGGACAGTTCCTCGCCCTCGTATTGCACGGGGTAGAACAGCAGCCCGTTGTCCTTCTCGAACACCGGCAGCACGGATTTGCGGCTCACCGAGGTCCAGCAGCCAAAGGTGACCGCCACCTTGTCCTCCTCCAGCAACTGCTTGGCCTTTTCGGCAAACAGCGGCCAATTGGAGGCGCCGTCCACGATCACCGGCTGTATTTTATAGGCGGTGCCGCCCACCTTGATGCCGCCCGCCGCATTGATTTCATCAAAGGCGTAGAGCAGCACGTCACGCAGGGAGGTTTCGCTGATGGCCATGGTCCCGCTCAGGGAGTGGAGGATGCCCACCTTGACGGTGTCGTCCGCCCGGGCGGACGACGCCAGATGGAGCGCCGCCGCCAGGGCGAGGTATGGTAACAGGTTCTTTTTCATAAGTTTCAGTTTTGGTTGGTGGTTATTTAATGCTTTAAACGGTTTTTTGGTTGATAAAGAGGCGCACAATTCAAATTCGCGGGGCGGGGCTTCAGGCCGGCCTGGCCTCCAGCTCCGGTTCTTCAACTTCCTCCACCACCTTTTCGGTCACGGCATATTTTGCGCACGCGACCAGGATGCCAAAGACGAGCAGGTAACTGAGCGCGACCAAGGGCGTCTGCATCAGCCCGACATTTTGGCCGTGCATCAGGCCGAAGAAGGTCAGCGCCGCGCCGGCGAGGGAGAAATACGCCGCGTTCATGAATTTCCGGTCAATGATGAACACGGCCATGGCGGCCATGACCATGCCGGCCAGCGTCGCCCCGCCGCCCAGCACCGACAGGCCGTGATACAGCACGCCGTTGCCCGCCAGTTTGTCCAGCCCCACCGTCGTCGCGTCCGTGCCGGCCGCGCCCAGGGCGTTGTCAATCATCCCTTTGCCCCAGCCGGCAATTTGCGGCACCAGCGCCAGGATGACGGCCGGCGCGTGGCGCTTGGGCGTCTCTTGAAACGCCTGCGAACCGATCAACATGCCGATGTACAGGAGGATGGGCAGGATCGCCACCACCGGAATGAGGGCCATCAGCAGCGAAATCACCCCCAGCCAGGAGAGCAGGATGACGAGAATGCCGGTGGCGGCGGAATAACCGATGCGCCCGCCCATCGCCTTCCAGCCGGGATGCCCGATATACACCGCGTTGATGAACGGGTTGCCCATCAGGCAGCCGATCAGGCTGACGACGCCGTCCGCCGTGAGCACCCGGGTGGTGGGAAAGCTGTCGCCCGCCGCCGAGGCGCTTTCCACGTTGTCCATCGCCTCCACCAGATCATAGATGCCGAAGGGGATGGCGGTGACCAGGATGATGCCGAGGTATTTGAACCCGCCAAACACATGGGATACCGCCGGCAGCGGCACATGGAAATGAAAATTCGCCACCGAGTCATGCAGGCCCGCAGCGCTCAAACCGCTGAACGTGCAGCCGAACAGGTTGGACCCCCAGGCAATGATTGTCCCCACCGCAATGGCCACCAAGCCGCCCGGCAGGCCCTTGAAAAACCGGACCCCGCCAAACCAGCTCAACATGATGACGGCAAAGCAAATCACCCCGATGACCGGATCCACGAGAATTTGCGCGGCCGGACTCATGGAGATGAACGTGATGGAAACCCCCGCGAGCGAGCCCAGCAGGGCGGCGCGCGGCGTGATCCGCCGGATCACCGGGGCGACAAAACCGCCGATCATCAGCACGAAACTCTGCACAAACACCCAGGTCAGGCCGGCCTGCCAGGCTTCCACGGGATCGCCGGATTTGATCAGGATGGGCATCATGACGACGAAGGTGACGATGAACATATGCGGCACGCTGATGCCGGAGGGCAGTGCGCACACATCGGTGCGTCCGGTTTTTTTGGCGAGCCGGTACGCCAGCCAGGCGTAATACAACGTGCTCAAACACAACATCAGCCCCGTGGCCGGCAGGATGCGGCCAAAGACCAGGTCGTCCGGCATCTTCAGCACGAAGTGCAGCAGGCCGGTCAGGGTGAGCAGGTTGACGAGGATGTTGGTGCCGAAACCGAACAACGCGTTCCAATCGCCGGGCACCCAGAGTTGAGGTTTGAATGTGGTCATGGTGTTCTCCTTGGTTTTGATGGTTTGAGTTTTTGCGGCCGCCGGAAATGGAAGGCCAGCGCGGTCAGTATTTTGGCGGAGTCGCCGACCCAGCCAAAGATGCCGCCCTGGGCTTTGATCATTTTCAAGCCCATGTCGTGAAATTCGGGGAAATAGGAGCCGACACAATCGGCCGGCACGAGGCAGTCGTAACCGCGGTCATTGGCCTCGCGCACGGTGGTGTTCACGCAAACCTCGGTGGTCACGCCGGTGACGATGAGCTGCCGGATGCCAAGGTGTTGCAGGATGGAATGCAGGTCGGTGGCGTAAAAGGCCCCCTTGCCCGGCTTGTCAATCACCGGTTCCGGGGGCAGCGGATACAGCTCGGGGATGATGTCATGGCCGTTCTCGCCCCGCACCAGAATGCGCCCCATCGGGCCGGAGTCGCCGATCGTCGTCTTGCTGCGCCCGCGAATCTTTTTGACCGGGGGCAGATCGGTCAGGTCCGGGCGGTGCCCCTCGCGGGTGTGGATGACCTGCAACCCGGCCGCGCGCCAGGCGGCGAGCAGCCGCTGGTTGGGTCCGATCGTGCGCCGCAGTTGCGAAACGTCGTTGCCGAGCATTTCGCCAAACCCGCCCGGCTCCAGAAAATCGCGCTGCATGTCAATGATCAGCAGCGCGCAGGTGGCCGGCGAAAATTCAAACGGATAAGGTTCCGCCTCAACGACCAGGATGTTTTTGGTGTTCATGGTTGGGTTCGGCTCAGTGGCCCGCCATTTTCTGGCCGATCACGTTGATGTCGGCGCCGGCCGCCGGGGTTTCATGGACCAACGCGCCGCCGGCCATGACCAAAATCCGGTCGGCCAGCGTCAGCAATTCGTCCAGGTCCTCGCTCACCAAGAGGATGCCCACCCCGCGGTTGCGGGCCTCGGTGAGCCGGCCATGGATGAATTCAACCGCGTTGAAGTCCAGGCCGAAACAGGGGTTGGCGACAATGAGCAGCCGGGGCGCACCGGAGGAAAGTTCGCGCGCCAACACGGTTCTTTGCACATTGCCGCCAGAAAGATTCCGCACCGGGGTTTCCGCCGAGGGGGTGCGAATGTTAAACTGCCGGATGGCTTCGCCGGCCGCCTGGCGGATGGCGCGATGATTCAACAACCAGCCCCGGCGGGCGAGCGGGGGCCGGTCGAAATTCCGCATGGCCAGGTTTTCCGCCACGCTCATGTCCGGCACACACGCGTTGCGCAGGGGCTCCTCCGGCAGCGCGAACAGTTGGTGGTCGTGCATTTCCCGCCGCGTGGCGGTATAGGTTTGGCCCTCCACCTTGAGGTCGCCGGACACCGCCGCCCGCTGGCCGCCCAGGACTTCGACGAGTTCGCGCTGGCCGTTGCCGGAGACCCCGGCGATGCCCACAATCTCGCCCGCATGCACGGTCAGCGTGGCGCTCTTCACGGCCGGCAGGCCGTTGTCGCGGTCGGCGCACAGGCGCGAAATCTCCAGCACCGGCGCGCCGGGCGCCCGGCTGGTCTTCGTGATGGCCGCCGCCGTGCGCTGTTCGCCGAGCATCATCCGGGACATGTCCGCCACCGTCAGATCCTTCACCCGCCCCGCGCCCGCGAACTTGCCCCGGCGCATGACGGTGATCTCATCGCAAAAATCCGTGACCTGTTTGAATTTGTGGGTGATGAGGATGATGCTGAGTTTCTTGTCCACCACCATCTGGCGGAGCAGCCCCAGGACTTCATCGGCCTCCTGCGGGGTGAGCACCGAGGTGGGTTCATCCAGGATCAAAATCCGGCTCTTGAGATAAAGCTGCTTCAGAATCTCCACCTTCTGCTTCTGGCCGGCGGCAAGCTGGGCCACCGGCGTATGCAGCGGCACCTGGAACGGCGCCTGCCTCATGAATTCCTCCAGGCGGCCAAACTCCGTCTTCCAATGGATGATCCCGGGCAGGTCGTTGCGCGGCAGGAGCAGGTTTTCCGCCACGGTCATCGCCGGCACCAGCGTAAAATGCTGGTACACCATGCCGATCCCGTATTTCTGCGCGTCGTGCGGGCTGTTAATTTCCCGGGCGCGATGGTGGATGATGATTTCGCCCGAGGTGGCCGGATGAAAACCCATCACACATTTGACCAGCGTGCTCTTGCCCGCGCCATTTTCGCCCAGCAGGGCGTGGAAGGTGCCCGGCTCCAGCTTCAAGGAAATATTGTCCACCGCCACCAGCGAACCGAAGCGCTTCACCACGTTGACCAGTTCGAGCCGCAAAGGCTCATCGGGCAAGGGGGGGTCGGGTGGGATGAGGGTGCTCATGGGATCGCCTGGATGAAAGCGGTGGAATCCGCCACGGCCCCGAACACGCCGCCCTGCATTTTGATCATCTTCAAGGCGGCCAGATAATTGCCGTGATCGGTCGCCCCGGTGCAGTCGGCCAGCAGGAGGCATTCGTAGCCCCGGTCGTTCGCCTCGCGCATGGTGGTGTGGACGCACACATCGGTGGTGATGCCGGCGAGCACGATGTTCTGGATGCCGCGGCACCGCAGGAGGAGGTCCAGGTCCGTGCCGTAGAACGAGCCTTTGCCCGGCTTGTCAATCACCGGTTCGCCGACCAGCGGCGTGAGTTCGGGGATGAGATTCCAGCCGGGTTCGCCCCGGATGAGAATGCGGCCGCAGGGGCCGGGATCGCCGATGCCCGCCCCAATGCGCCGGCTGCGCCAGCGCTTGTTTTCCGGCAAATCCGCCAGGTCCGGGCGGTGGCCCTCGCGGGTGTGAAAGATGTGAAACCCGCGCGGCCGGAGCGCGGCAAAGACGTTTTGAATGGGGCCGATCGGCGCCCGCGTGAGGGCGAGATCGTAGCCCATTTTATCCACGTAACCGCCCGGGCCGCAAAAATCGGTCTGCATGTCAATGACCAGGAAGACGGTGTTTTGCGGACGCAAATCGCCGTTGTAAGGCCAGGGATACGGATCGGCTTGGACGTGCGTGTTCATGGGTTCATTCGCCGGTGCCGAGCGCGCCCGGGGCGCCGGCCAGGCTGCGTTTGGGGGAGCAGGTGAAAATCATGATGCCGAGGGTGAGGATGTAGGGCGCGGCGTTGAACAGGTAATAATAGGACTTCACGCCGGCGGCCTGCAGGGCGGGCCCCACGGCCTGGGCCCCGCCAAACAAAAGCGAGGCGAGCAGGCAGCGGCGCGGGTCCCAGCGCGCGAAAATGACCAGGGCCACGGCCATCAAACCCTGGCCGCTGGAAACCAGCCGCGTCCACGAGCCGGGGTAAACCAAGGAAAGCGAGGCCCCGCCCAGACCGGCCAGAAAACTGCCGGTCATGATGGAGAGGGTGCGCACTTTGACGACGGAGATGCCCTGCGCGCGGGCCGCCGCCGGGTTGTCGCCCACCGCCCGGATGAACAATCCCCAGCGGGTGTTTTGAAAGAACCAGTACAGCGCAAAGGACAGGATGATCCCCAAAACCAGGAGCGGACTGATTTTTAGGGCGGATTGGATCTGCGGCAGGCTGCTCCAGTTGCCCAGTTGAATGGCCGGCAGGGGCGGGGCCATGGGCTGGATGAAAGGGTCGCCGAGAAAAAACGCCAGCCCGCTGCCAAAAATGAACATGGCGATGCCCACGGCGATGTCGTTGACGCGCGGCAGTTGGGCCAGCCACGCGTGCATGGCGCCCAAGCCGGCGCCCGCCAAGCCGGCCGCCAACACCCCCAGCCAAGGCGAGCCGCTTTTATACGAAACCGCATAGGCGCTCATGGCCCCCATGAGCAGGGTGCCTTCCAGGCCGAGATTGATTTTGCCGCTTTTCTCCGTGAGACATTCGCCCACGCTCACGAACAAAAACGGCGAGCTGCCGCGAATGGCGCCGGCCATGATCGCCAGCGGAACCCCGAGCCAGCCGATGGATTCACTGGTGGCCATGCGTCCTTTCCTGGAAAAATTTAAACCGGCCGTAGAGGGATTCACTGTAGAGAATCACCAAAAAAACCAGGCCCTGAAACACCAGCACGGTGGCATCCGAGAGATGATTCTGCCGCTGCAACATGCCGCCGCTGGCGAGGATGCCGCCGAGCAGAATGGCCACCAGCAAGACCCCCAAACCGTGCTGCCGCCCGACAAAGGCGACCAGAATGCCGGCGTAGCCGTAGCCGGCCGCCAGGGATTCATTGGCGCAGCCCTGCACAGCCGCGATCTCCGCCATGCCCGCCAGGCCCGCCGCCGCGCCGCCCAGGAAGCAGACCAGCAGGCTGATTTTCCCCACCGGCAGGCCGGCAATGCGCGCCGCGCGCAGGTTGCCGCCGATCATGCGGACTTTGAACCCAAAGCTGGTGTGTTCGATCAGCACCCAGGTGATCAGGCAGGCCACGATGCCATAGATCAGGCCAAAGTGGACGCGCGAGCCGGGGATGTTCCCCAGCGCATTGGCATCCGGTACGGGAAAGCTGGAAGGCTTGTTCAAGCTGGACGGGTCATGCATCGGGCCGTTGACCAGATGGTTCAGGATGGCGATGGCGATGTAATTCATCAGCAGGCTGGAAATCACCTCGTTGACGCCGCGATAGATTTTCATGGCCCCCACGGCCAGGATCCACAGGCCGCCGGCCAGCATGCCGGCCAGGGCCATCGCGGTCAGCGCCACATAATGCGGGGCGGAGACCCAGTAGGCGCCCACCAGCACCGTCCCCAGGCCGCCCATCACCAGCGCCCCCTCGTTGCCGATGACCACCAGGCCCAGCCGCATCGGCAGGGCCGTGCACAGGGCGCAGAGCATGATGGGCGCGGCGCGGATGAGGGTGTTCTGGAAGGCATACCAACTGCCGAAGGCCGCGCGATAAATGGAATAATATACCGAGAACGGGCTCGCGCCCGCCAGCCCGCAAAAGATCCCGAACAGCAGCAGCGCCACCAGCATGGCCCCGGCGGGAATCGCCACCGATTCCAGCGAGGTCCGCCAACGGCGGCCGGCCGGCGGTTCCGGTGCCGCGCCCGGCGGGGCGGTCAGGGTGATGGTGGCGGTGCTGGTCATGTGGCAATGGTTCTTTGGGTTCCAAAAAAGTGCATTTCCCCCCTGCCCTTCCGGGACCGGGGGGAAATGCCGCCCCCCAGGTTCAACTCCCCGTTGATCCTAAAACGCCTTCGACGAGGTAATTCATTTTCTCCAAGTCAATGTCGGTTTGTTTCAACCCGGTCCCGCCGGGAATGACCACCTTGCCCGTGTTGTCCTTGATGGGGCCCTGGTAAATGACCATGGTGCCCGCCATGAATTTGGCCTTGGCGGCGTCGGCGTCGGCTTTGGCCTGGTCGCTCACCAGCGGCCCGTAGGGGGAAACCTTGCAGAACCCTTCCTTCAGCCCGCCGCGAATCAGGTGCGGAATGGTGCCGGCCATCAGGGATTTGCCGGAGTGCACCCAGTCCGCGTAATCGGCGTAAACCTTGGACCAGTTCCATTCGGCGCCGGTGAGGTAGCCTTTGGGCGCGAGCACGGATTGATTGGCGTGGTAGCCGGTGCACATGATGCCGCGCTTCTCGGCGGTGGTGACAATCACCTTCGGGCTGTCCACATGGCAGGTGAGCACGTCCACGCCCTGGTCAATCAGGCTGTTGGCGGCCTCAGCCTCTTTCACCGGCAGCGACCAGTCGCCGGTGAAGATGACCTGGACGGTGGCGGCGGGCACCACGCTACGGGCGCCCAGCGTGTAGCTGTTGATGTTGCGCAGGACCTGCGGGATGGGTTTGGCGGCGATGAAGCCCAGTTTCTTGGACTTGGAACTTTCCGCGGCCACGATGCCGGCCACGTACTCGGCCTCGTCAATGTAGCCGAAGTAGCTGCCCACATTGTCCGGCAGACCATCGTGCCACATGCCCCCGCAGTGGAAAAACTGCACCTTGGGATAATCCTTGGCCAGCTTCAGGATGTGGGGATTGAAGTAGCCAAACGAGGTGGGGAACAAGACGGTCGCCTTGTTCTGTTCGATCATGTCCCGCATGGCCTCCTCCACGGCGGTGGTTTCGGGCACGCTGGCCTCCTCCACGGCGGTGACCCAGTCGAGTTTTTGCACGCCGGCGCAGCCTTCGGAGTGCGCTTGGTTGTAACCGTAGTCGTCTTTGGGCCCGACGTAGATGAAGCCCATCGAGACCTTGTCGGCCGCGCGGGCGGCGCCGGCGGCGCCCGCGATGAACACCGCCAGCAGGGCGGCGGAGTGAATGAGTTTGGTGATTTTCATGGGCGTTGGTTGGTTGGCGGCAGATCAATGACCGGTGGAACCGCGCCCGCCGTGGCCGGACCCCGGCCGGGAAAGCGCTGGCGTGGCCGGCTCATTTGCCTGCCGCCGGGCATGGGGTTCAGAAAAAGACGGACACGCCACAGTAAACAATGGTGGTGTCGCGGGTGGGTTTGCCCGGGGCGTTGAACGTATTCAGGTGGTAGAGGTTGTCATCCACAAAGTTCATGTATTTGACCCCCACATGAAAACTCCAGTGCCCGTACCCGTCCGGCATGAAACCCATTGGCACCGTCACCTTCGCCCCGGCGTCAAACACGCCGACGGTGGAGGCCGAGTGGTAATATTCCCCGTAGAAGCGTTCGTTCGGCAGCAACACGTCCACCGGCGTCTCGAACTTGATGCCGTTTTTGAAGGTGTAGGAGGGATCCAGCCCCGTCTCGATATAATAGCTCGAACCGGGCGCGATATATTTCCCGTGGGAAGCGGGCAGCGGCACGCCCAAGGCGGCGGGCAGGTCGGCGTCGGTCGCCTTGCTGCTCAGTTCCTGCCAAAACTCAACATAGGGATGAAACCCAAAGCCGCCCCAGTTCAAATAGGAGCTGTCGTTGAAACTTAGCTTGCTGTCCAGATGCTGGGAGAACGGGATGCCCTCGATGAATTCATTGAAGGCGGTGTAGGTCACATCCAGGGTGAAGTTCTTGGCAAAGCCGACTTCCACTCCGGCGATCGGGTCAATTTCCGTCCACGCGGTGGCGGGCTGGCCGTTGTAACCCGGGGTGCCCGTGCCGGTCCCCACTTCTTTGGTGCCAATGTCATTCCAGCACCCGCCATTCAGCGAGACGCTGTTGATGAAGCCGTCGCCCGAGTAAACACTGGCAATGCCGAGGAGCAATGGCTGCACCGTCAAGCCCTGATTGCGAACCATCATGCCGCGGGGCGTGACGTATTCGTTGCCGACGTCCACGTTGAACAACAGATCGGTGTGCGACGGCGCGGGCGCGGCATCGGCCCGGGCGCTCGCGACCGACAGCGGCAGGGCGGCGGCGCAGGCCAGCGTGCCGAAGAGACGCGTGGAGCCTGGCTTGAGGGCAGTTTTGGTTCGTGAATATGGTTTCGATTTTGGTTTCATCATAAATGGTTTCCTTAAAATGTTCCGGTTCCTCCAGAACAACCCCCACTAAGCCGAAACCATGCCAATGACCAGAACGCGCGAAAACCCCGATGTTTTCTGGGTTTTTTCAAAAACCGTCCGGCACCCGCGTCCGGCACCAGGTGTTTCAAACGTCGCCGGTGAAACACTTGGAACAGGCAGCCGCTTCCTGCCCTCATGGCAGCCAACGTGAGGGCGTGTTGCCCAAGTCCCGGAGGGTCTGTCGAGTTGCCCAGCCAACATAACGTTCCGCTGGCGCGCTGGAGCGTGTCCGAACTGGCCCGCCAGGCCTGCCAGTCCGGCTTGGTGGCGACCATCAGCGACGCGACCGTGTGGCGCTGGCTGCACGAAGCTGCGCTCAAGCCTTGGCAACACCGCTGTTGGATTTTTCCGCGCGATCCGGACTTTGCGGCCAAAGCGGGTCGTTTGTTGGACCTATATGAGGGGGTCTGGCAAAACCAACCGTTGCGTGAGGATGAGTTTGTGCTCTCGGCTGACGAAAAAACCAGCATCCAAGCCCGCGCCCGAATCCATGCGTCGCAACCGCCCCAAGCCCATTGCCCCATGAAAGTGGAACATGAGTATGAGCGCCGGGGAGCCTGGGCCTATCTGGCCGCCTGGGATGTGCGGCGCGCCAAAATTTTTGGCCGGTGTGAAGCCCAGAGCGGGATTGCCCCCTTTGACCGGTTGGTGGATCAAATCATGCAACAATCCCCCTATCGCGAAACGCGGCGGGTGTTTCTGGTTGTGGACAACGGCTCCTCGCATCGCGGCCAGAAGGCGATCCAGCGCTTGCAAAATCGCTATCCCAATTTAACGGTCGTGCATGGGCCGGTGCATGCCAGTTGGCTCAATCAAATCGAGATTTACTTTTCCATCCTGCAACAGAAGGTGCTCACTCCCAATGATTTTCCCTCGCTCGCGGCGGTGGCCAACCGGCTGGCCCAATTCGAACGGCATTATGAAACCATTGCGCAACCTTTCCAATGGCGCTTTACCCGGCAGGATCTCAACCAATGGCTGGCAAAACTGGCGCTGCAACCGAAACCATCCATCGCGCTGACAGCCTGATTGAAATTACGTTAGTGTATTTAAGAAGTGGCCCACTTAGTTGTTCCTGCCTCCCCCAGCACCCTGCCAATTCCCTCATATTAAAGGGTTTTTGCCTGTTTCTCAAAACGGGCCGGCCCGGCCGGATGATGTTTTGTTAAATTTAAACGTAAACTGTTTAAATAAAATATGTTACAACGAATATGCGTGTTAAAAATAACCAAAAACAACCATAAATAACCAAAATCACAGTTTCGTTTTTTTGGGG